>Ga0206954_1189_pt1 | contig 14513 bp, 4 predicted proteins | sample Alteio_BWOrgHeat_37_FD_153250 | JGI IMG/M metagenome (GOLD analysis project Ga0206954, IMG submission 153250) | Enriched cells from forest soil in Barre Woods Harvard Forest LTER site, Petersham, Massachusetts, United States -... | ecosystem: Environmental > Terrestrial > Soil > Temperate forest > O...
ATATCCGGTATGACATAGATGTGATCCGCCGCGCACCATTTCAGCAGACGATCGAGGTAATGAAAGCCTTCGTCGCGGTCGTCGCCGGTGTCGATGTCGTAAAAAAGCCGGTAATCGAGGGGCACGCGCACGGAGTTGAAGCCCCAGCCCTTGATCTTGGCGATGTCGTCGGCTGTGACGTAGTTGTCTCGCCACTCGCGAAAGAACTCGTCCGCGCCTTGCGCGCCGACAAGGTCGACGACGAACTGCCGGCCTTCGTCGGGGTCGTCGTTATTTCCGGTGTAGACGTTTCCAGGGAGACTGGCGTACCAGTCTTCCACAAACAACCAGTTGCCCAGATTGATGCCGCGGAGTTGGATCGGGGCACCGTCGACGTCGACGATGTTTGTGTGGCTCGTCCGCAGGAAGCCTGATGAGTCGGCCCGCAGTGTTGCCGGTACGGTGGCGAGAACTGCGATGATGAGAATTTGGTAAAGTGGTCGGAGGTTCATGGTTGTCCAACGGGTGGCTGTAGATGCGCGGATTATACCATTCGTCCAATTCCGGTTCCGCTTTTGTCCAATCCCGATGAGAGTCTGAAGGGGGGCGTAATGGGAAGGAAACCAGGCGATTGATACGGAATCGGTTATAATGCAGTTCTGGGGAGTAGCATTTTGAAGAAGCAGTTCGTCCGAGAGTTGGCGATTGACGATGAGGTGGATACCGTGTTCAAGGTCGTGTCCTATCATGTGAAGGACACGCGCGGGGGGGCAGCGGTATTTGACGCTCGGGCTCGTCGACAGGACGGGGCGGATTTCGGGCAAGCGCTGGGATATCGGCGACGCCGAGGTCGAGATGGGGCGCGGGCTGCGATATGTGCGCGTGCAGGGGGTTGTTGAGGATTATCGAGGGGCGCGACAGTTGCGGCTCGACCAGCCGATCGAGGATGTGGGTGACGACTTCGAGCCTGGGGATTATGAGCCGACGTCGGCTCTCAAGGTCGAGGAATTGCGCGCTCGGCTGGACTCTATCATCGACGGGGTGACGGAGCGTCCGCTGGTGAACCTTTTGAACGCCTTCTTCGCCGACCCCAAGTTTCGTGCCCGGTTCGACATTGCTCCGGCCGCCAAAGGCATCCATCACGCTTGCCGTCATGGGCTATTGCAGCACACGGTCGAGGTCGCCGAGATGGTGCGGGCCATTGCCGAGGTACAGCAGACGTGGGGATACGCGGGCGTCTCGGTCGACCTCGCCGTGACGGGCGCGCTGCTGCACGATATCGGCAAGATCCGCGAGCTGGACTGGACCGAGCCTGCGTACGAGTATACATCGACGGGGAGTTTGCTCGGGCACATCACCATCGGCTATCAAATGGTGTTCACCAAGATCAACCACGTCTCCGGCTTCCCAACCCCACTCCGCGACGCGCTTCTGCACATTATCCTTTCGCATCACGGCAAGCTCGAACATGGCTCGCCGGTGACCCCGATGCTACGCGAGGCCCAGATCGTCACGATGGCCGACGATCTCGATGCCCGCCTTTACTGCATGACGGAGGCGGCGGAGGGGTCTGACGACAAGGACTTCGGCTGGCATCGCGGCGTGGCGGGCGGCCGTGTCTACGCGGGGCCGTTGGGGCTGGTGTCGGAGAGTGAAGTCGAGGTTGAGGTCGACGCCATTGTGGTTGAGGAAGCGGTTGTCGTCGAGCCGGTTACAGAGGCGCCGCAGCCGCCGAGTGTACCTGTGCGCAGTCGAGTCGACAGCGGGGCGGCGGCGATATTGGGGACCATTAGCGGTGGTGGTCAGGGGCGGTTTGGCCGACGGTAGATTTCATCGTTGATGAAAGGACGGGCGGGACGCCCATCCCGATAGGATTTGACCAGAGTCTATGCCGCTTTGGCGAGGGTGTCGGCGAGGCGGGGGATACGGTCGGGATCTCGCAGGATTTCGTGCAGGGCGGAGCTTGTCAGCGGGCGTGAGAAGAAGAAGCCCTGGCCGAGGTCGCTGCCGAGGTCGTTGAGGCGCATGAGCTGGTCGGCGGTTTCGATGCCCTCGCTGGTCACGTGCAGGTTCAGAGTCTTTGCAAGCGTGATGATGGCGCGCACGATGGCGTCGGCTTCCGCTTGCTCTCCCAATCCCCCGACAAACGATTTATCGATCTTGAGCGTGTCGAGCGGGAATCGGCTGAGGTAGGCCATCGACGAGTAGCCGGTGCCGAAGTCGTCGACCGCGAGACGAACGCCGAGGTCGCGCAGGGCCATAAGCTTGGCGCGGGTGGCCTCGGGGTTCACCATCATCAAACTTTCCGTGATCTCCAACTTGAGCGAACACGCAGGCAGCCCAGTCTCCTTGAGTACGCGAGACACCTCGCTGACGAGGTTGGACTGCGCGAACTGGCGAGGGGAGATGTTGACGCCAATGGTCAACGGCGGGGTGGTCGGAAATTCCAATTGCCACTCGCGCGCCTGACGACAGGATTCCTCGAGCACCCATCGACCCAGCGGCAGGATGAGCCCCGTTTCCTCAGCGAGGGGAATGAACCGCATCGGCGGCATGATGCCCCGAACCGGGTGCTCCCAGCGGACAAGTGCCTCGACCTCGGTCACCGTGCCGCTTTCGAGGTTAATGATGGGCTGATAGTGCAGGCGAAGCTCGCCCTGGTCAATGGCGCGTCGAAGTTCCCCTTCCATCTCCAGCCGCTCGTTGGCGCGCTCGTTCATGGTCGGGTCGAAGACGGTGTGGTGCGCCTTGCCTGCGGCCTTGGCCTGGTACATGGCCGTGTCGGCGTCGCGCAGCATGTCGCCGGGAAGTTCGTTGCGGCCGGAGCTGACGGCGACACCTATGCTGGCACTGGTGTGGACTTCGTGCCCCTTGAGCTGAACGGGGGTGTTGAGGGCACGGGCGACACGCGACGCCATTTCGGAGGCGAACTCGGGATCGACAATGTCTTCGAGAAGAATGGTAAACTCATCGCCGCCAAGCCTCGCGACCGTGTCCTGAGAGCGGACGCAGGCCCGTAGCCGAGTCGCCACTTCGACCAGCATCTCGTCGCCGGAATCGTGTCCGAGACTGTCGTTGACGACCTTGAAGTTGTCGAGGTCGAGGAACATGACGGCGACGGACCGGCCGTGTGTCGACGCACGCAGCAGTGCGCGGTCGAGGCGATCGAGGAAGAGCGAGCGGTTCGGCAGGCCGGAAAGCGGATCGTGGAAGGCCTGGTGGGCGAGTTGCTCCTCGAAGAGTTTGCGCTCGGTGATGTCGCGACAGGTCATCACGATGCCGTTGACGGCGGCTTCGGCGCTCTGGTCGTTCGCGACCACTTCGCAGGTCACCCAATCGTCGTTGGCGGATCTCAAACGAAGCTCGCCGCTGAAGTTGGTCGCAGGCGCGTCGCCGGCCAGTCCGAAGAATGTCTGGGCTCGGTGCTGGTCGTCGGGATGGATCATGTCGAGCGCCAGCGTCCCCTTGAGTTCGGCGGGCGAGTATCCCCACAACTCCGCGACACTCGGGCTGGCGTAGGTCACGGTTCCGTCGGCGCACACAATCAGGATGACATCCGAGGCGTTGGCGACGATCGCTTTGTAGAGTTGCTCTTTGGCGCGCAAGGCTTCCTGGGCAAGCTGCCGCTCCCGTACGTGGAGGAGCATGTTGCGTACGCTACGAGTGATCAGGAGTGAGGCGGCGCCACCCATGAGGATTGCGGCAAGAAACAGGCCAAACACGAGCATCTTGCTGAGCTTAAAGGCGACATCTTCTTGCTGAGAAAGACCTATCCCCACACGGCGGTTCCAGTCGGCCATGGCAGCCGCCTGCTGTTCGACGCCGAGAAAACAGTCCCGCATGGGTCCATTCATCTGCTTGGACGCGGCAGGAATATTGTCGGCGGCGGAAAGGGGAAGAACAGCGTCATGCATGTCGACGTAGCGACGCCAATCGACTACGAGCTGATCGTAGTGGTTGCGGTCTTCACGGTAGGCGATGGTGCCGCGATAGTCGACCAGTGACTTGTCAACTTCGGTGCGGAGTACTTCAAAGCGCGCGAGAGCGGAACGTTTGCCCACGGCATCGGCGGTGACCAGGTATCGATAGTCAGTTGTGCGAAATGCTCGGGCCGCTGAATTGAAGCGAACGAGATCCTCGGTAGCCGGAAGCGGGCATGCGACAATCTGCGTGGTGACTTCGTGCATCTGCGCCATGCGCTCGACAGCCACCACGCTCACCGCCAGCAAGAGGATGAGGAACAGTACGAATACCATCCCTACCTTCTGCTCAACAGGCAAATTCCGCCAATCTCGATACATACTGCGCCTTATCACGCCTATTGCCACTGTACAGGCCTGCCGCGAAACAGTTGCCGGCTCTTCCTGCACAGAAGTCGTGGGCAATTTATATTATTGGCGAGTTAAGACTAAATCAGCAGGGTGTGACGGAACCCCTCACCCGGGCTTTGCCACCCCTCTCCCATCGGAGTGGGCGAGGGGCTTGAGACAAGGGGGTAGACCCGCTTGGTCGGCGGTATTCATGCCGGGCGTCGGCGGTCGCTAACCGCCTTACATCAGCGAGCCGCTTTGTGGGAGAGCGCTCGATTGAAGGAGTTGGACGTCGATGGCTGGCCCAAGTTCATGTGCTCGCTTCGGCATGTGCCGTCTCCGTCCTGTCGAACGATGAGCCAACGCCGATTTTGAAACCGATTTCACGATGCATGACCGCCCCGGAAAGGGAGAAGTTCAGGGGCGGTTCGATAAAATCGCTACGTGTTACCCTACCACGCAAATTCAGCTTTCCCACACAGTGGGAAAGAACTCGCCCTCCATCACTTCACCATCTTGCACCGTGACAAAGGGCTTCATGATGTGCCCGCCCGTCGCGCAGTATCGTGTTTCGTCGGTCATGAAATGAAGCGCAATCGCTCGGCGGGGCCGCGCGCTGCGGTTCGACTGCGAGCTGTGCCAAGTGAGCGCGTGATGATAGTGAACTTCACCGCGCTTGACCGGGCACGCGCGGACCTCGATCGGATGTCCGTCGAAGTCGGCTGGTATATCGTCTAACGATCGAAATGTCGAGAGGAATTGCATGTTGTCGCCCCAGAGGTGAGAGCCAGGCACCATGCTCATACACCCGTTCTCCGGATCGACATCGTCGAGCGCCACCCAGGCGGTAATCTCAGTCATCGGCGTAAGGATCGGCCAGAGTGGGGCATCCTGGTGCCACACAGTGACCCCGCCCTCGGTGGCGGGCTTGTACACTATCTGATCGTGCCAGATCCGTAGCAATTTCGCCTTAGTCAACTGGGCCATTTCCTCGACGACAGTCGAGTTGGAGATAAGTTGCCGAAAGTTATCACTTGCCTGCCAGATATTGACGATCTGCCAAACCGGCGCCCCCTCTCGCGACAGGTTCGCAATCATGACCGGCTGCGGTTTCGACGGATCGTCCTTGTCTCGAATGACGCGAAGAACCTCTTCCTGGAGAACGGCTACATCGTTGTCGTCCAATATCCGACCGCCGCGCAAATAGCCATCGCGATGAAACAGTCTAACTTGGTCTTCAGTCAGCAAGGAGTCACCTCGATCTTAGTTGATGGTCCATTATACGACGGAGGGCTCCTTCGGGGCAACGGATAATTCAAGTATGTCATATCGATGGAACGACACCCGGCGAGCAATTTAACCCGCGACTGAGATCAACGTGGCGTACCGGCCGTATTACCCACGCTCTGTCGGCAGCATGGAAAAGATATTTTTCATGCGTAAATTGGATCTAGGCTTGACTCGCCCGGTTGTCGTGTGCTACAGTCACATTGCCCGATAGCTTAGGTTCGCCTCCGCTAAACTGTCGCTTGTGTTTCAATGCTCCACGCGTTGACACCTGTCGCAGTACGGCCCACATCGATTTTTGTTGTATGACCAGTCCGTGTTGCCGATAAAACGTTGCAACACCTCCTTATCGTATTCACCACCACTCCTGCTTGTAGTATTTTAGCCGGATCGGAACGCCCAGTTACTCGTGCGTTAGCAATCTCGGACTTTCGTCCGTCACCTGCTGGCGTGCGGTCGTTTCGTCGCGCGTTATGTTCACGATAATCTTCATGGCTCCTTTGTTTTTGGACTAAGAAAGCATCGTACATCTTTGCTGAGACGATGCCGGCGTTTTGGCGCCCGCGTTTGCGCCTGGATTACAAACTGTAAACGTACTCAACTGTATTTAGCCTTATATCGGTTTCTCTCACGAGAAGGGATCACGTTCATGCACTTACGACCTATTCGTCGACCTCTGTTTTTTGCTGTTATTCTCTCGTTCTTTCTCGTGTTTATCCCGCATTTCGCGGGAGCTCAGGCAATCACCGTCCCCAACTTTAGCTTCGAAACGCCTACGACAACCACCAACATAAACGACCCCACCGGGGCGTCCTGGACATTCACGAACGGCGGCGGTCGTTTCACGGGGGTAGCAAAGGCAAGTCTGTTTGGTGGCAGCGCGCCGGACGGGTCTCAGATGTGTTACCTTCAGTCGACTAGCTCGATTTCGCAATCGCTGAGTGGGTTCGTGCCCGGCGCCACATATGCGGTGACTGTGGCAGGAGGAATCCGGCCCGGCACTGCGGTTGATGGCGTCAATGTCACGGTCAATGGAGCGACGATATCCAGCTTCACGCCATCGGTCTCTACGTACACCGACTATACGGCCACTTTCGTCGCCACGAGCAGTTCTGAGACCATCGGCTTCGTGGGGACGATAGCAACGACCAACGAAGCAAACCTCGACAATGTTCGGATTAATCAGGTCGCGACTTCGATATCCATCGGCAATTTCAGCTTCGAGACGCCGACGACCACCACTAACATCAACGACCCCACCGGCGCATCGTGGACATTCACGAACGGCGGCGGTCGTTTCGCCGGGATAGGTAGGGCAAGTCAGATTGGTGGCAGCGCACCGGACGGGACCCAGGTGTGCTACCTTCAGTCGACTAGCTCGATTTCACAATCGCTGAGTGGGTTCGTCCCAGGTGTCACATATGCGGTGACAGTGGCCGGGGGAATCCGCCCCGGCACTGCGGTCGACTCGGTCAATGCCACGGTCAACGGAGCGACGATATACAGCTTCACGCCGACTCTGTCTACATACTTGGACTATCCGGGCACTTTCGTCGCCACAAGCAGTTCTGAGACCCTCGGCTTTGTCGGTACGACAGCAACGACCAACGAAGCAAACCTCGACAACGTTCGGATTAGTCTTCTCCCAACCACGCCGTCAAATCTCGTTGCCACCCCGGGGATCGGGCAGATTGCTCTATCATGGTCTGCAAGTGCCGGAGCAATCAGTTACAACGTATATCGCGGAACGACGTCAGGTGGAGAGGGCACGACAGCCTACGCGACTGGGCTGACCGGCACAACATATGTAGATACCTCTACGACCCCGTCGACGACTTACTACTATGAGGTGCTCGCAGTGACCGCCCCGGGCAGCAGCGGCTTGTCGAATGAGGCGTCGGCAACGGTACCGCCCTCAGCTCCCACCGCGTTTACCGCAATACCTCGTAACGGACAGGTGTCACTGACTTGGACGGGATCGACAGGCGCCACGAGCTACAGCATCTATCGCGGCACAACCTCAGGTGGCGAAGGTTCAACCGCTATCGCCAGCAACGTAACTGGCGCTGCATACAACGACTCAACCGTGACAAACGGCACCAACTATTTCTATAAGGTGGCCGCTGTCAACGCGGGTGGAACGGGTGCAAAGTCAACCGAAGCTTCGGCGACACCTAGCTCGTCTTTGCCTCTCGCGCCGAATGGCGTACGGGCTCAGAGCCAGGCCTACAACGGGTCAATAACCGTCTATTGGAACACCGTTGCAACCGCGACTTCCTACAGCGTCTACCGCAGCACGACGCCAGGTGGCGAAGGCGCGGTCCGCTACGCTTCAGCCGGTAGCAACACTTATTTCAACGACACTTCGGTGACGAGTGGTACGACTTACTACTACGAAGTGAGTGCAACGAATAGCTTCGGTGAAGGAGCCACATCGGTTGAGGTCAGCGCAACGGCCGGATCGACTCCACTCTCTGCACCGCCCAACCTGAAAGCTGTGGCGGGGAGCGCACTGGTCACATTGAATTGGGGCTCAGTTACAGGTGCGGCATCGTACAACCTGTATCGGGGTGGGGTGGTGTACGCCCAGAACATCACTTCGCCGACCTTTGTGGATAACGCGGTCACGAATGGTGTGAATTACAGCTACTACGTGACTGCGGTGAACGTCAGCGGCGAGGGTAGTCAGAGCAACACTGTCAATGCTACGCCGGGATCTGCGGCTCTGGCCGCGCCGACGGGCATGCATGCGGACTCGAATTCCTACGGTGGTCCTTCTCAAACGGTAGGCTGGAACGCCGTCTCGGGCGCCACCACCTACAATGTCTATCGGAGTACTACTCCGGGCGGCGAAGGCGCGGTACCGTACGCGGTTAACGTCTCATCGACCTCTTACTCGGACCCGAGTTATGTCTCAGGCACGATGTACTACTACAAGACAGCGGCGGTGAACAGCACGGGCGAAGGGACTCTATCGACCGAAGTCAGCGTCTTGGCCGGGAGCACTCAGCTCGCGGCTCCGGCCAACATACTCGCTCGGCCCGGAAATAACCAGGTGACCGTCATCTGGACCCCGACCGCCAACGCGACATCGTACAACGTCTACCGAAGCGGGCCGGCGGGAGTCCTCATTACTACGAATATCACTGGTACGTCATTCGTCGACACGGGTCTCACCAACGGCGCGTCCTACAGTTACCAGGTCGCCGGCGTCTGTACAAATGGCGAGGGCATGGTCACCGGGTTTATGGGCCGGCCGGCAACAGCCGTGCCGGGGACTGTACTCCCGGCTGGACCGACCCTCAGCGTCGTCAACTCTTGTGGCGTTAACCTCTCGTGGACCGCCGTAAGCGGCGCTTACGGGTACAACCTCTACCGCTCATCCACGCCTGGCGGCGAGGGGGCTGTTCCCTGCGCTTGGAATATCCCAACGACGACTTACACCGACCCGGGTGCCATATATTCGTCCGGCACGCCGACCTATTACTACACTCTCTCCGTCGTCAACAGCTCTGGTGACAGCCCCCAGGGCCCGGAACTCGCCGATACCCTGCAGTCGGTGTTTACGATGACTTCGCTTCCCACCACGGTAAACGTCACACGTGGAACGCTGGGTAACACGGCCATTCGATTGAACACCACTTGTTCCAACGGTGATACCGTCACGCTCGGCATCGCGTCCAGCCTGCCCTCGGGTCTCACCGCCTGGGTTACGCCGTTTCCGGAAACGGTCACCAACGGCGCGGTAAGTGCTTGGGATGGTTTAAACGCTGGAATGAAGACTGGCACACTTTATCTCTGCCCGAGTTCGACGATGTCGACCGGCCAATACACCGTGACAGTATCCGGCACCGGTGCGTCGGGTCTGAGTTCGGTTAACGTTACGGTCAATATCCAATAAGCTGGACGGACCGATTTATAAGATGTTTTTGAAATCGAAAGCGACTTAGATAATATGCTCACGAATATCAAAGCGATAATGAAAAACAAGCGTACTGAAGATAAGATGAGGATCCTGGCCAAAGTGGTTCCGTCGACACCTGCACAACGGTTCGCGGCCGCGTTCGGCCTGATCTACTCATGGTCACTGGTCTTGTCCGGGCCGGTTCTTGCGTTCACCTCGAAGGAAACGCCCACGTCGAAGTACCGACATAGCAGCGGTCTACATATCAAGCCGCGAAAGCCTTCCGCTCCGCTGCCATCGTTCCCGTATCGGCAGGCAGCGGCCGACCGGGCGAAGCACCCGGCCAATGTCGACGCTCTGCGGCATCTGCCGGCTCCTATCTCGATCGCCGATGAGATCGGCAAGCCCGCTCGCCCGGTTTCGCCGGCGGAGATCGCCGGTTGGAAAACCACTATTCGGACTGCGAAAGCGTCCCCTGTCGACCTGGCGCAGGCCCATATCCGGCTCGGCGAATGGCAGATGGGGCACGACCAGAACCCGGAATCTGGCCAGGTCCATTTCCGCGCCGTCGAATCGATGGCCGGCTCGACACCCGTCGAACGCGGGCTAGCGAGCTTCGACTCTGCCCTGTCTGAGTTCTACCAGGGCGCTTACGTCGCCTCCGCTAAGTCGTTCATGAAGCTGACGGATAGACGTACCGCGCAACCTGGTTACGATCGACGAGTTGCGGCCATGTGGGCGCGGCATGCATCGGCTTGTGCGGGTTATCATGCCGACCACGCACGCCTTGGCATTCCTGAGCCGCCCAAGCTCGATCCCCTATGCGGTCCGGCCAGCCTGGCAGCCTGTCTCCGATCGCTGCACATGAGTTTTGACCGTAGCACGCTTCTTAAGTCTTGCCGGGTGACCGGTGAGGGAAGCAACGCGCAGGACATTCTCGACGCCGCTCATAAGATGGGCTTGACCGCCGAGTTTGTTGGCTCCGACAAGCAGGGCCTGATCGACCTTCCGAAGCCGCTCGTCGCCTATGTCGAGCATGACCACTTCATCGCCGTCACCCGCGCCGACAAGAGTGGCGTTTCCTATCTCTGCTCCGACTGCGGCGCGTGGCCCGGTGGTCAAGTCAACCTTACTTGGAAGCAGTGGAACAGCATCGACGCGGCCGCTTATGTCACCGTAACAAAGCGCGGATCCGCCGCCGAAAAGAAAGTCGCCGACGCGCTCTTCCCGAACACGGGCAATGACGGTCTTTTCAATCAGCTAATCACAGATCCTACTGGCGGAAAGAGAATTACCTCGATCGGAGACCTGATTGGTACAAGATCGAGCATTGGTCCGAAGGTTGCCTTCGTCGGCCAATTGAGCGATCTGGGACTCCACCTCAAGCCGATAGTCTCAGGAGTGTCCATATCTCGTCCACACGTCATCTTGGTCAAGGCACCAGCAACTGGAACCGGATGTGGAACCACAATCACCGCTACCGAGTGCAATTGTGCGACCTGCTGCCAGAACATGGGCGGTGGCCCAGGTGGCGGTCCAGGCGGCGGTCCCGGTGGCGGCCCTGGTGGCGGCCCTGGTGACTTTCCGACGGGGGGCGGCGAAACCGCCGCTGTGGCGAGAGGCGCGTCCGCGGGAGACCCAGTAAACCTGGCGACAGGAGAGGAAGTCTATTCACCGGATGCAGATATCGCCGTGTACAACCCGGTTGGGCCGGCCGTCAAGTGGCAGCGCGTCTATCGCAGTTTGCGAGGCGTGGGAAACATTTACCAGAACAATGGGTATGAGTGCAATGACTTTGGCATCAACTGGTCTCAGTCATACAACATTAGCGTCTATGATCCTTACGCCGGCGGCTACGGATCGAGTGATACCAAGTACGTCGTCTATCCGGATGGCTCACGGGTGTCGTTCACTGCACCGGCGGTCCCAACGGCTGGCCACCCCGTTCAATGCACCGTTCAGGCCGGCCTACCAGTTCTCGTCGAATGGGACTATGCTACAACAGGTAATTACTACACCATCACTTTCTCGGACCGAACAAAATGGGTGACGACTGCTCTGATCACGTCATACAACTACTTAGACAGTTGCGAGATCAAGCAGATTGTCGACCGAAACGGGAACAGCATCAACTTTAACTACGTTGCCGCACCGACCAACTCTAGCTGGCCGCTGTTGTCGACCATTACCAATCAGGCTGGAACCACCCTCTTAACGGTGAATCGCGCCATTGACGGAAGCGGCAACATCGTGTCCGTGAGTGATTGCTATGGCCGCAGTGTCTTCTACCACGTCGATACCTATCCAACAGTTGGCGTGCCCAACACCTATGTCATCTATGATCAGGAACTGGATCACGTATCTCAGATCGTTCCGACAAATACACCTGCTCCGCCTGATCGCTTTGCCTATAGCTACCAGTTGGTATCGAATCTTGAGGGTTCCGAGCAGGTGCGGTTCCTGCACACGATAACTGTACCATCCCCAACAGGAACGGGCCTCAGTACGGCGACGATCAACTACGATCCGAACACGGACTTCGTGTCCAGTATCGTCGATGCCAATGGCAACAAGAAACTGATCGCGTCGGTCGATGCGAACGGAAATGCAGCCTATCCGTCCAACTACACGAAAGTTACCGTTGAGGATTCTCACAATAATATCGTTTACACTTATCTGGCAAGCTACGACAGCAATATGAGTGCGACGTCTGCGACGGACGGCAATGGAACGACACTCTATACAAACACATTTGCCGATTCGAATACCCCTTTTGGTGCTTCTCAAACGATAAACGGGAATGGGAACCGTACGACTTACACATGGGACAGCCATGGAAATCGCGTAAATCAGACTTCCCCTCGTGGGACTGTTACCAGCTATACGTGGAACTACTCGAACTTTGCACTGGGAGAGCTTAATACGTATCAGGTTGGCAGTAAGACCCCGACTTCATATACGTATTATGAGCCAAGCGGCCTGGTCAATACAGAGATAAAGCCGATGCCCGGCTCGGGTAGTGGTTCTGGCATTACTGTGACGACTACCTATACGTATGATAGTCTTGGCAATATGTTAACCGTAGTGGCACCGGCCAATGCCGTTGGCGGGACGATAGCAGCCGCCTGTAATTTTACGACGGATCCGACTCTTGATGCTAACGGGAACCCAGGATCCTACAGTCAAACGGCGGCGATAGGGCAACCCCTAACCACCACCGATCAACTCGGTAACGTCACTCACATTCGCTATAATGGGCAAGGGGACGTAGTCGCAATTATCGACGCAAGTGGATATCGAACTTCGGTTTCATATAACATCGATAACCGGCCACTTAGCTGCGTATCACCCCCAACAGGACAAAGCGGGAGTGGGAATGTAACCTACACAAAGACCTACGCCTACCAGGTTGGCCCGACCGCACAGTATGGTCCGCTTATTAACGATACGACACTTGACGAAAGCGGCGTCCAGGTCGGGGCAGTTAATACCTATTATGGCCTTGAGGGAGAAACGACCTCTGTCAATGGCAGTTGTGAGCCGGTGGTATATACTTATGATCCACTCTACCGCACCGCAACGTTGACTGATGGCAACGGGCATATCACTAGATACTATTACAATTCCGCCGGATACCTGGATGCGGTCACCTATCCCGGTTATAGCGGCCCGGCTCCGGTATACTCGAACGGTATGTGGTCGAATGTTACTGGCCCGGATAGCGCGCGTTATTCGAGCTATGACGCAATCGGGGACGTCCTTACTCAAGTAGATGGTAACGGCACCACGATTAGCTGCACGTATAACGACCCCGAAAGCAATATCACTAACATTCACTATGCGCCAGGACCAAACGTAACGCCGTTGCCGGATACAAGCTATTCATATGACGCGTACGGCCGTATTCTGAACCGAACAGATGCATCTGGCTATTTTACGGATGCCTACGACGACAACGACTTAACAACCGGAGAACAGGAATCCTATTTGCCCCTTGCCGGCGCGACGCATCCCACAACGTCGGTAACGTACGGATATTGGCCGGGTGGTGCTCGCGCCTCTATGTCATATGGATATTACACGCTGGCAAGCTTCGGGACCCCAGCAGGCACGTTCAATTACGCATATGACAATGACGGGCGAATTCAGCAGCTTACGAATCCCTTCGGCGAGATCACGAATTGGAGCTACCAGCCGAACAGCTGGCTTGCGTCCCAAACATCCAAGAACTCAACGGGACAGACCGTGACGACGACGAGCTATTCATTTAACGGGCGTGGTCTCATGACGGACCTAAAGAACATGAATGGAGTGCTTAGTACGTTGTCCGAGTTCGGGGGGGCCACAACTACGACCCCCATGATCTATGATGGCAATGGCAATCGCACATCGGTCACTGCTAATATTCCGGCCTCCGCTCTCTACTCTGGTACGACGAACTACGGATACGACGCTGTCGCCGGGGTTGGCACGCGAAGCGAGTTAACGCAGGAATCGTCAACACGCGCTGGAAGTTATAGTAATACCTTCAGCTATGACGGCGGAAGTCAAACGGGCGCAGGCAACCCGACAACCATACGTGGTTACAGTGTTAGTTACAACTCAAACAACCAGAATGCGGCAAATACCTACGACGGTGACGGCAACCCGTTAACCTACGGAGGCAATACGCTGTCATTTGATCCGAACGATCGAATGACGCATTTCAGCACGGTGGAGGTTAATACGTACGATGCCGAAAGTCATCGTACATCAATCCAGACGACAGGTGGAACAAGCTACTACATTTTCGATGGAGAGACGCCAGTATTGGCGGAGGATACCACCGGAACGGTAACGAAGGTCGTTACAAGTAGCGTCAATGGTGTGATCTCGAGCCATACCGCGGCTGGCTCAGGTTTTTACACATGGGATCCGCAGGGAAGCCTTTGTCAGAAGCTTGACTCAACTGGAGCGGTGAGCTATACTCGCGAATACGATTCGTTTGGGAATGTATTAAAGACGGACACCGACGTAGACTTCTGCGCAAGTTT
>Ga0206954_1190_pt1 | contig 14429 bp, 15 predicted proteins | sample Alteio_BWOrgHeat_37_FD_153250 | JGI IMG/M metagenome (GOLD analysis project Ga0206954, IMG submission 153250) | Enriched cells from forest soil in Barre Woods Harvard Forest LTER site, Petersham, Massachusetts, United States -... | ecosystem: Environmental > Terrestrial > Soil > Temperate forest >...
GGGCCGTGATACCTGTATGAGGATAAGTGAAAGTGACGTTATCAAAAATAATATCGCCCGAGAGTTGCATTGGTGGTGCGATCGCGCTTTTTATATCGGGGCGTATGTCGAGGAACTCGTTGAGCCTTTTCTGAGAGGCTGCTGATGAAGAAGTGGATAAATGGTAGAACAATATTCTATACATGGGCCTGCCTACGGCAGGCTTTTTTATGCTCAGGAAATATCCTTCAGCATCCAGACGGCGCAGCCCGAGTGGCCGCTGTTGCCCAGCGGCCCTGCAAGGTGCCTGAACCCGAAACGTTCGTATACACTGATCGCACGCGTAAGTTCAGGCATCGATTCCAGGTAGATGCTCCGGTAGCCCAGTGACCGTGCTTTCTCCAGGCATTTGCCGATGAGGTCGCCGCCCAGCCCCATACGGCGCGCTTCAGGAAGCAGGTACATTTTAACCAGTTCGCAGGTGTCAGGCGGAAGTTGATCGGTCGGATAGATGCCGGCACCACCGAGGACCTTACCATCCAGTGTGGCCAGGAAATAATGGCTGCGCGGCTCATCCCGAAAAACTTCGGAAAGCCGGTCGGTATGGGGATCGAAATAAACAGTATTGGGCCTGTTGACCCCGAATTCTTCCATGCAGCTGCGAATGACGGCAGCGAGCGCTGCATCGTCTCTGGCTTCTATATCTCGAAGAATGACATGTTCCATCAGGGAAGGATGAATGGAAAGATCAGCCGTATCATTTCCGCAGCTCTTTATACAGGTTGATCAGGCCATTGGTGGATGAATCGTGCGAGGTCACAGGTGCATCGTTTTCCAGTTCCGGAAGGATGGCAACTGCCAGCTGTTTGCCCAGTTCAACACCCCACTGGTCGAAACTGAAAATATTCCAGATCACTCCCTGTACAAATATCTTGTGCTCATATAATGCTATCAGGCTGCCCAGCGTATAAGGTGTTATTTCTTTCAGCAGAAAGGAATTGGTGGGCCTGCTGCCATTGAACATCTTGAACGGAGTGATCTTTTTGATCTCGTCTTCTTTTTTGCCTGCTTTGATCAGTTCCACCTTCACATCATTCTCCGATTTGCCATTCATCAGTGCTTCGGTCTGCGCGAAGAAATTGCTCAGCAGCTTCACATGATGGTCCCCGATAGGGTTGTGGCTGACTGCAGGGGCGATAAAATCACAGGGTATCAGCAATGTGCCCTGGTGCAGCAACTGGTAGAAAGCGTGCTGGCCATTGGTGCCGGGTTCACCCCAGATCACCGGGCCGGTGGAATAGCTTACGGGGTTACCGGTGCGGTCAACGCTCTTGCCGTTGCTTTCCATATTCCCCTGCTGGAAATAAGCGGCGAAACGGTGCATGTACTGGTCATATGGAAGGATGGCCTCGCTCTGGGAGCCAAAGAAATTGGTGTACCAGATGCCGATGAGTGCCATCAGCACGGGTATATTCGAGGGGAACTTTTCCTTGCGGAAATGCTCATCCACCTCGTAAGCGCCGCGCAGCATCTGTTCAAAATTGTCGTAGCCCACCGTCAGCGCGATAGAGAGCCCGATCGCGCTCCAGAGTGAATAGCGGCCACCGACCCAATCCCAGAACTCGAACATATTGGCCTTGTCGATACCGAATTTGGTGACCTCTTTTTGGTTGGTGCTCAGGGCCACGAAATGCTTGGCAACATGGGCTTCGTCTTTTGCTGCCGCCAGGAACCAGTCACGCGCCGTATGCGCATTCGTCATGGTTTCCTGCGTGGTAAACGTTTTGGAAGCGATCAGGAACAGGGTTTCTTCCGGCGTCACCTTCTTGAGTATCTCCACGATCTGTGTGCCATCGATGTTGCTTACAAAAAAGGCCTCTATGCCCTTGGTCCAGTAAAAGCGTAGCGCCTCCGTAGCCATTACCGGGCCCAGGTCGCTGCCACCAATGCCGATGTTGACAACGTATTTTATTTTTTTGCCTGAATAGCCTTTCCATTTTCCACTGTGTACATCCTCGCAGATCTTTTTCATCTGTCTCTGTACTTTTCGCACCAGGGGCATTACATCCTTGCCGTCTACCAGGATCGGGGTATCGGAGAAATTACGGAGAGCGGTATGCAGTACGGGCCTGTTTTCTGTTTCGTTGATGCGGATCCCGGCAAACATGGCGTGAATAGAATCGGCAAGCCTGCAGTCATCGGCCAGGGAAAATAACAGTTGAAGCGTTTTCTGGTTGATGATATTCTTCGAGTAATCAAAAAGGATATCGCCGAACCGCACCGAGAACTTGTCGAAGCGTTCGGGGTCTGCCAGGAACAGGTCCCGGATCTGCTTCCGGCTCATCTCTTCCTCGTGGTGCTTTTTCAGGAGAAACCAGGCCTGGGTATTCGTTGGATCGATCTTGGGTAACATGAGCCTTTATTTGGGTGGGCAGTTGCCTGCGTGTTTAAGTTCGGTTGGGTTATATCGCGTGGATAGCCTGTATTGTTTCATCCACCATTGCGGGCGTGATGTCGAGGTGCACCACCATCCTTACCTGGGTAGGGGAAATGGGGATCATCAGGATATCTTTCTTCTTCATGCTGTCTGCCCATTGCCTGGGGGTTAGCCGTCCTTTCACTTCGAAGATGATAATATTGGTTTCAACCGGGAGTATCTCGCCAACGCAATCCTTTCCCTGCAATGCACCTGCCAGTGCGCGTGCGTGGCGGTGGTCTTCTTCCAGCCGGTCGATGTGGTGATCGAGTGCATAGATGCCTGCTGCGGCAAGGATTCCCGCCTGGCGCATGCCGCCGCCGAATACTTTCCTGACGCGGCGCGACTGTTTGATAAAATCCGCGGGCCCCAGCAATACACTGCCAACGGGCGTTCCCAGCCCTTTGCTCAGGCAGATGGAGATTGTATCGAATGCCTTTCCATACTGGAGCGCGGTTTCTTTTTTGGCTACGATGGCATTGAATACCCGGGCACCATCGAGATGATATTTTAATTTATTTTGTGAACAAACATCTTTAATCACCTCAATATCAGCAAAATTATAACAGCTTCCACCACCACGATTGGAGGTGTTTTCCAGGGACACCAGGGTGGAAACAGGCTTGTGGATATCGTCGGGATTGATCGAATCCCTGACCTGAGCGGCAGTGATCCGTCCCTTATCACCCTCGATCAGCCTTACAGAGCACCCGCTGTTGAAGGCGATGCCGCCACCCTCATACTGGTAAATATGAGACAGGCGGTCGCAGATCACCTCGTCGCCCGGCCGGGTATGCACATTGATGGCGATCTGGTTGGTCATGGTGCCGCTGGCGCAGAAAAGCCCGGCTTCCATGCCGAAAAGCCTTGCAGCCTTTGCTTCCAGCGCGTTTACAGTAGGGTCTTCCCCAAAAACATCATCACCCAGCGGGGCCGTCATCATCGCCTCTCGCATGCCAGGGACCGGACGGGTGACCGTGTCGCTTCTGAAATCTATCATAGGGATGCGAAGATAAACGGACAACCGACATCTTTCGTGGCCGGGAGTAGGTTAATCCACAGAAAGGGTGTTTTCACCGTTTTTTTCATCTTTTACAACAAAAAGAGATGATTTTCGTTCTATATTCAGTAACTTTGCACACATTTTTTTCCCCTGATTCAGGCCGTATTTAACGTCCGGCTGTGCAACTTTAGACGGCTTACCGGCGTCATTAGTTTGTATAACAGTAGATACCATACAATATGAGGCAGCTCAAAATAGCAACACAGATTACCAATCGTGACTCGCAGGCCGTTGAAAAATACCTCCAGGAGATCTCAAAGATACCGATGATCACCCCCGAGGAAGAAACAACGCTGGCCCAGAAGATCAAGATGGGTAACCAGCGTGCGCTGGACAAACTGGTGCAGGCGAACCTCCGTTTCGTGGTATCCGTAGCCAAGCAGTACCAGCACCAGGGTCTCTCGCTCAGCGACCTGATCAACGAGGGCAACCTGGGCCTGATCAAAGCCGCCCAGCGGTTTGACGAGACCAAGGGCTTTAAATTCATTTCCTATGCCGTCTGGTGGATCCGGCAGTCGATCCTGCAGGCCCTGGCAGAACAGGGACGATTGGTGAGGCTTCCGCAGAACAAGATCGGCACCTATAACAAGGCCAATAAGGCCTATATGGCATTTGAACAGGAGCATGAGCGTGAGCCCTCCACAGAGGAGCTCAGCGAGATACTTGAAATGAGCGAAACCGAGATCAACAACATATTCCAGAGCAATACCCGCCATACCTCGCTCGATGCCCCGGTGCACGAGGCCGAAGACGTGGCTATGGGCGACCTGCTCGAGGGCAGCGACGATACGGATGAAGATGTCATGAAAGATTCGCTGCGCGAAGAGATCCGCCGCGTACTGAAATCCCTCAGCCCGCGCGAAGCCGAGATTGTAAATGCGTATTTCGGGCTGGACGGTGAAAATGGAGTGACCATCGAACAGATCGGCATGAAATACGATCTTACGAAGGAACGCATCCGCCAGATCAAGGAACGGGCCATCAAACGCCTTCAGAAAGCACGATACAGCAATGCACTAAAAGCATATTTGGGATAACATCCCGCAAGGCACGGGTTATAAGAACACCACCCCTGGCAAAAACCAGGGGTTTTTCATGGACAAAACAGCAGCGGCCGCTGCCGCCGGGATCGTAAATTTGCGCAAATGAAAAGGCGGCCGCCAGGGCCGTCTTCAGACCAAATACTATGAGCGAAAGAGTACACGTATTGATTATCGGTTCGGGACCTGCCGGCTATACTGCCGCCATCTACGCGGCGCGTGCCAATATGAAGCCCGTATTATACCAGGGGATACAGCCCGGCGGACAGCTTACGATCACGACGGAAGTGGAAAACTATCCCGGCTATGCCAATGGCGTGCAGGGCCCGGAAATGATGGTGGATTTCGAAAAGCAGGCGGCACGCATGGGCGCCGATATCCGCTACGGGCTTGCCACGAAGGTGGATTTTTCAAAACAGCCTTACCAGGTGTGGATTGATGAGGAGAGCCTGATCGAGGCAGATTCGGTGATCATAGCCACCGGTGCAAGTGCCAAATGGCTCGGACTGCCCAGCGAGGAGCGGCTCAACGGCTTTGGCGTAAGCGCCTGCGCCGTGTGTGATGGCTTTTTCTTCAAGGGAAAAGAAGTGGCGATCGTGGGGGCGGGAGACACGGCAGCCGAGGAAGCGCTTTATCTTTCGAAACTATGTACCAATGTGCACATGATCGTACGCCGGAGCGAGATGCGCGCCAGTAAAGTGATGCAGGAAAGGGTACTGGCCACTTCCAATATTCACGTATACTGGAATTCGGAGACCGATGAGGTACTGGGCGAACATAAAGTGCAGGGGGTACGCATTCATGACCTCGTAAAGAATACAAAGCAGGAGATACCCGTCAGTGGCTTTTTTGTGGCGATAGGGCACCAGCCCAACAGCGATATTTTCAAGGGATGGGTAGACATGGATGAAACGGGTTACATTAAAACCGTTCCGGGTACCACGCGCACCAGCCGCGAAGGCGTTTTTGCGGCCGGAGATGTGCAGGATAAGAACTACCGGCAGGCCGTTACGGCGGCAGGAAGCGGTTGTATGGCCGCGCTCGATGCCGAACGCTATCTCGGTGCGCGTAAAGCTGCCGGTTGATCACCTCGTTAGAAAATGGGTTAAAAAACTGTTGTATCCTGTACAGCCGTTTTTTATTTTCAGGGTGAAATTTTTTCTGGTCAAACTGATGAGATGCGTATTGCTTTGGTAGACGATCATGTTGTTTTAAGGAAGAGCCTGGCGGACCTGATCGAACGAATGGATGATTACCGCGTGGTAATGCAGGCAAGGAACGGGGAAGAATTGATCAATGCCTTATGCGGCAACGATTTACCTGATATTGTATTGCTCGACATGATGATGCCGGTCATGGACGGGATGGAAACCGCGCGCTGGCTCCGCAACCACTACCCGGGCATCCGTGTCATTGCCCTCAGCATGATGTGCAATGAACCCCTGATACTCCGGATGGTCAGGAACGGTATCCGCGGGTTTATCCTCAAAGATTGCGAGCCCCAGGAACTTCAGCATGCACTCTGGCAGGTATATCGCCAGGGCTATTACTACAATGAGTTGGTTACCGAGAGAACAAAGATGCGCACAACCCGTAACGAACCGGGCAGCATGATCAATGAAAAGGAACTCTCATTCCTGCAATGGAGCTGCACCGAAAAAAGCTATAAGGAGATCGCAGATGAAATGCACGTCAGTCCCCGCACCATCGACGGCTATCGCGATTCCCTGTTCCAGAAACTGCAGGTCGGTACCCGCGTCGGACTCGCTATGTATGCAGTGAGGCAGGGGATAGTGGTATTGTGACTATCTTCGCCCCATGCTTTCCGTTCACCTTCACAGGGTCATCTTTTACGCGCAGCATGGCCTGCATGCCGAAGAAAAGATCACCGGTAACAGCTTCGAGGTAGACCTGGAAGTGAAATACCTGCCTCCGGCGGAAACCCAGGTAGATCCCCGTCATTTCATCGATTATACCGCGCTGTTTCAACTGGTAAAGAAGAGAATGGAAGAGCCCACCGGCCTTCTCGAACAACTCGTTATCCGCATCTCCACAGACATCTTCGGACAGTTCCCCGAGGCCGCAGAAGTTAACATTTCGGTTAAGAAACAACATCCACCATTGCTTAATTTTGAAGGAAGCGTTGGCGTGAGTTACTCACACAGGAGGTAACCGCCAACCCTGCAAAATACTCCCCATGCACAAGAACTTTTCTGCAAGAAATCGCCTTATCCATAATGGCCTGGTCTGCCTGCTCTGCCTGTTCGTTCTTTCCGCAAGCGCACAGGAAACACAGGTGTGGTTCAAGGAAGCCGATAACCTCGAGCGACAGCTGAAGGAGCCTGAAGCGCTCGATAAATACAAACAGATACTCGTAGCCGAACCCAATAGCCTGAAAGCGCTTGTAAAAGCCACGGAGCTAAGTTGTTCCACGGGTGAAAGGCTGACGGCCAAAACCGACAAACGCCTGGCTTTCGAATCCGCCCTGGCATTTGCCAATCGGGCTATCGCAGCAGCGCCCGCCCAGCCAGATGCCTGGTATGCACTGTCGCTGGCTTCCTTCAAAATGACGGAAGTAGAGACCGAGAATAAGAAAATAGCTGTTTTTTACCGCGATTCAAAGACCGGGGCTGACAAAGCGCTGCAGTTGCAGCCTGCGCACGCCATGGGAAACTTTATGGAGGGGCGCTGGCACTACGAAGTGTACCAGATGAGCGGGGCACGCCGGCTCGCCATCAAAGCGATCTACGGAGGCCTTGCCGAGCCCTCGCTCGATTCCGCTATTACCTGCTTCGAGAATTGCCGCAGGGGCGAACCGTATTTCATGCTGAATTATCTCTGCCTCGCCAAAGCCTATCATGCGGCCAACAGGCCTGCACTCGAGATCGAGGTGCTCAACCGGCTGGTTAAACTTCCTATCCGCACACCCGATGATGCTGCGTTGAAAGCAGAAGGGCAGAAAATGCTGGACGCCAACCTCTGACGCACCGCGCAGGCTCACTGTTTTTGTGTATCATTGCAAGACTAATTGCAGGATGGCCAGGAAAAAAATCAGCGTCTACGAAAACATCGAATCGCAGTCTTCCCCGGCAAGCGATAGCCTCGTCGTGGAAGTGGGCAGCCGCTATGCCGCGCTGCTGACCCAACTGCCTGAAAGCAGGCAGCCGGGTGCTTTTGAACTGTTTGAATGGGACGAGCCTATTGCACCAGATGAGATGCTGGTGGAACTGCAACTGCATTCCCTTCTCCTGGAAAGGCCCTGCGCCGATACCCGCCTGTATGTGAACTTTCCCGAAAGCGTGGTAACGCCTTCCGCTCTGTTTACCGCTGGAGCGGCGGACGATTACCTGGAGTTGGTTCACGGCCCTTCTATCGGCGGCAAAACAAAATGTGATCTCATACACACGGATCCCGGCATGGTGAACATATACCGCCTCCCTTCTTCTTTTCATGAATCCATGGAAGGGATGCTGGGGGATGTACAAACCTCCCACACACAAAGCAGGATCATCGAACAGGTGATGCGTCATCCGCAGGCAGGCGGCCCCTGTTTCATCAGTCTCACATGTTATCACCAGTATATGGTCATGGCGGTTGTATGTCATGGCAGCCTGCAGATCATCCGTTCCTTTGGTGTTTCCCGTACCGAAGACATGATATACCATGTTCAGAATACCGTGCAGCAATTGGGCCTGCTTCCTGCAGAAACACATTTCCTGGTTTCCGGAATGATCGGGGATCGCTCGGTTTTCTTCCGTTACCTGCGCAATATGTACGCAAAGGTCTCCTTTGATGAAACCCAGGCGCATGCACCGTTCAGGGAATTGCTGAGCGACTACCCGGCCCATTATTTTTTACCCTTTCTCAACCTTCTTGGATGAGGATCGTTTCAGGAAAATGGGGAGGTCGCCGGATCACGCCACCCGCTCACATGCCCCATACCAGGCCTACTACTGATATCGCCAGGGAAGGATTGTTCAATATCCTTCAGAACCGCATTTCCCTGGAAGGAATTGCCACGCTCGATCTGTTCGGAGGTACCGGTGCCATCAGCTATGAGCTGGCATCGCGCGGTGCAGCACAGCTTACCATCGTGGAAAAGGACCCTGCCATGTATGAGTTCATCAAAAAGAACGTAGCCGCACTCGGGATCGGAGCCTGCCAGGTAATCAAAAGCGATGTGTTTTCATTTCTCTCTGGCTGCAGGGACAGCTTCGATTTCATTTTTGCCGGACCGCCCTATGCATTGGCTGCTATCGACGAAATTCCCAGGACGGTCATAGCCAGCAGGCTGATCGCGCCGGGCGGCTTTTTCGTATTGGAACACACGCCCCGTAATGACTATGTATCTTACGAGGGGTTCTCTTTCAGCAGAAAATATGGCACCACCATTTTCAGTTTTTTTGAGCCGGAGGCAGACTGATCATATGTGGCCGGCGGGACCGATCTTTACCCTGCAAAAAATTGGGGCGCGGCTGACCCGATCATTTCATGAGACCCATTTTCATTTCAGGCATTGGCACAGGCATCGGTAAAACCGTTGTTTCCGCGATCGTTGCACAGTCGCTGGGTGCGGCTTACTGGAAACCCATTCAGGCGGGATGGGAAGACGGAACGGACACCGGACGTGTACAAAGCTGGACCGATGCTTCAAAGGTGGAGGTATATCCCGAACTGTACAGGCTGGCCATGCCTGCTTCGCCGCACATCGCTGCAAGGAAGGAAGGTATTGTGATTCGGATGGAAGAGATCGTTGCGCAATACCGGCGCTTCCCCGCAGACCGGCGCGTTGTGATTGAAGGGGCCGGGGGCCTGCTGGTTCCCCTGAATGAAGAAGGGCAATGGGTGGCCGGTATCGCCAAAGAACTGAATGCGCACGTAATACTGGTGAGCAGGAACTATCTGGGCAGTATCAATCATTCGCTGCTGACCGCGGCTTACTGCCTGCAGCAGGAACTGGATGTGGCAGGGTGGATATTCAATGACCAGTACCTGGACTATGAAAATGAAATAGCGGCGTGGAGCGGCTATCCGCGCCTCGGCAGTATTCCGCCGGTACCGGTCATCGACAGGGATTTCGTGGCTGCGCAGGCCCGCGACCTGTTTTCATCGCTCAAAAAAATCTATGAACAAGAAGGAGCTTAGAGAAATATATATCGGCAGGCGGATGGCAATGACGCCCCAGGAACGCACGAAGCAGGATGACCTGTTGCTGTTGCGGTTCCAGGATATTCCACTGGAAAATGTGCAGCGCGTGTTGTCTTACCTGCCGATCCCGAAACATGGAGAACCCGATGTGACCCTCTGCACCCGTTACCTGCGGCACATGATCCCCGCACTGAAACTTGCGTATCCCGTAGCTGATTTTTCCAGCGCGACCATGCATGCAGTAGAAGTGGATGATGAAACCCGTTATGCCAGCACGCCTGCAGGCATCACCGAACCGCAAAACGGCTCAACGCTGCTGCCTGAATCGATTGACCTGGTGCTGGTTCCCATGGTCATCTGCGATGCTCGCGGGCATCGCGTGGGATATGGAAAAGGATTTTACGACAGGTACCTCGCGGGATGCCGCAAAGACGCCAGACGCGTGGGGCTTTGCTATTTCGAACCGGTGGAGCGAATAGACGACACCCATCAATTTGACGTACCTTTGGACCTTTGTATCACGCCCGGCAAAGTCTATGAATTTTAATACGATCTTTTTAAAATCCTTCCGTGTACTCTTACTGCCTTTTGCGCTCCTGTACGGGCTGATCATCATCATTCGCAACTGGATGTTCGACCGGGGATACCTCAAGTCGGCGGCCTTCAATTTTCCGTTGATCTGCGTGGGAAACCTGGCCGTGGGCGGAACCGGCAAGTCTCCGATGGTGGAATACCTGGTGGCGCTTTTGTCTCCGCATTTCAGAACGGGGACCCTCAGCAGGGGATATAAACGCAAGACAACAGGTTACGCACTGGCCAATGAAGCCACTACGGCGCTGGATATCGGTGACGAACCGATGCAGTTTCACCTGAAGTTCCCGCAGGCCGCCGTGGCAGTGGGCGAGGAGCGGATCGTGGCCATCCCGCAGATGCTGCATGATCGCCCTGACCTGCAGGTGATTATCCTGGACGATGCGTTCCAGCACCGCGTTGTGCGTGCCGGCATGAATATCCTGCTCACAGATTACAGTGATCTCTATATTCACGATTTCTTTTTGCCCACCGGCGATCTTCGCGATCAGCGGGCATCGGCCAAAAGAAGCCAGGTGGTCATCGTTACCAAATGCCCGCCCGACCTCTCCGAAGAAAAACGCCGCAGGCTGATCAGGAGCTTTCACCTGCTGCCTTCGCAAAAAATGTTTTTTACAACGATAGAATACGGTACTCCCTACCATATCGCCACGCATGCTTTCCGGGCCATTTCACCTGAAGATGAAGTGCTGCTGGTCTGCGGCATCGCGAATCCAAAACCATTGAAAGACTATCTGCTGCAGCACGCCTATACCTATTACCAGAAAGATTACAGCGATCATCATATTTTTTCCATTGACGATCTCCAGGAGATCAAGGAGCGTTTCCATGATATCGATGCCCGGCAAAAAATCATCCTCACCACAGAAAAAGATGCGGTACGCCTTGTAAAGTTCAACGAAGAACTGAAGGACCTGCCGCTTTATATTTTACCCATCCGCTCAAAGTTCCTGTTCAATGAAGGGGGGCTTTTCAATGCACACGTCATTTCATTTATCAGGAACTTCAGTTTCAATCCCAACACATGAGTCATAAGAAAAAACCAGGAAGTTCAAAGAGCAAAGCAGCAAATAAAACGGGGCGCCCGTCGGCACCTGGGGCCACCCGCACCGGTACGCTGGATGTTACCCGCAGCGGAATGGGATATGTAGTGGTGGCCGACGCAAGCGGTGATGTACTGGTACGCCCCCCGGCGATTTCAATACGGCGCTCCACGGCGATACCGTTGCCGTGAAAGTAGTCCGCGAGAGCGCCTCCACCAAAAGAAAAGAAGGCCGGATCACCGATGTGCTTCACCGTAAACAGACCGAATTTGTCGGCCACCTGCAACTCGCTACAAATTTTGCTTTCTTTATACCCGATACCGATAAACCGATGCCCGACCTGTTCATACCCCTGAACAAGCTGGCAGGCGCCAAAAACAAAGACAGGGTCATCGCGAAGCTGGTGAAATGGGACAAGGGCGACAAAAAGCCCATCGGGGAGATCGTAGGGATCATGCGCCCGGAAGATGAAAATGACGCGGCCATGAAAGGGCTGCTGGCAGAAAGCGGATTTGCCCTGTCATTCCCGCAGGAAGTCATCGCCGTTGCAGATTCTCTTTCATTCAAACTGGATAAGAATGAGATCGCGCGCAGAAATGATTGCCGCGGCACGCTCACTTTTACAATTGACCCGGTAGATGCCAAAGATTTTGACGATGCCCTTTCGATCCGTAAACTAAAAAATGACCTCTACGAAATCGGCGTTCATATTGCCGATGTGAGCCATTATGTGCTGCCGGGAACCGTGCTCGACGACGAAGCGTACCAGCGGGCCACATCGGTATACCTGCCAGACCGGGTAAATCCCATGCTGCCCGAGAAGATCTCCAACGAACTATGCTCACTGCGCCCGAATGAAGACAAGTTCACCTTTTCCGCCATTTTTGAAATGAATGGCAAGGGAGAGATCAGCAAGCACTGGCTGGGCAAAACGATCATCCATTCAGATCACCGCTTCACCTATGAAGATGTGCAGACCATTATCGAAAATGGCGAAGGCACTCACAGCAATGAAATATTATTGCTGAACGATATTGCGCAGCGATTCCGTAAACAGCGTTTCAGCAAAGGCGCCATTAATTTTTCTTCGCAGGAAGTGCGGTTCGTTCTCGATGCGAAAGGAAAGCCTATAGACGTGGTGGTGAAGGAGAGTAAGGAGGCGCACCAGCTCATCGAGGAATTCATGCTGCTGGCCAACCGAACAGTGGCCAAAGATGTGGCTGCCGTGCAGGTCAATAAAAAACCGATACCCTTCCCATACCGCATACACGATCGCCCGGACGAAAAAAAGCTGGAACCCTTTATGGCATTTGCAGCAAAGTATGGATATCGTTTCGATACCTCATCCCCGCAGAAGATCGCCGCGAGCTTCAACGGGATGCTGGCCGCCGCGCAGGGCACGCCGGAACAGCATGTGCTCGAGCAACTGGGTATCCGCACGATGGCCAAGGCTATCTATACAACGGAAAACATAGGTCACTACGGTCTTTCATTTGAGCACTATTGTCATTTTACGTCGCCGATCCGCCGATATCCCGATGTGCTGGTGCACCGGGTACTCGAAAGCGTGCTGGAGAAAAAACCGATCATCGATAAAAAAATGGAAGAGAAATGCAAACATTCCAGCGAGCGCGAACGTGCGGCTATGGAATGCGAGCGTGCAGGCAACAAGTACAAGCAGGTGGAATATATGCGCGAATATATTGGCGGCGTATTCGAGGGCGTAATCAGCGGCGTGGCCAGCTTCGGGTTCTGGGTGGAGACAGTGGCGCAGAAATGCGAGGGGCTGGTAACGGTGATGAGCCTGTCTGACTACGATGATTTCCGGCAGGTGGAATCTGACTACAGCCTGGTGGGCATGCGGAGTGGACGCAAGTTCCGGATGGGTGACAAAGTATTTATCCGCGTAGTAGGCGCCAATCTCGAAAAAAGGCAGCTCGACTATGAATGGGTGATCGATGAAGGAAGGGAGAAGGATCCGAAAGAAAAAGGAAAGGAGAAGGGAAAGGAAAAAGAAAAAAAGAACAGGAAGAAGGGGAGAGGAGCCCGGTAAATTAATATTGTACACAATACTTACCTATATGAACAAATTAAATTTTCTGTTCGCGAGCCTGTTTCTCTTCTCCGGCATTCTGGCGCAGGAGAAACCCAAGCCGAAAGCCGATGATCCGGCGGTCACGGAAGTGTGGGCGCCCGTTCCCGCAATCGTAACACCGGGATCTGCACCCTCGGATCCGCCTTCCGATGCGATCGTGCTGTTCAGTGGTAAGGACCTCGATCAATGGGTATCCGTCAATGACGGCAAGGCAGCGGCCTGGATCGTAAACGATGGACTGATCACGGTAGACAAACAGAAAGGCAATATACAAACAAGGCAGTCCTTCAAAGACTACCAGCTGCATATCGAGTGGCGCATTCCGGCCAATATATCCGGCAGCGGGCAGCTTCGGGGCAACAGTGGCGTATTCCTGGCATCGACCGGCAATGGCGATGCGGGCTATGAGCTGCAGGTGCTCGACTCCTATAACAACAGCACGTATGTAAACGGGCAGGCCGCCAGTATCTATAAGCAATATCCGCCACTGGTAAATGCATCACGCAAGCCCGGCGAGTGGCAGAGCTATGACGTGATCTGGACGGCGCCCAGGTTTAATGGAGATGGCACATTAAAAAGCCCGGCCCGTGTAACAGCCTTCCACAATGGAGTGCTGGTGCAGAACAATGCAGAACTGAAAGGAGAAACACGTTACATAGGCCAGCCTTCCTATACGGCCTATGACCGCGCCCCCATCAAACTGCAGGCGCATGGCGATAAAAGCGAGCCCCTGAGCTTCCGGAATATCTGGGTGCGCGAACTGTAAAAGGGATTAATTCTGTTGAAGTTAAACCGATCGCAGAATGGCGGGTCAAATCCCGGTTATCCAACCCCAGCAACAACGAATATGGAAACTCCCATAGTTACCAGCGGCCTGAAACGCCAGAAGGGCAAGTGGACGCGCGTGCAGGCCACCCACCTGATCAGGCGCACGATGTTTGGCGCTAGAAAAGAAGACGTTGACGATCTTCTGAAAATATCCCGAAAAAAGGCG
>Ga0206954_1191_pt1 | contig 14348 bp, 11 predicted proteins | sample Alteio_BWOrgHeat_37_FD_153250 | JGI IMG/M metagenome (GOLD analysis project Ga0206954, IMG submission 153250) | Enriched cells from forest soil in Barre Woods Harvard Forest LTER site, Petersham, Massachusetts, United States -... | ecosystem: Environmental > Terrestrial > Soil > Temperate forest >...
CCGGCGCGTTGCCTCCACTGCTCGGTGCGACCGCGGCCTGCGGGCACTTTAACTCCGTCGGTTGGAGCCTTTTTGCAATTTTAGCTTGCTGGCAATTGCCTCATTTCTACGCCATCGCCTGGATGTACCGGGACGACTATCAGGCCGCGGGGTTGTGCATGGTTTCGGTTAACGATCCCAAGGGGACCCGGACCGGAATTCACGCTGTCGTTTCCGCACTGATTCTCTTGCCAGTCAGCTTGTTACCGGTTTGGCTCGGTCATGCGGGCCTTTTTTATGGCCTTGTCGCAGGAGTACTCTCCCTGGCCTTTGTCGTGGCGGCCTTTTACTTTACTCGGCAACCGGACCGCCCTCGGGCCCGCATTTTGTTTTTCAGTTCGATCATTTACCTCCCGCTGATCCTGACTGCGCTGGCGCTCGACATCCTTATCCGGAATTTTTGAGAACGTTCCAGCCTGAGAATAATTACAAAAAGTTTACCTGGTAGGCTTGACAGCTAACAAAATACATACAATATACATACTGGGACTCGTGGTGTTTCTTAAATGCTGAATCATTCAATGAACTCTTTCTCTTCTTTATTCAGATTGTTGCATTCATCGCGAAACCGGCGAAACCGCTGTCGCTCGTCGGGCGGTTTTTCCCTCGTGGAGGTGGCCTTGGCTTTGGGGGTGGTGGCAACGGCCTTAATCGGAATTTTGGGACTTCTTTCCGTGGGGTTGAAGTCTTTTCATGGCGCTATCACGACCACGGTAACCACCTCCATTGTGAATCAAATCATGAATGACGTGAAGCAAACCGATTATGTCACGATGACGCAAATTACGCCATCCACTCCCACGCCATCAGCCACGCCACAGCCGATGACACTTCCTTACCGCTATTTTGATGATGAGGGAACTGATGTGACGCCAATTGGAGGTGGGACGCTGCCTTCCAATACAATTTACGATGTGGCTATTTTTATCACGCCAGCGCCGACTTTACCGAACTCGACCCTTAATCTCAATTTGGCCTCCATCCAGATTTACATCACGTATCATCCCGGTTCCAGTCCCTACACCATCACAGCGCCAGCTAACTTGAGTAGTTCGAATAGCCTGCCGCTTGCTCAACAGTATCCCAATACAACGTTATACACGGCACTTTTGGCCAATACCGATTCACTCTCGTCTAACACCCAATGATATCCTTATCTTCAAGACCATCCAGGCGAGGTTCCTGCGGGTTTACCCTGGTGGAAATGCTCGTTTCCGTCGTGATCCTGATTTTGCTGGTGGGGATGTTGCTTCAGATCAGTTCGTCGATGGGCAGAACGTGGAAGTATGCCAATTTGAAGATCGAGGAATTCAAGCAGGCGCGCCAGGGTTTTGCCACGATGACCCAGCGTTTGAGCGAGGCGACGCTCAACACTTATTGGGGATATGATAATCCCAGTGCGCCGAAGAAATATATCCGCCTTTCGGAGTTACGTTTTGTTTCGGGGCCTGGGCTTTTAAGTTCGAGCAGCATCTACCCCACTCATGCCGTTTTTTTCCAGGCTCCGCTGGGTTATAGCACGAATTATGAGGATCTGACCCATTTGCTGAATACGTGGGGCTACTATATTAAATTCGGAAGCGATCAAGGCTTCACCCCCTCTTTCCTCACCACCAATAAATATCGTTATCGTTTGATGGAAATGACGCAGCCTTCCGAGTCGATGTCGATTTATAAGTATACTTCGGGCCCGGCCACGGGAACCCCGCTTAATTGTGAAAATTATACCGGACTCGACTGGGTTCCGCCCGCCCCTTCGCCGGAGCACATCCTGGCTGATAATGTGATCGCGCTCATTTTGAGCCCGCAAATTTCACCATCGGATGCCTCTAAATCTGGTCAGCAAGTCACGACCATCGCCCCGGACTATACGTACAATTCTCACAAAAGCACCACTTCCACGAGCACGGCATCGACCCAGTCAACGACCCAGAATGATCTCCCCCCGGTTATGGTGGTGACGATGGTGGCGATCGATGAAGCGTCAGCCCAGCGGCTTGAGGCAAAAAATAGCAATGGCCAGCCACCCGAGATCACGAATGCTTTGTCCAAATTGACTTCTGTGGCCAGCAATTATGCCAACGATCTTAGCCAATTAGAAACCGCTCTCGGCGATGCGAAGATCAATTACCGGGTCTTTACCCTCAATGTGAAGCTTCCCAACTCCACCTTTAACGGACTTCTGACCTACTCTGGAAACTAAACTACTACTCTAGATTATGACCCTGTTTTGTTCTCATTCTTTAGATGTGCGCTTGGTGGCAAGGAACCGCCGCCGGGACAGCAGCGGCTGCCATCCGAAGAAGGCGCGGGGTGGATTTACGTTGGTAGAATTGCTGGTGGTGTTGGCCATTATGGCGTTACTGGCCGTCGCCGTTCTGCCGGTCACCACCAGCGTCTTGCAAAGTATGGAATTGACCGAGGCGGGCGATACGGTGTCCAACGTGCTGACCCAGGCTCGTCAGCTTGCCATTACCAAAGGCGAGCGGGTGGAAGTCCGTTTCTACCAATGCACCCCTCCGGGAAGTTCATCGACCGTCGCGAGTTACCAGGCTCTCCAATCATGGGTCTATGCCTACAATACGACCACGGGCCAGGATGAAGGCACGCCCATCACTAAACCGATCCTGTTTCCATCCGGCATTATCATGAATAATGGTAATGCCACCTTATCCAATCTTCTTCAAAGTTCCCACACACTATCAAATCCGACGACCAGCCTCACGCAAGTGCTGGGGACCACGATCAACTATAGCTCGGTCGATTTTAATCCTGATGGATCGACCAACCTGGGTTCAAGTGCACCCTCCTGGTTTTTTACGATCAATAACATCCACGATAAAAACTACATCAAGGATCCAACTTCCACGCCGGTCAATTTTGTCACCGTCAGCATCGATCCGGTCAATGGCGCGGTGCATAGCTTCCGCCCCTAATGAACTAACTTTATGAAAACTCAATTCTTCACCCAACGCCAGCAATCGTCTGGAATGGCCCTGCTCCTGGTCATCATGATGGTCGCCCTGGTCACCATCCTGGCGCTTTCCTTCATGCTCAAGGTGGGGTTCGAGCAGACCACCGCCAAAAGTTATGCCGATGCGGGTAGTTCCTCCGCTCTGGCTGATTCCGCCGTCAATCTCGTCATCGCCCAGATCAGTCAGGCCACGGAGGGATATGATCCGGCCAGCGCATCGACTCAGTGGGCCTGGGCCTCGCAGCCGGGCGCGATTCGAACCTATGATACCAAGGGTAATTTGGCGGCTTTCTATAAGCTCTACTCTTCGGACCAAATGGTCGGTTCAGGCGCAAGTGGTCCGGGCTTAAGCTCAATTCCGGATGTGCCCCCGCAGACTTGGGATACAGGCAACAATCTCGGCATCTACACCGACCTCAACAGCCCGACCTTTGATTCGAACAACAACCCCATCTTCCCCATTATCGATCCGCGCGCCGAAGGCTCATCCGCAAATACAAGTGTGGAGGGATTTTCCTATGATGGCACCCTCACTCCTTATCCCAGCGGGGTCACAGCTCCCGATGGCTTGGTCTCACCAAGCCAAGGGAGTAACTCCCAGCGCCTACCCATGCCGGTGAAGTGGCTTTATGTTCTCCAGAATGGAACCATGAGCTCGATCGTAAGCAGCGCCAATGGCGTGGTCACGCTCAACCCTGCTCCGTCACAAACCAATCCGGTTGTTGGGCGCGTTGCTTTTTGGACCGACGATGAAACCTGCAAAATCAACGTAAATACCGCTTCCGAGGGCACCTTCTGGGCGAAGCCCATTACTAATTCAACCGAAGATGCCACGGTTTTCGCAGCTATGATTCCATTGCAAAATGAATTGCAACGAACTCCGGGGCATCCAGCGACAACATCTTTAAGCACAGTATTCGAACACTTGGTGCCCTCACAGGCAAGTGCGCCAAACCCTCCGCCTAATCAATATATAGCGAGTGACTATACCAGTTATCTATCACCCTATTACAATCTCGTTCCCCGCATCGCCAATGGTGGTACTCAGGCAGGTAGCAACCCTGGTACGCTAACGGGGGTTACACTCGATAACGACCGGCTCTTCAACTCAGTCGATGAAATGTTGTTTCAGCCGACAATTACAAGCGGTACGCGTCCGATCAATTCTTTTTTCCCATCGAACCAAGCCTCCAGCATCCTCCAGAAGGCCAAATTCTTTCTCACCACTTCAAGTCATGCCCCCGAAGTCAACATGTTCAATCTCCCGAAAATCAGCGTTTGGCCGCTTCAGCTTAACCCTGCCGCTCGAAATACGTTGGATCAAGCCATAGCCGCCGCCTCGACTGTGAACTTCAGTAACCCTAACCTTACCAAACAATATCCTTATTATTTTCAACGTTTTAATGAGTGGACAACAGAATCAAATAATTATCCGGCAGCTCCTCCCGGAACAAATCCAAAGGTTTACAGCAGTCAAGATACGCTCCTTGATTGGGCACAAATTGCACGAAATCAGACGCTTTACACTTATCTGCAGCAACTGACTTCGTCGAGCAATCCCATACCCGGTTTCGGAGGTAACTTTAGCAGTGCGGCTAAATATCCGACTACCTGCAATCAGATTCTTACCGAAATGCTCGATTTGGTCCGTTCCCAAGTCAATACAACCAATAATTTTGGCGCTACTGCTTATTATTACGCGCCGCCAGTTACAAAGATCAATCAATTGAATGTTGTGCCTCTGGATTTGACCAGCCAGCCAGGCCCCGCAAAAGGCACCCGGGGATTTGGAAGAGGCCTGACCGTATCCGACGTTGGTTTGACGTTCATTCAGGAACCGCCCCCCAACACGGGGCTACCGGTCAGCGTAACCAATCAAGCCAACCTCAGAGCGTTTTTCGCAGTCAACCTGTTTTCTGCTACCAGTCCTCCACCGCAGGTATCTTCAAACTATCGCCTTCTGGTGAAGGGGTTGGATGGGATTACGGTTAATGGGAAGAACATGGGATTTCCATCAGGCACTACAGCAACCCCGCCGGGTAGCCCGGGTGCTCTTGATCTGGCAACGTACGCAGAAAGCACTGACAGTAACTTTCTCAGTTCAACTCAATTTATTTATACCACCCTCGGCACAACCGTTCCCGGTCACAAATCACTGGGTGGAGCGACGGACGAGAATTCGGGATTTTGGTTGTATTCCACAACGAATATTCCCATCACTACTCCCAACCCTGGAACAATGACGGTCTCTATTCCGCCTCTAGAGATTGATATTTATCCTGGCGACATTGTAAGTAACGGGCCGCTGACGGCGGCCACAGTCACCAACTTTCCTCGTATACAAACAGTCAACATAGCGTTCAACCCGGCGACGCAAACATTAAATACACCCACACTGAGTCCAAATTCGCTTGCTACCCGAATGGGCAGTCTAGGGAATAAGGCCGGTACCATTGATTCATACAAAATGTGGAATGCACCCACTGATGTGGAAATAAGCATGCAAATTGATCCGAAGGGTCCGTGTAAAGGTGATTTGCGTGCCGTAGCTGCCCTTGAGTCAGTCCCCTCCACTTACTTTACGGCTATTACTCAAACGGGAAAATACCCCAATATAAAAGCCAGTATGAGATATTTCGACTGGAGTAGTGAAAGCTCCACAGTCACGTCTCCTTTTGGTAACATAGCTCTAATTACCCCCGCGAACCTGGTGAAGGGAATAACCAAGCCCCGACCAGACGCCGTTCCTCCTGGGGTTGACGGCGTACAAATGTCAAATGGCGGGCTTGGCGATTGGGATAATGGCGCAGGTCTTTTTGGAGATGGTCCTTTTATTAATACCATGATCGATACGGGGACCAATAACGACGGGGGCGCTTATTGGTCAGATGGACTTTATTACTCTAATAACCTTAAAAGTCCCATAGTCAGCTTTTCTCCGAGTCACACGGTTTCCTCAGGCTTTATTTTTGGCACTTTGCCAACTGGAGTCACGCCAGATGGGACTACGATGAACCCTTGGCAAAGCCTCGCTTTCTGCCCAAATCCTGCGGCGGGGAGCAACCACCCCGGGCTGGTGAGTCCTCACGACCACTTGTTCCTCGAACTTTTTAATATGCCTGTGGAGGAACCCTATGCCCTTACGCAAACCTTCTCAACAGCTGGGAAAATCAATCTCAATTATCAGATTGTTCCCTTTACTTATATTACCCGGAGTACAGGCATCCGTGCGGTAATGAAGGCAGCACGAGTAACCGCCATTCCAACCACTGATGCCGCTGTCTATAAGCAGCCCAAAGGTAACACATTTGGTGCGAAAGTTAGTACGAAAAATGAATATCGCTTTCCAATCGATGTCGATAGTGCTTATCCCACTGGCACCCTGACAGGCTTTGATAACAAGTTTGGTACCTACGGTGGAAATAACGATATCTTCAAGTCAGCCTCGGAAATTTGTGATATTTTTCTCGTTCCTCAGGTCAAAGGCACCACCTACGGCAATATGGCTGCATGGTGGCAAACCCCTGCCAATGCAGGCCTAACAGGCCTCAATAGCCGGGAACAACCTTACGCCTCCATTTATCCCCGCGTGACGACGAAATCGAATACCTACACCGTTTACGTAAAGGCGCAGGTGCTGAAGCAGGTTCCCGCAGGGCGCAAGTCACCCGGTGATTGGAGCACATGGAACGAGAATACCGACCAGGTGCTCAGCGAGAATCATGGATCGAGCCTGATTGAGCGTTACATCGATCCCAATGCCACCATACCCGATTTTGCCGATACCTCGACTAATCCGATCGGCGGGTTAACTAGCAACCAGGGTCTCAGCCCTTATTATAAGTGGCGCGTGACCAAGCTGGGAAATTAAAGAGGCCCGAACGACAAAAGCCGAAGCCATTCAGGGCATTAGACCCAACGGGATTAAATCTGAAGGCACGAAGATCGTCGTTCCGTCAATTGGGGGGCTTTATTCGGGAGGAAGGCCACCCATATAGAGATCTTGGAGTGACTTGGCCCGACCCAAAAGCTTTTCAAGGTTGGGATTGGGAGGGTCGGGAAATCGGTGGAGGTAGGGCTTGATCCATCCGACATCGTCGGCGCCCAACGTGTCCATGCTTTCCTGTTTGATGCCCGCTGCCTTGTCGAAGTAACTGGAATCGTAAATCCCTTCCTCGGTGCGCTGGATGAGCCGTTTCAGGGCGTTGTCATGCCGGGCGTACATCTCGATGCCATTGTCTTCGCCATACTCCGCCAGCATGACGAGGGGAACAATGGCAAAAATATGGTAGTGCAAGGCCCTGACGGCCCGTGCCATTTCCTTGGGCAGGGTTCCGTCGGGCGTGACCTGCTTGACGCCCTCTTCGTAGGTCTGAATTCCCCAGTCAAAAAGATCCCGGTCGTTGGTGGCAACTCCAGCAGCTATGACAGGAATCCCACCCCAATAGAGGTGATTATTGAGGACTTTGGTTTCTTTGGCACCCGTGTTTTTGGGATCATAGAAGGTCTGGGTGGTGTGGGCAATCCGTTTGAGCCAGGGCAGGATTAAATTCGTCTGTTCCGGCGTGACGAGGCCGCTGGGGCGCACTTTGAGATAGGCAATGATGACGGACCCTCCCAACCAGCCCTGCACATAGTGGTCCTGCCCGGTGGTGCAGCTGCCCCCCATGAAGTTGTCTTTCGCCGCAGATTCAAGCAGGGAGGCCGCTCCCAAAGCCGCCTGGCGGCTGCCGGTGGTCTGGTAGGCGTCGGCAGCCTCGACGATTATTTTAGTAAAGGCGTCGTAGGGTGCCTTGGCTTCCATGTAGTTTTTCTTTTTTTCCGGGTCGGGGATGGAGCGATGCGAGTCGGTGTAGTAGCTTCCGCCCACGTTGATGTTGGCGGGGGGATGCATGGGCGCGGGGCAATCATACGGGGCATCGGTCAGCGCAACCGGTTTTACGTCCCATGGAGAAACGAGATTTTGGGATAGAGCCCAGCCTGTTCCGAAAATCCAGCAGAACGATAAAAGTGTCCATCGATACATGGGGATGAGGGTGCCATTTCGAATCGTAAGCACAAGCGAATCGTCGAGACGCTTTGGGTCAGAGGTTTCCTTGCTTGATGAGTTCGGATCAGCTCACTTAGCGCGAGACAAGTCCGGTAACTCCGTCTAGGTTTTCCGTACCCGCCATGCCTCAAGGTTATCTCGCGCTCGTTCTTCACGCTCATCTGCCTTTCGTTCGCCATCCCGAGTACGATGAGTTTCTCGAAGAGGACTGGTTTTACGAGGCGATCACGGAAACCTATATTCCGCTGGTCGACATGATGGATGGCCTGCTCAACGACGGTTGCGATTTCCGGCTGACCATGTCGATCACTCCACCGCTAGCCGCGATGCTGAGCGATGAGCTTTTGCAGAACCGCTACGTGCGCACGATCGATAAATCGATCGAACTGGCCCACAAGGAAATCAACCGCACCAAGGGCGATCATCAGTTCCATGAACTCGCCTGGTTCTATCTGCATCGGTTGGAAAATTGCCGTCACGTCTTCGTCGATAAATATCATCGTAATCTACTGACCGCCTTCCGCAAATTTCAGGATGCGGGAAAACTTGAAATCATCACCTGCGGAGCGACCCACGGTTACCTGCCACTGATGAACGAGTACCCGGAGGCGGTCCGGGCGCAAATTCTCATCGCGCGCGACCATTACCGCGAATGTTTCGGGCGGGACCCACGCGGCATCTGGCTGCCCGAATGCGCTTATGTGCCGGGCATCGACAAGTTTTTGCAGGAGGCAAATATCCGGTGGTTTGTGGTCGACACCCACGGCGTCATGCACGCCGAACCTCGCCCCCGCTACGGCGTCTACGCTCCGATCTACACCCGTTCCGGGCCAGCAGCGTTCGGTCGCGACATCGAATCGAGCGTGCAGGTCTGGTCATCGAAGGAAGGTTATCCCGGCGACGTCAACTACCGCGATTTCTACCGCGACATCGGTTACGACCTCGATTTCGATTACATCAAGCCCTACGTCCAATCCAACGGCCTGCGTAAATTCACCGGGCTCAAATACCATCGCATCACTGGCCCCAGCGGCTGGAAGGAACCCTACCGACCCCAGATCGCGCGGGAACGGGCGGCGGACCATGCGGGCAATTTCGTTTTCAATCGCAGCAAGCAGATCGAACATCTTCACGGCATGCTCGGCATCGACCCGATCATCCTCGCGCCTTACGATGCCGAGCTCTATGGTCACTGGTGGTACGAAGGCCCCGAATTCTTGAATTACGTTTTCCGCAAGGCGCATTACGACCAGCAGACCTTCAGGACCACCACGCCGGGCGAGTACCTGGCCAATTATCCGACGCAGCAACTGGCCACGCCGAGCGCCTCGTCATGGGGCGCGGAGGGTTACTACAAGGTGTGGCTCGACGAACCGAACGCCTGGATTTATCCGCACCTGCATACCGCAACAGGACGGATGATCGAGCTGGCCCGGCAGTTCCGCGATTGTTACGGCCTGACCGAACGCGCGATGAAGCAGGCCGCGCGCGAACTCCTGCTGGCGCAATCGAGCGACTGGGCCTTTATCATGAAGACCGGCACGATGGTCCCCTATGCGGTCAAGCGGACGCAGGACCATATTCTGCGCTTCACCCGCCTTTACGAGCAGATCAAGAGCAACACCATCGACACCGACTTCCTCGGCAATTGCGAATGGCGTGACAATATTTTCCCGAATATCAATTGGCGGTATTATATTTAGGCAAGCATACGGGTTTTACGTCTTCGAACGGTATAAAGAACGGATCAATTCCAAAAGCGGCAAAGCAAGAAGACCAGCAATACCGAAGTACACAATGATCACGCCCCAGACAAAAGGCGTCATCACAGACGAGCAGGGCGTTTCAATTCCTGCAACAGGCTGACAGGTCAGACAATACAGAATGCCCGCCTCGCCGAGATAGGGCGCATCTGTGGCATTCGAAAGCAGACGTGGAACAAGCAGGGTCTCATTGCTCAGGGGCCAGGAACTAACCAACATCTCGGCAGTCAGTGGTCCCGCCTGATCCATTCGTCCGTTGGCACGCGCTGCTCCAACACCAAATGCGGATGCTGCAAAGCCATATCCAAAAATTACCGGTCCAGAATCGACATCGCTGAAAATTGCTGTTTTCGGCGTGTCTTTCGAAAACTCGCAAAAGCCAACCAAGCCCCGACGTTTTTGCCAGAAATGAGCGTCGTAGCTTTGATACCAGGCATGTGCGACAGATGGCCAAATCTCCGGAGCACAAATGAGGGCAAAAGAAGTTCCGCACCCACGAGAATCAGTTCGAGGAAGCCCCGAATTAACGTCAGCTATATAAGGAGGAAGTCCGTAAGGATCCGCTTGAGGCGGTTGAAAGCCACGCAGGGCGCGTTTTACAAAAGCAGAATGGTCTGTCTTGAGAACGGCATCGGCACGCCGAATGGCAGTAATTGCTCCAACAATGTCCGTCGGATAACACTGGCCCGGATAATCTTCCAATAATCCGTGAGAAGAGGAGTCAATTTCCGCACTTAGCGTATCGACCTGATCGCGGAGTTGTTCCACAAGGCGCTGATCACCCGTCAGATGAGTGTAGGACGTCATGGCAGAAATAAGTAGAAAGCGGTAAAATAAATCCTGCCGGTGCAAATAGTTTTCACCCCAGTATTGCTTTACCCAAGCAGCCTGTTTGGGATCCGTTACCAAATTTACCGAGGCTTCTATGGCATCCCGAGCATAGACGGTGGGGGCAACTGGTGACTGACTTGGGTCAATCTCCCAGGCGTGTTGCAACGATTCCATCGACCATAAATAAAAGACACTGCCAAATAGAGGCCATTCGGTACCTGCGACATTCTCAGTGCCAAGCTGCTCAGCACGCTGAGAGGCTGCTCGCTTTTTGGCCCACGCCGCATAGCGCGGGGCGAGGCTGGTATGAAGCCGCCATGCCGCGCGAGGTATTGCCCCGGAACATAAAGCGGGGTCGTTGAGATCGCTTACAAGTCTAAGCCCGGGTATCAGAAAGAAAAACAGACCAATTCCCAAATACGTTATGGCACGAGCAAATCTCCAACGATAGGGGTGCTTCAACACGAAGATTTATTCGTTAGGTTGCCTGTTCTTCCACAATCTCGTTTAGGATGTTGGGCTCCACGATCTACTCGGATTTTCCCTCGCTATAGGTTTCCGCATTTTTCCGGTGTGGACAAGTCCGGATAATAGTTCAGGCAATCTATTATTTATCTTTCCTCCCAAGCCACGGCCCCCTAGACCTCTCGTGAGGCTCGGTCTTGAGGAAGCCCGGCGTCAAAAAACTTAAAATTCAACAGGAGAAGATTATGGCATCGGGAGACGACAAAAAAATCATTGCGGGCGTGTTGGCCATTTTGCTGGGCGCATTGGGCATTCATAAATTCTATCTTGGTTATACCCAGGCCGGGATCATCATGTTGGTGATCAGCATTGTCGCGGGTGCTTTCACCTGCGGCATCGGGGCCAGCGTCATGGGTCTCGTGGGTCTGATTGAAGGCATCATTTATCTCACCAAGACTGATGCGGAATTCAACGCTACTTACGTCAACGGCAAGAAAGAGTGGTTTTAAGCTTAAGTTGCTAGTCCCAAAGACATGGCTCAGTCGGATGACGATGGCTTGGGCCATGTTTTTTTGAGAGGTTAGCTACGCAAGGCGCTGGAATTAAATCGGACGCGTGCTACTGATTGAGGTATGCCGTGGTACTATGCTGGCCCCGAGGCCAAACCTGTCGGGCCCATTTCTCTTGAAGAACTGCATGCCCGCCGTCTGAGCGGAACGATTTTACCCGAGACCTATGTCATCGAACATACGGGACAGCCGAACGACTCCATTACCTGGAAGCGCTACCGGGAAGTTTTCCCCTCAAGCCCGAATCTGCCTCTGCCTTTGCCGCCTCCTGCTCCGCCCGCTCCTCAACGTTCACCAGCCCAACCGCACCCTCTTTTTCCATCCGCCGCGTCAGTTCCCGGGGGGCCTTCACCTTCGCCTTTTCCATCCACGCCACGGCCCGATCCATATTACGCGACCCGAAAAAACAATCCCTGGTGCATTTGGGGTTTTGTCCTTGGGCTGATTGGTTTTTGTTTTGCCTTAGTTTGCGGGATCGGATTTTTTTCGGCGTTGCCCGGGCTCTTTCTCTGCATCGTCGGCTTGGCCCAGGTGCATAAACATCCAGAGCAAGCCGGGCGGGGTCTGGCCATTTCGGGCCTGGTCCTTTCCAGCTTGGGGTTGCTCATCGCGCTGATTTTCTTCGCGTGCTTTGCCATTCCCGTCATCAAGGCCCACGAACAAACCACTACGGAACAGACCTCCAACGATTCGGAGTAAAATGATCCCCGTTTGCCAACCGGCAAAAGAAACGATTACCGGACCCTGCGCGTCCTGGTTTTCCACCCGCACGCAACTGGCCTTGGCGGCCTGCGCCTGCGGAGGCGCGGCGACTTTTCTTTATCTGGTCGATCCCAATCGGCATGCCGTCTATCCGACCTGCCTGCTTTATCAAACAACCGGTATTTACTGCGCGGGCTGCGGCGCCACCCGTGCGGTCCATGCATTGCTCCATGGCCGGATCATCGAAGCGCTACATGATAACGCGCTTTTCGTTCTGGCGTTGCCTTTCCTTCTCCGGATGGCATGGATGTATCTGCCAGCGGCTTGGCGGGCCAATGCGTGGCCGGATCTTCCGACCGATCATCGCAAATGGGTGCGTCGAGGAGTTGGGATTGTGCTGCTCATGCTCGGTTTCATGGCCCTGCGCAACCTGCCCGGCTGGCCTTTCGATTGGCTGAAACCGCTGGTAACTTGACCAGGCTGCTTAATCGCTCAACCCTCGATGGTGTTGATTTCGACCGGCTCAACCTGTACGCCGTTGGCCTCGAACCATGCGACCGCTTTTTGGATGACGGTCCGTTCTCCATCCAGTTCCAGGGCGATAATCCCGATGGAGGGAGTCACCGAAGCATTCCGGATATTGAAGGTGACGTCAAACTCACGGCTCATTTCGCAGATGAGCGGTCGGCGGCTGCTTTCACTGCTGAAGGTCAACCAGAAGCGTTGTTGTTCACGGGCCATAGAAAATTTCTTCGATGAGCTAAGCTGGGGACGCACCGTTTGTCGAGAACGGCTATGACTGGGAAGACGCATTTCGCGCGAACTCTTCCAGGGTGGTTTGCACGGTTTTAAATTCCGACTCAAGCCGTTCCATAAATTCCCCGGCCAGGATGAAATCGCCATTTTTTCCGGCTGCCTGCAAATTTGAGCAAAGAAGTTGCATTCGTTCGGCCCCAAAATTGGCGCAGGCGCGGCCCAGTTGCATGGCCTGGAGGTTGATCCCCTGTCCATTGCGCCGCGTGATATCCTCACGAATCTGGCGCAGAGAGTGGGGAGTTTCTTCTGAAAAAATTTCGACCAATTCAAGGGCGGCTTCGGGCCCGGAGCCGGTCATTTCTCCAAAGCGCGAGAGCACGGAGAAATCGACTACTTGCCCGATATTTTCCGAAGAGCGGACCAATTCGGCTTCCAGCGCTTCGATCCGCACCGGCTTGGTCAGGTAGCCGTCCATGCCCGCGTCAAAACACATTTTTCTATCGGAGTCCATGGCATTGGCCGTCATGGCAATAATCCAGGGACGCTTCGGGCCGGTCCATTGCTTGCGGATTTGGCGGGTCGCCTCCAATCCATCCATATCGGGCATCTGCAGATCCATGAAAATAACATCGTACTTCTGCCGCTCGAGGGCCTCGAGCACCTCCAACCCGTTCTGGACGACATCGGCCCGGTAGCCCATTTGCTCGAGAATGCGGGTGGCGACTTTTTGGTTGATAACATTATCCTCGGCCAGAAGGATGCGCATCGGACGGCGCTGACCGAGACCACCATCGATGCGGCGGGTGGAACTCATGAGCTTCTCGGTCAGTTTTTCGCCTTTGAGAGTTGCCGCCAGGATGGCATGCAACTGCTGGTAATGAACCGGCTTGGTCAGGCAGGCGATAAATCCAGGGGGCAGGTTTTGTCCCCATTCCGCTTGTTGCTGCATTGTGCAGAGCAGAACTGCGGGGCCGCTGTTTGCGCCGCGTTGGCGACGCATATCCTGCAAAAGATTTCGCCCCGATTGATCCGGAAGATCGTCCTCAATCAAGGCGGCGTGATAACTCTGGCTTGAACGCAGTTTTTTCATCACTTCGGCGGCAGACCCCACGGCCACCGATTGCATGCCCCACTGTTTGGCAAAGGCTTCCAACATTAATCGTACGCCCTGATGAGAGGCCACGATCAAGAGCGTTTTG
>Ga0206954_1192_pt1 | contig 14312 bp, 13 predicted proteins | sample Alteio_BWOrgHeat_37_FD_153250 | JGI IMG/M metagenome (GOLD analysis project Ga0206954, IMG submission 153250) | Enriched cells from forest soil in Barre Woods Harvard Forest LTER site, Petersham, Massachusetts, United States -... | ecosystem: Environmental > Terrestrial > Soil > Temperate forest >...
GACAATACCGCGCCGGCTATTCCAAAATACTTTGCCTGTGCGGCATCGGTAGCATCAGATTTAGCCTTCCTTGGTTCAACATAAATAAGATCGTTTTGGCGCAAGTAGTATAGGGGGGATGCCAGGACATCACTATTCTTTAAATTGAGCCTGTATGTAGTTTTGGTACCATCCAAATTTTCCCTTATAAGCAAAACATTCTCTCTTTTACCAAAAATGGTCAGATCGCCGGCCATTGCTATTGCATCCATTATGCTTTCTTTTTCATCCGGCATCGTGTATTGTCCCGGTTTTAACACTTCACCCATAACACTTACTTTAAAATTTGCAAACTTTACAATAACTATTGGTTCTTTAAAATTTTCGAGAGCACGCTCATGGATGATCTTTTTTAATTCGAAAGTTGTATATCCGGCAGCCTTTAACTGTCCGATAAGGGGAATTTCAATGTTACCCTCTTTGTCAACCAGGTAACCTGACACCGGTTGTTGCTGCTGATTGCCCCCGGATAGTGCGGCCAATAACCCGGAAGCCCCGCTTCCACCGGGCGAAGGGGAGGAGCTGCTTGCGAGTGTGTTACCTGAATTAACCATCGTAGTGGCTAAAGGATCAGTTGTTTCTATCATAACATTTAAAATGTCGCCCGGCTGGATCAGTAATTCTTTATATTCAGCTTTGGCAATGGTTTTATTTTGCCCTGAATCGGGTATATCCTGAAAATATTTGATTTTCTTGGTCGTGTTACAGGAGAAAATTGATAGTGCGAGAGGTATTAGGATAAATGCGCAGAGATAATTAGTTAATTGTTTCCTCATAATTTAATCTATTTTTTTAAGTCCCAATATAGCGAATAGCAAATAAACGATTTGCATTTAAATATGGTGAAGATACTTTTTAAATGTACCCAAACCAAAACGAAACCTCTGCTACGCTAATTTATTGTAGTCAGCAGAGCCTTCGATAAATATGTTTTATAATCCGCAATTTATTTGAAGTTTGTTTTTCATGTGTAGTTATTTAATGGGGTTAACTAATTATTAAGATAGATTAAATTTTTTACCAGTATTTCAACGTAAAAGTCTTTAAAATGCTAATTTAGTAAAATTTCGTGAAAACAATAAAAAAACTAAACCGCTTTTGCAGGGAAACCTTTTTTAAAAGTTGACGACTAAAGATGAAGTGCTAAAGCCACTCATAGAATGAATAAGGTCAAAAGAATGCATTATACGGTTTCGACAAAAGCATCCACGATTCTTTTTTTGGCACGACTACTCATCAGTACTTCATCCGCAGCCACCGGAAGAAATTCCTATTTGGGTACATCAGCGTTAATTGCCGGGCTTAAACTCAAAAAATAACTCCTCCTCAACAATGCAGCACAAGATGTGGCCGATCAATATGTGCGACTCCTGTATACGCGGCGTATCGTTCGAAGGCACTTTTATGCAGATGTCGCATTTGTCGGCCATTTTCCCGCCGGTGGCCCCGGTAAGGCCGATGGAAAATATTCCTTTCTCCTGGCAGGTATCCAGCGCAGCCAAAATATTCGGCGAATTGCCCGATGTGGATAAGCCGATAAAAATATCCCCTTCACTCCCCATTGCCTGCACCTGGCGCGAGAATAGCCTTTCAAAGCCGTAATCGTTTCCAATAGCCGTAACGATAGAGGAATCGGTCGTCAGCGCTATCGAGGGTATGCCAGGCCGGTCAAAATAAAACCGGGCGACTAATTCACCTGCCAAATGCTGGGCATCTGCTGCGCTTCCGCCATTGCCTGCAAACAGGGTTTTTTTACCGCTTCGGTATGCAGCAATTATTTTTTCGGCTGCTTCAATGACTAAAGCCAGCAGCGCCTCATCTTTCAAAATTAGTTCCTTTGCATCTATCGAAGCTTGTATCTGCGCTTTTACTTTTTCCAGCATTTTTCTTTGTTTTAAACTTTCTTCCAACCCTGACAGCCTTAAAATGTTTCCTCCGGCAAATTTAAAAGCCGAAGTCCTCCGCGTCTTTTAAAAATGGCAATTCCTTGTCCTTGTCGGATACCAGCAATTCCTCAGCCGGCAAGCCCCAATCTATCCCCAATGCGGGGTCGCCGTAGTGCAAACCACCCTCCGAGGCTTTGTTATAATAATTATCGCATTTGTATTGAAAAATGGTCGTATTGCTCAGCACTATAAACCCGTGCGCGAAGCCTCGGGGAATAAAAAATTGTTGGTGGTTGGTATCTGATAACAGCACTGCAAAATGCTGCCCGAATGTTTTTGAACCCTTTCGTACATCAACCGCTACATCCAACACTTGACCCAGCGTCACTCTCACCAATTTAGACTGTGCGTGTTCGCCTTTTTGCAGGTGCAGACCACGCAATACGCCCTTGGTCGAAAAAGATTGATTATCCTGGACAAAATTTATTTCGGCGCCGGCCGCTTCGTTAAATTTCTGCGTATTGTACGATTCAAAAAAGTATCCCCGGTCGTCATTAAATACCCGCGGCGAAATAACAAAGCATCCGTCGAGCAGGGTTGGCGTTATCGTCATGTTTTGTATTGAGTTTTATCTATTCTCGTATTGATGATCGTAGTAACTGGTGTAAGCGCCGCTGGTTACATGTTCCAGCCAGGTTTTATTACTCAAAAACCAGTCGATAGTTTGTGAAAGGCCTTCTTCAAAGGTAACTGATGGTGTCCAGCCAAATTCGGAATTGATCTTACCCGCGTCAATTGCGTAGCGGCGGTCATGGCCCGGCCGGTCTTTAACATACATGATCAGTTGTGCGCTGGTACCCGGCGCGCGGTCGAGCTTTTCGTCCATCTGCTTGCACAATAGCATCACCAGGTCGATATTTTTCCATTCGTTAAAACCGCCGATGTTGTAGGTTTGTCCGGCTGTCCCTTCATGAAACAACAGGTCGATCGCAATAGCATGATCTTTTACAAACAGCCAGTCGCGGGTATATTTGCCATCGCCATAAACCGGGAGCGGTTTGTTATTAATGATATTATTGATCATCAGCGGGATCAGTTTTTCAGGGAAATGGTTCGGCCCATAGTTATTTGAACAGTTTGACACGATGGTTTGTATCCCATAGGTATCAAAATAAGCCCTTACAAAATGATCAGACGCTGCCTTACTGGCGCTATATGGCGAATGCGGATCGTACCGGGTTTCTTCTGTAAAAAAACCAGTATCGCCCAATGCGCCAAACACTTCATCGGTTGATACATGGTAAAATAAATGGCTATTATAGTCTCCCTTCCATTTTACTTTTGCTACCTCCAGCAGCGCAACGGTACCGATCACATTGGTATAAACAAAATCGAGGGGGCTGAGTATCGAGCGATCAACATGCGACTCTGCCGCAAGGTGGATAATATCAGTAATGCCGTATTTTTCAAAAATAGTGCTGATAGCATCCTGATCTTTTATATCGGCCCTTTCAAAAGCATAATTGGGCCTATCTTCCACATCGGCCAGGTTTTCCAGGTTACCGGCATAAGTAAGGGCGTCCACATTTACTATTAAGTAGTCAGGGTATTTGTTTACCAGTCTTCGCACCACATGCGAACCAATAAACCCCGCCCCGCCAGTAATCAGAATTTTTTTCATTGTAGTTTTTTAAAATACTCAGTTCGAAAGCGTTTGTTCCTTCGACAGAAAATCTTTATAAGCCAATATTATGCCATCTTCTAATTCTATCTTATGCCGCCAACCTTTATTGTGCAATTTACTTACATCCATCAGTTTTCGCGGGGTCCCGTCGGGCTTTGATGTATCAAACCCGATCTGCCCTTCAAAACCGATGATCTTTTTTACCAGCAAAGCCAAATCTTTTATGGATATGTCCTCCCCTGTTCCAATATTTACCAGCCCCGGCTCGCTATAGTTTTGCATCAGGTAATAGCACGCATCGGCCAGGTCATCAGCAAACAAAAATTCGCGTCGGGGCGCGCCTGTTCCCCAAATGGTAACAGTATCCAGGTTTTGTTCCCTTGCCTCGTGAAAACGCCTGATCAGCGCCGGCAACACATGCGAATTTTGTGGATCGTAATTGTCGTTATAGCCGTATAGATTGGTGGGCATTACCGAAATAAAGTTACAACCATACTGGCTCCTGTAAGCATCGCACATTTTAATACCTGCAATTTTTGCTATCGCGTATGGCTCATTGGTTTCTTCCAGTGGGCCTGTCAACAAATATTCTTCTTTAAGGGGCTGCGGCGCCAGCTTGGGATAAATGCAGCTCGACCCTAAAAATAGCAGCTTTTTAACGCCGTTTAAATACGCGTTGTGTATTACGTTATTTTGTATTTGTAAGTTGTCGTATAAAAACTCGGCGCGGTACGTATTGTTGGCCAAAATTCCGCCCACTTTCGCCGCCGCTAAAAAGACAAGATCCGGCTTTTCCGACTCAAAAAAGTCAGCTACCTGTTGCTGGTTTCTTAAATCGAGCACGTCTGATGTACGCGTAACAAAATTGGTGAAGCCTTCGCTTTTTAATTTGCGATAGATGGCCGAACCAACCATCCCGCGATGTCCTGCTATGTATATTTTGGACGATTTATCCATTTTTAGTACGATTATAGATAGAATGTATTTTGAAAAAACCACTCGACCAACGTTCATTCGTTAACTTCCGGTTGGTCTTAACGCAAAACTAAAAAAGGATTTAGATTGTGAAGGAATAAAACCGATAGGGATTGAAATTTTTAATTATTTCATCGGTGCTGTTAAAACCTTACAACAATTACCATTTTAGTGGTAAAATTATGAAAAATATTTAAATAAGCGGCCTTGGGTGCAATTCAAATTGTCGTTAAGCGGCTAATTTTATCAAAGCTGCTTTCCGGGCGGCTAATTTAATATTTCTAATCACTTTACTCCATTGATTGCTGCCATTGGTTACTCTAAGGTTCAATACATTTTGTGCTCCTTTGTAACTCCACCGCTGCCCGGATTGCTTTAAACGTTTTTGTATAATCGCTTTGTGAGCCGACTCAATTGCCCCTGAACCTATTATTCCACAGCCAATTTTCCTGTATCGCTTGTAGTCCATTCGGGAAAAATTGTCTTGGTAGTAGTTTAGCAAGTTCTCCTGATTCTCTTTTGGTTGCTTTGTTGGACATTTCATGGCTGTAATTGCCTCTATTACTTCTGCCGTTTTGCTTTCTAAAAGTTTGTCTTTCTGTTCCTGCACCCAGATCTTCCCTGCTTCGGCATCTTTAAAGGCAAGCCCGACAAATTCATGCAGGTGCTCGCAGGCATGGTAATAGTCCAGCACATGCACGCCATTAGGGTACATGTCTTTACACCAGTTGTGTATCCACACAGCACCGTCATTGATTAGTACCAGGCGTTCTTTTAATTGAGTACCCCCGTAAGCATCCAGCAATTCGTCCATGCCCCGGCTAAAAGGGTTTTTGTCCCCCAAATAAGCCATATATTGCGATTCCATGATCATGCCACGTTCTTGCTCCGTGCCGACAACGCAAGCTGATGACTTAAACACCCGCCCCAGTTTTACTTCCTTCCACCCTTCCCTGGTTTGAATCATGCTGCCATCTATTTCTGCATAAACCACTTCCTGCTGCTGTACAGGACTGAGGCTGCGCTCTGCCTGCTCGTCTATGCCGAACTCAGCACCGTAGGCATTGGTTACCCGGAATACTTGGGCGGAACTTATCTCCTGCCCCATTAGTACGCTTATTAATTGGTTGCAACTGCCATAATTGTCGTACTGCCCGGCATATACCATCTTCTCCTGCATCAACGGGCTTATCTGAAAACCTTTAGCTCCGTGGCTGTAAGGATGGATTTTGTTCACGCTTATTTGCCCGTAGCAACAGCGAGTTTTTTTTTACGCCTGTCCTCGCTTACCGTATTTATGTTCTTTTCAAAAACCTCCCGACCCAAGTCTTCCCATATTTTTATGAACTCCTTTTCATAGTCATAAAAATCTCGCCCATCGTTTAACGCATGAAGCCGCTCGTAGCGCTTGCCCGCCGCTTCCATGAATTCTTCCTTTGTCATCGCCTTTCCTTTTTATGGTGAACATTAGTGATTTGCTTTCCATAAAGTTATAAATTCACCGCGACAATTTGAATTGCACCCGCGGCCTTGGAATTTCACAATAACGGGCTTTTTCGCGGTTCGGGGGCGACTAAGAAGCCAAAAACTAAATTTAAATTTTATATTTGCTATACACCTGTGTTTAATTTAATATTTTGATATGGTTTCTAAGCTCAGTTCCGCAGAAGTTCTTTACTTCCTCATCATTGTTACGGTTGTTTTGGTATTGGCGCGGGTATTAGGAGAGCTTTGCCGCAAGGTTAAACAACCTGCTATTATAGGCGAAATGCTTGCAGGCATTATCCTTGGGCCCACTATTCTGCAGCATTATTATCCCGTTTTATTTAAACATATTTTTTTAGACTATCCACGCTCATACGGCGCTTTTGACGGTTTCGCAAACATTGGTATCATCCTGCTAATGTTTGTTGCCGGGTTCGAGGTTGACTTGAAGCAGATACGCAAGGATGGGAAACACGCATTATATATCAGTGTTAGCGGAATTATTTTCCCGTTCATTGTCGGTTTTATTGCAGCGTGGTTCTTTTATCAGCAAATCTTTTCAAACGGCGCCACCAACCAGCTTATAAGCGCCCTATTTTTCGGTACGGCGCTCTCCATCACGGCACTGTCGGTTATTACCAAAATATTAATGGATTTGAACATCCTGAAAACTAAAATCGGCAACCTTGTGCTTACTTCCGCTATGATCGACGACTTTTTAGGTTGGATCCTGTTCTCAATTATACTTCAGATGATGAATTCAGGTAAAGGCGAAGGTTCTGCCTGGCCAGTAGTAATGGTTTTAGTTTTTGCTGTATTTATGATGACGATAGCGCGCTGGGGGATAAACAAATTACTTTTCATTGCGCAAAAAAATCTCAAGATCGGCCGGGTGATCACGCTGGCTATTTGCCTTTGTTTTACAGGAGCCATTATCACCGAGTACCTGGGTGTAAGGGCGGTATTTGGCGCATTTTTAATGGGTGTGGCCATCGGCGACTCCGAGTACTTTACCGAAAGGCATAAACTGATCCTGCATCAATTTACAGTTAACATTATTGCGCCATTGTTTTTCGCATCCATAGGCTTAAGGCTCAATTTCGTCTCCAATTTTAACCTGGAAGTGGTTGCGGCCATATTGGCCATTGCCTGCGTTGCAAAATTGATAGGCGCAGGCGTCGGCAGCAGGCTTAGCGGATTAAGCAATAATGAATCTATCGCGGTTGCGTTTGGTATGAATGCCAGGGGCTCGCAAGTAATTGTACTTGGGTTGCTCGCGCTGCAGTCGAAGATAATTGGCAATGAAGTTTTTGAAGGGCTGGTTTTGATGACAATAGTCACTGCCGTAATATCCGGCCCGGTAATGAAGCGCTACTTTTTGAAAGACCTGCGGGCCAGGAACCAACCAGAACTTTTGGAAGTGGATGATTGATATGCTGGCCAGATCCCATATCGGCTCAGGCTAACAATTTCTCACGTTCCACACGCTGCTCGTCAAAGGCATGTATCTTTGAAACGGTATCTTCGATATTACCCCTTGAAGAAGCCCCAAACAGTATCGACTCAATTTTCGGAAACGAACAAACATATTCCATTGCTTCACCCGGGGCGATTGCTCCTCCACCCAAAACCTGCATGGCAACAGGGCGGAAAGTCCGTGTAGCCAGTGTTGTTTCATACAACTCCTTGCCACCCGACATCCGGAAACCTGCTTTGTTGATCGACGCGCATATTATCGGGTTTTTAATGCCTGTGCCCTCCAGCATATCCAATAATTTCGGCATGTTCATGGTAATAAAACCAGGTTCCGCATTGTACTTTTTGATCACATAGTCATGGAAACCTTTTAACAAATCTTTCATCCCAAGGCCAAGCAGCATATCAGTAATTACGTTTTGCAGAAAGATCACCGGTGTGTTTATGCCTTTAAACATTTTCATCTCCGAATCAACAAGCAGCTCCATAATGGACAGAAAGTCTTTCGACAGGTATGCTACACCCCCTTTAAACAGGGAGCCAAAGAAATTCCCGGGGACATATTGTTTCAGCGTGCCTACAATGCCCAGTTCGGTTACTGCGTTGGCATACTTATGCGCATAAGGCATACAAGGGTATATTTTAAAATCCTTATATTTTTCGGGATTTGCTCTGATAACGTCGCAGATATCGCCAATACGTTCATGAGTGGTACACATAAAAGTGTTTACGCCAACCGCACGTGCGTAGTCAAGCGTGCGAATAATAGCATCATCATCCTTAAACTTTATAGATTGTGCCCTCGATTTCTCGTCAGAAATATGGCTTACTGCAAAAAATTGGTTGTCTCCAAATAAAATTCTTTCCATACTAACTTGCTTTTTCTCTGATTAAACTTAAGGACCTATCTGTGATCCAGGCACTTTCGAATGTATTGATATTGTTTTTTACTTTTCCCTGCACTGCGTTAATGAAGTAATCGATCTGTGCCGAATACTCTTCGCCGCGTAAATAAAAGTCAACCTCTTCGGTCAGGTCGGTAACATACTTTACCGTCCAGCCTTTGGAGTATCCTTTAGGGCACTGGTCGGTTGTAAAGTACACTTTCAATTCATTCGCGTCAGAAATGATTTTTCCTTTGGTACCATAAAAGGTTACCGAAGTTGTCATTTTTCGATGCGTTTCGTCGCTCCAGTTTACTGATAAAACACCGTTTACCCCGTTACCTAATTTCAGCATGGCGTATACGGCATCCTCAACCTGCGTCGAAAAGATGGGCTCTAACTTGCTTGCAAGCACTTCCTGTACCGGCGAAAGCAGGTAGTTCAACAGGTCAACTACGTGCGAGGCGTAATCCATCAAACAGCCGCCGCCTTCGGTAGGATCTGATCGCCAGGTTTCCTGTTTCTTGCGAATAACAACCGGGCCATAAGATTCAGCCACGAAATGATGAATATCGCCCAGCGCACCGCTGTCAACAATCTTTTTCACCTCGTTAAATGTCCCGATAAACTTGTTATGGTAGCCAACCTGGTTTACCAAATTCTTTTCCTTTGCCAGCTTAACCAGGGGTTGTCCTTCCTGCGGGGTGAGGCAAAATGGTTTTTCAGAAAAAACGTGAATGCCCCTGGTGAGCATATCATTTATAAACCGGGCATGAACTTTGGTGGGCACTGCGATAAAAACCGCTTCTGGTTTTACCTTATCAACCATTTGCTGATAATCAGAAAAGCAATCGTATCCCGAATACTTTGTGAGTACATCGGTCACCATTTTTGATGTATCGCAAACACCCACTATCGTCACATCGGGATGGGCGCCAAGAATAGCTAAATGAGATATCCCCATTTTTCCGGCACCTATTAAAGCAACTTTTACCATACGTAGATTTCGATATTTTTTAAAAGAATAAACCCAGCATTATTTTTCCAGAAACGCAATGATCGCTTCGGATATCTTATCCTCCGAAAAAGGATAAGGAACAGGCACAAAGGAGTCGAGCTTGGCCAATACATTTTCAAGCTTTTCTCCATCCTCCCAGGCCAGCAAATAGTTTTTTGACGAAAACACATTGAGTATATCCAGCTGGTGGTCGTCTATATGCTCATTATATTTTACCAGCCGGGCAATGGAGATAACTTTCTTACTGTGCTTAAGGCCCAATATGATCGACCCCTCGCCGGCGTGAGTGATAATAAATGAAGATTGCTCATAAATTTTGTCAAATTCCTCTTTGTCAAAAAAAGGAATAACATCCATATAGCTGCTCTCAAATTCGGTAACGCCGGCCTGAACTATTACCTTTTCTTTTATAAGCCCTGACATAATTAAGGTTTCAATTTCCTTTAATGGCCGCGTAAAGGGCATGCGCCAGGTTCCTAATATTACGAATATCATTTTTTTAAAATACCGGTCCTACGTAAACGGCTTTTTTATAAAATCTCTTGGTCTCTTCCCATTGAACAAAAAACATGTCGGCGATCGGGTGCACCAGGTCGGCCGATTTCGCCTTTGAATTGGTACGGCAAAACGATAAAATAAAGATCACTTTGCAGCCAAACAATTTACCGATATAACAAAAAGGCACAGCGGTATGGCTGCCGGTGGTAACTATCGCAGTGGGCTTATATTTCAGGATGATCTTAAACGCGAGAAAAATGTTGATGAAAAAATTCTTCCAAAAAATAAAATCCCTGTTTTCCCCATTCGCCATTACGAACTTGTAATTATACCCTTTCAAAATGGTATGATTGATCGGCACATCTTCGGTAACGATTAGGTAATCGCACTCTTTGTAAATTTTTTTTAGCTGCAATACCTCATTCAAATGACCACCCGTTGATGATGCTATTAAAATTTTAATTTTTTTTGATTTTTCAGACATAAATCTTAATGCTACCCATTTTCTAAATAATGCGCAATCGAGTTGCAATTTATGCAATATTATTGCAATCCATTTACAACCTATTATAATAATTTACGCTCAAGTCCATATTGCCATAGTATTAAATCCGAGCCGCCTTTTGGCCATTCCCACGTAAATGAGATTTTGAGCCGCTACTGATACCGCGATGGCAACAGCAGCACCAAACGCGCCGTAATATTTTACCAATATCAGGCTTAAAATAATACTGAATACACCGATCAAAAACTGTGTGTTCCGGGTATCTCTTTCGTGACCACTCATGATCAGCAGGTAACTTACCGAACCGGTAAGCACATTTACATACTGACCCAGCGCCAATACAAAAAGCATAGATGCACCACCCGTAAAACCCGTACCAAAAAAGGACATGATAAATTTGGGAAAAACCATGATAAATAAAACTATTGGTGTGGCAAAAAGCACCATTAGCCTGGTTGAATTGATGGCATAGCGCCGTAATTTTTCTTTTTCCCCCTGTTTGTACATGCTGGCAAATTTGGGCGCGCTCACCAGGTTAACGGCCACCAGTACAAATGAGATCAACATGGAGGTACGCTGCGCGATAGCCAGCTGCGCCAGGTCATTTTCTTTACAAAAGATACCCGAAATAAACTGACCGCCCCATTGGATGGCCATCTGTACGCTTGCCAGCGACCAAAAAATATAACTGCTTTTCCATAAGTTTTCGGGTAGGCCGGCTTTTTCATCAGGCTCGCCCCTGGGAGCAATCCTGTACCAAAGGCAAATTGTCAGTATAACCGTTAATAACGAGGCGCCGAAGTATAATTTGGCAGCATCCACCGAACTATGGCACTTAAAAATGATAACCAGCAGCGAAAAAAATATCGGTACGATGATATTTTGAATAAATACCGAATACAGTACTTTATTTAAGCCCTGGAAGGCAAAAGCGATAAGCGTGTAAAGCGCCAGCAACGGCATGGATAAATTCATCCAAAATAAAGTGCCTGAAATATAACCTTTTTGAAAAACGTCTTTTGCGATCTGATTATTAAATACCAGCAGCAGCACCGTAACGATGATTGAAAAAACGGCTGCTCTTTTGCTTACCTGTATAACGATCAGTTTAACGGTCTTCCATTTTTGTTCGCTGCCAAAAATACTTACATTTTTGATGAGCAAATTATCACCACCCATCCTGACGAGCGTCGCCAAAACGGTGATCACCGCAAAACAAAGAAAAAAACCACCAGAATTAGAAATACCCAGGTGGCGGGTAACCACCAGGTTCATTACAAATGAAGAAATGGCCGCAAATACACGGATAACAAGTGCAAAAGCAGAATGAATGAAAAGTTCTCTATTGGGTCCAGATAATTTCTTTTTATACCCGTTTATTGTCGAACTTATCCCCATATGCCCTTTGTATATTTTTGATTTTATTGCTTGTGCTGCTAAATGCCCGGTATTATTTAAATCAAAGCCAATAGTTAAGTCAAAGGCCTATAATCCCAAGCCTATTTTGCAATATGCTGACTTAAGACTTTCGACCTACCTTCGCCGCGGCCGCATCACAAAACCCATTTATCAGTTTTCAAACCTTGGTTCCTCACCTGCCCGGAAAACATAATAAGTAGGAAAATTGGATATAGAGACAGTAGCATCAGGGGTTGCTTCTTCTCTGCCGTAGGTATCGTAAACATGTGCGGCGTTCATCGCCTTTAATTTATGTTTTCCCGAGTTGGTCCACACCACAACAACTTTATTACCGCCTTCTTCAGCAAAGCGATAGGCTGTCATACCATGGCCCACGTTAACTTCGCCATCGGGTTTTGTTTTATACAACACCCTTGCGCAGGCAGCGTAAGCGCATACCACCGGGTATGGAAACGCCGGGTTCCCATTCTCGTAAAACATACTGTAGGTATAGCCGGCTTTGTCGCCGCCATTTTTATTGATGAAACTATACACAAACCAAAACAGGCGTTCCGCACCAGGTATTGACTTAACCGTTACCAGCGTTTGCGCCGTACCGGCTGCTATATCCCTGCACCCACCCGACAATGGGTCGGCCCCGAATGGGTAGCCAAAACCAATTTCGGTACCCCAATATCTTGGCGTCATGCCGCGGTCGCGCATGGCATTTAGCACCCCTTGTATTTTCCCTTTTAAATCATACTGTTCCGGGTATATAACGGGCGTGTTATCATCAATAAAATGACCGGGGGCATAGCCGTGGCCGCCAAAAACGTCCATCATAGGGCTGGCTGCACTGTGGATAGCCGCTTTGGAAAATTGCATGTCGTTCCTGAAATCAACACCCGAAACAGATAGGCCGATCACCGGAAGATCCGGATCGATCGATTTGATGATGCGGTAACTCTCCATATCAAGCTTTTCGGTAAAATCGGCTGCACGATCCATATCTTCATGCACCTTTTTAAAATACTCCAGGTCGGGCTCGTTGAATAACTCTATGCCGACCAGTTTGCCCTTGTACCGTGTTACCAAAGTAGTAAGGAAGTTTTTATAGTAGGTATTTTGGGGTTCATTCAACAGGTCGGCATCGCGTGTCCAGGTAGCCCAGGGAATTTTTACAGCCTGCGAAAGACTGGGCACCACATCCAGCATCACGCCAACGTGATGCGCTGTGGCACGGTCTATCATCTGATCAATGTTCGACCAGTCGTATGTTCCCTGGTTTCTTTCAATTGCACCCCAAAGGGCCATGTGCCGGTCAACTTTGATACCTATCCTATTCGCGGCTTCAAAATTCCTGATCAGCATCGAACCAAAAAAGGAATCAGGGTTGCTCTCATTGTAGTCTGGTGGTTTAACTACTACGGCCGCTCCGCTAAAAACGGTGGAGGAAGAGTTGGTGCTGGCCTCTATTTTCCAATAACCAATTTTATCAGTCGGAATGGTAAAACTTTCCTTCACTGCATCAGTACCCGAGAAGCTGATGGGAAAAGTGAAAGTTTTTTTTATGTGGTCCAGGTCAAATTCGCAATTCACGGTCAGGGTAGTATTTTTCCCATCGCCCTTGGCAACGGTAACTGTACCCGTACCCTCCTCGCCAACAAATATTACGCCGCTGCTGCCGGGAGGAGTGATCTGTATCGTCACATCGTCGCTTGCGCGGCTGCCTGCCTTGCAACTGTTAACAGCTAATCAGAATATTAAGATCATTAAACTAATTTGGGGTGGAATTAATTTACTTTTCATGATAATGTTTTTTAATAGTGATTAAATGTATCTTTTCTATAAACGTATTTAACTGAACTTTAGTAGTCTTCTGTCGTTATAAAAAGTCATTAATAACATAATAAACAAACTGAACTGTAAAGGTTCTACCATTAACACACCTATGAAAGTAAAAAATATCAACAGCGTATATTTTGGCAGATAGGCAATATCTTTCGAAGCCCGGTACAGTAAATAAAAGAATATGGCTACATATACTACTCCATAACAGTATAGCAAGCCGATGATACCGTTGGTAATACCACCTCCATATTCTGACTTGTTGGTACTGAGTTCGTAACTCGTCAATGCGTAAAAATCGGTATAGTCCTGGCCGTGCCCAATATAAATTTTATCGAGCGCAGCCTCGAAACCATAAACAAGGTCGGTCGTTCGGGTGTCGATACTTGTATCCTGAGACAAATTTCGATGAAACAATGTACCTATAAACTGTTCGATCAGTCCGGAATACGTATTGATAAAGTTGATAATGAAAATAATGGGCGATGTAATAAGGATAGAGAAGATAACGAGACGAGCATTGAAAACATATTTGCCTTTTGACAATAAATTCTTAAAAACGATAAATATAACAAGGATCGCTACGGAGCCCATTGAGAAGGTGGTGAACAGCGCC
>Ga0206954_1169_pt1 | contig 14204 bp, 14 predicted proteins | sample Alteio_BWOrgHeat_37_FD_153250 | JGI IMG/M metagenome (GOLD analysis project Ga0206954, IMG submission 153250) | Enriched cells from forest soil in Barre Woods Harvard Forest LTER site, Petersham, Massachusetts, United States -... | ecosystem: Environmental > Terrestrial > Soil > Temperate forest >...
GGGTCGCCGGAGTCTTCGCGAATCGAAAGCCGGGTCGCGATGTCTGAGCGCGAGTAGCGTCGACGCTCCAGGTGTCGCGGGCCGGTTTGTTCACGGCCAAACTGGAGACTCGATTGAGACCGAAACACGGAAATGGATCACGACTAGATAATAACAAATGGTTCCAATGCGTTCACTGCGGACAGCCGATCGTGCCGCAGGCGATGGGGACCGAACATAGAAATCATTGCCCGAGTTGCCTCTGGAGCAAGCATGTCGACGACAGTCCCGGCGATCGCGCGGCGGATTGTGACGGCGCGATGGAACCGGTGGCGGTGTGGGTGAAGCGAGGCGGCGAGTGGGCGATCATCCATCGATGCAGTCGTTGCGGAACGCTGCATTCGAACCGAATCGCCGGGGACGATAACGAGCTGGTGCTGACGTCGCTGGCGGTCAAGCCGCTGTCGCAACCGTCGTTTCCCCTTGACCGGCTCACAGTGGTCGACATCCGTCGGCATGGGACAGAGCCGGAGGTCGATACGTCGGCGAATGATGTCGACATCGCCAGGTTGAGATAGGAAAGGGTGCAGCCCTCCGGCCGATTGGCTGGAGGGCTATGCTGTTTCCGTCGGGCTAGCTTATTCGAGGGTCAGCCTTCGGGGCCTCGCGCCACTCGGATCGCACACATTGCTAGGTCTGATCCGGGTGCCATGCCGGCAGCCCTGTGCGGGCATGTCCGACTATGCTATAGCACCCGCCTTCGACCAGATTGAGTCCTAGCTACTGGCCGGTGCGGTGCGCGTAGAAGGTCGGGTGAGTTATGCTGAAGGCCTGATTGAACAGACCCTGGGCCTCGGCGGCCATGCGTGCTGCCCCCTGTTTATCTCCGCGCTGCGCGAGGGCGGTCGCTTGATGGGCGAGCGTGACGGCCTGGTCGTGGATCGACATGGCCTGGGTGTTGCGGTCGGCGATCTCGACGGTGACGGGGTCGACTATTGGTTGCGAAACCGGCGTCGTCGTCTGCGTGATCGTCGTGTGCTTGTAATAGTATGTGGTCGGGTCGGCGTTGGCTGCGGCGGCCGACAGGGCCGCGAGAGTCGTTAGGGCCGAAAGTGTCAGCAATCCTTTACTTCTAATCATCGTTTGCCTCCATGCCGGCGCTTTGCGCGCCGCATATTCCTATGATTTAGTACTACCGCGATCATGGGCTGGGATAAACCCGGCAGGCATGGTGCGGCAGGATTCGGACCGGAGGCGGCGAACCTTTAGGACATGCCTGCTCAGAGCTGCGAGGCATGGCATTCGGAATAGGAGTGAGTATGCACGATCAACGATTGGGGAAGTGGGCGGATACGCTGGTTGACTACAGTCTGGAAGTTCAGCCGGGTCAGGAGATACTGATCCGGGTCGATGAGCCGGCGATTCCGCTCGCGCGTGAAGTATATCGGTCGGTGCTGCGAGCGGGTGGGAATCCGCATATCTTCGTGCGCGTCGAAGGGGTCGACGAGATCTTCTTCAAGGGCGCGTCCGACGAGCAACTCGACTTCGTTTCGCCAATCCGGAAGTTCGAGTATGAGACAATCGATGCCCTCGTTGCCATCACCGCGCCGACGAACACAGCGGCACTCGCCGCTATCGACCCGGCGAAACAGGCGCGTGCGGCGGCGGCAAGCAGCGCGATACGGAAGTCTCTGTTTAGCCGATCCGCCGAGGGCAAGGCGAAGTGGGTGCTGACGCTGTACCCGACGGCGTCGACGGCGCAGAATGCCGGCATGAGTCTGGCCGACTATGAGGAGTTCGTCATGTCGGCGATGTTCCTCGACCGCGACGATCCCGCGCAGTCTTGGCGCGACTTCTCGGCCGAGCAGCAGCGGTATGTCGACTACCTCAACAAGGTCAAGGAGATCCGGTATGTCGCGAAGGACACCGATATCCGCATGCGAGTCGAGGGTCGAACCTGGCTGAACTCCGACGGTCATCGCAACTTCCCGAGCGGAGAGATCTTCACGGGGCCGATTGAGGACACGGTCAACGGAGTGGTTCGGTATACCTTCCCGGCGGCGCACTTAGGGAATGAGGTCGACGATATTCGGCTGACCTTTGAGAACGGCAAGGTGGTGGACTTCGACGCGGCTCGCGGAAAGGACTTCCTGGCGGCGATGCTCGACAGCGACCCCGGCGCGCGGTACCTGGGGGAGTGCGCGGTCGGGAATAACTTCGGGGTTCAGCGCTTCAGCCGCAACACGCTCTATGATGAGAAGATCGGCGGCACTTTCCACCTGGCCCTCGGCAATTCGTACCCGGAGACCGGCGGCAAGAACGTGTCATCGCTGCACTGGGATATGGTCTGCGATATGCGCCCCGAAGCCGGCGGCGGCGCGATCTATGCGGACGGGGTCGTCATTCATGAGAACGGCAATTGGGTGATTTAACCTGGTGTGTTATGGCGCTCCCTGCATCACGTTGACCCAGCCATCCGCCGAGTTCGACTTCGACATTCCAACTATTGTGGTGAGACCGTAGTTGCTCTGTGCTTCGGCGAAGGATTCGGATTCGTGGGACATATGCGCCTGCTCGATCCATATCGGCTAGCATTGTCGTTTCTGCGAGCACTCGACTTTTGGACACCCTTGTCCCACGAGGAACTCGTCTCCGTCGACGGGACTGGGATGAGGGATAGATCTTATGATACATTGACTTAAACGCATACGTCGGTCATAATACTAACACGATCCTCTTCGTCGCACGTTTCACTCAGCCGTGACACGCGCACCTCACCGCGACATCGACGTCCTCCCCACTGCATGGGCACGCCTTCGGCGGCCCTGGAGGCTAAGTTCGATATGCACGATCCTACAAACTCACTCTTCGGCAAACGTCTGCCGTTCAACGAAATTCCGGTGATCGACTTCGGCCCGTTCCTCAACGGCGCCGACGAAGCCCGGGAAGAGGTAGCCGCCCACATCGGCGCCGCCTGCCGTGAAGCCGGCTTCTTCTATCTGAAGAACCACGGCATCCCCGACGAACTCTTCGGACGCGTCTACGCCCAGGCCCGCCGATTCTTCAGCCTGCCGGAGGACAAGAAGCGAGAAGTCTACGTTGGCCTCACCGACCGCGTCCGCGGCTACTCGCCGATACGCGAGGAGAAGCTGTCGAAGAAAGGCGACCTCAAGGAATCCTTCGACCTCGCCCTCGAGATCCCCGAGGACGATCCCGATCGGCTCCTCGGCGCACGTCTTTACGGCCCCAACCTCTGGCCGTCCGACCTGCCCGGTTTCCGGGAGACGATCTACGACGACTACTTCCTGCGTGTGATGGAACTCGGTAAGCAGGTCCTCCAGGCCTTCGCCCTGGCTCTTTCCCTGCCGGACGACTACTTCAACAAGTTCACCCACAAGCCGCTCTCCAACCTGCGCGTCCTCTACTACCCGCCGCAGGACGGCCCCATCGACCCGGACATGCTCGGATGCGGCGCGCACACGGACTACGAGTGCTTCACCCTCCTCGCCCAGACCGACGCCGGCGGGCTTCAGGTCCAGAACGCATCCGGCGAATGGGTCGAGGCCCCCCCGATCCCCGGCACCTTCGTCGTCAACATCGGCGACATGATGGCGCGCTGGACCAACGACGTATTCGCATCGACACCGCACCGTGTCATCAATCGATCCGGCCGCGAGCGCTTTTCGCTGCCGTTCTTCTTCGGCGCGGACTACTGGGCGCCGCTTTCCTGCCTGCCCACCTGCCAGAGTCCCAGCAACCCGCCCAAGTACCCGAGCATCAAGGCCGGCGACTACCTGTGCTCCCGGTACGACAGCACGTTCAGGTCGTTGGAACACGACGAATCGGCGGTCGAGACTTCGCAAAAACCGGATCGGCGGTTAAAACGTCATGCAGTTAAAATTGTATAAGACGCTCTGGGGACACAACGGGGATATCGACAGCGCGATCGAGGAGTGTATCGACGCCGGCTTCGACGGGATCGAAGGCCTCACGCCTATCGATGACGACGAGCGCCGCAATCTTCGGCGACGGATACACGGCGCCGGTCTCGAGTACATCGCCGAGGTCTGCACGGCCGGCTCCTATGTGCCCGACCGTAGCGCCAACATCGACGACCACCTCGACTCGCTTCGCGACGGCCTGATGCGCGCCGCCGAGTGCCTGCCACTGTTCGCCACGGTCGTCGCGGGATGCGATGCCTGGTCCGTCGATGAAAGCGCGACCTTTTTTGCCCTGGCCCAGGAGATGGCCGACTCGCTCGGCATGACGGTCAGCTTCGAAACCCACCGCGGCCGGTCGATGTACAGCCCCTGGGCAGCCCGCGACATCCTCCGCAAGCTCGACCCGCGGAACGTACGCTCGCCCATCAGTCTGACCTGTGACTTCAGCCATTGGTGCGTCGTCTGCGAACGCCTCATCGACACCGAACTCGACATCGTCGAAATGTGCGCCGACCGCGCCCATCACGTCCACGCCCGCGTCGGTTACGACCAGGGCCCGCAAGTTCCCGATCCCTCCGCGCCCGAACACCTCTATGCCGTCGAGGCCCACGAACGCTGGTGGAAGCTCATATGGGAAAGCCGCCTCAGGCGAGGCGAGACCGTCGTCACCATGACCCCCGAATTCGGCCCCGACGGATACCTCCACCACATCCCCCACACCCTGACGCCAGTCGCCGATCTCTGGACCGTCAACCGCTGGATGGGCGAACGCCTCCGTTCGACGTTCGCCGAATGGCTCGGCGATAGCACACCCAGCCCGATCACTGATTCCCGTCGGGCTGCCACACCTGTTTGAACGGCCGCAAGAAGCCGGCCTCGTTAGAGCTCGCCCATTGACGGACGAACTCTAACGTAAAATTGACGAGAGACAGGCCAGAAGGTCCTATCATGGTCACAATTGTCCATTATGGATTGCCGTTGCTGCATACGTTCGTTGACACGTTGCAGGTGTCGTCAAGGGACGTGCCGGTAAGAGTGAAATAGAGTGAAGGGCAGGACCAATTCTCTGCGTGATACTGACAGCAGTTGGTCGGGTTGGTGGTCGTCGTACAACAGCTACTGAAGCCAGTACCCAGGTCATGCCCGCATTGCTGCCCCATATTCGCGGGACATGGATACGACGAACACGTCGCCCAAGCCTGATTCGCTACCGACAGAGCGAGAACGACAACGGATGCCCAGGCGAACAGCGTTCGCACGGTTCTACTTCCTACATGCATTTGGCTTTCCTCCATTTTTGAGTCATAAATTACGCTTTTCCGCTGTCAAATATGCATTGATTTCCGACCACCTCCTCATCCGCCGAAGGTTTGCCAACTTCCGTTCGAAGGCTCGAACAGTTCGGTTGGTACACTAGCCCGGCGATCGTTGACCGCTGAAACGAACTGTGCGATCCTATGCTCGGGCGAAACCCACCACGACCAGAAAGCGTAGAACGCGACAATGATCGCGACAACAGTTGCGGCGTGCGCTGGCTTGATTCCCCTGATCCGCGCCGAGAGCCCTAAGGACCTGGCAGTGAGATTGCGATTCACGGCGTCGACACTCCTGGTTTGTCGAAGCAGGGATTCACCCAATTTAGGTTGACCTGCGTATTGTAGTATCCGGTGGTCACGCTACCGTCATAGCGGGCAAGTATCCAAAACTGGCTTCGGCTTGGCGGCAAGTCAGGATCCGGAAAGTTATGAAATGCATCCGAAAACACCACCATCCGGTTGCTGCATTGGCTCCACAGCCACTCGGTGCTCGGACAATCTGGAGGAACTGGGTCCGATGGAAAGCCAACCCCATAGCTAACCGTACTTACTCTTGCCGAAGGCAGGTCCAGGCAACGGTATTTGAACCTGTCGCCACCGTAAGCACGAAGAGCAGGATCATGGTCCAATGGAATAGCGGCCATGAGCTTCGGATTGTCTTCGGCGTCGTAGTCCTGAAGATAGAGATGAAGAGCGGTCCCCAACTGGTGAAGGTTGGATATACAGACATTTTGGCGCCCCTTTTCCCTCGCACCGCCGAATGCGGCGTATACGGTGCCAAACAGAACTGAGATAATCGCGATTACAACTATAACCTCAATTAATGTGAACGCCGCTTTTGGTCTCATCAAATCACTCCTTTATTCGCCGTCACGACAGCGCGACTAAAGTCATCGATTGTAGGACGAATGGTATCCTGCTCCAGGCAAGGCGTCCTCCTCTGTCGAGCAGATAAGCACGCGGCAAAAATGAGACGTTATATGCTGAGTTGTACCTGTGTTCCGGATCGGAGACTACTGAAACCTCTATCTCATGATCCTTCATAAAACGTCGCATAGTGGCTACCACGCTCGGAGATACAACGATCAAATTGTCATCGTCGAGCCTAGCCTCCTGAGCCGCGGAGCCGACCACACCCAGCGAACATAGCGAACAGCCAGTAGTAAATACAACGAAGGTGGGCCGTCGGACCTTCATCCTCGGGATCGCCGGAGTCGGTAATAGAGCGCCCAGTGGTGGGTCATGTTGGAGCATCGAAGGCTTGATCGGATTGAATGCCGAAGCGCGACGCGGCGGAACCAGAAGCGCACTTATCGTCATCCGCAGGACTGGGTCGTGAGGCAGTACTCTGAAGAAGCACCAGATCGCAATCAGCAAGAGCCCGATAAGGAACGGCAGCTTTTCGGACTTATACTGTCGAGGTTCGGCGATGTCGGCCTTCGACTGTTTGGTAAGGAAGAGCTTAAGTGATGTCATCGAGGCAAGGAGTAGACCGGAATCCACAAGCAACATAACCCAGGGATTCAGTCTGAGGAATATGCCAAAGCAGGCGCAATCGGCAGACGCGCCCATAACGATTCTCTGCGCCGTGTAAGCAAGAACGAGGCAGAGAGCGCGCTGGTTATGACCAAACCAACACGCTCCGTTTTGCGAACCAGCAGTAAAGCCCCACCCAAAAACTCCGCCAATATGAGCACAATGGCACCCGGCAAAATCATACGGTCAGGCAGCCAATCAATGGCCGCCAACTCACGCTGAAACGCGGATATGTCTAGGATTTTACCAATTGCCGCCACGCAAAACGTGACTGACACGGCCAGCTTGAGGCCCCATTCATACCGTGGATGAGCGACTTGAGCGACACTCGACACCGGATACCTCCAAATGATTACACGACTACGTCTTGTGTCTCTTCATTAAAATTAAATGAGCCTTGGCTGTTGTAATTTACCAGTGAACTTAGTTAGGCATAGAATCTATTCGGACAGATAAACGTTTATCTATTTCGGAGATTATAACAGGATAATTGTGATCTGTCAATCATAAGTTTGGGACTTCAACGAGGTGATATAGTAGCGGAAATCGATCGAGGGTGGAGCGATTATGCATTGAGTTTACGAGCAATCGGCGGGGCGGCGGGAAGCAACTGATCGTCGAATAGAACAGACGTCGATTGTAAAGGTAAGACACCTGGGTCCATCCGGCCCCCCCAACACCTCACCTTATGCATATATATATCATTGGCCGATTACGAAGACGGCCCCTGCAACTGCTGCGCGGCCTGGCCGGCGACCCACTTGACCGTCGGCGTGCTACCGTCCTGCGCAAGCTTGTTGAGTGCGGCGACAACCGGTGCGTCCTTGATATCCGACTGCCCGATCGTCACGGCAGCCCAGGTCTGAGCATCCGGGTTGTTCGAGTCGAGCGCTCCCTGCAGCGCGGCTACCACCGCCGGCCGAGCCTCGCCCGTCATGTGCTCCAGCGTCTGACTCGCGAGAAACGGCGTCGGGGACGGCTTCGAAAAGCCGGCCACTAGTTCCGGGACGGCGGCGCTCGCCAGCGACGGATTAAGGAGACTGGTCGACGCGGCGTCGGCCACCAGACCGTTCTTGTCGCCTAGAGCAGTCACCAGCATCTTAATGACCTGCGGATTGGCTGTATTTCCAAGTCCCAGCCCGCACGCCCCGCTGCGCCGCACTTCCGGGTCCGTAGTTGGGTTGGACATCACGGACTGCAACGACGCCAGCGCTTGCGGCGTCTGAATCGCCCCGAGTGCCTGCGCCGCCGCTGCGCGGCTGCGAATGTCCCCCGTCGCCAACGCCTTCGACAACGGCGCGACCGCGACCGGGCCGGCCGTCTCTACACCCGTCAGCGCCGCCTGAGCAACTCGGGTGTCGAAGTCGCCAAGCGTTGCTACCAATCCCTTTACAGCGGCCGGGCTCGCCGTGTAACCAAGTGTCAACGCGGCCTGCGAACGGACGTCGCTGTCGTCTTCGGGATTATTGACGACATCGATCAAGGTCGGCTCCGCGGATTTCGCCAGCGCGAGATCCCCCGCCGATGCCGTCGGCTTGCCGTCCTTATCCTTTGCCGATTCCGTCGACTGGACGATCTGCGTCAGCGCGATAATCGCCACGCGGCGGATAGCCGGCAGGTTCGTCTTGGTCGTATCCATCAGTGCCGGAATCGTCGACGGATCTCCCAACTTGCCGATCAAGTTCACCATCTTCTGACGGAAGGTGACATCGGGATCGTCAAGGTGGCGCTCGACATACGGCACGGCCGTCTTGCCGAGGCCCCCGAGCACCGACAGAACGGAATCCTGCGCCACGGAGTCTTTGATCAGCCCCGCCGTCAGCTTCGCAACCTTGTCGCCACCGATCTTCCCGAGGCCATCGGTCACCGCCCCGCGGACATCAGGGTCGCCATCCTTGAGATGGTCGGTCAACGTCGCGAGCTTCGCGTCGCTCTGCGACCCAAACGTCGCCAACCCCGCTGTCGCCGCGTCCTTCACTTTGCCGTCGGAATCCTTGTGCAGGCCGAAAAGCGTGTTGAGCTCGGCATCTTGCGATAATTTGCCCGCGGTCACGATTCGACCAACGGCAGTCGCCGCGGCCTCTCGGATCTGCAGGCTCCGCTTGTTCTCCGGACTATCCGCATCGCCGTTCGGGTCCTCACTGTTGGAAAGGACATCGACGAGCGAGCCATTCGTCATAAGCTCCTGCACCGTCGCATCGCACGACTTCGGGTCGAGGATCTGCGCCTCATACCTCGCCTGCCGCGCCCTATTCTGCTGGACGACGATGCTGATTACGAGGATGATTGCAATCCAAACGACGATTGTAATCTTGTTCTTCTGGAGAAGGGCGAGAATTATGTTCATTGTGAAATCCGAACGACGACCATCAACGATCGCGATACATCTAAATAGTCCCTAAATGATAGTGGAAAACGACAGCACTTGTCAATATTGACAGCAAATGCTGCAATCGGGTGCCCGTACCGTGTCCCAGTTCCCGGCCCGGTTCACGGGGCTTCACCGGCGAGGCCGGCCCTTTTGGGCCGGACGCGACGTCGATACCACGCCTACTCGACTACGTACACCGACGTCGACCTGTCCGCGAACTTGATCGGAATGCCCGTGATGGCCAGCGCCAGCGACGCCGTCTCCAGTACCAAGTCATCGCGCTTTCCGTGCTGATCCAGAACGAGGCGAACTCGAACGTTCTCAGGTAGATGGGCGGCCGCGATAAGCTCTTGAGGCAACCGCGCCACTCCCGAGCAAGGAGACGTGTCGAAGTTCGACACAATCAGCATCAAACGGCCGCCATCGAACCTTGCGAAACTATAGATCGAATTCGCGCAATCGTCGAATCGGTCGCGTCGATTGTAGTAGCGCAATCCCCAATATCCACCGCCGCGAACGGCCGGGTCCTGGCATAGCGCAAAGAGATCGCCAAAATATCGACGCAAGGCCTGCTGGTCGTCGGAAAGGCCGCCGCCACCGTCATAAGCATGACCGTTGACCCACTTCACAAACTCCGGCATGCACCAGTAGTCAAAGAACGTCGACCGCCCGCTCGTCTGATGGAACCCTTCGTGGCCAGAACCGGCCTCCCCAACCTCCTGACCGTTCAGCATGATCAACGGCCCGTTGCTGTACAGATACTGGAGCGGCGCCACGTGATAGTTCGCCTCCATCCACCCGCAACCGTTGTCGTCGACAGCGGCGGCCACGCGAACTTCATCATGATTTTCAAGGTACTGCGCAGAGCACGAACGCTCGCGTTCCGAGAGGTCGTTCATCACGTAGTGATAATCATCGACCCCCTGCCAGCCCCGATAGACATGCCGCAGGCAATGGAACGAATTGGCGTGATACAACGCATCAAAGCCCGCGTCGATCAGTCGGTCCCGGTCCTTCACCGGCTCATCCCCATCGGGCCGCGGATACGCCTCAGCGAGGAAGTAGGCGTCGGGATCGCGCTCCGCCGACCGAGCCCGACCGATCAAGTATGTCCATGCCTCGGCTGGCACCAGATGGGCCATATCGCAACGGAAACCGTCGACACCCTTCGACTGCCAGAACGCCAGGATCTGGTCAATGCCTTCCCACGTGAGCGGGATTGGATCGTAGTACCCAGTCTGGTTGGTTAGATTGTAGCCATAGTTGAGCTTGACAACCTCGTACCACGACGTTGCCGGCGGCGTTTGCGTGATCGCGTCGCCCGACGCCTTCGGCACATGCCCCGGTGTGCCGTCCTCCGGTGGAAAGTGACCGTCGAACTCGACGCCCTCTGGATACCATCCAGGATTCGTCAAGCGCAACGGCTGGCCTGGCGGGTCGACAAGATAAAAGAAATGATTGCTCGGCGTGAAGAAGATCGACTGATCGTCGTGCGCGCCGAAACTCAGCTCAGGCCTGACCACCGACTGATATGACCGCGCCACGTGGTTGGGCACAAGGTCGATAATTGCCTTCATCCCCGCGTCATGGATGCGCGCAACCAGGGCTTCGAACTCCGAAAGCCGTTTCACCGGATCGACCGCATAGTCCGGACACACGTCGAAGTAGTCGCGCACCGCGTAGAACGACCCCGCGAATCCTTTAACGATATTAGGGTTGTCCGCCGGCAGCCCATGCTGATCGTACGACGTCAACGTCGCCTGCCGCAGCACGCCCGTCAGCCAGATATGGGTGACGCCCAGTTCCTTCAGCGACGACAACGCCGCCGCGTTGATATCGACGAATTTGCCGCACCCGTTGACATCGATATGGCCGTTGACTTTGTTAGTGGTGTTGGTGTTGCCGAAATAGCGCACGACAAGCTGGTAGATGACAGGCTTCTGTTGTACAGGCATAGTTGGTGAGAGTGGTGAGTTGCGAATATGACTATCGACATCACGGCGAGGGGTGGCATGCTTCGGCTCTGAGAAGCATGGCGACGCCACGTAGGCACTCTACGTCCGGACCCGCTCCCTTGACGGAGCGTCGTAAAGCGTCTTCAAATTCGATTCCGATGCCAGCACCGCCTCGATCAAGTCGACGGACCGCTCGACGCCCGGTTCGGCTCGCATGCGTAGGCCAAGGGCCGCCGTGCGGTAGCGAATCTCGTCCGAACCAAGAAGCCTCTTCAATCGTCGACGCAAGCGGGGCGCCGTCAAATTGCGCGGCATCAGCCGCAGGCCAAGACCATTGCGCCGCACGTGCGCCGCATTCTCAAACTGGTCGAATCCGCGAGGGACCACCAGGGCGGGTACTCCAAAATAACAAGCCGACTGAGTCGTGCCGATTCCGCCCTGATGTACGATCGCCGACGCCATCGGGAACAGCTCGCCGAACGGGGCATAGGGAAGGGCCGCCACACGTTGCGCCATCGACGACGGGATCTCAAAGCCCGCCGGCGCGCCGAGCAGTATCGCCCGCCAGCGTGTCGGCCGGATCGCTTCGAGCGCAGTCTCGTAATAGCCGCGCGGATCGATGACCACATTCGAGCCAAGTGTGAAGACGATCAACGGATCTCCCGACTGGCCCAGAATCGACTGCGGCAGGAAGTTCTTCCAATCCTCATTAGGTAGCGGCGCATCCCATCGCGCATACCCGCTGACTTGCAGCCACGACGGCCAATCCGGGGGACGCGGGAAAAATGTCGGAGAGAACAGCCCGATCGTCAGTCGACGCGAATACCCACCGCTCACAACGATATTGCGACGCGGCGGTACTCCCAGCTTCCGATACTCCTCGTTCGCCTGCTCGTCGATCGCACCGAACAACGCGCCCGCGATGCCCCACGCGGCACGGTTGAACAAACGCGGCGGCTTCTGGAAAGGGATCGTCGGCGGAGGCGACATCAGCGATGGATAACAGTTCGTCGCCGGTGTCGCGCTAATCCACGGCACGCCCGTGCGATAGGCAACGGCTGGTGCTGCGAGTTGTAGCGTGTGAGTAATGAAGAGATCGCACTCTTTGACGAGTGGTGTTAGCAGTTCGGTGGCCGGTTGAATCGCGGGAATAAGCATCTCGCGGAACAGAACGTCGATGGGTTCGGTGAGGGACGGCTGAAGCAGTCGACGATACAGTGGGGAATGAGGGTCAACATCCGGCCCTACCCCGATCGCCTCAAGATCGAGTGCGTTGAGCGACCGCACATGGGCCGGTTGAACAGCAAAGCACGGATCATGACCTCGCTTCTTCAGCTCCAGGGCAATGGCTATAAAGGGGTTGAAATCCCCCGAAGAGCCAAGGGTGTGAAGCAATATCCTCGCCATGAAATTAGTATACCCCGCCTCAAGCCCGGCCAGGACAATTGGTCACACTGCCCTGGACAAATCCTATCAAGGATGGGCGCCCTTGCCCGTCACCACTTCAATCCGTCGCGTAGCGACACCTGCCCGGTCCGGGACGGACGATTGGCTTAGACATGACGTTTATCGTCGTGGGGCGACGCTTTAGTCCTACTGCCGCTCCCCGCTGGGGTATAATAGATGGCAATTAGCAGACGCCGCCAAGCAAGCATCCTATGACGCCCGACAAAGCCATCGACGAAATCAGGGACATCGCTGAAAGCGTATTCCGGCCGAACGCGCAAGCCGCCGACCGCGAAGCGCCGACAGCGAATGGAGTCCTCGCCGGCAACATTCGCCTGCTCGCCGACCACGGCTACTTCGGCTTGGGCGTCGACACCCGCTACGGCGGCATGGGCGCCGACGACTTCACACGACGCGAGTTCACCGAAATCATCGCGGCCGCCTGTGGCGTCACCGCCTTCACCCAGCAGCAGTTCCATTCAGGCGGAGGCTTCGTCGGAGGCGCCTCCAGCGAACAAATGAGGGCGGACCTCCTGCCCAAATTCGCAGCCGGCGAACTGGTCTGCGGAGTAGCATTCTCGCACCTGCGAAGATCCGGACCTCCGATCGTGACGGCGAAAGCTGTTGACGGCGGCTTCCTCATCGACGGCCGCGCTCCCTGGGTCACCGGCTGGTCCTTCATCGACGGCTTTATGCTCGGCGCGACCGTCGAACAAGACTCCTCCCCCTCCCGCTTCGGGAGGGGTCGCGAGGAACGAGCCGGGGTGGGTTCCGACGGCGTCCAGCACCTGTACGCCTACGTGCCCAAATCCGGCAACGAGCATTCGATGAAGCCGGACGCTCCCATCGAGCTCCACGTCATGAACGCGGCGGACACCGTCGAGGTCGACCTGGACAGCCTGTTCGTCCCGCAGTCCAACGTGATCGGCGTCTCGCCCGCGGAAAAGCTTCGACGAAACGACTACTGCGGCATTTCAGGCCACGTCTTTCTGCCCCTCGGCTGTGCGCGAGGAAGCGTCCGGTACTTGCATGACCTCGCCGCCCAGCGTGGGAATACGAAGCTGGCCGACATCGCCGACGCCTTCGAGCGCGAGATCGACGCGTGTCGCCGCGAGGCCATCCGCTGGAACGGCTCCTGCGCCGACATGCCGAACTATAAGGAACACGCTCTGGGCGCGCGGACACGCAGCATCGAACTCGCCGTCCGCGCTGGCCACGCAGCCGTGACCGCCACCGGAGGCACCGCGCAAATGCTCGACCGCGTGCCCCAACGCCTGATGCGCGAAGCCGTATTCTACACGACCCTCGCGCAAACGCCCGATGTCCAGGCCGGCACGCTCGACCGTCTCTGTCCCTCATAGTAGGGGCGAGATGGAAGGCACTCACGGCGCTTTGGACTATAACAAAGCAATCGACGTGCCTGGAACCTCGCCCGTTCCTGCGCCAGATCCACCGGGTAAGCCGACGATTGACCAGGAACTAACTAGTAAAAGACACCAGTTATATAGATATGAAGCCCACTCGCGATGAGCTGCCGACGCTGGCGGCACAAATGGAAACATGGACACCTCAGGAGATACTGGCCTGGGCATGGGCGACATACGGCGACAAGCTGACCATGTCGACTGCCCTGGGCGCGCCCGGTTGCGCGATCATGTCC
>Ga0206954_1196_pt1 | contig 14082 bp, 15 predicted proteins | sample Alteio_BWOrgHeat_37_FD_153250 | JGI IMG/M metagenome (GOLD analysis project Ga0206954, IMG submission 153250) | Enriched cells from forest soil in Barre Woods Harvard Forest LTER site, Petersham, Massachusetts, United States -... | ecosystem: Environmental > Terrestrial > Soil > Temperate forest >...
CGCTGACGAATATAAAAATTTCGTTAACTATGGAGCAACGCCTGGAGTTGGTTACGGTGATTTGAAGAAAAAATTACTGGCTGAAATTCAAAAACGATTCCAACCCTTCCAGGAAAAATTCCAACATTACCGGGCTCATCCCGACGAAGTGGAAGCCATTTTACGTAACGGCGCCCAGCGTGCGCGCGCCCTGGCCACCCCTATTTTAGAGGCCGCACGGAAAGCCACAGGTTTATCATGAGTGCTGATGAAATTATTTCTTCTGAGTTGGATGCGAAAAGCTTGAACCACGTCAAGCTGCCCGTCTTTGAGGGGCCGCTTGATCTTCTGCTCTATCTCATCAAGAAGGACGAACTCGATATTTACGACATCTCCATCGAGCGTATCACCAGTCGTTACCTCGAGTATCTTCGCCTGATCAAGATGCTTGATCTTGAGGTGGCCGGGGAATATCTCGTGGTTGCGGCCACGCTGCTTTATATCAAGAGCCGAGTCATCTTGCCGCATGACCAACGCCCGCCGGAGGACGAGGCCGATGAAGACGATCCTCGCTGGGAACTAATCCGGCAACTCGTCGAATATAAAAAATACAAGGATGCTGCTTTCGAGCTTCAGCAGTCCCTGACTCGGCAGGAAAATATTCACAGCCGGGGGGGGAAGCTTCAAGCCTGATTTGGTCACGGATGGCAGTCTGCCCTTCGACAAGGTCGGGCTTTTCGATCTCCTTGCGGTGTTTCAAAAAGTTCTGGCCCGCGCGGACGCGAATGAAGACTTGCGCGACATTTTTGAGGACCGTTTCACCGTCAGCGACAAAATCCAATTCATCCTGGGTGAAATGACGCAGCATAGTCGCATTGTCTTTGAGACGCTTTTTACCGCAGGCGCCAGTCGGACCGAGATCGTCGTGACTTTCCTGGCCGTGCTGGAGTTGATTCGTCTCAAGCAGATCGGCGTCGTGCAGGAAGGTCCATTCGCCTCCATTGAACTCGTCAAGCTGGCTTCGGCGCAGTCGGATTATGTGGTGGAGGAGACGGAAACTGAATCAGAAAGCGAAGGCTAACTCTCGGCCCTTCGCTCGCGAAAAAAATCCTGAAGAATCCCCAGCGATTCCGCTTCGAGCACGCCTTTGGTGATTTCGCAGCGATGATTCAGTCCCGGCAAATCGAAAAGCTGGAAAGCCCCACCGCACGCGCCCGCCTTGGGATCGCCGACGCCGAAGACGATCCGATCAACCCGCACGTGAGCCAGTGCGCCCGCGCACATCGGGCACGGCTCCTTCGTCACGTAGAGCGTGGTGCCGTTGAGCCGCCAGGTCTTGAGCAACGATTGGGCTTCGGTAATGGCCAGCATCTCGGCGTGGGCGGTAGCGTCCTGGCGCGTTTCTACTTCATTACCCGCCTCGGTCAGGATGGCTCCGTCGCGTACCAACACGGCACCGACGGGAACTTCATCGCGTGAACGCGCTGCGCGGGCCAGTTCGAGCGCTCGCTGCATGAAGATTTCGTCAGACATGAGATCACTGAATTTTTTTGACGGAATTAACGGAATTACGGAATTTACAAAATAAAGACTCCGTCATCCTGAGCTTGTCGAAGGATCAGTTCAGTTGAAATTTCCTTCATCACGTCAAGAATTCTGCAGCATTAGACTGCCGTTTCCGCAAATTCACCGAAGGCGCGGAATTTGGCGTACCGCTTGTCCTTCAATTCGTGCGCATCGAGTTTTTTTAGTTCCGCGAGATGGCGAAGCAAAACCGACTTCACGGCCTCGGCGGCGGTTTCCCAGGAGTGATGCGCTCCTCCCGGAGGTTCGGGGATAATTTCATCCACCAGTTTGAGCGGGAGCAAATCGGGGGCGGTCATTTTCAGTGCCGCTGCCGCTTTGGGAGCTTCGGCTTGATTTTTCCAGAGAATCGCCGCGCAACCTTCGGGCGAGATAACCGAGTAGTAGGCGTTTTCGAGGATCAGGACCCGGTCCGCGATGCCGATGCCCAAGGCACCACCGCTGCCGCCCTCGCCGAGGACAACGGCGACGATAGGTACGCTGAGGCTGAACATTTCGCGCAGATTAACGGCGATGGCTTCGGCGATATGACGTTCCTCCGAGGCGACACCAGGATAGGCGCCCGGCGTGTCGATAAAGCAGACGATGGGCAGGCCGAACTTGTCAGCGAGTCGCATGAGGCGCAGCGCCTTGCGATAACCTTCAGGATGGGCCAGTCCGAAATTGTGGCGGATATTCTGTTTGGTGTCGTGACCTTTCTGGTGACCGATGATCATCATCCGCTCTTCGCCGATCTGGGCGAAGCCGCCGACCATGGCGCGATCATTGCCGAAGCAGCGATCGCCGCTCATTTCGGTGAAATCGGTCGCAATCAGCTTAAGGTAGTCGAGGGTGTAGGGCCGCGCGGGATGCCGCACGATTTGCACCCGTTGCCAGGGGTTGAGATTCGAGTAAGTTTCGTGGCGTAACTCTTTCAGGCGCGCTTCCAGCGCCTCGATTTCCGGGATGGCCCCGGCGGCATGTTCCCGGGCGTGGACCTTGAGTGCCTCAATTTTTTTTTCGAGTTCAACAATCGGCTTTTCAAACTCCAGCGGAATCAATTTCATCTTCGTGCTTGGGTACGGGGGAAAAAAACATATTGTCGCCCTTGAGATGAAAGAGCAAGTCTTGCGGACAACCTCCGGCAATCTGATGTCTATACCTGCACGATTTCACCTGATCCTCTTTTTCCTGATCCTCTTTCTTGGAGCGATGGTTCTTGGGCCGCTGCTTTATCTGGGGCTGTTTTTTTGCGCACATTCCTTTTCACCGGGCGATGGATCGTGGGTTACTGATCTCGGCGGTCGCGGCGCTGGTTTTATTCCGCTCTCGCATTCCTCTGGAAAAACTTTGGCCGCTCCAGCGTGCGGCGTGGTGGCAGCTTCTCTTTGGTTACGTTTTGGCCGCCATTTCAGCCCAGGGGATGATCGGTTTCAATCTGGCCGGAATCGGATTCACGCGCGTTCATCTCGATTGGCATCACGCTGGTCTTCGTATTCTCATGGCAGTTGTCGCAGCTCTTCTCGTTCCGCCTTTGGAGGAGACGTTGTTTCGGGGTTTCATCCAGAGTGAGTTGGTGCGGAGTATCGGGCAACGCTGGGGGTGGATTGCTGCTGCCGTGATTTTTATGCTGGCTCATTTTGTGAAGGTACCGGTCGAACTCGATCACCAACCGGTCCATTTCTGGAGCGGTGTGAGCGCGGTGGGTGCAGCATTTCAGCCCGTTATCAACGGTGAGTTTCTGGGCGGAAAGGGATTAAACCTGTTTCTGGTTGGCCTGATTCTCGGTGGCATCTTTTTGCGCTCCGGGTCGCTCTGGCTGAATGCCGGTTTGCATGGTGGTTGGATTCTGGCCCTGCTTCTTTTTACGGGGTTTACCCGTCCATTCGATTCCCCCAACGTTGAATGGATGGGCACCGATCTTCTTTCCAGTCCTTTGACCGCTGTGGTATTGATTTTGCTAGGCTTGTGGTTATGGCGCTTTTATCAACCGCACTCAGTCGTGCCCGAGACTGGGGAGAATGCGCCCTGAACCTGGCCTTTCCGTGGCCGGAGAGTTTGGCGACGGAACCGGTGCGGATTGAGGAACCTTATTGCCAGCAATGTGGTTATCCTTATCCCAGCCTGGAAACTTACGGCTCGCACTTTCGCTGCACCAATTGTGTTGACCGGGATTGGCATTTCGAATGGGCCCGGGCTGGATACCGCACTGAGGGTGAGGTACTCGATGCAATCGTCGGGTTCAAATACCGGGATCAATATTACCAGTATTCACGGCTGGTTGAATGGTTGACGGAGGTATTTGACCTACATGCGGTGACAGGAGAGTGGCATGCGCTGGTGCCGGTACCGCTTTATCATCGGCGGCGGCGGGAGCGTGGTTTTAACCAAGCCTGTGAAATGGCTCGGGGTCTCGGAATAAAGAGAAAATTGCCGGTATGGGACTGTCTTTATCGTTATCGGGAGACGCCTTCACAAACAGGGCTGGAGCGAACTGCTCGCTGGGAAAACATGGAAGGGGCATTTCATAAAAAACCTGGATTTGACGTCAGGGGCCTAAATTTGCTACTAATAGATGATGTCTTTACGACAGGCGCGACAACAAACGCCTGTGCTCAAGCCCTAGCCCAGAACGGGGCGGGCCGGTTGGCGGTACTGACCATCGCACGGAGTTGAGTCCGACCTTCCCACCTCAAATCTATGACCGAACCCACTCCCACTTCCGCCAGCGTTTTCCCCAAGCCCGATTACGGCAAAACGCCCACTCGCAAAAAGGAAATGCCCGAGGGTTTGTGGACGAAGTGCCCGGAATGCAGCGCCTACGTTTTCAACAAGGAACTCGAAGCCCAGCAAATGGTCTGCAAGGACTGCGGACACCATTTCAACATCACAGCTCAGCAGCGCTTGCAGCACCTGCTCGACGAGGGTTCCTGGCAGGAGTACGATGCGGCTGTAACTCCCGTCGATATTCTCAAATTTACCGGGACGACCAGCTATTCAGAGCAGCTGAAGAAGTATCAAAAGAAGACGGGCCTTCAGGAAGGCGTTGTTTGCGGTCTCGGGCGAATTGAGCAACGTGCGGTTTCCGTGGCCGTGATGGAGTTTAATTTTCTAGGGGGCTCCATGGGCTCCGTCGTAGGAGAAAAAATCACCCGGGCCATCGAACGCGCAACCGAACATCATTTGCCCGTCCTGATTTTCTCCGCCTCCGGTGGTGCCCGTATGCACGAGGGCATGTTCAGCTTGATGCAGATGGCCAAGACCAGTGGCGCACTCCAACGCCACGCTGCCGCCCGGCTTCCCTTCATTTCGATTTTGACTCATCCGACCATGGGGGGCGTCACTGCCAGCTTCGCGTCGCTGGGTGATCTCATCATCGCCGAACCAAAGGCGATGATCGGTTTTGCCGGAGCGCGCGTGCTCAAGGAAACCACTCGCCAGGATTTGCCGAAGGGTTTCCAGACCGCCGAATTTCTCCTCGAGCGGGGCCTCGTGGATCGCATTGTTCCGCGCATCCAAATGCGTGCCGAATTAGCCAGAGTGCTCGATTATCTCGGCCATCGTCCCGCTTTGCACCATGCCGCTGATCGGAATGGGCATGCTTCCAATGCCCGGCATCAGGAGCCTCGCGCTATTCATCACAACGGCCACGCGCACGCGGCATAGCCGTAAAGTAAAGCTACCTTTTAAAAGGGATTGGCATCCCGAACTGGTCGAAAGATCGGACGGATTTTCTTTTCTCATGAAAGATGATGGTGGTTTGACCGACACATTCCTGCGCCTGAAGGCGGAAGTGGTTTTGGGTTGCTAGTTCGAAATTATGCGTTAACATATGCGTTATGAAGACGGCTTCCGTGTATGAAGTGCAGCACAACTTCAGTCGCGTTCTTTCATGGGTGGCTGCAGGTGAAACCGTTGTCATCCGTCGTCACCGTGTTCCAGTGGCAAAACTTGTTCCCACGAAAAAAGAGAAATTGCAGGCCTCCATGCCTGATTTCATGGCCCGTCTGAAAAAGATTTATGGAAGCCGAGTGGGGACCGATTCTCAGCCTGTTCTTGATGAATTGCGTGAGGATCGGTATTGAATATTTATTTCGATACGGGACTTCTTCTGAAGCTCTATTACGTCGAACCAAACTCCGTAAAAGCGGTGGCGCTCATTCAAAGCTATGGTCAACCCATCGTGTTTTGCGGATTGCAACAAACAGAGTTACGGAATGCACTTTATCGCAAATGTGCCCGTAAGGAGATGACCCCGTTACAATTAACAAAAGCCCTGAAAGACATCCAGAGTGACCTGGACAGCGGTGTGCTGCAAATGCCCGATATTGAATGGAGGGAGGTTTGGATGAATGCGGATCGCTTAACTTCCAAATATGCCCTGGCGACGCAGTGCAGAACATTGGACTTGCTTCACGTGGCCGTAGCCATGCAATTGGGCATAAAAATCTTTGGAACAGCGGATGTACGCCAGATGGTTGTAGCGCGAAAAGCAGGACTGAAAGTGATAAGCTTGGTTTGAGAACAGATTGTCGTTTGGGAATTTCACCAATATTTTTCCGAACCAGGGCGAGTGCTTCCTGCGAGGGTGATGCGAAGTAGCGATATCTTTGCAAATGGAGTTTAGGGACAAAGGAAAAAACGCCTTTCCCAATCCGCTTAATCCCGTTAATTCTGTTCCTGCCTATTGCTGTCCGCAGGACCATGACGACTTACCTCATCCGCCGCACCCTGCTTTTGCTCCCGACTCTTTTTGGCATCACGCTTCTCACTTTTCTACTGATTCGCCTTGCACCGGGAAACGCCGCGCTGCTTAAAGGCGGTGGAGGTGAAAACGGTGGCCGAGCCATGACGGCCGAAGTCCGCGAACAGACAATCAAGCTCTACGGGTTGGACAAGGATCCGCTCAGCGCCTATGTCGATTGGATCGGCAAAGTTTTTCGGCTCGATCTGGGCGAGTCGATTGTCGATCACCGGGCCGTCGCCACCAAGATCGGCGAGCGACTTCCTCTCACTATCAGCCTGGCCGGTTCCGCGCTCATCCTTTCTTATCTTATCGCGATTCCACTGGGTATCATCGCCGCCATCAAGCGCGGTCAAGTCGTGGATCGCTCCATCAGCTTTGTCGTTTTCGTGCTCTACTCCATTCCGAGCTTTGCCGCCGCGCTGGTGCTCATACTCCTGGTGGCGGGTGGTGATTACCTCAACCTTCTCCCCATGTACGGGGCCAGTTCGATCAACGCATCCGAGATGGGGCTGTTCGCATGGGTTTGGGATCGCGTCCTGCATCTGGTTCTGCCGGTGATTTGCCTCACTTACGCCAGCCTCTCCTACATCTCGCGCTACGCCCGCGTTTCGATGCTCGAAGCGTTGGGACAAGATTTTGTCCGCACAGCGCGGGCCAAGGGGCTGCCGGAACGACTCGTTATTTTGCGGCATGCTTTGCGCAACGCCCTCATTCCGGTCATCACGGTCTTCGCGTTGGAACTGCCCGTTCTCATCAGCGGGGCGGTGATTATCGAACAGATCTTCTCACTGCCCGGCATGGGACAGCTCATGTTTCAAGCGTTGGAGGCGCGGGACGGTCCCGTTATCATGGGCATTACGACCCTGGCGGCGATCATTACGCTGATGGGTTATTTTATCGCGGACATCCTCTACGTCTTGGTCGATCCAAGGATCAGCTATCAATGAACTCCGCTCCCGTTCTTCACGAAACCTATGGGCAACGCCTCTGGCGGCATTTTTGCGCCGACAGTTTTGCCCGTTGTAGCCTGGGGATTGTCATCGCGCTCTTTGTCATTGCTGCGCTGGCCCCTTTTCTTGCCAACAGTCACGCCATCGTTCGTGTGGCTGATGGTCATGTCACTTTTCCGATTTTTCTCAGCTTGGAACCAATCGAATGGCGGTTTTTGCTCTATGTGCTTTTGGCTGCTCTCATCTATTTTTCCCGACGAAAATTCCGAACTCAGCCACAGCGTTCCCTGGGGGTTGTGTTTGTGTACATCGTTTTGGTCGAATTATGGCTCGGGTTTTCCCACCCATTCAACGATCCGACGAATGACCGCGACCGCCCCGCCTCATTCAAGCTCCTGCCGCCGGTTGCCTACTCACCGATTGAGACGACACCGGACCAGTTTGTGCCTCCCACGTGGAAACATCCGTGTGGAACCGATTCGACAGGACGCGATATTGCCGCCCGCATGCTCCACGGGGCGCGGATTTCGCTTTCGATCGGATTTGTTTCCCAAAGCATTTCGCTTCTCGTTGGCATCACGCTGGGCGGACTGGCCGGTTACTATCGGGGCTGGCTTGATATCGGGGTTTCGCGGTTTGTGGAAATCATCGAATGCTTTCCGTCGTTGTTACTGATCCTGGTCGTGATCAACTTCACCGGATCGCAAAATAACATGTTTTGCATCATGGCCGTCATCGGGCTGACCAGTTGGACCGGTGTGACGCGCCTCGTGCGTGGCGAGTTTCTCCGTTTGAGCGGCCAACCCTTCACCCTGGCGGCGCAGGCGGTGGGCGCGAGTGATTTTCGTGTCATTGTCCGGCATCTTCTTCCCAATGCGCTGGGACCTATCCTCGTCGTGGCGACCTTCGGCGTCGCTTCGGCGATTCTCATTGAATCGAGCCTGAGCTTTCTCGGTTTTGGCATGCAGGCTCCGACACCTTCGTGGGGGGACATTCTTTCCGAGTCGCGCCGCTATATCGATTTCGCCTGGTGGCTCGCCTTTTTCCCGGGGCTCGCCATGCTCGTTACCATTATGTCCTACAACTTTGTCGGGGAGGGGCTGCGCGACGCGGTCGATCCCCGCCTAAGGGTGAAGTAGGAAACCGGGACCAAATTTCCAAATTAACCAAATTAATGAAATTTAAGTCAGGAGTTTACAACGTTTCGGGACCACTTAGTAATCCCTGCCGATTCGGGGTTAAATCAGCCCCAAAGAAATTTGGTTATTTTGTGAATTTGGCAATTTGGTTGTGCCTTCCCATCGCGGACATTTCCATATGAGTATCCCTCTTCTTCGCGTCGAAAATCTCGGCATTCATTTTGGTTCAGGCGAGAACTTGGTCAAGGCGGTCGACGGTATTTCCTTCTCGATGGCGGCGGGCGAAACACTTGCGGTGGTGGGAGAAAGCGGGAGCGGAAAAAGTGTGACGGCGCTGGCCCTGACCCGATTGCTGCCGACGCCTCCCGCGCGTTATGTCTCGGGCCAGATCGAATTTAAAGGACGCGATACGCTCCGTCTGCCGGAAAATGAATTGCGCGCGTTACGTGGAAAACGCATTGCCTATATTTTTCAGGAACCGGGTTCCTCGCTCAATCCGGTTTTCACCATCGGCTATCAGATTCAGGAGGCCATTGAGCTGCATCGTCCTGAGGTCCGAGATGTTGAAGCGGAAATCGTTCGGGCGCTCCACACCGTCGGGATTCGCGAACCGGAGAAACGGCTCGGGGACTATCCGCACCAACTCAGCGGTGGGATGCAGCAACGTGTGATGATCGCGATGGCACTGGCTTGTCAGCCGGATCTCCTCGTGGCCGATGAGCCGACCACGGCGCTGGATGTCACCATCCAGAAACAAATCATGGATTTGCTCAAGGACCTGAAGCAGAAAAGCAACATGGCCATTCTACTCATCACGCACAATTTCGGACTGGTGGCTGATTTTGCCGATCATGTATTGGTCATGTTCCGGGGACGAATTGTGGAGAGCGGTCGCACGACGGAGGTCTTGCGAAATCCTCAGCATGCCTACACGAAAGCGTTGATTAATTGCGTGCCGAAACTCGGCCAAAAACAACACCGATTGAAAGTCATTGATTATGCCGGAATTGAGTGAGCAGCCTCTTCTAAGAGTACAGGACCTCAAGGTCTACTTCCCCATTCTCGGAGGAGTCTTCCGTCGGAAAATCGGTGAAGTCAAAGCCGTCGATGGCGTGTCGTTTACGGTGAATCGTGGCCAGACGGTTGGACTAGTGGGTGAGAGTGGTAGCGGAAAAACCACAATTGGCCGGGCCATCATTCGGTTGACCGAACCGACGGCGGGAAAAATTTATTACGGTGACACGGCGATTTCGAGGCTCGGCCCGGCAGCTTTTCGTCCCTACCGGAAAAAAATCCAAATCATTTTTCAGGATCCTTACAATTCTCTCAATCCGCGCCTTTCCATTTTTGAGATCATTGGGGAAGCCTTCGAGATTCACTTTCCAAAAATGACGCGAGAAGAACGACGAGAACGGGTTGCGGGATTGCTCGACAAAGTGGGGCTGAAGAAGGAGCACCTGGATCGTTATCCGCACGAATTCAGCGGCGGCCAGCGTCAGCGGGTCGGAATCGCGCGCGCCTTGGCGGTTAACCCGGAATTCATCGTTTGCGACGAACCGGTGAGCGCGCTCGATGTTTCCGTGCAGGCGCAAATCGTGAACCTGCTCCAGGATTTGCAGGAGGAACTGGGCCTTACGTATCTCTTCATTGCGCACGATCTGGCTGTGGTTGAGCATATCAGCGATTTTGTTCTGGTGATGAACGCGGGCAAGATTGTCGAAGCCGCGACTGCGGAAGCCATTTACGAAAATCCGCAGGATGACTACACGCGCCGGTTACTCAGCGCGGTGCCGAAGCTTTAGATCATTCCCATTTATAGGGTCGCATCCCAAATCGGTCATCCCGAGCTGGTCAAGGGACCAGCTTCCAATCGGTTATCTTACTCAAGCTCAATGATGAGCAGGCCGTCCTTGATCTCGATCGATTTGGCTTGGTTGAGAATTTTTTTGCACTCCGGATCGTTTTGCAGCAATTGATTGATATACGGGGCGAGCTGGGTTTGCAGAGTGGGCAGGATGTTTTTGGGCACATCCTCGTTGGCCAAGTGCAGCCCTTGGAGGGTAAAGGCGAGAGTCTTGCTGGTCGGATCAAAATTCAAGCCAAAGGAAATCTCGCCATTGACATAACGGCCATGGAACATGCCCATGGGAAGAGCGCTGGTGGGAAGGCTGATTTGCATGCTGGCTTTATCGTCGGTCATGGTCACGAAAGCGTGGATGTTGTTGTCGGCAAAATCGCGATCTCGGGCGATCAGGGTATTAATTTCATCTGCGCTCAACTGCAACGTGTTCGGCTGGTGTTGTTGCAGGGCTTGATCGAATGTAGTCAATTTTTGGGTGGCACCCTGATAAAGCGCATCGCCGCCGTCAAAATTTTGTACCGTGGAGGGGACAGGCGAGGTGAGCTTGGAGGCCTGGTGATAGGTCCAGTAACAGACTCCGCCGACCAAGCCTACGCAGAGAAGCACCAACACGACCAGGATGAGGCAGCCGCAGCCGAAACAACCTAAGCCACGTTTTTTTTCAACGGGTGCGGCAGGGGCGGGAGGAGGCGTGTCCATGGTATGTTTGGTTTACCCAACGCCATCCACTCCGACAAGCTTCCGGTTTATTTTACTTTTAACACGCTCGACTTCCACGCGGGATGGGTGGCGATCAGACGGAGCGCACGGGGGAGAAGAACCCGGCCCGGTTCCTGATGGGGCCAGGGAGATGCGCCCGAAGGATGTGGGAGCGGGACGAGATCGAACCGATGTCCGGCATAGTCGATGGGAAAAGATTTTCCGATCACGGCATCCAATTTTTCGCATGGGATAAATTGCGTGATGGCGAGCTTGCCCACCGCGATGACCAATTGCGGTTGCAGGAGGTCCATCTCGGTTTTTAGCCAGTCGGAGCAGTGGCGAATTTCCTCCTGATCGGGGACGCGGTCTCCTCCTGTGGCTTTTTTGCCCGGGAAACAACGACAGACCGCCGCCATGTAGACGCGGGAGCGGAAGGTGGCCTCGTCCACACCGGCATGTTCCTTAAACCAACGGAAAAGTTTTTTCCCCGCCGTCCAGGCAAAAGGGCGGCCCAACACAGGTTCCTTGTCGCCGGGCGCTTGTCCCACCAGCAGGACGCGGCTGAGGACGGCGCCTCCGCTGACGACCGGCTTTTGCATCTGCGGACAACGACGACAACGTAACAGGGCCGCGACATGGCGGTCCAATTTTGTCTGTAAATCAACTGCGCTCACGCGAGGAAGATGAGGCGTTGGATGCGGTGATCAAGAGTAAAAGTGATTTCAATTGTTTTGCTCCTGATGTTTCCTGGGAAGGAAGGCCGTAACGGGAGCGCGCCACGATCCAGCCGACATCGTGGATTTGTTCTTTTTTTTCGGGAAAGGTTTCCGCGACGCGCTCGGTGTAGGCCAGTGGCCCCTCCCACGCGGCCCGGGGAATTCCGCGCTGGGCCATATTTCGGCAGAATTTGGCGTAGAGATTTTCGATGGGGGTGACGGGCTGCTTTCGCTGCATCAACTTTCGGAAAACGATGATGGAAATTCCGACCGCCAGGATGCAGACCATGACCAGGGCGGAGCGGGTTTCGGGGCCGAAGCCCAGGGCCTGAGCCAGCCGGAGTTGCGTTTTAGGATCGTAGGAAAAGACCCAGTCATCCCAGTCCGCTTCGACTTCCTGTCGTCGGAGCTGAAACTCAAGAATGCTCCGACGCATCCAATCGGGCAAATAAGCTCCGGAAACAAGCGTGAACCGATGATGGGCCACTTCGAGGGAGAGGCCCGACTTGGCCTCGGGCGCGGTGGAATTGGTTGCGAGTGCAGTGCCGAGGCTGCTGGAAATAACCGCAGTGGGATCAACGCGCTGCCATTGGCGCTCCGAATCGATCCAGACTTCGTCCCAGGCATGGGCGTTCGATTGTTTGACGATATAGGAATTATTATAAGGATTAAATTGGCCGCCGTGATAACCCACAACGACTCGGGCGGGACAGTGGCCCAGACGCATGAGAATGGCAAAGGCCGAAGCGTAATGTTCGCAAAAGCCAACTTTGTTTTTGAAAAGAAAATTGGTGAGCCAATCTTTTTCGGAAGCTCCCGGAGTGTCGCTGTAGGTAAAGCCTTCGTGCCGGAAGTAACGGAGAACGGCCAGAATGTAATCTTTGGGATCGGGATTTTCCCGACGCAGTTGTTCGGCCAGCGTTTGCACTTTGGGATCGATTTCATTTTCCGGCAAACGCAGGGAGGTCTCTTTGATTTCGTCGGTCATTTCCGGGTCTCTCAGACTGGGGACGGACAAAACCGTATATCGTTCTTTATGATCGAGGATATTGTGCCTTCGTTTGATCTGCAGAATGTCGCCGGATAAAATCGTGGACCAATCGGCCGGTTCGTCCTCGGCCTGGGCCGGGCTTAAAGGATAATCGAGAGCAAAAAGCCAGCGTTGAAAATGGGGCCAGACGGTGATCACCTGGGTGACAAGCTTGGTGTCGCGGGCGGCGACAGGTTTGGGAGCCTGTTGTGCTGCTTCCGGCCCTTGGGTCCAGGCGCCGTTTTCGTAGTCCCACAAGACCAGTCCGCGCCAATACATGGTGTCGACGCTGGGCACATCGCTCGCCTGGTCGAAGGTGATATACATGACCTGTGAATCGTCGTTGGAGAGACGGGAGATGCTGCCCGGCTCGACTTTGTCGCTCAGGCCGATGGAAGTGTCGTCGAGCCCTAGCGGGACTTGTCCGTTGTAGCGTGGAAAGAAGAAGAAGAGAAAGATCGCGAGAGGAAGCGCCTGCAAAAAGATGATGGCGGATTGTTGCAGGAGGCGGAGTAGACGATTGTCGTCCGAATCGCCCATGTGGTTTCGCAACAGCAGGGCAGTCAGCACCCACATCATGATGAGACAGTAAACGAAAAGCTCGATGGTCTGCGAGTAGAGCAGGGCGCTCATGACCACGAAGAAATTGGAGAAGATAATCAGGGCGACATCGCGCGCTCCGCGCAACTCGTAGAACTTGATCGCCAGCAATCCCACCATGAAGGCCGTTCCGGGGTTGCGTCCGAAGATCATGCCGAATTGCGCATAAATAGCGGCTAATAGAGACAAGGCCAGGAAGGAAGTAAAGCCGATGCTGGGCAGCGGCCAGCGATGCCATTCCATGACACAGCGAACCACCAGGGCCGTGATGACAACGCCGGTCAGCCAAAGCGGAAATTGCTGGAGATGCGGAAGCAGCGTGAGGATGAAAGCGCCGACCAGCCAGAAGAAGAGAGTCGGTGAGGGACGGACAAAAACCGGTTTCCGGTTCAGCCGGGAGAGCAGGGCGGGCCAAAACGCCATGATCCTGAACTTACGCGAGCCGGAGCGGAAAGTCTATGGGGGCTTGTTCGGGTGGCCCGAACAACTTGTTATCTGGGTGTGAAAAACGCGCAGGAGGTCGCCATGAGATACCCATTTCCTATGCTGTTATTCAGAGGCAGGAATTGGAAATATATCTAGATTCACTTGTCCTTGCGAAGCTTCAGGCCACAGAGGGTATCCAATTCCCTCAACCGTTATTCCTGCATTTTTAAAGGCAACTAGCAGAGCAATCGCAAGTGGCGGTGGATTTTTTATATCTCTAATGCCGATTTCAATTCCAAATTTTGGTTCGGAACTGACAGTCTGTCCCCATGATACATTTGGCTTCAATCCAGCACTCGTTATAATATC
>Ga0206954_1197_pt1 | contig 14024 bp, 11 predicted proteins | sample Alteio_BWOrgHeat_37_FD_153250 | JGI IMG/M metagenome (GOLD analysis project Ga0206954, IMG submission 153250) | Enriched cells from forest soil in Barre Woods Harvard Forest LTER site, Petersham, Massachusetts, United States -... | ecosystem: Environmental > Terrestrial > Soil > Temperate forest >...
GGGATTGACTGGATGCGATTTCTAGTAATATTTCCGGAACGGTGTACAATAAACAGAACGGCCCCGATTTCCAGGGGCAGCTCTGTTTGAAGAAAATACTATTACCAGATATTTACCCGCAGGCTGTCCGGGCGGTACATCTTGTCGCCTGGTTTGATATTGAATGCTTCGTAGAATTCGGGGATATTGGCCAGGGGACCATTCACCCTTTCTTTTGCGGGAAGAAAGTTTCATCCGGGTTACATTGTACAGCTGCGCAAATGTACGTTCTATCGCGGTCCGTCTTGGTAGCTTTTACCGGCCGCTCTGGCGGAAATATCCCTGCAATTCTTCTGTGAACGCCTCGTTCTCCAGGAGTTTTTCAAGGGTGATATGCATCCTGTACTGCCAGTAATTTTTGGGATTGGCGGGCACATTGATCCTTTCTTCGGATGGATCATTGCGCCGGAGGTCTTCATTCATGCCTGCAAGGTCCTGCCATTGAAAGATGCTCCACATGGCCGGCGAGTACAGGTGCTGGAGTACCAGCGCCTTGTTTACCCATGCCGGGCATGGATGTGGTGCCGCTCCATGCTGCCCCAGTTCCTGCTCAAATATTTTTTGTGTCTGGTGCGGGTTCTCTTCCCACCAGGCACGGATGGTACTCATGTCGTGGGTGGAAGGCGTTACCACGCTCAGGTAAGGCGCTTCGGCGGGTCGTGAATATTCCTTGCCCTGGTCTTTCGGCATCCGCTGTATCTCCAGGCTCAGCAATCCCAATTCCTTCATCACCTCCGGCACTGAATCGGGTACCATGCCGAGGTCTTCGCCGCAGACAAGCATGTTGGTGGCCTTCTTGAGGCTCGGCAATTTTTCGAGCGCTTCCTTTTTCCAGGCGGCATCCTGCCGGCGAAAGAAATAGTCGATATACAGGTCCTTCAGTGCCTCGCGGGTAAGCACATCCAGGTGGCGGAAAGAAAAAGTATTCTCCATGCCCAACCTGAAATGGAATTCAGTTCCATTCGAGTTCGCCACTTCAAACAGGATCACATTGCTGATGAGATCATACAGCCCTGTCCGCAACTGGTCATTCTCTGCGTTCTCTTCCAGCGAAGAAAAATATTGTTCCACCTGCCTTTGGGTACCGAACGGGAGTCGCAATGAATATCCGCCGTCTTTCACCTTCTCCAGGAAGGTTTCCTTCACCATCTCGGCGCGACCGTTAAAAACCTGTTGAAGAATTTCATCTGTAATATAAGGCCGCGTGAACCGTGCGGGGTCGAAACGGATATGCCGGGCTGCGAATTCATTGATCTGTACAGGGATCGCCGGTACAAAATATCCCATGATGCCCTCCACCGCGTTCACGGGGATGCTCCATATCCTGAAAAATCCCAGGATATGATCGATCCGGAAAGCATCGAAATAAGAGCTCATCTGCGTAAACCGCTGTTTCCACCAGGCATACCCATCCTCGCGCATTCGCTTCCAGTTATATACGGGGAATCCCCAGTTCTGTCCCTTTACTGCAAAATCATCCGGAGGCGCGCCCGCCTGCAGGTCCATCCGGTAGAGTTCAGGCTGCTGCCAGGTATCTGCACCATACCGGTAGGTACCGATCGCGATATCCCCTTTGATGATCACGCCATTCCGGTGCGCATACTCCGTTGCATCGCGCAACTGGAGGTGCAGGTGATATTGTACAAAAAAATGGACAGCAATGGCATCATATGCTTCGGAATCCGGCAACGCCATCGCCTGTACCGCTGCTTCATCGTACCGCCCAAGAGATGGCCATTTCGAAAAATCGGGTGTGCCGTAAATATCGCGAAGATGACAGAAAACAGCATACGGTATCAGCCAGTGCTTATTGGTATCAAAGTACCCGAGATAATTTTTGTCTGTTGTGAGGCGGGCTTTCTGCAGCGGGTATATTTCGCGGATCAATGCCCACTTGGCCTTCATGACCGCATCATAATCTACTACCGGCAACGCATTCAGCGCCTTTCTCTTTTTTTCGTGCGCGGCCACTATTTTCTTCTGCTTTACCCCTGCCATGACAGCCAGGTTGAGGTACAGCGGATGCAATGCGAATGCAGAGATCGCAGCATAAGGATAAGAATCCATCCAGTTATGATGGGCCGTGGTATCGTTCACAGGCAATAGCTGTATCAATTTAATTCCTGCCCTTTTGCTCCAGTCCGCCAGCAGGCGAAGGTCACTGAACTCGCCGGTACCAAAGCTCTTATCGCTCCGCAGGCTGAATACGGGTATGGCAACGCCTCCGCCCTTCCAGGCTGGTAGCGGCAGCACCGCAAACCCGTCGTGGATTTCTACCGACCGGCTTTTTTTGAACCCATCGTACAAGACACGGTTATTGCCGTCTTCAAAGCGGATGAACCGTTTGGCGCTGACATCGTACACGCCGTACTTGTATGCCAGCGGAAAAGACACCGCCGAGAGATCGATCTGCGCAACGTAAGTCCGCGTAGCCTCATCGAATCGCATCTGCAGCGGATCGGAAGTATCCCAGTTTCCCAACTTCTCATGGCTTCCCGAGAGACACAGGGTCTGGCTATTCTGCAACAGCGGTGATTTTACATGGAAGCGGTGCGTGTATTTACCGGTAGCTGCTTTTAGCCTCGGGTGTTCTGCACTAAGCAGCACTTTTACAAATGGCTCTGTATAAAACACGTTCTCATAGTAACCCGCATGGTTCCAGGTATCCACCATCAATACTTCCTTGCTCTTCGTGATGTGTGGTGTGATGATCTTGTCATTGCCCCAGTCGAAACTCAGTGTCCCGTCCTGGTTGCGCAGCACATAGCTATAATGCACTTCGGCACTCACCTCATCGGTGGGCCATTCAAGCGCCACCTGCCAGGTCTCGTCGTCGAGGTATTGCAATGCGATCGCTTTGGCAGGGTCGTTGTTACCCAGCAGCGCGTGATCGCCGGTAATAAAAAGGTTTTGTCCGAACCCGGTATGGAATTTCAACCGGAAAGTGACCAGGCAGGTGTGCTGCTTAACGGGCTTTTCCGCCTTCTTCCGGCCCGCCTGTGTTTTCGGCGTATCCCCGGAATGACCGTTAGTGGCAGCCGGGACGCCGGCTAAACCATTTTTCTTTGCGGTACCACCCACCGTTTCCGTCTTCATGACGGGTGCCGCCTTCTGTACAGGCCTTACCTGCGGCATAGTGCCGGAAACTACATCTTCAATAGCCAAGGGGTAGAACGTTTAAAGCACTAAAATAAGCAGAAATGTGTATTAATCACACATTAATTGCCGTATTCTGCCGGAAAAATCAGGAATGTAAGCTGTTTATTTCAATACAGGCTTGGGCATGCCGCCATGGCAGGTATAGCAGGTAACGGCCTGCACCTTTGCCGTATCGGAGTGGGGAATAAGCGACATGTATTTATGGTTCATGTCATCGGTCATGCGCATCATTGTACGGCAAATGTCTTTTTTGGGATTGGCATCACTGGCCTTGGATCCCTGGGCATGACAATAACCACATTTTACTCCCAGGTCGATCTTGTATTCATCCATCAGGTGGTCAAGACTGTCACGGCTGATATTCTGGGGCAGCACCTTGAGATTGCGCTGTTGCTGCTGTGGGCCCTGGAAAGCAAGCAGGCCGATAACAAAGAAGGCTGTCAGGCCCATCATTACAAAAAACTTCCCTTTATTTTCCCGTAACATAGAATGATTTGATGGCCGAAAATAATGAAAAAACAAATACGCCGTTGACAACTGTCACGAAGCAGCAGCCTCTCTTTCCATCACGATCAGTTCCACATCCGGCTTCGATTCATCGGCCAGTGGAACCTTGCCGCGATCGCGGCGTACTACGCGGGAGAACAATGATATTTCACGGTCGAACAGGAAGCGGAAAAAGAGCTTTGTCCAGGAAGTATGGTAATACAGTGAATCATAGAATTTCGGTGCGGAATTTTTTATCTGCGGCAGTTTGTTCCAGGGAACTGAAGGAAAATCATGGTGTTCATTGTGAAATCCAACATTGAAGGCTATCCTGTTCAAAGGGCCATAATAACTATAGGTTTCCTGCTCGCCGTGTGTGAGATAATGTTCCTGTATCCAGCGGGCACCCAGTGGATGCAACCCCACCGAAAAGAAAAAACTGCAGACCAGGAACACAATGGCTTTGGGACCCAGCCACCACGCCATCGCGGCAACGAACACCACCTGCACCGCCCAGTTCAGCGCAATCCAGCCATCAAAAGGTTTGATCTCTTTTAAACGTGAAATACGGAACAATTGGAAGAAAGGATAGAACAGTAACCAGATCACCTTCCCGATAAAATAGTGATTGATCAGGCGCGCTTCCCAATGATTTGGGAGGTCTCCATCGAGTTCATGAATTCCCTGGAAAGAATGATGTTTGATATGGTACCGTTCGAAGGAAACCGAACTCGGAAATATCTGCGGCATATTGGCGAAAATACCTGCCAGCCGGTTGGCCGCCGGGTTTTTGAACAGGAGACGGTGTGCACATTCATGGATCATCACGAAGAGAGAATGGTCTGCAAATGCGCCCAGGAAATAGGCGGCGCCTACTACCAGCCACCACGACTGATTACTCAACAGCCAGGCCAGGCCTACCTGGAAAAGCACCAGCCCCAGGATGGCCAGGAACGTAACAGGATTCTTACCGATCAGCTTCCTCACATCGGGATGCTGTTTCAATATCTGGCGGGTACGGATGCGATGTGGCTCGCAGACTTCCGAATGAACAAAGTCCGTTCTCTTTTCCATAAAACGAAGGTACTCACAATTGATTAATTATCAGAATGATAGTGCGGTATTTCGGTCACCTTTTAACTTTTATCTTTATAGCGGCTTCAAAAACAGCCGGATATGAAAAAAATCATCATTCCCATCCTTTTCCTGTGGATCGCCGCACCCGCACAAAAATTAACAAATACGGCGTCGCCGGAGGGGTCTGTGATCAATGGAAAACTCTGGGCATCGCTATACCAGCAGAAATCGGCCGAATACCGGGCCCTCTGCCTGCAGGCCTATAATATTGCCCGCTGGAGGGTGGTTGAAGCGCTTCGGCATCACACCGCAAAACCTTATGCTATTATCACAGACATCGATGAGACCATTCTCGATAACAGCCCCTACGCCGTTCACCAGGTGTTCCGGCAGCAGGATTATGACCTAGCCTCCTGGACAGCGTGGACGGCAAAAGGCATCGCCGACACACTGAGTGGTGCGCTTGGCTTTTTCCGCTATGCCGCTTCCCATAACGTACAGGTGTATTACATCACCAACCGCGGCGAGAATGAAAGGAAAGGCACACTGGCCAATCTGCGCCGGTACGGTTTTCCCTTTGCAGATGATGCACACCTGATATTGAAGAAAGATGTGTCGAGCAAGGAACCGCGGCGCCAGGATGTAATGGTCTCTCACAACGTGATCCTGCTGCTGGGCGATAACCTGAGCGATTTCAGCGCCCTCTTCGACAAAAGAACAACGGCTGAACGGCTGGAGGCCACCCGGCAATCGGCGGCGCTTTTCGGTGATCATTTTATCGTGTTGCCCAATCCTACTTATGGCGATTGGGAATCCGCGCTAAACCAATACCGGTATGATCTGTCCTTCGCCCAGCGAGATTCCGTGATCAGGGCCAATGTAAAAGGCTATTGATAGGAATTATTATTTAGCGCGTTCGTATTGAATGGGCCATTTGATGTCCACACCCAATGCTTTTGCCGCATGCATCGGCAGGTTGGGATCGCGCAGCATCTCCCTCGCAATAAATACCAGGTCGGCCTTCCCTTCCGCCACAATGGCTTCCGCCTGATGCGCACCGGTGATCAGTCCAACGGCGCCTGTAGGTATTTGCGCCTCTTTTTTTATTTGCTCCGCAAGGAATACCTGGTAATTCGGTTCCAGGGGAATTTTTACGCCCGGTATGATCCCACCCGAAGAACAGTCGATCAGGTCCACGCCTTCCGTTTTCAGCAGGCGCGATAACGCCACCGAATCGGCGGGTTGCCAGCCCTCGCCGGTCCAGTCGGTCGCCGATATCCGCACCATCAGGGGCAGGGTATCCGGCCATACGTTACGCACGGATCTGGTAATCTCCAGCAGCAGGCGGGTACGGTTTTCAAAACTTCCCCCATACGTGTCGGTACGCTGGTTACTCAGGGGAGATAAGAATTGGTGAATAAGGTATCCATGCGCTGCATGCAGCTCGACCACACGGAAACCTGCATCGAGTGAACGCCGGGCGGCATGGGTAAAATCATCGATCACTTTTTTTATGTCTCCCGTTGAAAGTGCTTCAGGTATGTCGCTGTCCGGCAGAAAAGGGATCGCCGACGGTGCGACCGTCTTCCACCCACCTTCCGGCACGTTCAGTTGTTTGCCACCATTCCAGGGCTCCCTGCAAGAGGCTTTCCTGCCGGCGTGCGCCAGTTGTATGCCCGCAACGCTACCATGTGCATCTATAAATGAGGTGATCTTTTTAAGGTAACCGATATGTTCATCGCTCCAGATGCCGAGATCGGCCGGGCTGATCCTTCCCTCGGGGGAGATAGCGGTGGCTTCGGTGAAGACCAGGCCCGCGCCACCGGTGGCACGGCTGCCGAGATGTACCAGGTGCCAGTCGTTGGCAAAGCCGTTTTCAGAGGAATACTGGCACATTGGGGAAACCACGAGCCGGTTGCGCAATTGCACAGAGCGAAAGGTCATCGGCTCAAACAAAATGGACATAGAAATAATTTTAAGGATTTTTTAAGAGTGATGGATTGATGTCGCTGAGATACTTTTTTTCGGCTTGTCACGGAACAGGCGATCCACCCCAATGGCGATCATCCATCCGATGGCAGTGCCCACTGCATAACATAGAAGGTCGCTCCAGAGGAATCCAAAACCCAACATCAATCCGCCTAGCCTGGTGTGTCGCAGGGCAACGATCCAGGGTGCCTGGTAAAGTTGCGAGATCTCATCCAGAGCGCCCAGAACATAATTAATAATGACCAGTTTCCAGAGCGCCACGCGTGGGAAAAAGATGCGCAGGAAGAATACGAACATGCCAGCCCAGATGGTGTCCCCACCATATTCGGCAACAAAGGGAGGGAACCAGTCTGCATGGTGCCGGGTAGCCAGTGCCAGCCAGGTACATAAGACAAACAACAGCAGGTAACAGGTACCCCGGGCAATATTTTTTGGCTGGCGGTAATAAAATAAAAAACCTGGCATCTTTTTTTCCATGTAACTGCAACTAAATCCTATCCCGTGAAAAAATATTGCTGTGCTCTCCTGCTGGTGAGTGTGCTCTTTTCCTGCCGCAAAGAAACGAATGTTAGCAATACCGGCTTTAGCCAGGCTAATAACCTTCCCCTGGGCCAGTCGGCGCACGACCTGCTGAGCAGCGGCACTTACGGAGCGTTGAACATCGAGATCCAGTATGCGCCCAATATGCGCCCCCAGGACCAATCCATCACCAACCTCATTTCTTTCCTGAATACCTACCTGAACAAACCGGGCGGCATCAATTTTACGCTCACCCAGGGTAGTCCGGCGGATAGTGCCAATGTAGCTATCCCTACGGCCGCCAGTATGGAAGACCGTCACCGCACTGCTTTTACATCGGGCAGCACGATCGCAGTGTATATCTATTTCGCAGATGCAGGTTATACACCGCAGGCCAATGTGATCGGAGTAGCCTATCGGAACACTTCGATCATCGTGTACGAAAAATCGATCCAGTCAAAAACCGGCGGGTTCGGTCAGCCCGGCCGCACGCAGATCGAAAGCGGCGTGATGGAACATGAGTTCGGTCATTTGCTGGGGCTGGTGAACCTGGGCTCGCCAATGGTGGTGGCACATGAAGATGGCAGCAATCCGCATCACTGCACCAACCAGAACTGCCTGATGTATTTCCAGATGGAAAGCACGGGTTTGATGAATATGTCATCTATTCCAGTGCTGGATGCGAATTGCGTAAATGATCTGAAGGCGAATGGGGGAAAGTAAGTGAGTGCTGATGGCATGCTGAATTAAGATAACCCCTATCCCAAAGGTTTATTTTAAATTTAGCCAACCATTCATCTTTGCCATGAGACTTCCTTTTCTCCTGTTCCTCTTTTTCCTTCAGTCCTTCTCCCCCTCCCGGGGCCAGTCGCGCCAACATTTGCTGATCGATAAAAACTGGAAGTTTTCGCAGTCCGACACGGTAGATGCCATCAGCAGTAATTTTAATGATGCCGCCTGGCGTACGCTCGATCTCCCGCACGACTGGAGCATCGAAGGCGAATTCAGTGAAAAGGCCGCAACGGGCGGCGGCGGTGGATACCTTCCCACCGGCATCGGCTGGTATCGCAAACATTTCGCTGTTACCGAAGCAGATCTGCATCGGTATGTTTCCATCCGGTTCGATGGCGTTTACCAGAACAGCGATGCCTGGATCAATGGTCATCACCTCGGTCACTATCCCAGCGGGTATAACAGCTTTGAGTGCGCGCTCACGCCTTACCTGCAAAAAGGGAATAATGTACTTGTGGTGCGCGTAGACAATTCACTCCAACCGAATACGCGCTGGTATTCGGGATCGGGCATCTACCGGCATGTATGGCTGGATATTACCGCGCCATTGCATCTCGCTTCAGGAAAAACTTTTATAACAACCACCCGCGCCGATCAAAACATGGCGGGTATCCATGTACAGGCTGTCATAGAAAACCCGGGCGGCAAAACATCGACCATCACCCTTCTGCGCTGCATCCTGCTGGACCCTCATGGCCGCGAAGTAACGAGGACCGACATTCCAGCCCCGCTCAATACAGGCGGCGCTACCCAGTTGAATATCGATATGAACATTGCCAACCCGTTGCTATGGTCGCTGGAAGACTGCAACTTGTATTCGTTGCGCACGCAGGTAATAGAAAATGGAACGATCGCGGATGAAACGAGTACTGCTTTTGGCATTCGAACGATCTCGTATGATACCAGCAAAGGGTTTTTCCTGAATGGAAAGCATATCAAAATGAACGGTGTCTGCATCCACCACGATGCGGGCAGTGTGGGTGCTGCGGTTCCCGAAGCCATGTGGGTACGCCGGTTGAATATATTAAAAGAGATGGGATGCAACGCCATCCGTACCTCGCACAATGCAGTGGCGCCGGAACTGCTCGACCTCTGCGATAAAATGGGTTTCCTGGTGATGGATGAGTTCGTGGATGAATGGACCTCTCCCAAAGTAAAATACGGGTACAGCAATTATTTCCGCGATTGGTCGCAGCACGACCTGGTGAACTTCATTCACCGCGACCGGAACCATCCCTCTATCGTGATGTGGAGCGCGGGCAACGAGATCGGCGAACAGAAGCAGGATAACGGGCACGAAGTATTGCGTGCGTTAATGGAAACCTTTCACCGCGAAGACCCCACCAGACCAGTCACGACCGGCAACGACAACATAGCAGCAGACGGCGGCTCCGCGAAATTGCCCTTCCTGGATATGCTGGATATCGTCGGATACAATTATGTGGACCGCTGGCATGAGCGCAGGGAGCCCTTCTATGATATCGATCGGCATGATCATCCCGGCTGGAAGATGGTGGGTACCGAGAGCGTTTCCATCCCAGGCGTGCGTGGCAATTATTACCGGGGCAGTTTCTTCGGGATCGATTCCTCCGTGATCAGGCCCGCGAATATGGCAGCAGTGATCCGTGCGGAGCAGTTATGGAAGTATGTTTCGATACACGATTTTGTGATTGGTGACTTTATGTGGACTGGAATCGATTACCTGGGGGAAGCGAGGTGGCCAAACAAAAATGCCGGCTCGGGCGTGATCGACCTCTGCGGGTTTCCCAAGGATGCTTATTATTTTTATCAAAGTCAATGGACGACGACACCCATGATCCACATCGCCCCGCACTGGAACTGGAAGGGGCATGAGAAGCAGGTAATATCCGTGCTGGTATACACTAATTGCGACAGCGTGGAACTGTTCCTGAATGGCCGGTCGTTCGGGCTGAAGGCGCTGGAGTTTCCGCGGCAGGGAAATTCAGGCAGCTGGAACCGGTATGACCGACCACAAGTAAATACGACCACCGGAGACCTGCATTTGTTGTGGGACGTCCCTTATGAGCCCGGAACACTAAAGGCCGTGGGACATAAGGGCGGGAAGACTACGGTCATCCAGGAAGTCCAGACCACGGGCCCACCAGCCGCACTGCGGCTGACCCCCGATCAGCATGGCATAGATAATGGCATCTATGATATATATCATGTCAAGGTGGAAGTAGTAGATGCAGAAGGAAGAGTGGTGCCGGAAAGCAACAACGAGGTGCAGATTTCTATCACCGGCGGGGCAACACTGATTGGCTATGACAATGGCAACCCGGCAGATCATACATCGATGAAAAGCAGTACCCGCAAGGTTTTCAATGGACTGGCGCTGGCGGTGATCCGTTCTGCCGGTGGTGGATTTGAGGTGACTGCGACTTCGCCGGGGTTGCGGCTTGCGAAGCTGAACCTATGAGGTTACCCAAACTTATAGGTGCCAACCTTATAGGTGAACGACAAAAAAAACGAATTCTTATGTCCCTACTCCACAAATTTGCGCCCCTCCTCACTACGGTCCTGGTCTCGTTCGGCGCCCTCGCCCAGCAGAACAGCCACCCGGAAATATTATTATGGCCCAACGGCGCACCCGGCTCTCAAAACAAAACGGGCGCTGAAAAAGTACGCGTCACGGATGGCGGCGATCATGTCATCTCCAACATACACCATCCCTCGATCACTGCTTATCTCCCCGATTCCAAAGCACTCCGCGTTGCCATCATCATAGCGCCCGGTGGCGGTCACACCGAGCTATGGATCGATCACGAAGGATACAATGTGGCCAAATGGCTGAGCGAACAGGGGATTGCCGCCTTCGTGCTGAAATACCGCCTGGCAAAAGAACCCAATTCCACGTACACCGTGGAAGGTGATGAACTCGCCGACATCGAGCGGGCCATCCGCCTCGTAAAAAGCCGTGCAAAAGAATGGCACATAGATTCTTCGCGTATCGGGGTAATGGGATTTTCCGCCGGCGGTGAACTGGCCGGGCTGGCAGCCATGCACTTCGGAGACCCTCACCCGTCTTCCGATCCGATCGATCAGTTCAACTGTCGCCCTGCGTTCCAGGCGCTGATCTACCCGGGCGGTGCAGCCAAATTATTGCCTGTACCCAGTTCACCACCGCTTTTCGTATTAGGCGGTTACCAGGACAGGAACGATATCTCTGAAGGAATTGCGCAATTGTATCTCAGGTATAAACAGGCTGGGGTTCCCGCTGAATTGCACATCTACTCATCTGCCGGACATGGATTTGGCATGCGAGCCTCCACAACTGAAGCAGCAATAGCAGGCTGGACCCATCGCTTTACGGAATGGCTGCATGAAATAAAAATGCGGCCTTAACAAAGATGGATCCCATATCTATCATTCCAATTCTTCTTCGCCGCCTTCCAGCAGGTTGAGGTTTACATCCGCTCCGGCGATCCCTTCAATAGATCCGCGGATATGTGCGGCGCTGAGCAACACTTTTTCCAGCTGCTTTTCGCGCGCCTTCCAGAGTTTCTCCATCGCATCGCGTTCGCGTTGTATGCTGAGGCGCATCCCGAGAAAACCTTCGCGGATCGCCTTCCACTGTTCATTGAATTCATTGCCCGTAAGATAATCGTAGAGCATCGTCATCTTATCGCCTTTTCTTTCCTGCGTACCACGCACCAGTGAAATTTTGAGGATAGACTGGCGCAACAATACGGCTACGCTGCGCACTTCGGCAAACGTGCAGATGTACACGCCATCTTTCTCACCAAAACGTTCCATGTCTTTCGGAAGCGACTGGGTTACGATCACGGCCACATCGGCGCCGAGACTGCGCATATCGGTTTTCAGTTTTTCTATCCACTCCAGGGAAAAATCCTTGGTTCGTTTGCTCTCGTAAATGATCTTCCCCGCTTCACCGCCAAACTGGTTGCAAACAACCTGTATGCAATCGGCACCGCGCACACCTTTTCCTACCGGCTCGATCCTGTCGAACGGGAAAGCTGCCTGCAACAATGCTTCCAGCAGGAGCTCCTGCACTTCGCCCTGGAGCTGCATGCTACCCTGTTCGGCCTTACGTTTCATCTCATCAACAAGCCGTTTCTGGTCCTCTATCTGCTTTTCCATCTCCCGCATGCGCAATTGGTATTCCTGTTCGCGCACCGCACGTTTTTCGGTTTCTTCCCGGCTCACCTGTTCTTTCAGTTTCTCCCGTTCTTCCATCAACTGCTTTTGCAGGGTGATCTGCATGTCTGCCTCGCGGTTCATCAATGCCTGCTCCTTCTGTAAAAATTCCAGTTCTTTTTTCCGGGCCTCTTTGAGTTTTTCTTCATTGTTCAACAATGCGTCCTGCGCGATCTTCAGACGGTTCCCGTAATCCTCTGCCATCGTTTTACTGATCGATTCCTGCAACTTCTGTTTTTCCTGGGACAGTAACTGCTGCACCGATTCGTCTTTCTGCTGGAGGCGCTGCTGGTATTCAGTTTCCTGTTTCTTTTTCCAATCTGCCATCTGCATCCGCAGTTCTTTCTGGATATCTTCCCGCATGGATTCGCCCGGCTCAAACTGCGTCTTGCAATGGGGGCATGTAATATTGAACACAGACATAAAATGGATTGATTGGGTATTGAGATGATGCAAGATAATATAATCCGGGGGCCGGGCATTCTAAGTGTTCATCAACCCTGAATTTCATCATTCGCGCTATCCGTCTTCCAATAAATTATTAAATTGCAGTACCTCATTCCTGTATCCCGGCAATGAAAAACAGCAACCTTATTCCCGCTATTACCTTCTTTTTGATCTCCTGGCAAATACTGCCATCTTCCGAGGCGGATCTGAAGAAAATGCACCTCAGGGGGCAGATAAAGTCAATCACTGCTACTGAATATAGTGTAGACGAAAAGTCGGGTGCAGCTTTGAAGGATGATCCCAAGAGGATCACAACTACCTGAAAAAAGTGCTTGACGGTACCCATGACCTTGCTGAAGAAAGAAAAACCTACACAGAGAAAATCCAGGTTGAATACAATACCGACCGTTTCATATCTCTTTTGCATCAGGGGAAAATCCCCGAAGCTATACAGCTTGGCAATGCAATTATCAATCACCCCGAGGTTACTTCCCATGCCCTGATCGCCATCAATGACAATTTGTTTAACAAATACAAGCAGCTGTTGGATGACGATTTGATACACCTGGGTTTTGCGGCGGCGCTGAAAGGCGTAGCCGTCACCGATGGAAAATCACCTGGACACCTGGCAGTACTCGCCCAAGCCTATTCATTGCTTGATAAGCCCGGGGAGGCGGTTAAAACAATTAACAAAGCGATCGGCCTTGCGGAAGGCGATTTCAGGGAAGCACTCACAAAAGATCTGAAAAAATATGAGCAGCAGAATGGCAACAGGTAAGGTTACAACTTAGGCTGCAGCCTGTCAAAGTAGCAACTACCCGTTATCTAAAATACGTGATCCTTCTTTCCGTAACAGATTCCACCTTGTTATTTTTAAATGTGGTCTTTTGTGTCCAATTCGAATCGGCATCATATAGATAATCATAAGTATTCAAAAGGTTGTGCCTGCCTGTTTGCAAACGATGGCCCTCTATTTCATCTCCTTGTGAATTGTATTTCGCCGTTGTAATCTCAGACATGCCTATTCTACCATAATACTGAGTTGTTTTTTCTATAGAGTTGCCTGCCTTGTCGAAACTATACACCGTATTGCGGATCAATTCTCCTTTCTTGCTGTAAAGATATTCTCCTGTCATATTGTGACGATCATCGTACTTGCGCATGAATTTTCCCAGGAACAATCCCCCGTTCAGGTAAACTTCCTCTTCGATATTGTTATTCTGGTTGTCATACCTCCTGATGGCATTTTGCGAGTAAGATTTTTCTTCCACCAGGTTGCCGGTGTATTTGAAATTCGACTCGTCCATGACATGACCATCATGTTCCTTTCGCCGCTG
>Ga0206954_1061_pt2 | contig 13984 bp, 15 predicted proteins | sample Alteio_BWOrgHeat_37_FD_153250 | JGI IMG/M metagenome (GOLD analysis project Ga0206954, IMG submission 153250) | Enriched cells from forest soil in Barre Woods Harvard Forest LTER site, Petersham, Massachusetts, United States -... | ecosystem: Environmental > Terrestrial > Soil > Temperate forest >...
GAGCCCTAGCCGGTGGTTGAGCGCACGAAGGGCGCGACACCACCGGGAAAGATGCCCAAGAGACCGCACTCCGGCAGGGGTGCCAGAACTTCTGCGACCCCCGCCGGGGTCGGTTTTGAGAAATGCTTTCCGGTGGTGGCGACCGCTACGCGGTCTTACCACCGGCTACCATGCTGGCAAGCCTCCGGCTTGTGCTGACGGTCAAGTCACGGATGCTCCTATAAACGGCTATGGTTTTACTTAAGATGCCCTATTCGCGAAGTTGGTAGATGGGTATGACCTTAACGCAATTCAGGCGGCAAAAGCAGGAGATAACTTTGCGCTACGAGGAGCGAGGTGAGGAAAAAGAAAGCGATTTCCTCCCAAGGCAAAACACCACCCAGCTTGACCCCCGTGATTTGCTTTTCATCGAAAAACCAGGTGCCTGCCCGCACAGCGACCAGATCAGCCAGCGTGTAATAGATACCGAAAGCCGCCGTTACCGTGGCAAGCAAACCGGCGTGGGCCCAAAAAAGAGGCGGAGCCAGAACCCATTGCGCATAAATCACGGGCAAAAACCAAGCAAGATGAATTGCGTAGTTCAGGCAAGGCCCGGTCTTTCTTCGCAGCAAACGTAATTGCACCGTTACGATCGCCCACGGCAGCACGGAAACACCGAGACAAATCAGTGTCCACTTTCCGATATCGGTTTCCTGACCGGTCTGCCAATCAGGGAAGAAGTGAAAAAGCAGGCGCACCGCCAACATGACATTCAGGCTTTGAAGCAGGAAAAAGGCGTACTCCTCGATCGGAAGATACCCAATTCGCAGGCTGTATTTTTCCCGAGGAAAGCCCCAGATACCCCACTTGGCGGCGAGATTATCCCAGGGCGTGGTGAAGACCATGACCGCAACCAGGACTAGGCCGAGCGCGATGCCTTCGCTGGCAATCCACGGTTCCGGCCAGTTGAGCGCAACCAAAAGAATCAGCAACGGCAGATTAAAGATGAGATGAAAGCGAAGGTAGGTCAGACACTCTATTAAAAACCAGTCATCCCGAGCTTGTCGAGGGATGACTACCCGTTCTTGAGAAGATTGAGGAGGTAGGGCGCGGGTTGATAATGCTCAAGCACGACTTCGATTTTACCGTTGCGATGCATGCGGACTTCGTTGATTTCAATTTCGGGTGTCTTGGCAGGCGAAAAAAGAATATCGTCGTGAGTGGCATTCTTCGCATTTTTAAAAAGCTTGGGAACAAGATGGCCACCGAGATGATCGCTACGGCCGGTGGCGACGTGCATGGTGCCGAGGACTTTTTCATCCTGGATATCGCGGCCTGAGACCGGCAGGTCCTGAGTGCCAAAGCCGAGTTCGCCAATTTCTCCGGTGACAGGATCGCTGCTCAACTTGGCGTTGTGGGCGTCGACTTCGGCCTGGTCTCCGCGCAGGAGGATCGCTTTTTGGATGCGACCGCCGTTAACTTCCATCAGCGCAAGCGTACCGGTCTCGTAACGCATGGGAAATTTCCCCTCCGCGCCCTCGGGAACGTAGTAAACTTCACCGGCGGGAAGATTGGCGACGTCGGCCTCCGGGCCTCGACAAAGACCATGACTTTTTTGCGCTTCCTGCTGATTGCAGATCAACTTGAGCGTATAGACTTTTCCGGCGACGGCAAAATCGACTTCAAACCAATCGGCTTTGGTCAGGCCGAGGCGCAACTTTTCCGCTTCCTTGCTCACTTCGTTGTAATCAACGGCCAACCCACTGCGCAGAATAATCTCGTTAAGGCCGTGAAGGGTCGCACCGCGAAAACCGTATTGCTTGGCGAAGGCAGTCAGCGGCGCCGTAGCGGAGTAAGTGGAGATGCAGAGGATGAGGTCGTATTTGGGGTAGACGTCCTTTTCGAGGCTGACCTCGCGGCCCTCAGGTGTGACCGCGCGATCGGGGAGATCAAGATTACTACCGCCAGTGATTTCGTAGGCGAAGAGATCGCCGCAGGTCAGATTCAGAGTTTTGAGTTCGCCTTCCTTGAGTCCACGATAAAAAACTTCGTAAGCGTGGCGCTGGATGGTGAGCGCAGGATTTTTCAGGAAGGCGAAATCCTTGATGTCCGCCGGATTTTCCAAGTCGATCAGGAGCGCGACGCGTTCACCGCCCTTGGGTTGAAAAACGGTGGTGAGAAGACGGTTCAGGCTGAACGGGGGGAAACTTCTGGCATGGACGTGCATGGGATTCTCCAGGTGAGACGGGGTTGAACGAAACTTGAAACTTAAATAGGGTGGCGTCGATCCGTGAAAATGCAACCGGTACGCGTCGTATTCGTTGGAAGATTTTCAGCGTGATTTATTCCCACGGATGCAAGTTTGTCAGTCGGACGTTTTTGCGTTAAGGTCGTGGAATGGATAAAGCGACCCTCAAGGCGGTGCCCGTTCCGGCTTTGGCCGATTGCCAGAGCCAGCCCGATTCACGCCAATTGCGCATCGATAAGGTGGGCGTGAAGGGACTGCTGCACCCAATCGAGGTGCGTGACAAGCATCACGAAACGCAGAACACGGTGGCGCGGATCAGCCTGCTGGTCGATTTGCCGAAGGATTTCAAGGGCACGCACATGAGCCGGTTCGTGGAGGTGCTCAACGCGCATGGGCGGCTGGTGCATGTGGAAAATTTGCCCGCGATGCTGCACGAGCTTCAGAAAAAACTTCACGCCCAGGTGGCGCATATCGAGATGGAGTTTCCCTACTTCATGGAGAAGGAAGCGCCGGTGACAAAAGCAAAGGGGCTGGTCGATTACCAGGTGAAGTTTGACGCCGCCGCGCACGGCAAGGAAGTGACGTTCACCGTGACCGTAACGATTCCTGTCACCACACTTTGCCCGTGCTCAAAAGCGATCAGTGCCTATGGCGCGCACAACCAACGGGGCTACGTGACCCTGGCGCTACGTTCGGTCCGCCCCATTTGGATCGAAGACATGATTGCGTTGGTGGAGGAATCGGCCAGCAGTGAGATTTATTCATTGCTCAAGCGGCCCGACGAAAAATTTGTGACCGAAAAAGCCTACGATCACCCCGTGTTCGTGGAGGATTTGGTGCGCAATGTGGCCGTGCTCTGCAATCGGCATCCCGACATCACATGGTATAAGGTCGAAGCGGAAAACATGGAGAGCATCCATAACCATTCCGCTTACGCCTGCATCGAAAAGACATTGGTAGGATAAGAACGCGGCCCCTTACTGCTCCGCCTGGAGTATCTGGGTAATGGCCTTGATCCGGGCCACGGTCGCATCCTGATCATCTTCACCCAGCTTGGTTTCCACGTCTCGCAAGACGCCCTTCTTGTCGTAGATAAAAATTTCCGTACTGTCGGCGGGCAGGGCGAATTTTTTGGAGAAACTGCCGTCCTGATCCATGAGCACCATGGGACGCGATTGGGGAGTAAACTGCTTTTTCATGCCATCAAGGGCCATGTCCTTGAAAAAACCGGCTTGCGAAATGTCCTCGATCAAGAGGAAGGCAACGGTGTCCGGCATTTTCGTTTCCGGTTTATTGCCGAGAAGGTCTGACCAGGTTTGTTGCAGATCGCCCTGGTCCATGTCTGGAACGGAGAAAATAACGATGCACACTTTCTTTGCCACTTCCCGTTCCGTATGCGTGGCGCCAGCAGGATCGGTCAGATCATAAGCGCCGAGCATGTGGGGGTAATCGCCGGACGGAAGGGTCACCTGGATACTGTCGGCCTCCGCGAGAACGGAGAGGCCGAAGCTCAGGATCAGGGCAGAATAAATGGCGGTGGATAAACCCATGTTTTTTCAGAATGAAAAAGTACGGAGTTATCTAACGGGTTTAACTGCGGCTTGACAAGTTTTCCGGGTAGGAACGGCAGGCAGCCTCTATCCCCATACCTGCCGATCCAGCGTTTCCCTCTCACCGTTCACCGGTGGTCAGCCTGCGGCGAATCCAGGCCGGGTCGCGCCGCAGATCGAGCACGGCATAGATGCGGATCACCGTATCTTCCACGAGATAGTAGACACCGAAAGGGAATCGTTTAGAAAGCGCACGATGAAAGCCAAACTCCATCGGATGAATGCCCGCAAAAAGGATGAGCGAATCGATGTCGGCGACCAGAGCTGCAGCGAAGTAGTCGCCCACGCCAGATTCCTGTCGATCATAAAACTCGCGCCCGTCTTGCAGATCGTCTTCCGCCTCGTCGAGTATCTGGATTCTCACGCCTTCTTCCGCAGGAGGCGTTCTTTCACATCAACCCAGTCGCGGAACCCGGCTTCGCCCTTCGCCACCCGTTCAGCGCGCACGGCCAGCACCTCGCCATGCCAAGCGGGCGAAGACACGCCTTCGGAGGAATGACAGAGATCATCCCAGAGTTCTTCCATGACGCGGAGTTTGGCGGCATGGCTCATCTCGCTCAGGGGCAATGTTGTCATCGAACTCACGTTGGCAACTTAGCTGAGCAGCCGTCGTTTCGCAAGGCCGCTTGCTGGCTTTCTCGGGCAGGAAAGAAGGGACCGGGATGATGCCGGTCATGATGCTCATCCCCATACCTGTCGATCCAGCGTGCGGTACTGGATCGCTTCGCTGAGATGGGTGGCGTCGACTTTCTCGGCACCGGCGAGATCGGCAATGGTGCGGGAAACCTTGAGGATGCGGTCGTAGGCGCGGGCGCTGAGGTTGAGCTCCGAGAGCGCCATGCGGAGGAGATTTTCGCTGTCGGCATCAAGCGGCACAAAGGCTTTAATGTCCTTGGCGCTCATTTGCGCGTTGCAGCGGACTTTCCTCTTGGCCGCGAAGCGTTCGTGCTGGATTTGCCGGGCCTGGATGACCCGGGCGCGAATGGCGGCGGAAGTTTCCGCGACGTGCGGTCGAAGTAATGTTTCGTGCTTTACGGCGGGGACTTCGACATGGATGTCGATGCGGTCAAGGAGCGGGCCGGAGATTTTATTGAGGTACTTGCGAATAGCGGCAGAAGAAGCGCGGCCGCGTTCGGCATCGCCAAAACCTCCGCTGCCGGGACTCGGGTTCATGGCCGCGACGAGCATGAATTGCGCAGGGAAGGTCATCGACCCGGCGGCGCGCGAAATGGTGACGGTGCCGTCTTCCAAGGGTTGACGCAGGACTTCCAAGGCGCTGCGGCGAAATTCGGGCAGCTCGTCCAGAAAGAGAACTCCGTGATGCGCGAGGCTCACTTCGCCGGGGCTGGGATTGGCCGTGCCGCCGATGAGGCCCGCATCGGAAATGGTGTGGTGTGGTGAACGGAAGGGGCGGCGCGTGACCATGGCCTGTTCGGGCGAAAGGAGACCCGAGACGCTGTGGACCTTGGTGGTTTCGAGCGCTTCGTCGAGCGTAAGCGGTGGACAGATGCCCGGAATGCGTTTGGCGAGCATCGATTTGCCGCTGCCGGGCGGCCCGATCATCAGGACGTTGTGGCCGCCCGCCACCGCGACTTCGATGGCACGTTTCACATGTTCCTGTCCTTTCACATCGGCGAAGTCGTGTTCCATGGTGTCGAGTTCGCCGAGAATTTGGTTTGGGTCCACGCGCAAGGGCGGAATATCCAATGTGCCCGAAAGAAATTCCGCCGCTTCGCGCAAATGTTTCACCGGATAGACGTCGAGTCCGGCCACAACCGCAGCTTCGGGTGCATTGGCCGCGGGAAGGATGAGGCCCTTTTTGCGATGTTTACGGGCCGAAAGCGCAATGGCCAGCGCGCCTTTGACGGGACGCACTGGCCCTGTTGGGAATTGGCGACCGCACCATTCGCCACCAGAGATCAGTAGATTCATTGCATTTCAAGGGCTTACGGAACTATCCAATTTCCCCGAAGACCCTCGGCGAGCATCTTCGCAAAAAGCGAATTGACCTGTCATTATCAATGACGCAATTGGCTAAATTGCTTGGAGTTGGGATGACTAAGACGGCAATCGAGAAGTGGGAAAAAAATCAAAACTACCCTACCCCATCGAATCGACTACGGATCATTGAATTCCTCGGGTTTGATCCGGAATTAAGTAATCCAACAAGGGATGCTTAATCCGGCTTTTGTTGGGAATTGGCGGGGATCATAAACTAATCCTCACGATGCCCTTTTTCGCTCTTTCCTTAAAACTTGGCAAGCCTCCCACTTGCGGCGGCAAATATTGAAAAAAAAGACGGAAATCGGCCATTCCTTCAGGAAAGCCCTCGCTCCAAAAATGCAGGTGAATGGAGTATTTTTGATGAATCGCGTTCACGCCCATCTCAAAAAACGGCATCATGGCACGGAATGCTTCTGGTCCATAGCCTGCGCGGGTTTGCAGGATAACGTCGATGTCGGTCGGACTTTCTTTATCTGTCGTGAAGCCACCATCAATGTAGGCATGAGAAAATTGTTCCGTGGAAATGACCCATTGTAAAAAATCCTGTAGTCGTCGCCATAACTCCGCACGCACGGGATTGGTTACGAACCGTTGCTGGATTTCTGCCAAGGAAGTATCATGGATTCCTTCTGGCAGATGACCATGACCATCAAGTAGTGGAAGCGCAGGGTCAGACATGACGGCGGGATGATTGAGGTGTCAACAAGCTAGGAGAGATAACGCAATGGCGTGGTGGCATTCTTAATCTTCTGCGAGGCTGGCTTCTCGATTATTCGAGTGTAGTTCCACTGACGGCTAGATTGCAGTTCATCCAGTCTGATAAAGCACCTGGAATCAGAGCATCTCTTACCAGCGTGAATCAATCCCCCAAAGATAACCGCCGCTGGTTGGAAGCGAAGCTGCGTTCAGGACATTACTACAACCATCTGCCCTATTAATCAAGCAAAGCCATTGCTATTTAAGACTCCTATGAAACATAATCGAGCTAGCTGCTCTTCTTCCACTCTTCCCCATCTGCTTCGGGTTCAGGGCCAAAAGATGATTCAGGGACGGGCAACTTTCCTAAAAAGGAATTCAGGATTTCTGGAAGTTCATGTTCACACGCTTTCGTTGCGGTGATTAAAGAGCGCCGATAGACCTCGCAGGCTTCATCCAAGGTGCAGTACGTTTCATTATCCATGTATGGCTCTATTCCGAGTATGTCCACCTCGTCGGAATGCGTCCGCTCATATTCTTTGCGCCATTCCTCCAACCTGCCCGCATTGCCTCGTTTGAAATTTTCTGCCGCATCCAAAATTTTTGTGACTAAAGGCGCATGGGAGCCAAAATGGGCTGCCAGGCGGATCAACCCCACGTAATCGGCAGTCCGTTCGTAGATGGCATCGTACAGGCATTCGCGTTCCAAATCCGAGGCCGGAAAGTCATTTGGAAATTCACGTAAAAATCGGACTCTTCCGGTGGCAAGAATACCGGCGGAGATAAAAGGAATATTTGTGCCCACAGTGGCCTTCACAAATCCGTCTTCGGAATCTGTCGTCACTTTGACCAACCAAAGAGAGTCCGAAGCATGCAGGTTCATGTCAAATTGTGCCCGCTCCTGAGCGGGCAGGTCATCGAGATGCAAAAGTGGCAACCCCAGAGGATACCAGCTAATGTCCGCTGCTCTACCTTCAACAGAAGTTTCATCTGGCATCTCATTCACGTGAATCCAATCAAAAAAGCGACATAACAAAGAGTCCAGAGCTTTCGATATCGAATCATCATCATCTGCAAGGCGGGCTTGTTCCAAAGCATCGCTTTCGTCTTTGTAGGGATGCTTACAAAGAACAAATATTTTAAAGTATTCCTCTCTGGGTTTGAGCTCGCACCATCGAATTTTGACAATACTTTCTTTTACGTCCGTATCTGCCAAGCCATCAAACCAATCTTCAAGGGATTTGCGATTGAATTTCTCGGGGACAACAAATTCGATGTTCTTGTAGATGGTCGTAAACACAGATGGCGATCTTGTGAAATTTTAACGTCGCATAAAAAGCGGCACAGTGGTCAATCCTAAGCCTACAACGTACAACGGTTAGCTTGCACCGTCATAGGGCTGGTGGCAATTGCAGACGGTTTGCTCGCGGAGACAGGGCATTGAATTCCTCGGATTCGATCCAGAATTGGCAAATCTCAGTTGGCATTTATTTTCTTATCATGTAAGGAGATCAGGAAGCCTCCTTATCGCAACATACTCATGTTACAGCCAAATTATCCCGTAGGGACGTTGAGAGCGTAGTTATGATCGTTCTTCTATCTCTAGCAGTTGGAATTGTGGTCGTACCGACATGGTCGTTCTGGCTCTGGTTTATGGTGCGACGACCGGCGCGGTGGACTGAGTTTGTGGATCGTGAAAATGCCTTCTGGGTGCAGCACGGGGTGATTTCAAAACGGATTGCGGCGATACTCCAACGGCTGGAAAAGGGCTACACCCTGAAGATTGTGGTAGCGCTTGGAATTTTAGTGGGACTTGCATTGATGCTTTTTTGTAACTAAGGAGTGATCGCTACTTGCAGGTGACAGTTCTAAATTATGCGCTATGGAAGAGTGATAAACGCCGCGACACGCGATTTCGGATTTGCGGGAATAATCGGTAATTCAACGGCTTGCACTTTCCATTCTCCAACATTGCGAATTCCCCAAGTTTCGAGCTTAGATGGGAAGTTATACCCGATGGCGCGATAGACAGCGGAATTATCTGGCGCTGATTTATGCTCAGGGATGTGAAACGGGAAAGAGTTACTCGTCCGGCTATAATCTACTCGAAATTTTTCCTCCGGACCTTGAAAGCCAGGAAATAATCCGCTCGCTTCACGTTCTTCGGTGGGCTTAAGCCGAAGCGACATAAAAATCACAGCGCAAGGCTCATTAGCTGCGTCACATATGCGACGGAGAATTGCCGATCAAGCTTGAGTAGGTCTGGCGATACGGTCGCCCGACCGTTTTGTCCCTGCGGCCAACCCGCCTGAACTATGGCTCGGTCGAGTTGCAGCCCAGTTTTTTGCGGCAAGTCATCCTGAACCTTGCTATCATTGTCTCGCACTGATCCAAGGATAAAAAAATGAACACCTTGACTCAATACGGACACATAGCGGAGAAGCATTGGCGGGAACACCTGCCGAAAATGGTTTGGGAACTGGAGGCAAAGGGACAGCTTCAGGAAAGGATTCAGGAAGCAGAAAAGAAGACGAGGATCGAAATGGAGGAGATCATGCGCCGTCTGACGAGGCGAAAGGTCTATACCCTAAAGCAGGCGCAGGAGGTGGCTTGGGAGATCGTTCGGGAGAAGTACTTGCTCCTTCCCCCGGAGTAATTTTTAATTTGAAGTGGGTGAAGTCTCACCCGTTCCCGACTCGGCTTGTTTTTCCAAGCCCTCAATTCGCTTCTCCAGTCTGGAAATATGCTTCTCTGGCGGTTGACGCGCCAGAGCGCGGGCGATGTATGGGGTTGTCAGAAATGGCTTTAAAATTGGATGTCGAAGCTTAACCCTAGGTTAGCAGCGGCTATAGTGGATGTACGATTGTAAAAACAAGATGATCGAGGCAAACTTAGGAGACGCTACTTGTAAACCTGACATAAATACGTTAAGCCAATATCCGCCTCACGATTTTCAAAAGAGTGCGGGCCTTATTGTGGGTGTCGAAGGAAAATCAACGCGTATAATTACCAAGAGATTAAGTCATGTCCGTTTCTTCGAGCGAGCTGAGATCAGAAAATGCTGCACACAAGCGCATGTGGAAGAAGCTCTTCGATGAGAAGATAGGAGAAAATGACTTCGCCAGGTCATTCACTATTTTTTTTCTCATCACCCTAACGGCAATCACGCTGAATCTTTTAGTCTACTTTTTTCCCTGCTTCGCGCCCGCGCATGCCCAGGAAGTTGCTGACATCATGCGCCGCAGAAATATGGATATTAAAGCCGTGAGCCTGTTTGATGTCCATCATGCCGCAGAGAACAATCTGCAGAATATGTCCCAAGCCATCGGAGACCAAATCAGTCTCCCTGCCCAAGCTCCGGTTACTGTCGTACCCAATCTTAGCGAAGATGGCGTCAAGAAACTGTCCGAGCTACGCGATCTTGCCGAAAAGCTTGCGGATACTCCGTTACCGTTCGGTATTGGCGGTGTGATTGATCGACCAGTGATTTACCTCAACATTATCAATTTCATCTGCATTGGTGTGTTGATGGTCCGACAGTTTCAAATTCCCAACGGCCAAACGAGGCTTCCTTTTTGCCGGACATATCTCCTTCAGTCCCTAGGCCTTGGCTTGCTTTATTATGTAGTTTTTGCCGTGCCGCCTACTTTCATGCGCTACATCTATGCCTATAACTACGATCTCGGGCGACGAACCTATTCCTTTTACGATTTCGACATTAACCTGCCTGCGTTCTTCTTTTGCCAATTTGAATTTTTCGTTATCGGATTCATGCTTGGCTGTATCTGGCTAAGCTGGGGACATTGCCTTCGGACTTGGCAAACACACTTTGAGACTCCTCCGGCTCGTAAACCAAAAGACTTAATGCCCATTCAGACGCGCGTCGAGGAAGTCACCCGGCTGTTTCAAGAGTGGCAGGGTAACTCCCTTCTTCTGGCGGGTGCTTTTCTTCCGTGGAGCTATTTCGACTGGATTTATACTCATTTCTCCGAAGGCAGCGACACCCGCTATGCTTACATGGCCCTCATTGATCACTTGGTGTGGATCGGCACTTGGTTTTTAATTTCGCTACCCCTCATCGAAGCACTGACGCAATGGCAAAAGTTTAAAACACAAATTTTCTTTGCCATACATTCTGGCCACTCCCAGATTGATGCCAAGCTTCTTGCGGAACTCGATCCTGTCAGCCCCGCTCAGCGTCTTGCCGCCATCATAGCCGCTGTTGCCTCCTTTATCCTGCCCATTTTCGGCATATTACAGCACTAAAGTATCCTTAATTCATGGTTGAAGTATTTTTCGCTACCTTCGACTTCAATATCTTGCCGGGCTTGAACTTCACGATGGCTCTGGGCGGAATGGGTACGTCGTACTCGGGCCGATTGGGATTGCGGCCCACACGCCCCTTGCGGAATTTGACCGCGAAAACGCCGAAGTTGCGTAACTCCACGGTTTGACCATGGGCAAGACTTTCCGTCAGATGATAGAGCGTGCGTTGAATCACGCTCTGCACATCCTGCTGGACCATTCCGGTTTCACTACTAATGAGGGCAACCAGATCGCGCTTGGTTAAGTTAGGCATAACGCCTGTTCTATTGCTACAGATGAACGCAATAAGGCAAGAGGAAAAAGAAACAGCAGAGAGCAGTAAGTACCAATGCAAGCGCGTGGTCGAAGATTTCTCACTTCATACTCAGTTTATTTTTTGGTAGATCGAACCCATGACCAAGAGGCTCAGTATGGTTAGCTCTCAAATAATACCATCAAGGCATTATCTCCTCGGTGAGAGCACCACCCTATCAGAAATTTGGGCGCACGGTAAGCCGTCTTCGCAATGAGGCTGGGATGAGCCAGGAAACCCTGGCTGAAAGAGCCGACATCAGCCGCACCTTTATTCAGGGCATCGAACGTGGCGATGAAAACCCCACTTTAAAAGTACTTCTTGGTTTAAAACGTGGCTTGAAGTGTTCCTGGCAAAAGCTCTTGGAAGGCATCGAATAAAGCGATTATTCGTGTCGTACTCCCGCCCCTACACATTTTATCGCAGCTGGATAGCTCACTTTAGTTGGCTTATTTTTATGGAGTGGAATGAAAAAAGAAGGGGAAGACCTTCTCCTTAAAGTTATTATGACCGAATAGTAATGATAGATAAAACATCAATAAAAAGAAATTCTTTAGATTTCTCTTGTAGTCACAATTAAATTGGTTTTTTATGTCCCGCCGCATTCAGGAAAACCGCGCATGAAATTAATTCCCTTTTACCGGAGACGCTGGGCGTTGAGAGGCAATGTCGCCTTGACTCCGGTTTGGAATGTTTTTCTTTCTCTGGTTGCGTTGACCGCCATGGCGGGGAGTATCCCGGCGCAAACCACCGTTCCCTTGGCCGTTCGAGTCAATCAGGGACCAACCATCAATGGCGGCACGGTAACGGGCAGCGTGCAGCAAATGCAAGGCACCAATGCCACCCTCAACTCCAATGCAGTTATTACCGGTGATCTTTATGTGCCAGGAACGCCGCAGCTGAAGAAAAACGGCACGGTTTCCTTCCAGGGCATCGAGAGCGACGGAGGTTCGGCGTCACCCACCAATTATACTGTTACCCTGAACAGCGGCATCCAGCTTCGCTATCTCATCGAGCAAACCAACCCGGAAACCTTCACGGCGGTGCCTAACCCTCCTTCGCCGACGGGCACCCGCAACGTCAATGTCAATTCAGGTGGTGGTTCTGTTTCCAGTCAGATCGGTTCCTGGAGCACGGTCAACAACCTGACGCTCAATAGCAGTGTCGGAGCCGTCACGGTTCCGGCAGGCACGTATGGCACTTTCACGGCTGGTTCCGGCACGAGCTTTGTTCTGGGCACAGCGGGGGCAACCACGCCATCGACCTATTCATTCACCGGCCTGACCCTCAACAGTACCAGTTCCATCACGGTTCTTGGGCCAGTCATCATCCAGGTTAAAAATGGCGTCACCATCAATAACCAGTGCATTTTCGGCAATCAGCAGAACCCCATCTGGGTCGATTTAAAAATTGCTCAAAACGGACTCACGATTAACGGCAACGGCATTCTTTACGGTGCCGTGGAAGCTCCAACCAGTTCGGTGACGGTAAGTGGCCAGATTATCGGAGGAATCATTTCCTGCAACAGCCTGACCGTGGGCAGCGGCGCACTGGTGAAAGCGCAGTTAGCCGAGCCACCCACCGTTTCCCTCACCAGCCCGACCAATAACCAAGTCGTCCAACAATATGTGGCCACACTTATTCAGGCCACGGCAAGCGATCCACAGGGACAGGGTACAATTGCCCAAGTCGATTTCTACGAGAACAACGGTTCGGGGGCCGTTGAAATCGGGTCAAGCACGACCGCGCCTTATTCCGTCACCTGGAATCCTCCGCCCGGAACCTATACCTTAACGGCGGTGGCGACCGACAGCCTGGGACTAACGGGGACATCGAGTCCCGTCACCTTTTATTCCAATCTGCCTCCGAGCCTTCAGGCTTCGATTCCGGGCACCGTGATTACGGCGGGAAGCAATCTCATCATTACCTCCGGTGCCATGGACAGTGACGGTTCGATTTCATTGGTGCAGTTCTATGCCAACGGACAGTTGATCGGCCAGAGCACAACTCCTCCCTATTCGTTCACTTGGACCAACGTCCCGGCGGGAACCTACAACATCACCGTGAAGGCCACGGACAATGAAGGCGGTGTCACGACTTCATCCCCGCTCAGCCTTACCTCGGCCCTGCCTCCTACGGTTTCGATCAGTGCTCCGGCCAATAATACGAATATCCAAAGTCCGGCCAACGTGACCATCCAGGCGTCGGCGGCATCGCTCAACGCCAATGGCTCGATTGCGAAGGTTGATTTTTACGAGAATAACGGGACGGCGACCGTGAAGCTGGGGACGAGTACAACGGCACCTTATTCGTATGTTTGGAACCAGCCTGCGACAGGTCCCTATACGTTGACGGCAGTGGCGACCGATAACTACGGCTACACCACCACCTCGACCGGGGTGAGCCTCTTTGTCAATCAACCGCCGACCGAAAACGTGACCACCTCAGCGGCAAACGGCGTGGTATTTTCCACGGATACCCTCCTCATCACCTCGAATGCCCAGGATGCGCTCAGTACCATCACGAACGTGCAGTTTTTTGCGAATGGCCAACTCATCGGCACGACCACCTCCGCGCCGTTCAATTACAACTGGTCGAATCTCGTGCCGGGAACTTATCAAATCACCGTCCAGGCCACCGACAATCATGGGGGCGTGACCACCTCGGCACCGATTGCCATTACGGTCGAACAATCACTGACGGTTTCGGCCACCCCTGGAGCGGGAACGTACGCCCTTCGGCAAACCGTCACCGTTTCTTCCACGCCGCCGGGGGCCACCATCTATTACACGCTGGATGGAAGCACGCCCAGCACGAGTTCCTCCTCGG
>Ga0206954_1199_pt1 | contig 13920 bp, 16 predicted proteins | sample Alteio_BWOrgHeat_37_FD_153250 | JGI IMG/M metagenome (GOLD analysis project Ga0206954, IMG submission 153250) | Enriched cells from forest soil in Barre Woods Harvard Forest LTER site, Petersham, Massachusetts, United States -... | ecosystem: Environmental > Terrestrial > Soil > Temperate forest >...
TAGGGGCTCCAAGTCAAATACAAGATACAAACCAGGAGACAGGTCCAGGAATTCCAGCATGGGTAAAAGACAGTGCCAAGCAGTGGTCGGTTAATTCAATATCTGATGACGAGTTTGCAAAAGGATTACAATATTTTATCAGCAATAAAATAATCTTGCAGAGCCAGACAGGCACTAGTTTGAATCACATTCCAAGCTGGGTAAAAAACAATGCAGGACTGTGGGCATCAGGACAAATTTCAGACGAAGTGTTTGTCAGAGGACTCCAGTATCTGTCAGACAACAAGATAATTTCAGTTCAATAGTAAAACTCAGACACAAAAAGAGAACATGATTTGTGAAAAGTTAAATTGCAACATTTTCAACAATATCTTGATGTCAGAGCTAGTCCAGTATCAGATACAGCAGTTAATTGACAATGGTCAGACAGTCCAGTTGACACTTGCAGAAGATGTCCAGACAGAGCCAGTCTCACAAAAACAACTAATGCTTGATGCAATAAACCAGAAACTAGACCCAGAACTCAGGGACCAGATTGCACCATTCATAGAGGCAATACTTCAGGCCCAGCCAACAATTGCAATCAAGAGCTATGCCCAGACATCAATCGTAATCACAATGCCAAGGCGAAGATATGAGAGGATGGGCAGTCCAGCAGTAGGCCAGAGACTGGAAATTAACATAAAAAAGATCTAGACTAGTTTTTCAATCTCAGGTACGGTTTCAAGAGGCAGAGAACAGGTAAAGTCCCTGCAGACATAGACCTTGGTTTTTGCATTGTCAAATTCTTTTCCTGCAAAAAACTGCAAGCCCTTTAGATCCTCAAGATCCTCTTTTCTTGAGATCATGACAAGGATTGCTTCTGGTATGAATTTTTTTAGGAGATAGTTTTTCACGTCGATGTTTATGGGATTTATCACTGTAATCTCAACTGGCTTTTGCAAGTATGCATAGATGGAATTTAGCAACTGTCCAAACCCAAACGGATTTTCTGCAGCCATCACTGCAAGAGATTCCATCACTTTTACTGACACATCAAGATATTTTTTCTCTTGTGTAATATGATACAGTCTTAGCATTACTCCTGCTGCAACAGAATTTCCAGATGGCAGTGACAAGTCATAGATGTTTTTCGTCCTTATGATAAGTTTCTCGTGGTTGTCTGCAGTAAAGAAAAAGTTCTTGTGATTTTCATCCCAGAAATGGTCAAGTAAATAATTTGCATAGTATGTAGCAAGGTCAAGGTATTTTTTTGATGGTTCCACTTCAAAATAATCAAGGAGTGCATTTACAAAATATGCATAATCGTCAAGGTATGCCTTGAGCTTTGACTGGCCATCCTTGTATGTGTGAAGCAGTTCTCCATTTGTTACCAGTTTCTCTTCAATGAATTTAATACAGTTTTTGGCAGATTGTATAAAGTCTTCATCTCCAGTTACGCGATATCCTTTGATAAATGCTGTAATCATCAGCGAGTTCCAGCTTGTCATGATTTTGTCATCCCTCCCAGGGCGCACCCGTTTTGCCCTTGCAGCATAGAGTTTCTCTCGTGATTGTTTCAAGATTTGTATAATTTCTGATTCTGGCTTGCCAAAATGAAATGCTATTGAGGATAGGTTCATGCTGTTATACAGTATTGTATGGCCCTCAAAGTTGCCGCCATCTGTTACATCATAGTATAAACAAAAGATGTCAGAGTCTTTTCCCAATATTTCCTGGATCTCTTTTTTCTTCCAGACATAGAATTTTCCTTCTTCTCCTTCAGAGTCTGCATCCTCTGCAGAATAAAATCCTCCATCAGGAGACGTCATTTGCCCCAAGACATATCGTAGTGTATCACGTATGACCTCAAGATATCGAGGGTCTTTTGAAATCTGGTATGCTTCAGCATAAACTGGTGGTAACAGTGCATTGTCATAGAGCATTTTTTCAAAATGCGGCACAAGCCACCTTGAATCAGTAGAATATCGGTGGAATCCTCCCCCTAGTTGATCATACATTCCACCGTTTGCCATTTTGGATAGTGTCTTGAAGACAAAGTCTTGGAACTTTGCAATTCCAGACAATTTTGAATACCGTAGAATAAATGAAAGATTAGATGCATTTGGAAATTTTGGAGCTTGGCCAAATCCCCCATTTGTCATGTCTGCAATTGATAACAAGTTTACTGCAGCTTCATCAAGTATTGATCGTTCCAACTTTGAATCTGTTGCAACAGACTCTGTCTTTTGCAGCGTATTGATAAAATTTTCAGCGGCTTGCTCTACATTGTTTGGCTTTTCTTTCCAGGCTTGTGCAAGCTGTAATACTAGACTTCCAAACCCAGGTCTTCCATAATTATCAAGAGGTGGAAAATATGTGCCAACATAAAACGGCCTTTGGTCAGGGGTCAAAAATACACTAAGAGGCCATCCCCCACTTCCGGTTGTCAGCTGACACACCTTTTGGTATATATCATCAATATCAGGTCGCTCCTCTCTGTCTACTTTGATGTTGACAAAGTTCTCATTCATGGCTTTTGCAATCTCTTCGTTCTCAAATGATTCATGGGCCATGACATGGCACCAGTGACATGCACTATATCCAACACTAAGAAAGATGGGCTTGTTTTCTTGTTTTGCCTTGGCCAGTGCCTCTTGGCCCCATGAATACCACTGGACAGGATTATTGGCATGCTGCAAAAGATACGGGCTAGATTCTTTTATCAAACTATTTGGCAATACACCATACAAGAAAATTACAGTATTTGTATTGATCTCTTTAACAGAAACAATAATCTTACAGGTTTTTACACCAAATTCAAGTAATGAAGTTTAGAGCAATTTTTTTCATTGTGGCAGTGTCCATATTTTGTGTCGCATCACATACCGGACAGGCCTTTTCACAGCAGCCAAGTACGTGCCAGCCCCAAACCATTTGTGCACATCCAGGCGATGTACTACGGTATAGCATTTCATTAAGAGACATCAACAGTTCTGCGACATACAGTTTTGGACAAATGGTAGATTCAAGTAACATCAACCTAGTACAGAGCCAAGAGGACAAGAGCGGGATTCAAAATGCCACCCTAGTCCTAAACCTAAAGACAGGTTTTGTACACAGCGTGCAAGATGCCAGCGCAGTAAGGCCATTTCTAGAGATCTTGGCATCACCAATCAACTATACCAAGTCAGACATGTCAGTTACAGAACTGGTGACAGACTTTAATGGATTCAAAAGAATTGCACTTGTTGCATTCCACTCTAGCGAAAACAGTACATCAAAAGTTGTATACGATGTAGAATCTGGAATCCTACTAGGAGAGCATTCATCATCAATTGTAACAATTAATGGCAATCCAGAGATTGTAGAGTTTTCAGACAAGCTGATTAGCACCAACATGATAAGTTCAGACTCGGACGCATTCAAGAATCTGAAAAGCAATGTGTCCATACCAAAATGGGTCAAAACCACTGCAAAAATGTGGTCTCATGGAGACGTGCAGGACTCGGAATTTACCAATGCAATCCAATATCTCATATCAAATGGAATAATGCACATTCCACATGATGTCTCAGGAAACAGTTCATCTCAAACAATTCCCACATGGCTAAAACACAGTACCTCAATGTGGGCAGACGGCAATACTACAGATAATGACTTTGTGCAAAGCATCCAGTGGCTCATCACAAAAGGCATAATCCAAGTAGGAAACTAGAAAATGGTTCTGCCATGAATTGTAAAAGATGCCATCATACAAGTGATGCACACATACCATCAGATGAAAGCAAGTCTCTTGTAAAATTTGGCAAGTGTCTTGTAAGGACTTGCACATGTATACAATTCTTAGAGCCTATCGAAGAAATTGACGATGAGTTGATCTAGATTTTATTTGGGCGTCGAAGTGACTGTAACGTTTTCTGATAGAGATACAGTCTTTGTACTGTTAGTATGATTTGGTGGTACTATTTTGGTACTATTAGTTGAGGTATGATTTGATGACGATGTTGTTGCCTTGTCAGCAATTGCAACGTTATCAGAATTGTTGTTTGTTGGCGTACCGGATTTTGTACTAGTAGAATTCATCGTAGTGGTTGCTAGTTTTCCAGTAGCATTTGTAGTTGTAGAATTAATTTTGGATACAATACTTGTGACATTTTGTACGACAGGAGTTATCGTGGTAACATTAGCTGGTACCACAGGAACCGGTGGCGGAGGTATTAATTTTGCAGGCGTTAGTTTAATCTGGTTGATATTTTCAGATGCCATCATAGGATCATAACTTGTTCCAAGTACCTGCTTTAGGTTATCATCAAATGATGAAGTAAATGTGAGTATCTGGATTTGTGGATCAACGTTTGCAGAACTGTACCTTGCAGAATCATTTACTGCAGCACCTTGTGATGCATCAAGTGTTTGCGGAGCAAGTCTTGCGCCAACAGGCATTGCAATATTAAAAGACACTATATCATATCCAGAAGTAGGAGTCAAGGCATAAACTTCGGCCAAAGAAACTGATTGCGTATTATTTGCAATGGAATTACCAAAGATTAGGACTTGGCCTTTTAGACCATCATAATCTGGGGTGTGTAGTGCTCTTAGTTTTTTTGCATCATCCAATGTACCGGTATGGCCCAAGAGTAGAATCTTGGCACCAATTGGCTGGGTGTAATCAAATACTACAAGATTATAGCCAGCCTTTGGAGTCATGGCATCAATTTCTTGTTTTGCCATAATATCACCTGAGAAATGATAATTGTTACCTATGAATAAAACAAGCAAGCCAATGAGAACTAGTGATACTGAAATTACAATCAAAGAATAGCCAACTTTTCTATAGTTGTGAGGATTCTTGTCTTTTACAACAGGTTTTGGGCTGTCTGATGGCCCAGTAGGATGAGACATTTGTTTCCCAACAATTGGGGGCTGAATTTAATCTTTTATTGTGATAACATGGAACAGCCAAACCGGGTTTTCAAGTCTACTTTTTGACTTGATCCATTTTGAAGATCTGCACCATCATCAGATCTAGTGCTTTTTTGATATGCTCAAACTCGTCAACAAAGTGTTTTTGATTTTCTGCCAGCACCTTTAGCACGCCCATCAGAGACTTTTTTTCTCTGTCAGTTGATGCAGCCTCCAATGCGTTTATTTTGGATATCAGTATGTCAAGTTCTTTTTTGAGTTCCTGACCATGTGGTTTACTCTTGTCCATCAAGTTGAATTTGTCTGTCATGATATATGAATATTAAAATCAAGGCATGAAATAGAATGTACCGTGATTGAGGAAAAACTAGAATCGCTTGGCATAACGCTTCCAACACCTCCCAAGCCTGCGGGCTCGTACATTCCAGTTGTAAGGACAGGCAACATGATCTTTGTATCAGGGCAGATTCCAATGAAAGACGGGCAGGTACAATTCAAGGGCCAGGTGCCAACAAGCATTTCAGTAGAGGATGCCCAAAAGGCAGCTAAACTGTGCATAACAAATGTCTTGGCCCAGCTAAAATCAGAACTTGGGACACTAGATAAAATATCAAAGATTGTGAGAGTTTCAGGATTTGTCAATAGTTCTCCAGAATTTTACGAGCACCCAAAGATAATCAATGCTGCATCTGACCTGCTCTTTGAGATATTTGGTGAAAAGGGAAAACATACAAGAATTGCAGTCGGAGTTGCAAGCCTGCCTTTAAACTCGGCAGTTGAAATTGATTTGATTGCAGAGACTACTTGAGTTTTAAATTAAATTTTTTCAAGAACAGATTCATCTTTTCTTTTGGTATGACTGCGCCGCATGCCTTGTCATGTCCTCCACCAGAGCCGCCAAGCTCTGTTGCCAGTTGATTTACAATCCTGCCAAGATGTACCTTACAAGATTTTGAACCCCGTACTGATACCGCATAGATTCCTTGCTCTTCTCGCAATTTGTATGACACACCCACTTCTTTTCCTGATAATCCAAGAACAAAGTTTACTGCCATGCTTGCACCAGAGTCTGTCACTTCCATGTAGGAAAGGTTTTTCATTTTTTTCATGTTATCCTTGACTTTTTGTATGACGCCTGAAATTCTTTCTGCTTGGATTCTTGCAAACTCGAACGTATTGTTTATCTGGTGTGGATATTTAGAATCGCTTAGCTCATCTACTAGATATAATAAAAATTCAGGATCTTTTTGGTGGCTTGTAATTGTAAATGTAAGAACTGTAGCCTCCAAGAGAACAAACTGTCTGTCAAATCTTTGCAGTTGTGCAGCTCCAATTGGCCTGTCTTCCATGTAATCAGTTACTGCAGCGCAAGCTGCAAGAAAAGAGCCATAGTCAGACAGTTTTGTCTTGAATGCATTGTACACTTGGACTGTAGTGCACTCGTTTACCGTATGAATTAGTTTTACCTTCAAAGATTTTATCTTCTTTTTTATTGGCTCTTCGATATCATGATGGTCAATGTATGTAATGGCGACCTTGTTTTTTCGTAATGCCTTTAGTAGTTCTACAAACTGGTCCTGGTTTGATTTGCTCAGTCCAAGGTCGCAGATAAATAACGTCTTTAGTTTTTCATCATTTTTTAGTGCTTCAAGCTCATTCATCAATCCTGGATAATCAACTAGTTTTGTTTCTCCTCCAAACGCTTTTCGAATTAGTGATGCAGAGCTTACTCCGTCAGCATCTTCTTTGTGAGAAACACAGACAACTCTAGTTCGCGCCATGGATTATTCACGAGGTTTAAACCCCTCATTTAAACTAAAAAACAGGCTTTGCTTTCTTTAGGCTCATGTATGTCTTGAATTCTGCAACAAGTGTTTGATGTCCCTTGACATCTTGCAGCACTACACAGTACATGTCATAAAATGAAATTCCAAGCAATCTAGACTCTCGGTCAAGATCAGAAATCTCTTGCAAGACCCTAGGGTCTTTTGTCTCTACCACAAAATTGTCCACCATACGGACAAATTCGTCATCCCATTGGCTCATTTCTACCAATTCATGACAAATTTTGCTATAATTACCAAAGTTGTTAGATTAGACCAACTGCTTAATTTTTTATTTACCAAATTAGTAATAATTTAATACGTATTTTTTCCATTGTAACCCGTGCAGACAAAGAACATTGGCCTTCGAAACATCGAAGTAGCAGATACCAAAATTTCTGCAATAGATGGAATCAACGGTAAGCTGATTTACAGAGGCTATGACATACTAGACCTGGTAAAAAAATCAACCTTTGAGGAGACAGCATGTCTTCTTCTCAACGAGGACTTGCCTACACAGGATGTCTTGTCTGCCTTTTCAGATAAACTTGTTGCAGCCCGTGAAATTCCAGTTGGATTAGAAAAAACTCTAAGAAATATCCCCAAGACTGCAAACCCGATGGATGTATTACAATCTACAGTATCCATGATGGCAGTATATGATACCCAAAAAGTAGACGACCGAGAAACTAACTACAACAGAGCAATTGACCTTATTTCAAAAATTCCAATCATTGTTGCATGCTGGGACAGGATAAGAAATGACAAGGAATTGATCCAGCCATCAAAGAAACTAAACCACGCAGGAAATTTTCTGTACATGCTTACAGGAAAAGAGCCAGATACAGAGGCTGCAAGAATTTTTGATATTTGCCTGATATTACACGCAGAGCACAGCTTTAACGCATCAACGTTTGCAGCACGAGAGGTAGCATCAACACGCGCCAACATGTATGCTGCAGTAAGTGCTGCAGTGGGTGCACTAAGTGGTGAACTTCATGGAGGTGCAAACTTTCAGGTAATGAAGATGCTTTTAGAAATCGGTGCAGTTGATAAAGTTGAACAGTGGATAAAAGACAAGCTTGCAAAAAGCCAGAAAATAATGGGCATGGGTCATGCAGTGTACAAGACATTTGATCCAAGGGCCGAAGTTCTCAGAGAGTTATCAAGAAGACTAGCAGAAAAGACTGGACAGCCGTGGTATGCAATAACAAAAAGAGTAGAAGAAATCACAGAGGAAGAGATGAAAAAGATCAAAAGTTCAGATATTTTCCCAAATGTTGATCTTTACAGTGCATCAGCATACTATATGCTAGGCATCCCAATGGATCTTAATACGCCAATATTTGCAATATCCAGAGTATCTGGATGGACAGCACACATCATTGAAGAAAAATTTGCTGAAGCCGCACCAAAACCAATGCTTTACAGACCAAAGGCAGTATACGTGGGAAAATATTGTGGACCATCAGGATGCGAATATGTATCCATTGAAAAACGACTGGCGCAAATTTAGATATTATTTTATTTCAATAATTCCGGTACATTTTTTTCCAAGTTTAGAAAATAGCCGTATAGTGGATTCAAACTCTAGAAGATTTTTACCACGTCTTTAGATAGAATGAAAACACCATGGATGATGTTGGAAAACAAATTCAGAACAAAAAACAATTCTGGCAAAAACGTGTTTGCTCTAGTGTTTGCTTCCGTTTTGTTGGCATCACTTGGAGTATCAGCAAATCAAGCATTTGCAATGGGTCAAGCACCGTCAACATGTTCCAACAGATATGATGGAACCATTACTGCCATGAAAATAATTGTTGGACATACTAGGACATATGATCCAATTGCACATCCTGGCGTAACATTCCAGTTACGAAATGACAAGTCGTATACGGTGACATTTACCATCCACACACCTAGCCAAAGCTCACAGAACAACACACTTGTCGGGGACACATGGTACGATACAAGTGCTCCAGGATATCAACTGGGCAAATGTGTCACAGGCGCAGGCCCAAACCAAGATGTCACAGTAACTGTAACTGAAACACATCCAGGCAACCTTGCACCCCAGACAACACAAAATGTATCATGGAAGACTCTAGTGCCAGGAGAGACAACATTTAACATAAAATGGATAAATCCCTAGTGATGCTACGGATACATCCTATCAATTTTTAATTTTTATCAAGCAACAGAGTAGAGACTAATTTTTAAAATCAAGTGTATGTCTAGTTTCTATTTGCAAGCCAATCTTTTGCTTTGGTATCTACATCGTGTCTGTGCAGCACATGAAACACCATCTCATAAAATGTAATTCCTCGTTTTTGTGCCTCGCCGTCAATCCATTTTAGTCCTTCTGCAAGCTCTGGATCATATTCTGAAAAATCAACAAGCTCGTCGACCATATTTGTAAAGAAGGAATTTGCTTCTAACACGATAAGCAAATTTTCATTTTTCTTATTCAGTAGTATACAGAAAATATATTGACATATTTAGTAAATATGTTGACATGGAGCACATTTACTTTTTTGATGGTGATCAAAAAAAGATCTCATGGACAATTGAAAACTCTCAGACAAGATCTGAAGAGAGTAGAATACACGCAGAATATTTTTACGATATCGTAACACCGGAGCAGTCAAAGTACATCGCACTTCATGTTGGAATTTTTTGGAGCATTGGTAGATTCATAGTAAAAAATGGCGACATTGTAAAAGTAATGTTAGATCAAAGATCAATGTTTGATCGTCTTGTAAAAAACAAACCAACTGATGATGATTTTATAGAAAAAAGAATGCAATTCATTGATCAGATAATCAAACAAAGAGATCTTGATGTCAGATATCAATTAGTAGATCCCAGCGAAAACAAGGCAAGCAAGTTATTACTTTCGTAGCACAAGGCCAACATCCATCAAGTTTGTTCCAGTAGGACCAGTAAATACAAGACCTCCATGCTTTTTGAAAAAATTGTACGAATTGTTTTGGTCAAGATATCGTTGTATCGCATCCAATTTTTGATGTGATTGCCAAATTGCACCTGCACAATCAGTTTTGCCATCAACTCCATCAGTACCAACTGATGCTACCGTGACATCTTTGCATTTTTTTGATAGATCAGATGCAACATACAAAACCAATTCTTGGTTTCGCCCACCCTTTCCCTTTCCGGTTACAACAACAGTGCTTTCACCTCCAAAGATTATGCAATTCATCTTTTTGCAAGAAAATGTTTTAGATATTTTGGGACCAAGATCTTGCACGTTGCCAGACATGCAACCCAATAATTTTACAGAATATCCTAGATCTTTTGCTCGCAATTTCATTGCGTCAAGGCAGTCTTTGTTGGTTGCAATGACATAATTTCTTATTTTTGCTTTCTTTGGAGTCTCTGGGATTTTTCCTTTCACACCTAGCGATAAATGCTGTAAAACACTCTTTGGGACAAGTTTTTCCAAGCGATATTTTTGTAAGATCTTTTGAGCATCTGCAAACGTTGTTTTATCATAGTAAGTCATGGCTGATGCAATACTTGAGAGATCGTTTCCTACCACATCAGACATTACAAGAGATACAGCATCAGATCGTAGGTGTTCTAGCATCTTGCCGCCCTTGATTTTGGACAAGTGTTTTCTGATGCAGTTAATGTCTCGGATGTTTGCACCACATTTTAACAATAGATCAGTTGTTGCCTGCTTTTCTGCTAGCGTGATACCATCAGGCATGGCAACAAGAGATGACGAGCCCCCCGATATCAAAAATAATATCATGTCGCCAGAATTTGTCTTGTCAAGAAATCGAATGATCATTTTTGCAGCAACCAGACTGTTCTTGTTTGGGAGTGGATGACCTGCCCGAATTATTTTAAATTTCTTGTTTGGCATCTTGACTATACCTGGTGCCACCAGTATGCCTCCATCAATATGTGTCAACGAATCCACTGCACCAGCCATGACACTAGATGCCTTGCCTATTGCAATGACAAAGACACGATGATACTTTGCAAGATCAATCTTTCTGCCAGGCATAACCAAGTGATTATGTGTAATAATTTTTTGAAGATACAGTCGTGGATCTGCAGCACCAAGGCCTGCATCAATGATAGACAAGGTATCTTTTTTTGCAGAATTTATTGATACTGGTTGAAAATTTCTAATTATCATTTATTGCCATCGTACAACAAATAAGATTTGGTCAATTTTGAGTCTTTTTATTGACGTTTTAAAAAAATGAACCGGTATCCATTACCTTTGTTACACTTTTTTTATATATCCCAAGATACAAGCCCTATTGTGTCAAGAAATGTGGTAAAGGTATCAGCAATAGGATTGCTTGGAGCTTTTGCAATCATGACAATTCTCATGGTACCAGCTTATGCAGACCCAATTGTAAAACCAACTAGTGCCGGAACACTGAACATCAGTTTTGAGACAAATCCAGCAACACCAAATCCAGGTGACCAGACAGAACTTAAGATTAGTTTTCTTAACAAGCAAAACACAGCCCAGCAGCATATCGATTACAAGGTTTCCGTAACACAGGGAGAAAATCAGGTATTTGGAACACCAATTACACATACCGCAGAGGGTGCAGTAAGCATTCCATTCCAGTTCCAGACAGCAGGAACTTATCAGGTTACAGTTGAGGTCCAGGGAATACTATTCCAGCCAATCCCACCAGAGACAGCAAGTTTTACAATTGTAGTTGGTCCAACAGTACCAGAGTTTGGCCCAGTAGCTGGAATGATAATTGCAATATCCACAGTTGGTGTGATTATCTTATCCAAGAAAACCCAGTTCCGCATTTAGACTGGACCAAGGCAATAGTATAATAATTGTTTCAAGTGATAATTTTTTCATGAATACAGTTCGAATGCCAAAGACAATTAATTTCGGTAAAGATGCCTTGTCCGAGACACAATATCCAAAAAATGCCCTAGTTGTAACAACCGCACCGCCGGATGTATCAGCCAGATGGCTTGCAAGAATGAAGATTCAAGATTATATGTTATATGACAAAGTAGAGCCAGAACCATCAATTGAAACAGTAAACAAGGTCATGGCAGAATTCAAGCCAAAGAACCCCTCTGCAATAATTGGTCTTGGCGGAGGAAGCTCCCTTGATGTTGCAAAGTATGCAGGAATGGAGATGAAGATTCCAAAGATACTCATCCCAACAACATTTGGAACAGGTGCAGAAATGACAACATACTGTGTTCTAAAATTTGATGGAAAGAAAAAGCTCTTGCAGGATGAAAGATTCCTTGCAGACATGGCAGTAATTGATGCTTATTTCATGGAGGGAACACCAGAGGCAATTGTCAAAAACTCTGTCTGTGACGCATGTGCACAGGCAACAGAAGGATACGACAGCAAACGAGGAAATGAATTTACCAAGATGCTGTGCAAGTCAGCCTTTGATGTGCTCTATGATGCAATAATGAACAACAAGCCAGAGAACTATCCATTTGGTTCAATGCTCTCAGGTGTTGGATTTGGAAATGCATCCACTACACTGGGTCATGCATTGTCATACGTCTTTTCAAACGAAGGTGTGCCACATGGATACTCGCTATCATCATGTACTACCGTTGCACACAGATTCAACAAGTCCGTTTTCTATGACAGATTCAAAGAAGTCATTGAAAAACTAAAGTTTGACAAATTGACTCTAAAGGCACCTTATGACCAGGCAGCAGATGTTGTCATGACAGACAAGGGCCACTTGGATCCAAATCCATTGCCAGTAGCAAAACAAGATGTTGTCCAACTTTTGAAGGACATTGTAGACGGAAAACTCTAGTCTACTTTTTTCATTTTCATATTTTTGTGTCAAGGTACAGTGATCTTGGATCTTTTGAAAATTCAAGTGTCATAGACTCTAAATTGGCAACTAATATCATAAAATTACTAGACTTAAATACATCTAATTTGAGACAACTATAGAAGGATTTCATGACGCTAAAATTTGGAATTCAACAGGGACTCAACGTTGCTCGCCTGGGATTAAACGAAGATCAAATCATTACAGCTTGTGTTCTAGCAGACAAGACAGGTTATGATTCTATTTGGTACATGGACCACAGCAATGTTCCACAATGGGACAAAGCCATAGTAAACGATCCATGGGTTATGCTTTCTGCGATTGCATCAGTTACACACAAGGTAGAACTTGGAACTTGTGTCACAGATGCAGTAAGACGACATCCATCAAACATTGCACTTGCATCAATTACACTTGACAGAGTATCACATGGCAGAGGAACTTTAGGCATTGGCGCAGGAGAAGCACAGAATCTCAAAGAGTTTAAAATTCAATGGGACAAGCCAGTAGGAAGATTTGAAGAACAATTACAAGTCATCAAATTGCTTTTTGATTCATCACCATCACACAGGGTCAATTTCAAGGGTGAATTCTACCAATTAGAAGAAGCATGTCTGCAAGCAAAAAGTATTCGAAAACCAGCACCACCAATTTACATGGCAGCAGGAGCACCAAGAACACTTGCACTATGTGGCAAATATGGTGACGGGTGGATTCCAATTGGATATACGCCAGAGTTGTATGCAGAACATGCAAAAGCAATCAAGGCATCCATGAAAGAAAATGGAAGAACAGACGAGAACTTTAACTATGCAGTTGATATTGATGTATACTTTTCAGAGGATGCAGAAACCGCATGGGCAAAGATGAAAAATGCTGTAAAAGTCAGCTTGTTCAAGCCCGAAGTTCTCAAGGTTCACGGCATTGAAGATATCGCAGGTTTTGATTTCAAGAAATACTTTACAGAATATTCCATGTCAAACCAAGAATGGATTGTAAAGATGAGAGAGGCCGCACAGACAATCCCAGATGACGTTGCACGATCATCAATAGGAATGGGTACGCCAGATGACATCATTCCAGTCTTTGAAAAATTCATGAAGGCAGGTGTCAATCACTTTATAGTAAGATTCTGGGGTTCAGGATACTTTGGCTCTATTGACAAGTTTGCCTCAAGCATAATGCCTTACTTTAAAGACCAGAACAATCCAAGAAAGTAATTTTTCCAAGCCCTTTTGATTTTCAGTCATCTAGAATAATTTTTTGAATTCTACTTTTACAAGTAGGGCATCTACTACTGTATTGTGGCACATTTATGGTATAAACAGTTCCACAGAGTCCACAAGCACGCAGTGTATTGCGTT
>Ga0206954_1200_pt1 | contig 13911 bp, 8 predicted proteins | sample Alteio_BWOrgHeat_37_FD_153250 | JGI IMG/M metagenome (GOLD analysis project Ga0206954, IMG submission 153250) | Enriched cells from forest soil in Barre Woods Harvard Forest LTER site, Petersham, Massachusetts, United States -... | ecosystem: Environmental > Terrestrial > Soil > Temperate forest > O...
TGTTCAGCAGCGGGGATAGCTACCAGTTCGACATACAGAATGATCCGCTGGCGCTGGGGGCGCTGGATGTGTTCAGGTACCTGCAGGGCCGGGTGGCCGGCCTGAGCGTTAATTACAGCGGGGCCACGCCAACACTTAGCTGGCGCGGAGGTACGCCGGACCTTTTCCTGGATGAAGTAAATACGCAGGTGGATGTGTTACAGGGCATCAGCATGAACAATGTGGCCTATGTAAAGGTGTTCCGTCCCCCGTTTTTTGGGGCATTCGGCGGGGGATCGGGTGGTGCGATAGCCGTTTACACGCGAAAGGGTGCAAACGTGAAAAATACCGCGGGCCCAGGATTGGAGTCGACCCTGCTGGCAGGATACACGCCTTACAGGGAATTCTATTCCCCGGACTATACAACGCCATCGGCGAGCAAGGAACCCGATCTGCGCAGCACGATTTACTGGAACCCATATATACTTACCGGTGGCAAGACCCGCACGGTTCGCCTCGAATTCTATAATAACGATATCAGCAAAAGGCTGCATATTGTTATGGAAGGAGTAAATGCCGAGGGCAAGGTCACTAGGGTAGAGAAAACGATCGAGTAAGGCTTCCGTTCCTGCCTCCAACATCAAAGATCGGCGCCCCGCACCCGGGGAATATAAGCACTCGGGGGGCTGTTCGCTGGCCAGGAAGGGCATTTCGTCTATTCATCACAGGCAGGTGCCATTTCAAATTCAAATCTGTCTATCTTAGCTCACCTTTTTCAGATAATCTCCTGATCATATGCACAAGCAGACCGTTTCCCTTTTTTTTGCCGGCGCATTTCTCTTTTTTTCCTGTTCCACCAAAAAAGCTCCTACGGCTCCCAAAAAGGATGCCCCGACCATTGTGGATGTGATCGTTGCACAGGCAAGAACCATTACGCATACCGTGGAGGCCAATGGTACGATCGTAGCCGGCGAATACGTGGAATTGCACCCTGAGATCAGCGGCCGTATCACTTTCCTGAATGTGCCCGAGGGAAAGATGATCGCCAAGGGAACGGTGATCGCGAAAATATATGACGGCGACCTGCAGGCGCAGCTGGCAAAGTCCAGGATACTGCTCGATACCTATGAAAAGACCGAGGCGCGCCTGCATACTTTGTTAACGGCTGGTGGCCTTAACCAGGCCGATTACGATGTGGCGCTCAACAATGTAAACAGTACACGGGCCGATATTCAATACACACAGGCCCAGATCGACAGGACGGTTATCCGCGCTCCCTTTAGCGGGCTTGTGGGGCTCCGGCAGGTGAGCCCCGGCGGTTACGTGACATCGGCGAATATCATCGCTACCGTGCAGGAGGTGAGTCAGCTTAAGATCGATTTTACCATACCTGAAGAATACAGTTCGATCATACAGAAAGGCAATACGGTAGATGTAGAAACAGATGCCGTCACGAAAACAAAAAGGAAGGCGGTGATCATCGCCACAGAGCCGCAGATCAACCAGGCAACCCGCAACCTCAAGGTGCGCGCACTGATCGATAATCCCGGCGGCCTCAACCCTGGCGGCTTTGTTAAAATAATGGTGTCCAGCGGATCGGATACAAAGGCCATACTGGTTCCCTCCAATGCCATCATCCCGGACGACAAAAACAATCAGCTCATACTCGTCAAAGGGGGTAAAGCCAATTTCGTGAACGTAGAAAAAGGGGTTCGCCAGGCAAATAATGTAGAGATCACCAAGGGCGTGAATGTGGGAGATACCGTAGTGATAACAGGTGTATTGTTTGCGCGGCCCAAAGGAATTCTCAAAGTGAGGAGCGTTAAGACCATCGAACAGGTCAGCAAAGACGATCCCGACGTTGCGCAGCAGAACAGCAACAGTTATTGATAGGGCCAGCCAGCGTCCATACCATCACCTATACAGGAAGCATACAGCATGAACATATCCGAATTATCGTTAAGACGTCCCGTACTGGCAACCGTGATGAACCTTGCCATCATCCTGTTTGGAGTGATCGGGTACACGTTCCTTGCCGTGAGGGACTATCCGGCCATCGACCCGCCCATCATTACCGTTGCCACTTCATATACGGGCGCCAATCCTGATATCATTGAGAGCCAGATCACGGAACCCCTGGAAAAACAGATCAACGGCATTCCCGGCATCCGTACCATTTCTTCCTCCAGCTCACTGGGCAGCAGCTCTATCACTGTTGAGTTCAACCTCGGGGTGGACCTCGAGGCCGCAGCGAGCGATGTGCGCGATAAAGTGGCACAGGCCACCCGCAGCCTGCCTCTCGACATCGACGCACCCCCGGTTGTGTCCAAGGCGGATGCCAACAGTGATTTTATTCTCATCCTCGCGGTGCAGAGCCGAACCAAAAGCCTGCTCGAGCTGAGCGACTACGCAGAAAACGTGCTGCAACAGCAACTGCAAACGATCAACGATGTGAGCTCTGTGAACATTTTCGGACAGAAGCGCTACGCAATGCGGATATGGATCAATCCCGATAAGATGAGCGCCTATAATGTGGCATTCAGCGATATCACGACTTCCATGAACAGCGAAAACATAGACCTGCCGCCGGGCAAGATCTATGGGAACAATACCGAGCTCACCATCCGGACGCTGGGACGGCTGACCAGCGAAAAACAGTTCCAGGACCTGATCATCAGGGAAGACAGTTCAGGCATCGTGCGGTTGGCCGACGTAGCCAGGGTAGAGCTGGGCCCGGAAGTACTGGAACAGAGCTGGAAATATAATGGGGTGAATGCCGTAGGTCTCGCCATTATTCCACAACCGGGCGCCAATAACATCGAGATCGCAGATGAATTCAACAAACGGCTCGACCAGATCAAAAAATCCAATCGTTCGGATATCGAACTGAATGTGCTGATCGACAATACCAAGAATATCCGGCAATCTCTCTCGGAGGTGAAGGAAACGCTGGTCATCGCTTTTTCACTGGTGGTGCTGGTGATCTTTTTCTTCTTCCGCAGCTGGCTGATCGCCGTTCGACCACTGATCGACATTCCCATCTCCCTGGTTTCTACTTTTTTCATCATGTATGTGGCAGGGTTCTCCGTAAATATCCTGACACTGCTCGGTATTGTACTTGCAACGGGGCTCGTGGTGGATGATGGTATCGTGGTCACGGAAAATATATTCCGTAAACTGGAAGGCGGACTCCCGATCGGCAAAGCCGCGCTCGAGGGCAGCAAGGAAATATTTTTTGCGGTGATCTCTACCTCCATCACGCTGGCTGTGGTATTCCTGCCGGTGATCTTCCTGCAGGGATTCGTGGGTCGTCTTTTTCGCGAATTTGGGATTGTACTCGCAGCGGCCGTACTGATCTCCGCTTTTGTATCGTTGACCATTACGCCGGTACTGAACGTGTACCTGACCAGCAAGAATTCGCAGCATGGATGGTTCTACCGGAAGACGGAACCCTTTTTCGAGGGAATGGAAAGCGGGTACAAGCGGTTGTTGACAGGCTTCCTGAAAATACGCTGGTTTGCATGGGTGATCATCATCGTGTGCCTGGTAAGTATCGTGCTGGTGTCAAGAGGGCTGCAGAGCGAACTGGCACCCCTGGAAGACCGCAGCAGCGTGCGGTTTACGGTAACGGCACCGGAAGGCACCAGCTATCCTGCCATGCAGACCATAACAGACAATATTTCCAATTTCCTGTATGACTCCGTTCCGGAAAGGGATTTCGTTTTTGCACGCACCCCCAGCGGGGCCTCTATCAATTCATCACAACCCCGGCTGGGCCTGGTGGATCCCGATAAGCGGACCCGCAGCCAGAACGAGATCGCCAATGACCTCCAGCGTAAGCTGACCCGCTTCAACCAGGCAAGGATATTTGCCGTGCAGGAACAGACGATATCGGTAGGTTCAGGTTCAAAAGGATCACTCCCCGTTCAGTTCATTTTGGAGAACCAGGACCTGAACAAACTGAAAGACATCATTCCGAAATTCCTCGACGAGGCAAGAAAAGACAAGACCTTTTCCAATGTGGATGTGAACCTGAAATTCAATAAGCCCGAAGTGCAGATCACGGTAGACAGGATGAAGGCCAAGGACCTGGGGCTGTCTACGCAGGATGTGATCGCCGCGATGCAGTCTGCCTTCAGCGGTGGGCGCCTCGCCTATTTTATCATGAATGGCTACCAGTACCAGGTGATCGCGCAGGTAGACAGAACGGACAGGAACAAGCCGGTAGATATAGAAAAAATATACGTGCGCAACAATACGGGGCAAAGCATCCCGCTGGATGCTGTGGTGCATATGGAAGAAAGCAGCAGCCCATCAACATTATTTCATTTCAACCGGTACAAGGCAGCCACGATCTCCGCATCGCTGGCTGAAGGAAAGACCATCGGCGACGGCATCAATGCCATGAATGCTATCGGCAAACGGATGCTGGATGAAAGTTTTCAGACCGCGCTGAACGGACCCTCGAGAGACTATGCAGAAAGTTCCTCGAACATCGTATTCGCCTTTGGTATGGCGCTGATATTGATCTACCTCGTACTCGCTGCGCAGTTTGAAAGCTTCCTCGATCCGTTCACCATCATGCTTACGGTGCCGCTCGCGCTCGCTGGCGCATTGCTCAGCCTCTGGATATTCAAACAGACCATCAATATATTTTCCGAGATCGGGATGATCATGCTGATCGGACTCGTTACCAAGAATGGCATATTGATCGTTGAATTTGCTAACCAGAAGAGAGAACACGGCCTTTCCAGGCTGGAGGCCGTGATTGAAGCCTCGTCACAGCGTTTACGACCCATCCTGATGACGAGCCTGGCCACTTCATTCGGTGCATTGCCGATCGCGATGAGCCTGGGAGCGGCTTCCACCAGCCGTATACCGCTGGGGATCGTGGTAGTGGGCGGTATCGTGTTCTCATTGATACTCACCCTGCTGGTTATTCCCGCAGTGTATACCTTTATATCCGGTACCCACAAGCCGCATAAGACGGAAGTAACCGAATAGACCATGAAGCCATCTATTGCAGACATACGGAAAGAGTACAGGCTGCAGTCGCTGGATGAGGCGGACACAGCCGCGGACCCGTTCACACAATTCGACCGCTGGTGGGCCGAAGCGATGGCCAGCGAGATCACGGAGGTGAATGCCATGACGCTCGCCACCGCAACAAAAGAAGGAATTCCCTCGGCCCGGATCGTACTACTGAAAGGGTACGACAGCAACGGCTTTATCTTCTATACCAATTACAATAGCCATAAGGGACTGCAACTGGCGGACAACCCGCATGCGTCACTTGTTTTTTTCTGGAAGGAACTGGAACGGCAGGTGCGGATAGATGGATCAGTAGAAAAAACGAGTGCGGAAACCAGCGATGCTTATTTCCTTTCCCGTCCAAAAGGGAGTCGTATCGGGGCCTGGGCCAGCCCGCAGAGCCATGTGATCCGCCACCGCCGGGAAATAGAAGAAAGGGTGCTATCGCTCGAATCGAAATATGGAGAAGAGGTTCCCAGGCCACCGCATTGGGGTGGTTATATCGTACGTCCCGAAAAAATGGAATTCTGGCAAGGCCGCAGCAGCAGGCTGCATGACCGGATAGTATATTCCCGCTGGGAAGATGACTGGACCCGGGAGCGACTGGCGCCGTGAAACAATAGAGAGAGCTAAAGCAGATTCGCCAACGCGGCCGAATCGTCACCTATAAGGTTGGCACCGCAAATCGCTCATAGAAGGAGACTATTCCTGCACAACGATATCTTTTACGTTGCCAGTTCTTTTCAAAGCACCCCATTGCTGAAGTTCTCCTTTGATGGCACGGCGGTAAGACCGGAACAGCACCACCAGCATGATCCATCTGTAGACCAACCGTTGTGGAAGCAACCACAATAACCGCCACGGATTTCTTTCTTTTTCCAATGCAAAGGCCAGGAACCCGATCAGCGCATCCACCAGCATAAAGATCAGGTAGTACACACCGATCTTGCCGCGGCTTTCGGTAAACAGGCCGAGTACCATGAGCAGGTCCGCTACCGGCGTAAAGAGCGGGATGATGTATTTAAAAAGAAGGATATCAGGAAAAGCGATCCATCCCAGGGCGCCATAGTTACTGTTGAACATCAGGTCTTTGTGCTTCCAGAAGGTTTGCATTACGCCAAAGCTCCAGCGCAAGCGCTGTTTCATGAACTGGTTCAGTTTCTCAGGCGCCTCCGTGTAGGCGATCGCCTTCGGCTCATTGTCTACGATATAGCCTGCGCGAAGGATGCGTACCGTGAGATCGCAATCCTCTGCGAGTGTATCCACCGTGAACCCTCCTGCCAGCAGCAGCGCGTCTTTATTGAACCCGCCGATAGCGCCCGGCACCACCGTGATGGCATTGACATAGGCAAATGCTTTCCGGTCGAAGTTCTGGCTGGTGATATATTCCACGCTCTGCCAGTTCGTGAGCATGTTCACTTCATTGCCCACTTTCACCACGCCCGCCACGGCGCCCACGCGCGAATCATACAAACGGCCCATCAGTTTGCTCACCGCATCCGGCATCAATTTGGTGTCGGCATCGATGCACACGACGTAGTCGGCGTGCGATTGTGAAATGCCATAGTTCAGCGCGGAGGCCTTGCCGCCATTCACTTTGGTGAAGACTTTTATCTTGGGATGGTGTTCAAATTCGGTCTTCACCTTTTCAAAAGTGCTGTCTTTGCTTCCATCATCTACGAAGATGATCTCGAAATCCGGGTAGTCGCATCTCAGCAGGTTGTGCAGGGAGCTTACGGCATTCACTTCTTCATTATAAGCCGGAACGATGATGGAAATCAGCGGAGGATCGGTTGGCACGGGCGCCCTGAACTTCTTGTCGCGTTTTTTTTCCAGTATGGCAAGTACACCGATCGTAAGAAGACGAACGGCGCTCAGCAGGAGAAAAACGACAAATATGAACGCGAAAAAGGATCCCAGGATATACCCGGCCATTGCCACGGCGTAGTTGACCTGTAAAAGATAATATCCGCTGGTGTGCGGTACTTCCGGCATCAAGGCATCGCGGCTCTTGCCGAGGAGGTCGGCTACGGTAGTGAACTGGTAACCCTTGCTTTGAAAGAACCTTATGATCATGCCGGCAGCCTTCACGGTTTGCGTTCTGTCGCCGCCACTGTCGTGCAGCAGGATAATGCTTCCGTACAGGTCCGTGCTGTCCAGCGGGTTGTTCACGCGGCTGTTATATGCGCGCACAACGCGTTCATAGATCGTATCGGCATTGAAGTTCGGTATCTCGCCCATCTGCCAGTCTTCGGGGTCAATGCTTTCCCCCACCGTTAAATAATTGCGGGTGCGGCTCAGCGCCACCGGCGCCAGTTCTTCATACTGGCCAGGCTCGCTGTCTGCATTGAACGGCGCACGGAACAGGATGGTACTGCGCCCGATAATGCATTCGATCAGGAGGCGGGTGGCATCTATCTCCAGGCCGGCCCGCTTGGAACTGACTGCCGCCATATTGGGATGAAAGAAGGTGTGGTTGCCGATCTCGTGCCCTTCGCGGTAGATTCTTTTTACCAGCGGGATATTATTCTCTGCATTGAAACCAATGAGAAAGAAAACGGCAGGAACATGGTAATGCGAGAGCGTATCAAGGATCTGTGGCGTATACACCGGGTCGGGGCCATCATCGAAGGTGATCACCACCTTTTTTGTTTTGGGCTTCCCCAGTTTGCGGATGAGATAGGTAGACGGAAGCTTGTCATAAATCTCCTCGCTGATGAGCATTTCGGTGGTATCGATCTCGGGCTTCACATGGCCGTCCGCAGGGCTGGAAAGGATATCGAGGACCTCGCCGTCACCTACATAGTCCGGCTTGGAGGAACGCTTATCTACCTTGCTGAACTCCGCCACATCAAAATTTTTCAGCAGCGACTTGGTCATGGGGATGTGATAGAACTGCCAGAGCCGGCTGTCTTCGCTGCCAAGCCGCCAGAGCGCGGTCCCTGCCAACCCATATTCCGTTGCAAATCGCAAAGAATTGAAATTGGTGGCCGCGTCGGTGAAATACACATCGTGCAGGTCATCGTCATCGTCGTAATACGAATAGTGGAGGTTATAGGTATCGTTGTCAAAATCCACTACGCCATCGCTTTCCTGCGCCGTGGTCAGTGCGCGGTCATAAGTGATGGTGGTGCACGGGCCTTTCTTCTGCCAGTCGTACCCGTAGGCGGCCATGCACAGAACGATCTTTTTAACTGGAACTTCCTGCGCGAGTTCATCGACCGCGGCCTCCACCCATCGCTGCGTACCAATGGGGCCGGGCTTGGTATCGTCGGAAGACTGGTCGTACGCCATCAGGAAGATGTAGTCGTTGTATTTCGCCAGCTCGCTGAAATTGTAATCGTCATCGAACGGGATCACGTCCTGCGTTACCAGGTAGTTCGCTGCATGGAGACGGGTGTACAGTTCCTGCTGGAACTGCACCAGCGCTTCGTCATTATCTTCATTCAGTTCCTCGAAATCGACATTGATGCCGGCAAATTTGTACTGGCCGAGCAGGTTTACGAGGTCATTGATCAGGCGTTCTTTCTTTTTTGGGTCATGGATGATGCGGTGTATGACATCGCCCCTGAATTTCTGATGAAGGCTGTCGAAATTACTGAGCATGGGCATAACCGCCACGCGGGCCTGGGTAACCACTTCCAGTGCGCGCTGGTTTTGATCCTTGTTCAGGGTGGTATATAAGGTATCTCCGTCGCCGATAAAGAACCATTCCGGTACCACGAGGTTCATCCGGCCGATATTGTTTTTCAGCGAGATGAGCGACTGGGGTTCCCATCCCACATAAAAACCGGCACGGATGCCGAGGCTGTCGCTGAACAGGGGCGATTCCGAGAGGTCCAGCACCCCGTCTTTGTGGAACCGGTTCTTTTTGTAATGATCGAAGATGTATTTCCGGAAACCGCGGTATTCCTTGCCGAGGTCGCTTTCGCGGTACATGGGTATCTCACCCGTCAGCACTCTTTTGATCGCACGGTCCTGGAGTGGCATGTCGGGCTGGAACCCCTTTTTAATGCCATAGTACACACCCACGAGGCCGCCACAAACAAGGAGGATCACTGCAATGCGCGTGAGCCTGTAGCGCTGCCAGCGGGAACGCGTCTGTGTCTGGAATATCTGCGGCGGGGTTGGGGTCATACGGACAGGATGCAGGAACAAAGATCATTCCTTCCTTATCCCTCAAAGGTAGAATAGAAATAAGGTGTTTTCGCCTCGAATTCGGCGCTGCAGGTATCCACCATTTTATACACCCGTGTAATGCCCAGTCGTTTTCTTTTTTCGTACACCTCTTCATCCGTGCAATTGCCTTGGAGAATCCGGGAGATCTGCAGGTCGCCGAAACCATTTTTCTTCGCAGTCCGAAGCAGCTCCTCCGGCAGGGTATCCAGGGAATACTGGCTGATCTCTTTTTCAATATTGCAGATGATCTGTACCTGGTTGATGAACCAGCGGTCGATGCCGGTGGCCTGTGAAATGGTCTTTACCGTAACACCCTGCATCAGTGCATCCTTGATGCGGAAGATGCGGTCCCATTTAGGTATTTTGATGTACTCAACGATCTCATCGCTTTTCATGAGGCTTTTGCCATAGTAGCCAAGACCCACGGCCTCGTTCTCCAGGCTCTGGCAGGCTTTCTGGATGGCTTCATTAAAGCTGCGGCCGATCGCCATCACTTCACCTACGCTTTTCATCTGAAGGCCGAGCGTATCATTGGCGCCCTTGAACTTGTCGAAGTTCCAGCGGGGCATTTTTACTATTACATAGTCGAGCGCGGGCTCGAAATAGGCGGAGGTTGTTTGGGTGATCTGGTTCTTGAGCTCATCCAGGGAATAACCGATCGCGAGCTTGGCCGCAATCTTGGCAATGGGGTAACCCGTTGCCTTGGAGGCCAGCGCCGAGGAGCGGCTCACGCGGGGATTGATCTCCACAGCGATCAGCTCTTCGGTAACAGGATTGAGCGCGAACTGCACATTGCAGCCCCCGGCAAAATTGCCCAGGCTCCGCATCATGAGAATCGCCTTGTTGCGCATCTCCTGGAAAGCGGTATCGCTGAGCGTCATGGCCGGTGCCACGGTGATGCTGTCGCCGGTATGTACGCCCATGGGGTCAACGTTTTCCACGGTGCAGATGATGACCACGTTATCGTTCTTATCGCGCAGCAATTCCAGTTCAAATTCTTTCCAGCCGAGCACTGCTTTTTCTACCAGTACTTCGTGGATGGGAGATGCCTTCAGGCCTCTTTCGAGGGCCGCATCCAGGTCTTCCTTCCCATGTACAAAGCCGCCGCCCGTACCGCCGAGCGTAAACGAGGGGCGTATCACCAGCGGGAAGCCGATCTGCTGCGCAAATTCCTTTCCTTCCAGAAAACTGTTTGCCACATGGCTGGGCGCCACCGGCATGCCTATTTTGAACATCAGCTGGCGGAACTTTTCGCGGTCTTCTGCCGTGTCGATGGCGGCAACGTCCACGCCGATCAGCCGGCAATTATATTTTTCCCAAACGCCGAGCTCATCTGCCTCCTTGCAAAGGTTGAGGGCGGTCTGGCCACCCATCGTGGGCAGCACGGCATCGATCTTGTTTTCTTCCAGGATCTGTTCGATGCTTTCTACGTTCAATGGCAGCAGGTACACCTTATCCGCCATCATCGGGTCGGTCATGATCGTGGCGGGGTTGCTGTTTACCAGGATCACCTCGATACCCTCTTCGCGCAGGCTGCGGGCAGCCTGGGAACCGGCGTAGTCGAACTCGCAGGCCTGGCCGATGATGATCGGGCCCGAGCCAATGATAAGAACGGACTTGATTGAGTTATCTTTGGGCATGTTGCGCGGCTGTTTTTTCGTAACGGGACAAACCGTGCAAATGTAAGAACGACGGGGAAAAGCGGCGGGATAAATTTGAACAAAACGTACATAGGACCAAAAACCGGATATGACAGGCCTGAAAGAAGGGAATAAAGCACCGCTGTTTACCGCGCCGGACCAGGATGGCAGGCTGGTGTCGCTGAAGGATTTCCTGGGCCGGAAGCTGGCCGTCTATTTTTACCCCCACGATGATACGCCCACCTGTACCACCCAGGCCTGCAACCTGCGGGACAACTACCGGTTGCTCCAGAAACAGGGATACCAGGTAATCGGCATCAGTACCGACAGCGTAAAGAGCCATAAAAAATTCGAAAAGAAATACGGGCTGCCATTCCCGCTCCTGGCAGACGAAGGCCTGCAGATCGTAAAGAAGTATGGGGTCTGGGGGGAGAAGAAATTCATGGGGCGCATTTTCGACGGAACGCATCGCACCACTTTCCTGATCGATGAGCAGGGCAAGATCAGCCATATCATCGAAAAGCCGGTGAGCAAGAACCATGCGAAGGAGATATTGACCGCCGGTGAGGCGGGATAGAAGCAGATAACCCATCAGCATATGAAAAAAATACTTTTCCTGTTAGCCTGTGTCGTTCCCATATGGCTGGCTGCACAGAAAACAGACAGGCGGCTGGAAGCGAAAGTGAAGGAACTGCTTGCGGGCTTCCACGGGCAGGCAGGCATTTACATACACGACCTGAAAAGGAACAGAACGGTTGCTATCAATGCTGATACGATATTTCCCACCGCGAGCATGATCAAGGTCCCTATTCTGACGGGTATCATGAACAAGCTGCACCGCGGCGAACTGGAATATCACCAGGAACTGGTGTATAAAGATTCGCTGTTGTACGCAGGGGTAGACATACTGGGATCATTCAAAAGCGGCGAGAAGATCGAGTTGAGCAAGGTGATGATGCTGATGCTGACGATGAGCGATAATACGGCGAGCCTCTGGCTGCAAAGCCTGGCGGGCGGCGGCGTTCGCATCAACCAGCTGATGGACAGCCTCGGCCTCCGCGTGACGCGCGTGAACAGCCGTACACCGGGGCGCGAAGCGAACAGAAGCGAGTTCGGATGGGGACAAACATCGCCGCACGAAATGGCCACCCTGATGGAAAAGATCGTACACGGAGAAGTGATCGATGCGGCTACGAGCGCCAAAATGCTCAGGCTGCTGGGACGGAACTATTGGGATGAAGAAGCGATCTCGCAGGTACCCTCTGATGTGTTTGTGGCGAGTAAGAGCGGCGCCGTAGACGCCACCCGCAACGAAGTGTTGTTTGTGAACGGAAAGAAAGGCCCTTACATTTTCTGCATCTGCACCAAGAATAATACCGACCATAGCTGGAAGATCGACAACGAAGCCTGGGAAGTGACGAGAAGGATATCGAAGCTGTTGTGGGATGAGTTGCAGTAACGAATCTATCAGAATATCCAGTACACCAGCAGGCTCATGACGTAGGCCAACCCGGTCATATACACGAACTGGAAGGCAGGCCATTTCCAGGTACGCGTTTCTCTTTTTACAACGGCGAGCGTGCTCATGCATTGCATGGCCAGCACATAAAACACCATCAGCGATAAAGCGGCAGGGAGCGTGTACACCTTTCGCCCATCCTGCCAGCGCGCGGCCTGGAGTTTTTGGGTGAGGGTCTTGTTATCGTTCTCGCCAACACTATACAGCGTGGCCATGGTTCCTACAAAAACTTCTCGGGCGGCAAAAGATGTGATCAGGGCAATGCCGATCTTCCAGTCGTACCCCAGCGGTTTGATGACGGGTTCGATGGTCTTGCCGAGTATGCCTGCATATGAGTTTTGCAGTTTTGCTGCGGCCAGGTCCCGGTGAAGGGAATCGGCCAGTTCGGGATGCTGCTTCACCATCACCGCATATTTTTCCTGGAGAGCGCTCATGCGATGACCCGGTCCATAGGAGCTCAGGAACCAGAGCAGCAGGCTGATAACGATGATCACGCGGCCTGCGTCGCGCACGAATATTTTTGCTTTTTCCACCATGGTCACGCCCACGTTCTTCCAGCGCGGCGCGCGGTATACCGGCAGCTCCAGGATGAAAAAACTTTTCTCCGTTACCCTGATGAACCATTTCAGAATATAGCTTACGAGCAGGGCCATCACGGTCCCAAGCAGGTACAGGCACATCATCACCAGCCCCTGTAAACTGAGGAACCCGAAATAATATTTGTCGGTGATCACGAGTGCGATGAGCATTGTATATACCGGAAGGCGCGCACTGCAGCTCATCAGCGGAGTGATGAGGATGGTGAGCAGTTTTTCTTTTTTATTCTCGATATTTCGCGTGCTCATGATCGCGCTCACCATGAACGATATCGCTGCGCGGAAGAACATCAACATCGATATTGCCGGGCTTGAAACAGAACTGGGCGTAGCCGTCGTACCCGTAAACCCCCGGAAGAACCGCGGATTGGCCGCATTGAAAAGGGCCATTGTTCAAACAGCCCGACAAAATCGCCGCCTGCTGGCCCGCGACTTTATAGACAATAAAGCACTGGCCCCGCTGGCCATCGAAGAGCTGCGCAGCCACCTGCCCGCGATCAGCGAATATGGGTCGATACATTATCTCATCCATTACGAAAACTTTCTGCTCAATCAGCAGCAGCGGAACACAATCCGCGAGATCGGGCAGCGCCACTCCTTCAATCCCACCCGTACCCAGGCAGAAGAAGTGATGCAGCGCTATGGCCGCATACAGCAGATCATGCAGCACAACGTCTCCGAACCCGATCCGCTGGAGAAAAAAATATTTACCGAGAAGCTGGACGATATTTTACTGCACCGCATCTGGGGCTACCTCATTTTGCTCATAGTGCTTTTCTTTCTTTTCCAGAGCGTTTTCTGGCTGGCCCGCTTCCCGATGGACGGCATCGAATGGAGCTTCAAGGAAGCCGGCGGGTGGCTCAGCCATATGCTGCCAACAGCCTGGTGGAGCGACCTGCTCATCAACGGCGTGGTCGCAGGCCTCAGCGGCATCATCGTATTTGTTCCGCAGATCATGATCCTGTTC
>Ga0206954_1201_pt1 | contig 13882 bp, 6 predicted proteins | sample Alteio_BWOrgHeat_37_FD_153250 | JGI IMG/M metagenome (GOLD analysis project Ga0206954, IMG submission 153250) | Enriched cells from forest soil in Barre Woods Harvard Forest LTER site, Petersham, Massachusetts, United States -... | ecosystem: Environmental > Terrestrial > Soil > Temperate forest > O...
TACAAAATCCTCGGCCTTGAGCTTAAAAAAGTGAAATATGTGCGGAGTATGAGTTTTGTGCAAGGCACAACGGTAAACTTTGTACGCAGTACCATGGTTGTAGTACTGCTGTTGCTCATATTTGGTTCAACTATAACGCCGGGCCAGTACCTCAGTCTTTTATTTTATTCGTTCTTCCTGTTTAACCCCTTGCAGGAGCTCGGCAACGTAATGGTTACCTACCGCGAGGCGCAGGTGTCGCTTGCCAATTTCGAGGGCATAATTAATACGCCGATCGATCCAAAACCCGAAAAGCCGGTAATGCTTGAAAAGGTAAAAACGCTTGCGTTCGATAACGTCAGCTTTAAACATTTAACGGCGAACCGTAACGCGCTAAATCACATCGATTTTGATACACGCAGCGGCGAAACCATTGCTTTTGTGGGTCCGTCCGGTTCGGGGAAAACGACCCTCGTTAAACTGTTGGTAGGGCTTTATCAACCGCTTGAGGGCGATATTTTGTACAATGGTACGCTGAGCAATGCGATTGACCTTGATCAGCTGCGCGAGAAGATCGGCTTTGTAACGCAGGATACCCAATTGTTCTCGGGTACTATCCGCGAGAATTTGCAGTTTGTCCGCCCCGGCGCCACAGATGAGGAATGTATGGACGTATTGCAGCGGGCCGCCTGCCAAACCCTGCTGGCACGTGCCGATAAGGGATTAAGCACAGTGATCGGCGAGGGTGGTGTAAAAGTTTCAGGCGGCGAAAAGCAGCGTCTATCCATCGCCCGTGCCTTATTGCGCCGGCCGGATATTTTGGTATTTGACGAGGCCACCTCCTCGCTGGATTCCATTACCGAAGAAGAGATCACCGATACTATCCGCAATGTTTCCGAATTGGAAAATCATATTACTATCCTCATCGCGCACCGCTTGTCCACCATTATGCATGCCGATAAAATATTTGTGCTGGAGAAAGGCCATATCGTCGAATCGGGCCAGCATTTCGACCTCCTGTCGCAAAAAGGCCTGTATTATGCCATGTGGAGGCAACAGATTGGGGAGAAGGTGTCTTTGGAAGTATAAGAAGATTTCGGATTTATTTAATCAATGAGACTAAACGATTTCTCTTCTTTAAAAATCCGAAATCCAAAATTCCGACATCCGAAATTCTTCCCTCAAACACTGATGATCCCTGTCTTCACCGCAAATATCACCAGGCCAACCAAATTCTTCGATCTTGTTTTTTCGAAAAGGCGGGCGCGGTAGCCTTCAACAGTGCGTACGCTAAGGAAAATTTTATCGGCGATCTCCTGGTTTGAACATTCCTGGCACACCAGTCGCAATACTTCAATTTCGCGTTCATTAAAGTCGGTTAATGACAGCGCCGTATTGCCGGACTGGGAGTTGCCCGCGAGCTGTTTTATCAGCGTTACGGAAAGATGTTCGTTAAAGTAATAGTCTTTGTGATAAACGGTCGAGATGGCTTCTATGATCTCTTCAGGCTCGGCATTTTTGAGCAAATACCCCGAAGCGCCGGCCTTCATCATATCCACAATGTATTTATCCTCATTAAACATCGACAGGGCAAGCACTTTGATCCCGGGATAATGCTGTTTTACATGGGCGGTTGTTTGTATGCCATCCATTTCGGGCATTTTGATGTCCATCAATATCACATCCGGCACCTGGGTGGCCAGTTGTGCGATCAACTGTTTTCCGTTGGAGGCTTCAACGATCAGGTCGAAATCAGGATTGTCTTCCAGCGTAGCTTTCAAACCGTTCCTGAATATCTTATGATCGTCGGCAATTCCTAACCTGATCTTTTCCATAGCGTAAAGGTTGATGATTGTTATTCGTGGGCGAAACTAAATTACTTTCGAAGCATCTATTAAAAATGGTAAAAGTAGTTATTTTAATAACATAAATTGCTTTTGGTGAGTTGACTGTTGTATAATTAGGGGATATAATAGCATCATGCCATTCTTAAATTAGCCGCTATCCTTAAGCCCTAAGAAGCCGTTTAAGAATTATATTATTCATTGCCGTCCCGACCTTTGATCAGGGCGGACTAATGGCAAACAAACTGCGGGCTTTAGCCCAAACACGCCGAACAATTTGGGCTAAAGCCCACTATTGTAGCTAATTTTTAACCGTTGACTGAAGTCAACGGCAATGAAAAATAAATTCAGCTCATTTTTTGACAGCTTCTAAATAAAAAAGGAACAAAATTTGACTCAGGACTTTGGACTCAAAACTTTGGACTTAAAACACTACTTCATCCTAACCCTGATAATGGTGATGGAACCATTTTGGGGTTTGGTATAAATATTTATTTCGCCGTTTATCAATTGCACCCGGCTTTGCAGATTTTTAAGGCCAAAGCCGTGCTTTACCTGGTCGATATTAAAGCCTTTCCCGTTATCTTTAAATTCCATGATCAGCCAGCCGGGTTCGTTGGTGAGCGTCAAATGGATGACAGTTGCCCCTGAGTGTTTTATCGCATTACTAAAAAGCTCCTGTGCGATGCGATAAAAGGCCAACTCAATTTGCGGTTTGAACCGGATCTCGGTTAGTTTTTTTTTTAGCTCGACCCTTACGCCTGTGTTTTCTTCGATTTTAACACACAAACCCTCAAGCGCTTCCAGCAAGCCGTAGTCGGTAAGCACCGGGGGCAACACATTGTATATAATGTTGCGTATCTCACTTATACATTCATCTGCCAGGCGCCGGGTATCAACCAGTACGGGCTGGGCCGTATCTGTAACGCAACTTTTATCCAGCCGGTGTAAATTCAGTTTTATGGCCGATAATACCTGCCCAACGCTATCGTGCAGGTCTTCTGCCAGTCGCTTTCGTTCGCTCTCCTGCGTTTCAAATACCGCTTTTAACAATTCGGCTTGCTTTTCGTCCTGCAATTTGCGCAACTCTACCTGGTTCTTTATCATTTTTCGCTGATAGATGATCACGAAAAAGAATAAAAAAACAATCAGTATAACAATTACCAGCGTGCCGGTAACTAATACTGGGACGAGGTTACTTTCTGGTTCTGGGGCTTGCACAACAGTCCGACGGTAAATAAAATATTAGCGACTATATTGGTTAAGTTATTGATGAGGTACAAACTCACTTTGTGTTCAGACAAGATACGCTTAAAAAGCATGAACACAAAAATGTTGATGGCAAAATAGAAAAGCATGCCGGCGTTGATCCAAAACAGCGCTTGTTTTTCGATGTGCACAAATTCCTGCCGGGTAAGCAGCTGGTAGAAATACAAAAGCGAAAAACAGGTGATCAAAATACTTAACACCGTATTTGACAGCGAGGGATAGTCATTTATACCTTCCATAAATATCATGTTGGCGATGGCAAAAGCAAGCACAACCGACGATGTGACCAGGATTGTATTTTTAAGGATAGGATTAAAAAAAGCATAAAAATACATAGCGCCCAGCAATAAAATACTGATTGCTATGTAAATATGGATAACCGGGTAATTGGTTGCCGTACCGATGGCTATCAGTACCCGCAGCATCACGTCGGCCAGGAACGATGCCAGGAAGTATGCCGCAGCGATCTTTAGCACTATATCAAGGTTTTTGTAAACAATAAGTGCCACCAATACCGGCACAAACCCTGATATCGTAGATAAAACGCCTAAACCAGTGTAAACAAACATGACCCCCTCCCTGTTTAGTTCTTTTAAAATTTACCCACGCTCAGCTTATTATGCGGGCAGCCGGGGGAACCGGGGCAAGGGGTTGACTGGTCGCCAATTTCATAAATTTTTTGAACCGGTACGCCGGTTGCAGACGCTGCATCCTCATGCGGTTCTTCATTGATCTGGTCATTACCATCGCTCACCACTCCGGTAATAACCAAATGTTTTTTACCGTCATGATCGATCGCATAATAAAAGCGAATGCCAAGGCAGCCTTCCTGTGCCAGGATGCGCTCTAATATTTCCTTCCCAAAAAACTGGGAAATGGTTTCACCGGGGTGCCGGTCGCGGTAGTTTTTTGTCCAGCTGGCGGCCTCATCCAATTTAATAGGACCGCCTTCGTTGCCTGTAATTACTGGTTTTCTTTTTGTTTCCATTTGATATGCATGCAGGGTTTAAATTGTTGATATTAAAACTGGGTTTTTGTTTAAATTCCCTTTAGTATTTATTATAGCTATGATGAAGTACCGTCGCTCAGCAAGCCTTTTGGGCAGCCCGGAGAGCCGGGGCACGGCGTTGACTGATCACCTACTTCGTAAAGTACGGGCTTGGCAGCGCCACCAGGGTCAACCTGGTCGGTACCGTCGTGGTTTACGCCCGAGATCACGAGGTGCCTTTTACCATCATGGTCATTCGCATGGTAAAACCGAAGGGCTACGCAGCCGTCCTGTGCCAATATACGTTCAAGTATCTCTCTTCCAAACAGGTGCGAAATGGTTTCACCGTTTTGTTTGTCGCGGAAATTTTTTGTCCAGCCGGCAGCAACGTGCGGGTCAATCGGGCCGCCTTCTTTGCCGGTGATAATTGATTTTCTTTCTGTTTCCATTGTTTTGGGTGGGTCGGGTTTAAAATAGTTTGGTTAAAACTAAGCGTAATTAGTCGTTTTTTCAAATACGTTGCGGGAAGAACGTAAAACACAAAAAATACTAACAACTGTGAGTGTATTGATATTCAGCAAGTTGTAAAAAAGATAATATTTTGAAATTAAAAAATTTGCGTAGTTTTACGCAGCAAGTTCCGTGGTGGCACGGTGGGTTCCAAAAGGTATCGTTGTTTTTTGTATTCCCCTCCCTGTAATTAACATTTGTCCCCAATTTGTCCACCTAAATTTTTTTTATCGCGCTTTAATAGTGTTTATCTTTAGGTGTGCTTACATTTATGCCAGTCAATAGTTTTAATGCATTCATCACACCGCATCCTTTAGAAACAACAACTAATCCTGATATACCATGAAAAAACTTTACCTGTCCTTGTACAATTTAATCCCCGCAAAAAAACTAAAGCATCTTTTTGCCTTTGTTTTTATAGCAGCCACAGTATTGCCGGCCAAATTACTGGCCCAGGCGCCCACCCTCAGTTATAGCAGCCCATATAGCTTTTTGCTAAACACGCCGGGTACATTGGCGCCCACAAGCAGTAATGTGGCGGCGCCGACAGGCGCTTACGGCAGCGCGACGCTTCTCGGAACCGGCATGACATTCCAGGTGAATGGCGTGGCTGTAGACGCTGCGGGCAATATGTATGTGAACGATGCAGGCACCGGCGGTGGTGAGTTTATCTACAAGATAGCTGCTGACGGCAGCAGCACCACTAGTATAGGCTCGGGCTTTGTGCCCCAAAGCGGCAACGTGGCAGTAGACGGGGCCGGAAACGTATACGTTACCGACCAGTCGCGTGTATGGAAAATACCGGCAAGCGGCTCACCCGTAACCTATGGTACACCTGTAGTTATCAATAGCAGCTTAACCCAGCCGTTCGGCATAGCATGTGATGCGGCCGGGAACTTATACGTAACTAATTTGGCCGGCGGCGTATATAAAATGGCGAGCGATGGTTCCAATGCAGTCAGGATAGATACCGGGATCGGCGAACCGGCATCTGTAGCCATCGATGCAGCCGGAAATGTTTATGCGACTGATTTTAGCACCCTGGCGCTGTATGAGATACCAGCCAACGGCGGCCCGCAGACGCAGCTGGCAACAGGCTTCAGCTTTCCCAGGGGTTTGGCGGTAGATGCCGCCGGAACTATTTATGTGGATGATGAGGGCAAAAGCGGCATTTTTACGGTACAGCCCGGTGGCGGAACGCCGGTGGCGCTGGTTGCCGGTTTGAGTAATCTTGTCGGCCTGGCGGTTGATGCCAGTTACAATTTGTATGGAGTTTTACAGGGCACAGGTGGCGTAAGCAAATTTAGCCCCACCGGCGGCTATTTTATCAACCCTGTAACCTTGCCTGCTGGCCTGAGTTTTGATCAAACGACTGGCATTATAAGCGGAACGCCAACGGCGTCAAGTCGTCCGGTCAATTACCTGGTCAGCGCTTATAACGGCAATGGGGGAGCATCGGCCACTGTAAACATTGCGGCTGACGCGGTTATTTTTAGTTACAGCACACCACAAACCTATACCGCCGGTACGGCTATTACAGCGCTTGATCCCTCCATCACTGCCGGTACAGTCGGCAGCCCTGGTTACAGCGCCACCTCGGTGAGTGTCGGTTCGGGCTTTAGCAACCCCGCTGCGGTAGCCGTTGACGCCGCGGGCAATGTATACGCGGCTGATGCCGGCAATGGCGCGGTTAAAAAAATACCGGCCGGCGGTGGTTCATCGGTGAGCATCGGCTCAGGGTTTAGCTACCCAACCGGTGTAGCGGTTGATGCGGCAGGCGATGTTTTTGTTGCCGACCCGAGCAGCGACCTGGTAGCTGAGATACCGGCTGGCGGAGGAGCCCAGGTTACCCTGGGAAGCGGCTTTACGGCGCCCTTCGCGGTTGCGGTTGATCAATCGGGAAATGTTTACGTTATTGACGAAGGCACCAATACATTATATAAAATTCCGGCAGGTAATGGTACGCCCGTTGTTCTTGGCGCGGGATTTATCGAACTTACCGCCCTCACGGTTGATCAGTCGGGTAACCTGTACGTTGTCGACGGCGGCGCCAGTACGGTATATGAGGTACCTGAAAAAGGCGGCATACTGGTAAGCGTAGGCGGATCATTTTTATTCCCTACAGGTGTAGCTGTGGACGCATCCGGCATCGTATATGTGGCCGATTATGACCGCGATAAAATATACCAGTTGTCTGGCTGCGGCTGTACAGAGGTATCAATAGGGTCCCATTTTTCTCAACCCGGCGGCCTGGCAGTTGACGGCGCCGGCAATGTTTATGTAGCCAGTACCGGCAGTAGCAAGATCAAAGAGATCAGCCCCGTAGGCGGCTACTTTATAAACACACCCTTGCCAAAAGGGCTGCGCATGAATGACACCACAGGAGTGATCAGCGGTAAGCCTAAAACGGTATCTTCCGCAGCAAGTTATACGATTACCGCATGGAATGCGGCCGGTTTCGGCTCGGCGCCGCTTAGCATTACGGTAGTGGCGCCCCCGGCACCGGCAATAAGTTATGCTACTCCCCCAACTTACACCGCAGGCACAGCCATCACACCGCTTAGCCCGTCAAACAGCGGCGGAACGGTTGCTTTCCCCGCTTATAACGATACCCCTGTAAGCATTGGCTCGGGTTTTAGCAGTCCTTTTGGCGTTATAACCGATGCGGCCGGCGATATTTACATCGCTGATGCCGGCAGCGGCATTATAAAGGAGATCCCTTTTGGCAGCACCACCCCGGTGCCCGTAGCTTCCGGTTTTGATTATCCTACAGCCATAGCGCTGGACGCTGCCGGCGACTTGTACATAGCCGACCAGGGCGCTCATGCGGTGTACGAGATACCTTTTGGAGGGTCCCAGCAAACCATCGCCAGCCTGGATGCACCCGATGGCATCGCCGTTGATGCCGCCGGAAACGTGTTCGTGTCCGACGAAACAAGCAATACGGTATACAAGCTGGGCTCAGGAAGCCCCACCGTCATAGAGTCGGGCTTTTCCGACCTGACCAACATCACGCTCGACAGTTCGAATAATTTATATATTTTGGATGGCGGCGGCAGTACGCTATACGAGGTCCCCGAAACGGGCGGTATACCCATCCCCATCGGCGACTTTTTTCTATACCCTACGGCGGTTACGGTTGACGCCCAGGGCAATATTTTCGTGGCCGACGGCGACGCAGGCACTATATTTAAACTGCCCATAGGCACCCTTGGACAATTTGCAATAGCCAACGGGTTTAATGAACCAGGCGGTGTTGCGGTTGATGGCGCAGGCAACGTATACGTGGGCGACACCAACAACAACGCGGTTGACGAAATTAACCCGGCCGGCGGCTACTTCTTAAATACCCCACTGCCACAGGGTTTAAGTTTAGACAGCAAAACCGGCGCCATCAGCGGCACAGCAACCGGCGCCAGCCCAGCCAAAAATTATACTATTACTGCTTACAACACGGGCGGAAACAGCGCCGCCATGGTAAGTATCGCTGTAACGCTGCCTCCGCCACCCGTTATTGCCTATACTACTCCGCAGTTATTTACTGAGGGGGTTGCTATTACACCGGTTGCACCTACTTCAAACAACGTGGACCTGCCTTCCTATAGCAGTACATTTGGCACAGTTGGCACCGGGTTTAATCTTCCTCATGACGTGGCTATCGACAATAAGGGCAATATTTATATTGCCGACGCCGGAAATCAAAAGGTATGGGAGCTTCCTGCGGGCGGCGGCCCGCAGGTGAGCATCGGCTCAGGCTTTGTTGGCCCGGTAGGCGTTGCTGTTGATACGCTGGGTAATGTGTACGTAGCCGATGGCAGTGCCCCCGCCGTTATAAAGATACCGGCAGGCGGCGGCCCGCAGGTGTCGCTCGGATCGGGTTATAATTACCCGGATGCCGTAGCAGTGGATGGGCATGGGGTTGTTTATATCGCCGACGGCGGGACGAACGTAGTTTATAAGATGGGGCCCAATTTTACCAACAAAACCCCCTTTGTCAGCGGATTTAGCTACCTGGTTGGTGTTGCGGTTGATAATTTAGGGAATGTTTATGTAGCCGATGAGGGAAGCGGTGCGCCATCTGCGTTGTACGAAATAGCAGCCGGAACCACCACCAAAACATTAGTAAGTAATAACTTTGACCTATTGACCGGGGTTGCAACTGACGCCTCGGGAAATGTTTTTGCGGTTGATGGCGGCCTTGGAACTATAACGGAATTTCCTTCGGGAGGCGGTTCGCCGGTAACCATCAGCGGTGCAAACCTTCCTTTTGGTGCGGCTGCCGATGGCGCGGGTAACCTGTATGTTGCGGACATCGGCACTAACCAGGTTGATAAATTTACACCGACAGGCGGCTATTATGTGAGCGCGGCTTTACCTGCCGGGCTGAGCTTTGCCAGCACTACCGGTATCATTTCGGGTACGCCAACAACACCGGCGCCCGCAAAAAACTATACGGTTTCAGCCTATAACGTCGGCGCAGGCACCGCAGTTGCAGTGAGCATTAAAGTATTATCTACTGATGCCAACCTTTCCAACCTTACGATAAGCCGCGGGGGATTAACTCCTGCGTTCGCTACAGGCGTAACGAGTTATAGTTCAAGCGTACTCAATGGTGTAACTTCCCTGACAATAACGCCCACATCGTCGGACCCGAATGCCGCTATACTGGTTGATACAACGCATACCGTTGTATCGGGCAGCCCGTCAGAAGCGATACCCCTGTCCGTGGGCCCGAATTCGGTAACCATTTATGTAACCTCCCAGGATGGCCATACCACTAAAAACTATGATATTACCGTAACGCGGGCGCGGTCTTCTGTTGCAACGCTTTCAAACCTGCAGCTTAGCGCCGGCGCATTAAGCCCGGGTTTTGCCATCTTAAACACCAGCTATACCGCTAATGTGGTTAATGGCGTATCAGCCATAATCGTAACACCAACCGCTACCGACCCAACTGCTACAGTGCTGGTGGGCATTTCCGATATTGTAACGTCGGGAACGCCTTCTGACCCGATCCCACTGTCTGTAGGCTCCAATAACATTCGAATCACGGTTACCGCGCAGGATGGCAGTACGCAGAAAATCTATACTATTACGGTAACCAGGGCTGCATCGCCAATTGACAACCTGTCGGCGCTTACGATAAGCCGGGGCACCTTAAGTCCGTTTTTTGCGACGAAGGTTTTCAGCTATACCGCGAGCGTGGCAAACGGCGTAACTTCCATGACGGTGACACCGACGGCTACCGACCCCGGCGCTACCAATACGGTTAATACAACAGACGTTGTTATCTCGGGCAATGCCTCAGCGCCTATCAACTTAGCTGTCGGCTCAAATACGATCACCGTTTTGGTTACTGCCGCCGATCGCGTCAGCACTAAAACGTATACCATTACGGTAACCAGGGCGGCATCGCCCAATGCAAGCCTTTCTGCGTTAAGAATAGACAGGGGGGCTTTAAGTCCGTCATTTGGCAACACCATAACCAGCTATGCGGCCGGTGTGCAGAACGGCGTATTGTCGATGAGGGTAACGCCGACGGCTGCTGAGCCGGGTGCTGCCATAGTGGTGAATACTACCGATGCAGTTGCTTCGGGCACAGCCTCGGACCTTATAACTTTAGCTGTTGGCTCAAATACCATCAGTATAACCGTTACAGCCCCAGATGGCGTCACTACCAAAACCTACACGGTAACGGTAACAAGGGCCACCAGCAGTATCGATGCGTTCCAGCCTGTTGGCGTTGAAAAACCTGAAAGCGTCGCAACACTTGCCGAAGACAGCATCATGGTGCACCAGGGCGTATCACCAAACGGGGACGGCATAAATGATTACCTGGTCATCGACAATATCAGTCAATACCCGGATAATAAACTGGCCATCATGAACCGTAACGGACAACTGGTATTTGAAGCAAAAGGCTATGACAATACCTCGAAAATATTTGACGGCCACAGCAATAAAGACGGGCAGTTGCAATTGCCCGGAACCTATTTTTATTCGCTTGATTACACCGTGAATGGTGTTGCCAAACATAAAACAGGGTTTATCGTGCTGAAGTATTGATGTTGGTTTATTAGAGACTGGTGATTAGAGGTTAGTTTAAAATAAGCGCCTTATGCTTCGGTCAGAATAGCCGGTAAAAAAATTTAACCACGGAGGTCGCCAAGAAGGCACAGAGAAACACAAAGAAAAAAATCACAGACTATTAAAGCTTTGTGTTCTCTGTGTTTTTCCTTTGTGCGCTCTGTGGTTAAAATCTTTAGATAGAAGAGATTAGGAAAAAACAACTGGGTGTAGAGATGCGAGATGTCGTGCCTATACACTCATGTTAAACCCTCACGGCCTCACCACCATCCTTCCCCCCTCCGAGTGCGCATTAAACTCCGGCGCATACATGCATTGTATGCTGGTGATCCCGGTTGAAAAATTACCCGGCTGGGCCACGCGCAGGCGGTACTCAAAAACATAGCTGCCTTTATACAGTTCGCTGATGAAAAAGTTGGTGGCTACATCTTTAGTTACCTGGTAATACCAAAGGCCGTCCTGGTATTTGTACGCCGACAACGCATCCAGTGGCTCAGTACCTGCAGGGCGCATATCTTTCAGCTGCACATATTCAAAATCACGATCGGCAGTGAGGTAAACCACTACTTTCAGCAGGTCGCCGGTTTTGGGCTGATGGGTCGCATCAACCGCGGTTAATACCGGGCCGGCATCGGTTTGTGTTTGTATAAAATACTTGCGCTGCAGGTGGATGTTGGTGTTTGATGAGGTGATCTTATCCAGATTCTCCAGGTATTGCCAGTGCAGGGCGCCCCAGCTTACGATAGTTCCGTTGTTTTTTATCTGCACTTTGCCCAACGCCGGTTTTATTTGTTCGTCCACCCAACTGGTTTTAAGGTAGCCGGTGCCGGCATCGGCTTTAGTATCAGGTTTAAGCTCATTCAGCGGCTTGCCATTTAGTTTTATTGATGTTGTGCCAGTGTCAGCCAGCAAATTGCTTCCCTTTAGCAGCAGGGCATAACAGGCGGCTGCGGTGGCCTTGGTGGTTTCCCAGTTATTGGTTTGTTTGTTGCGCAGCAGCCATATCTTCATTTCGTCTACGGCTTTGGCATTATCGCCTGCTTCGGTAAACAGGTCGATCAGCAAACTCTGCGTTTCAATCGGCGATTCGTACCAATAATAACCCAACTGGTTTTTGGCCCAGTACATGCCCAATTCGTCAGAAGATTGCGCGGTTTCCAGTAGTGAACGCTCGATCTGTAGGATTACATCGGTTTTACCATACCGTTGCAGGGTAAGCGCGATCATCCCCTCTTCGTACACGTTGCGGAACTTCCATTCGTCAACAGCCCAGGCCAGGTAATTGGCTTGCGCCGATTTCAAGTCCTTGCCCATCGGCTTATCCAAAAAGAAGCTGCGCGTATACCATGCGTAAATCTCCAGGTCGCCATAATCCAGCTCCGGTTGTTTGTTTTTCTTGCGGGCCTTTTCGTCGATGAGGATCTGGTTATCCAGGTAACGCAAGGCGTTATCTGTTATCAGGCCGAGCTGTGCATCGTCCTTACCGATACCGATATGGTACAACTCGCCGATGCCTTCCACAATATGCTGCGTAATATAGCGGTCGGCATATTGCCCGTCGAACCAGGTGAAACCGCCGTCCGGCAGCTGCCTTTTTTGCAGTTTATCCAAAGCGGATTTTAGTTCATCACTCATTTTATTCAGGTCGAACAACAGGGCGATGCGTTTTTTCTGTTCCGATTCATTTTCTGCATCACGCAGCCAGGGTGTTTCCTCAATTAAGATCGATTTCAGCTCCTGGTTTTTCTCCAGGTTGGATAAAAGTTCCGTGCTATTGCTGCTCTTCCACTGATCAAATACCCTTTTGATCACCGGGTTTTTATTGACGATAAAGCTGCCCAAACTATTGGCAAAATAACGGCTGAACACTTGTTCCGAGCACTCATAAGGGAACTCCATCATATAAGGGAGTGCCTGCACGGCATACCAGGCCGGGTTGCTGGTATATTCCAGTGTAAGTGTTTTGTTTTTTAAGGTCGGGCTGTTTTGGTTGACGAACTTGTCGAACACAAAATCCTTTGTTTGCCCGGCGCGCACCATCATCGGCATGGATTCAGTCACCAGTGTTCGGTTAGCCAGCACAGGCAGCGTATTTTCCTCGCCGTCGGTAAATTGGCCGGCGTCGGCAGTAAGCTTATAGTCCAAAGCATCAAGTCCGGAAGGAATAGCCAGCTTAAAGGAAACCGCTTTATTGGTGTTGCCGTCCACCTCAAAATCCTGTTCAGCGTCCGCCTTGTTTAAAAACAGGCTGACCGGCTGCATATTCACCGCATTGAAAAGCTGCAATTGCACCTTCCCTTTCAGTTTGCCCGCTGTTAGATTTGACAGCCTGGCCGAAACGGTTAGGGTATCCCCCTCGCGCAGAAACCGTGGCGTATTGGCGCTGATGCTGAGCTCCTTTTGGGTAACCACTTCGGCTTCGGTATATCCGGTTTCCAAATCCCGGGTATGCGCAAATGCCCTGAATTTCCAGCGGGTAAGCGATTCAGGGATAGTGAAATCGATGAGTATTTCGCCTTTTTCGTCCGTGTGCAACTGCGGGTAAAAGAAGGCGGTTTCGGCGAAATTGGTGCGGGGGGTGATAGCGGGCCTGGCATGTCCCTGTTGATTAGCCATTGTAGCGTAGTTCGATTTGAATTCCGCTTTTGAAAAATAGCCTGCTGAGACCGGTGGCTTTTCACGTACCTCTTGGTCTGCTTTAACAACGGGCGGTGGAAACCGCACCTCGGCCACCTCATTGTTATCATATTCTGTTACTTTGGTATCAGCATTACCTACGGGCTCGTCAATCGTGGCATAAGCCATTTTTGCTGATTTGTGCCCTGCCCTGCTTAACATACTGTATGATTTATATAAGGCAATTAACTGCGCATTTCCGGCTTTTCCTTTTATTTGCCTTGTGACGTAATATTTGCGACTAAACACTAACATGCCCGTGGCCGGTACTTTTATCCTGAAATATCCGGCAGAGTTGGAATAGGTTGAAATAGTGCTCCCTTTGATGCTTATCTTAACCCCCGGCAGCCCTTGTCCTCCGATACCGCTGATTACCTTGCCGCTTACATCAAAGCCATTTTTCACCAGTGCCGCATTTTTGGTGTATCGCTTTAGCAAATCGGCATCATTCTTGGCCGTTTTCTTCCGGTCGTCAACTTCCCGCAAATATTCCTCATAATTCGTGTTCTCATCCCCGTAGTAATCGTAT
>Ga0206954_1202_pt1 | contig 13881 bp, 10 predicted proteins | sample Alteio_BWOrgHeat_37_FD_153250 | JGI IMG/M metagenome (GOLD analysis project Ga0206954, IMG submission 153250) | Enriched cells from forest soil in Barre Woods Harvard Forest LTER site, Petersham, Massachusetts, United States -... | ecosystem: Environmental > Terrestrial > Soil > Temperate forest >...
CCTTACCTGTCAAATCCTGTTCCCATTAACAGCAGGAATGTTAAAACTCGTCTACATATAAATTTAATTTACCATGAAAAAAAACGATACCTCTACTATAACAAAAACGCAATTGGGCCTCAAAAAGGGCCCTTTCCAAACAAACCGAATAGTATTATTCTTTTTGCTGACGCTCGCCGTATTTATGGCAGGATGCAAAAAAGACGAGTATAAAGGCGCCATCCAGGGTGTTTGCCCGGTTGTGGTTTCAACCGACCCGATGAATACCGCGGTTAATGTCGTGCTGAACAAGGTTATTTCGGTAACCTTTAATACGGCTATGAATCCGGCGGACATCAACAGTGCCACGTTTACCATCATGCAGGGTTCAACCAGCATCGCCGGCACGGTTGCGGCCACCTCAAATAATGCAGTGTTTACCTTTACACCAACTGCGGCGCTGCTGCCTTTTGCGGTTTATACCGGCACCATTACAACTGGTGCAAAGGATACGCTGGGCTCGGCAATGGTAAAAAATTATGTGTGGACCTTCACCACCATTCCGCAGGTGACCCTTGCATCAAACCCTGTAGCAGGCGGAACAACTGCCGGCGCCGGCACATTTGCCCAGGGATCAGTTGTAACCGTAACGGCAACACCGAATACCGGTTTCACCTTTACTAACTGGACGAATAACGGCGTAGTGGCTTCGCTAAGTCCAAGCTTTCAGTTTACAATGGCCGGGAATATAGCATTGGTTGCCAACTTTGCGCCGATCGTGCCGGGCAAGTTTGCTTTGATATTATCGTCAACGCCTGCTGCCGGCGGAAAAACAGTCGGCTCCGGATTATACAATGCGGGCACCTCGGTAACTGCGATAGCAGCTCCTAATGCCGGCTATACCTTTGTTAACTGGACGAACGGTGCGGCTATCGCATCAACCAGTGCCAGCTATCAGTTTATCATTGTCGGCAACACCACTTTGGTTGCAAACTTCGTGCTCATCCAGGGTTCGCAGTTCTCGGTAACACTGTCATCGCAGCCTGCCGCAGGCGGAACTACATCGGGCTCGGGCGCTTATAATAAAGGTTCTTCGGTAACGGTAACGGCAACGCCAAATTCAGGCTATACGTTTACCAACTGGACAAATAAAGGGGTTATTGCATCAACCAGCGCAAGCTACACCTTCGCGTTAAATGCAAACACCACATTGGTCGCCAACTTTTCGAAGGTAATAACTACGCCGCTGTTCACCTCCCAATTCGCCGCTTTTGGCGGAAGTGCGGGGATGACCAACCAGGGGATAAACACCGTAATTAACGGCGCTATCGGCACCACAGCTGTTGCCACCGCAGTAACGGGTTTTCATGATGGATTAACCGGTGATGTTTACACCGAAACCCCGCTTAATGTTGGCCTGGTAACAAACGGGATTGATGCGGCTCCGCCTTTTCCGGGTACCGCACCAAAATTCGCTATCGCCTCCCAGGGACTTGCAGCTGCCACGGCTTTCTATATCAGCATTTCGCCGGCTAACAAACCGGGGGGCACTGATCCGGGCGCAGGCGAATTAGGAGGCCTCACCTTAGCGCCGGGCGTATATAAATCGGCAAGCGGCACTTTTAACCTATCAAACGGCAACCTCACACTGGATGCTAAAGGCGATCCGAATGCGACGTGGATATTCCAGACAGCAGCGGGGCTTACCGTCGGAATCGCCGGGCCGAACGGCGCTCGTAGTATTATACTGACAAACGGCGCCCAGGCTAAAAATGTATACTGGTATGTTGGCAGCGCTGCCACTATTAATGCAGCGGGAGGCGGCGTTATGGTGGGAACTATTATTGCCTCGGCAGGCGTTACTTTTTCAACCGCCGGAAATAATGTTCAAACCGTACTGAATGGCAGGGCAATCTCGCTGGTTGCTTCGGTTACCCTGGTAAATACAACCATTAACATGCCGTAGCAAAGAAACACTATTGATTATTTCTCCTGCCCCGATCCGGGTTTCTACCCGGATCGGGGCAGGAGATTTCCAAAAGATAACACACAGCAATTAATTTAAAGAAAACGTATTATGATACAAATAAATAAAATACTGCAACGATTCGCCATTTGTTTTGTGATGGTAATTTGCGCAGGCACAATGGTTAATGCTCAAACCACGCCGCCTGTTTGGTGGTTCGGGGCATCCGGCGCGGCAAATTTCAATTTCTATACCGGCACAACTCAAAGGCTGGATAATTCATTGATCGTTCCAACCCCTTTTCATAAGGGTACGGGTGTGCAGCCTTATGTGTCGATATTTGCAGAATACAGACCCGGACCCACCTGGGGATTTATGTTTAACGTAGGCTACGATGGCCTGGGCGCGAAATTCGACAACGTGGAAGCGCCCTGTAATTGCGAGGCGACCTTAAACAGCGACCTAAGCTATGTTTCTGTTGAACCCAGTGTACGTTTAGGTTTCAAAACATCGGGTTTATACTTCTTTGCCGGACCAAGCCTGGCTTTCAATGTAAATAAAAACTTCGCCTATACACAGGTTAACCAGCAAAATACCAATTCAGATTTCAGCGCTGTTAATAGTACGATCTTCTCCGGACAGGTTGGCGCTGGTTTTGACATTCCGCTTTCTGCGGCAAACAGCTTATCAAAAGTTAACCTTTCCCCATTTGTTTCTTATCATCCCTATTTCGGGCAGGACCCGCGCAGTATCGAAAGCTTATCCGTTACAACTGTACGCGTGGGCATCGCCATAAAATTTGGAAAAGGACATAAAGCATCGGTGCCAGATGCTCCGATGGCAAATATCCCGCCCCCGGCTGCAGCGGCGGATGTTGCTTTTAGCGTCCGCGGGCCGATAAGTGCACCGGCGGTGCGCCAGGTAAGCGAAACTTTACCCATGCTGAACACCGTGTTTTTTGATGAAGGTGCAACCACCATTCCACCGAGGTATGTATTGCTCACTAATGAGCAGGCATCGGCCTTTAAAGAAGATCAGCTGCAAAACGAACAGTCCGCTTCGGGGACAGGCCGTTCTGCAGGTCAGTTAAATGTATATCATAATGTGCTGAATATCCTTGGCGACCGTATGCGCGAAAATCCGGGCGCTGTGATTTCCCTTGACGGGTCTTCAGCCAAAGGCCCCCAGGATGGCAAAGAGCTTGCCGGGTCGGTTAAACAATACCTTGTGAATGTATTTGGCATCGATGGTTCAAGGATCACAGTAAAGGGTAGTTTTAAAGCAAATCCTTCTTCCGAGCATATCGGCGGCACCAAAGACCTTGTCCTGCTTCGCTCCGAAGACCGCAGGGTAGATATAGAAAGCGCTTCTCCCGAACTGTTGGTTGAAGTGGGTGGCGGAATGATGAAGCCGGTCCATATCATCACCACCATGGAAAATCCACTTGATTTCCAGGTGGTTTTCAGTGTAGATTCGGCTAAAGGGCAGGTTAAATCATGGTCGGTGGACGCAACCAATGATCAAGGCGCACTCCAGCATTTCGGCCCTTTCACCGGCGGCCGGCAAGGCGTCCCTGCGGCGGATATTTTAGGCAGCAGCCCAAGCGGTAACTATAAGATTGCCTTGCACGCAGAAATGAATAATGGAGCAACTGTTAACAAGGAAAGCACGGTTTATTTGGTACGCCCGGCCCCGACGATTACAAAAGGCTTCCGTTACAGCATTGTATTTGATTTTGATAAAGCAAAATCGATAGCGGAGTACGACAAGTTTTTGACCACTGTTGTAGCGCCACTAATTACTGATGGTGCCACGGTTACCATACATGGCCATACGGATGTTATCGGTGGCGAAGCTTATAATCAAACACTATCTGACGACAGGGCAAAGCAAACTCAAAAAATACTGGAGCACGCGATTGCTGGTTCAGGCCGGGATAATGTAAAATTCGAGGCTGTGGGTTTTGGCGCCAACGCCGATCATTCACCCTTTGAAAATAATCTTCCTGAAGAACGTTTTTATAACAGGACGGTAATTATTGATATACTTACGGTTAAATAAGCAGGCCGTATATTCCCTTCAAATAATTAAAGGTCGCTTTTTGCGGCCTTTTTTTATTTTACATCACTCCTGCCAAACGTCCAAGCCGACAGACCCGCCGCGGGATGGCGTCAGGTTACCTGAAGCCTTATAGACGATTTCCACGCCCGGGTGCATGATGATAGCAAACGCCTGCTTATATTTAGAGACAATTATAAGCCCGCACATGAAAACATTTTTTCGAGCAATGTTTACCGCATTAGCATTGCTATTGTCAGTGGCATCTCACGCCCAGATCGCCAATGACCAAACCGTATTAAGCACACCCTGGAATGCCTTTTGGATAGCGCCCGCAAATGATCCGGGCAGGGAATACGGCGTTTATTATTTCCGTAAAACGTTGGACTTAACAGCGAAGCCTGCAACATTCAACGTCAAAATTTCTGCTGATAACCGTTACAAACTGTATGTAAACGGCACACTGGTTTCGGTTGGCCCGGCGCGCGGGGATACTTATTATTGGAATTATGAAACGGTTGATCTTGCGCCATACCTAGCCATTGGCAAAAACAGCATCGCGGCTATTGTTTGGAATGAAGCGGAGTCAAGGCCCGAGGCGCAGATCTCGCTCAGGACGGCGTTTATTTTACAGGGCAATACAACTGCCGAGGAGGCTCTGAATACCAACAATACCTGGAAATGTCTTCAAAATAAAGGCTATGCCGCGATCACCGGCGTAGGTTATCCCACTTATTATGTTGCCGGTCCCGGCGAGTTGGTGGATATGAACAAATCGGTAAAAAACTGGATGAGCGCCGATTTTGACGACCGCAACTGGCCCGCTGCTGCGGTAATGGAACACGGTAAGCCCAAAGGGATGTCCGACGCTTTCGGCTGGATGCTGGTGCCGTCAGCAATCCCGCAAATGGAACGTACGCTGCAGCGTATCCCGGTTTTGCGCAAGGCGGACGGCATTACCGCGCCGGCCGGTTTCCCTGCCACCAAAACCTCGGTAACCATCCCCGCCAATACGACCGCCACGTTGTTGCTCGATCAAACTTACCTTACCAGCGCTTATGTAACCCTCAATTTCAGCGGCGGCAAAGGCGCTGCTATGAGCCTGATGTACAACGAAGCGCTTTTTGATAACTTAAAAAAGTTTGGGTCGAGAAAAGGCAACCGTAATGATGTTGACGGGAAGGATCTTGCGGGACGAAGGGATAGTATTATATCGGATGGAACCGCTGGTCAGTCATTCAATACCTTGTACTGGCGCACCTTCCGTTATATCCGGCTGCGCGTGCAAACCGGAGAGGATCCGCTTATCATCGACGACCTGTACGGCACTTTTACCGGTTATCCTTTTCAGATGAACGCCAAGTTCCAATCGGATAACGCCGAAATTCAAAAGATACTCGATATCGGCTGGCGCACCGCCCGGCTGGATGCGATGGAAACCTATATGGACTGCCCCTATTACGAGCAACTGCAATACATCGGTGATACGCGCATACAGGCCATGGTATCGTACTATAACAGCGGCGACGACCGCCTGGCGCGCAACGCCATCAGCCTGATGGACCACTCGCGCATTGCCGAAGGGCTCACGTTGAGTCGCCACCCCAGCTATAGCCCGCAGATCATCCCAACATTCTCGTTATGGTACGTTGGTGTGCTGCACGACTATTGGATGTACCGGCCCGACAGCAATTTTGTGAAAGATAAACTACCCGGCGTCAGGGACGTCCTAAACTTCTTTAGCCGGTACCAGCAAGCCGACGGCTCGGTGAAGAACGTGCCCTATTGGAATTTTATCGACTGGGCAGGCAACGGCAGCCACGATTACAGCCACCCGCCAACCGGAAATAACGGGGGCTCATCCATTATGGATATGCAATTGATGATGGCTTATAGCATGGCTGCCGAAATGGAAAAAAGGATGGGTATGCCTGCGATGGCCATGCTTTATAAAAAGAAAGCCGCCCAATTGGAAAAGACGATCCGCAGTAAATATTGGGACACCGCAAAGGGTTTGTATGCCGACAATGAGGATAAAGACCTGTTTTCGCAACATGCCAACTCATTGGCCATACTAACCGGGCTGGTAAAAGGCCCGGAAGCTATGGCGGTCGCTAAAAAAATGCTTGCCGACAGTACGCTTACCCAATGTACCATCTACTTTAAATATTATTTACACCAGGCCCTGGTAAAAGCCGGTTTAGGCGATGGGTACCTGGATTGGCTCGACATCTGGCGTAAAAATATTGCTATGGGCCTTACTACATGGGCAGAAATATCCGATCTGCCCAACGCCCGCTCCGATTGCCACGCCTGGGGCGCCAGCCCGAACATCGAGTTTTATCGTACCGTCCTCGGCATCGATAGCTATGCGCCAGGTTTCCGTAAGATAAAGATTGAGCCGCATTTGGGTGCTTTGACTGACGTGGCGGGCGAGATGCCGCATCCGAATGGAAGGGTCGCCGTAGCTTACAAAAAGAACGGGGATAGGTGGAAGATCAGTATCACGCTGCCGGAAAAAACATCCGGAGTATTCCGATGGAAAGACAAAACGTACCTGCTTAAACCGGGGCTTAATTCGTTTTAAAAAACACCCTAAGACCTAGTTTTAAAACGGCGAAGCCCTTAACGAGGCCACTGAAGAGCCGGTTAAGACTTCCGAAGTTTTAAAAACTTCGGAAGTCTGACGCATTTCAGTCTTCACGTCCCTTTTTATAGGAAAAATTTGCTTAGCTGTTATAGGCGGCGCGCCATCGGCGTAATGCTTAATGACAGCCTTAACCGGCACAAACACAATTCAACAAAATATTTACTTTACCCCCGCTTATGAAATTTAAATTAATCCTGGGCGCAGTTATTATGTGCAGCCTGCAAGCCTTTTCCCAATCAAACAGCATTTCGATAGTCGGCGGTTATTCCATCGCCAATGTCGATATACATGGCGCGCTTGGCGATTTTGGTTACAACACCAAAACTGCGGTCGCCACCGGCCTTATCTACACCAAAGAAATTAAAGACTTTTTTTCGCTCCAAACCGGTTTGTTTTTCTCCGACGATAAAGTTGAATTTAGTTCGATTCTCCCCGGCCGCGCGGGAATCAATATCGACGGCGATCTTAAAATTATCTCGATACCTATTACCGCCAAATTTACTTTTTTTAAATTCGCGTTCGCCGATGCCGGCTTGTCTTTCGATAAAGAGATCAACTATACGGGCAATTATGTTCAAACTGATCAATCAGGCATCGGGGTTGAGTTAGGCTTCGGCGGGCAATATGCGTTCAAACATTTTACGGTTTTTGTAAATCCCTACCTTAAAGTATATGGAACGACGCATTTTAATAGTTACGAAGATTTTAATTTGATTGAAGGCGGGTATAAGTTTGGGCTGGGATATAATTTTTAACGGTAATCGAACTTGCCAAATAGCAGGGTCGGCCGGTCACCATACTTCTTTTTCCAGAAAAAGTTTTGCAAGTGCTGGTTCATCCGCAATCAAAATACTTTTACCTTTTGCTATGACCACACCATCCTCAGTGAGTTCATTCATTACTCTAAACAGCGACTCATACGCCGCACCAGTAAATGACGAGAGGTCCTGCCGGGTCAATTCAATATTGATGTAGCCATCGGTGGTGGTGCCAAACTGCGTTTTTAGGGTAAGCAATGCCTGGGCTACACGCCCCTTCACCGGCATGTGTGCCAGGTTACGCATTCGTTTTTCCGATTCCTGCAAGTCATTAGCCAGCACCGCAATTAACCGGCGGGCCAATTGATTATTAATATTTAAGGTCGATTCAAAAAAAGAGAGTGGTACATAACAAACCATTCCTGCCTCAACAGCCGTTGCTGAAACCGGGTAAACCGTATCCATTCCCAGGGCCATATGCCCTACAACATCGCCTTGTTTGGCAAACCGTAATATTAGCTCTTTTTCGCTGCCCCAGCGTTTGTGCACCTTCACCGCGCCCGAGTAAACAAAATAGATGCCCTTTACCGGATCGCCTTCCTTAAAAAGCAGTTGCCCTTTTTTTATGCTGACGTTTTCCCGGTTTGCGGCGACGGCAGGCAGCCAGTCGGCCAGGCAATAGCTGCATAAAAAGCAGCTTTTTAAATCACATTCATTTTTAGCCATCAGCCTTAAAAAATCTGTCGTGCGCAATATTAAGATTAAAAAAACATATAAAATAATCCCCTGAACTTACCAGGTTTAACCGGATTCTGTTTTTTCTTTCATGGCGCAATCAATGGCCTCGCCCGTTTAGAAACTGCAGGCATTAGGCGCCGCCAAACCGGGTTGGGGCTATCCACTGCGGCCCCTTACACTGCCGACCCAACCTTAAATCACAGCAATATTTCACTTCAGCCAGCGCCCGGGTATTAAACCGACCTGAAACAAAAGAAAAGGTTATTTGGCCCCTGTTTTCAACTCAGTTCGAAAGGCGACTAGTGATGCGAGTAAAAAAGCGACGGTATAAATTACGTGAATGGCGAGATCGACGCCGATTCGACCGTCAAGCCAAGCAAATAAGTCGATAGTGATCGGTTTTGCGTATGTAAAAAAGGTGAGCACATTTATTACAAGAAGCCCGGATAAAAACCGCGCCAGGTATTGCACAGGTTTATTTCCAATAGTCGCGGTCAGCAGGTTAATTATTAGCCAGCTAATGGCAGCTACAAGCAGGTAAATAATGTCGCCAAAAAGAACATAAGAAAACATTTCCATAGAGTGAGCATCATCAAATATCGGTACAGCGGCGAGCGATAGTCCGGCAAAAAACAAGGTGAAGAACAAAATAAATTTTAGGTTTTTATTCATATAAAAACGAATATAGCGCTTATGGCGATATTTTATCAGGGCTGGCCATATTTTACTCTTGCACAGTTTTCCCAATATTTCCATACTTTAGATTTCACGAAACGGAACCATAACTTTATGGAATGGGATAAATTCACGCCTATCGATTTTGACAAGTTTGTACCGACAGAGTTAAGGATACCCGGTATCCGGCAATATTTACATGATGTTTTGGGTAACTACTTTGAACAAAAAGGATTTAAATTCAAAAAATCCAATTTTTCTTTCAAAAGGAAAAACAGAAAGGCCTTTGAGGAAATTTTGTTTTTATTTTATAATTATCATCCTGTAAATTATCGTTTTGAGTTTTATGTCAAAGTTTTCAATGAAAAAATAGAAAGTGTAAAATTATCTCTCCCGCCCCAAAGTCATCGTGAAAAATTTAACAGGTATTCATTACTTATCCGAACCTCCGACTTTTCACATCATTTGAAAACCAAAAGTTCTGCCGAATTAGGGTACGATTATAATATAGTTACTCTCGACGATTTAATTGAAGTTGGCAAAGCATTAACTAAGACGTTTCAAGAAGAAGTTTTACCGTTGTTGGATCAATTAACAACAATTGAGGGTATTGATAATTTTTTTGTTGAGAAAAAAACGCAGTGGGTGGTTAAAAGTGGACTGATGAATAACATGTCCACAGAGTTGATAGCGGCTAGATTGAATGGTAAACGGGATTATCACAATGTGTATAAGGGCCTTCATGAACGTACAACAGCTGCAGAAAATCCTGATTGGCAAACTGCGGTCATTCTTGAAAATTTATATAACCATTTAGAATCCTGTTTTAGGTGCGAATAAGCTTAGGCATTGTCCTGGGCAAACGACTCACTAGTGTGAGCGAGATGCGCCATAGCGAAACAGAGATTTTCCCCGTGCACACTTTTCCCAATATTTGCATACTTTAGTCCCGCCAAATTTCAGGGCGAAAAACCTGTACTAAAATGAACGCACAAATTACCGCCATAGCCACTTACGCACCCGAACGCCGGGTACCTAACTCCTACTTTGAAAGCCTTGTTGAAACCAATGACGAATGGATCGTTAGCCGCACGGGCATAAAAGAGCGGCGTTTTGCCGCAGAAGGTGAAACCATGTTCAGCATGTGTGTAAATGCTGCCAAAAACCTGGTAAAGGATAACCCTTCGCTGAGCCTGGAGGGTGTCGACTTTATCATCGTAGCCACCACCACTGCCGACCAGGTAATGCCCAGCATGGCCAGCCAGATACAAAACACTTTGCAAATACCCAATGCCGGCTGTATTGATATTATGGCCGCATGTGCAGGTTTTGTTTACGGTTTAATATTAGCTAAAGGGATGGTTACAGCAGGCACCCATAAAAAAGTATTGGTTTTCGGTGCGGAATGTTTGTCGCGCTTTACCGATATGACCGACCGCACCAGCTGCATCCTGTTTGGCGATGCCGCAGGCTGTGGATTGGTTGAACCATCCGAAGAAGCAAAAATACTGCAAACCGTAACCGGCACCGACGGCAGCTACGGTAAGGACTTGTACCTGTCGCAAACCTCAACCACCGTCAACGGCGAGGAGATCAAACGCGATGGCAAAATTCACCAGAATGGTAAAGTAGTGTTTAAATGGGCGGTAAAGACAATCGCCCAAAATGCCGGCGAACTGCTTCGCAAAAATAACATGACGCTTGACGACCTGGACTGGGTCATCCTGCACAGTGCTAACCTGCGCATCATCGAAGCGGTTTCCGCCGAGATTGGCTACCCCATGGGAAAAATGCTCACCAGTATTGAACAATTTGGCAATACTTCGTCAGCCTCCATCCCCCTGGCATGGGATTTAGCGCAAAAAGCCGGTAAAATAAAACCCGGGCAAAAGATATTGCTGCTGGGATTTGGTGGCGGGCTGACGTTTGCGGGGACGATTGTGATAGTGTAGGCCAATTCACCAGGTATGTTACGCGATTGGTGTCACCCTGAGGCACTCGAAGGGTGCGCGTAAAGGCCTTTGCCCGCATGTTTCGAGTGCCTCAAGATGACGCCCTCCGCACCTTTTGCAACGACTTGGTTGTGACTATAAAACATTCAACTTTTTCCACCACCCCACCCATTTTTCGACGGAAATCCACCCAATTGCTATGCATGCATAGAATACATACCGAATACCGTTTTGAACTTTGGTATATTTTGTAAAACTTTTTATTTCGAAAATGTACGCCAAACCTTATCTTTATTCTGTTTGCCGGCTAATAAGCAAATAATATACTAACTGAAAATTTTTCTTTAGCGTCTTGCTATTCCTTTCAGCTATCTCTACCTTGTTGATCACAAAGTTGTAAACCCTGTAAATAAATTTGTTGTCAAAACGTTTTTATTAAAAACTATGGCAATGAGGTATAAAATATGAGCACTTCCACCGATACGCTTGAGACAGTTGAATTAAACCGTTACAGTAAAACGTTAACGCAGGACCCTACCCAACCAGCCGCACAGGCCATGCTTTACGGCATCGGGCTAACCGATGACGACCTGAAAAAGGCTCAGGTTGGCGTGGTGAGCATGGGGTACGACGGCAACACCTGCAACATGCATCTGAATGATTTGGCCAAACTCGTTAAAAAAAGCATCTGGCAGGAAAATTTGGTGGGCCTCATCTTCCATACCATCGGCGTAAGCGATGGCATGAGCATGGGTACCGACGGCATGCGTTATTCGCTGGTAAGCCGTGATGTAATTGCCGATTCGATAGAGGCCGTTTGCGGTGCACAATATTATGACGGGTTGATCGCGCTGCCCGGCTGCGACAAAAATATGCCCGGTTCGGTAATCGCCATGGGCAGGCTGAACAGGCCGTCGATCATGATCTACGGCGGCACCATCAAACCAGGTCATTATAAGGGTGAAGATTTAAATATCGTATCGGCATTTGAGGCTTTGGGACAAAAGATCGCGGGCAACATCACCCCCGAAGATTTTATGGGTGTGGTAAAAAATGCTTGTCCGGGTGCGGGCGCCTGCGGCGGTATTTATACTGCTAATACCATGGCTTCGGCCATCGAGGCTTTGGGTATGAGTTTGCCGTATTCGTCATCAAACCCGGCCACCAGCGATGAAAAGAAAGCCGAGTGCCTGGCTGCCGGTAAAGCGATAAAAATATTGCTGGAAAAAGATATCAAACCATCCGACATCATGACGCGCGAGGCATTTGAAAATGCCATTGCGCTGGTAATGGTTTTAGGGGGGTCGACCAATGCGGTGCTGCACCTTATTGCAATGGCAAAAAGCATTGGCGTGCCCCTCACGCAGGATGATTTCCAGAATATCAGCAACCGCATCCCCGTTTTAGTGGACATGAAACCAAGCGGAAAATACGTAATGGAAGACCTGCACAAGGTTGGCGGCGTACCGCGGGTAATGAAATATATGCTGAAAATGGGCTGGCTGCATGGCCATTGTCTCACCGTTACAGGTAAAACAATAGCCGAAAATTTGGAAAGCGTACCCGAACTGGAGTTTGAAGAGCAAAAAGTGATTTTCCCTGTGGAAAGACCGGTAAAGGCCACAGGTCACCTGCAGATATTATACGGCAACCTGGCCGAAGGCGGTAGCGTAGCCAAAATAACCGGCAAGGAAGGTCAGCGTTTTGAAGGGCCTGCCCGCGTATTTGATGGTGAGTTTCAACTCATCGACGGCATTACCACAGGTCGTGTTAAACCCGGCGACGTGGTGGTGATCCGCCACATCGGTCCAAAAGGCGCACCGGGCATGCCCGAAATGCTGAAACCTACCAGCGCCATTTTTGGTGCAGGATTGGGTGCCTCGGTTGCTTTAATTACCGATGGCAGGTTTTCTGGCGGAACCCATGGCTTCGTCGTCGGTCACATCACTCCCGAAGCGCATGACGGCGGGACGATCGCACTGGTGAAGGATAACGACCTGATCGAGATCGACGCGATAAAACGCACCATGACGCTGAAAGTGAGTGATGAAGAAATAGCCGCACGTCGCGCCAAATGGGTGCAACCGGGGCTGAAAGCCAAAAGCGGACTGCTTTACAAATACGCTAAGCAGGTAAGCACGGCAGCTGAGGGGTGTGTGACGGATATGTAGGCCAAACCCCCTAGCCCCCTAAATGGGGGACAGGAGTTGGAATCAAGAGAATCAAAAAATTGAAATCTTAAATCCGAATTCGAAAATCCGAATTCCGAAATAAATAAAGATATGGAAGCTGTACAAGAGACGACCAGCACGAAAGATATCGCTGAGATTGCCAAGGAACCGGTTGAAGCAAGAGAGCTTACAGGCTCTGAAGCTTTGTTGGAAGCATTGGTGATCGAAGGCGTGGATACTATATTCGGGTATCCCGGGGGCGCTATTATGCCTATCTACGATGCCTTATTTGACTACGGGGATAAATTGAACCATATACTGGTGCGGCACGAGCAGGGCGGCATACATGCCGGCCAGGGTTATGCGCGCACCTCGGGCAAAGTGGGTGTGGTATTTGCTACCAGCGGCCCCGGCGCTACCAATTTGGTCACCGGTTTGGCAGATGCGCAGATCGATAGTACGCCGCTGGTGTGTATAACCGGCCAGGTATTCGCCCATTTGCTGGGTACCGATGCGTTCCAGGAAACGGATGTGATCAACATCACCACTCCCGTTACCAAATGGAATTACCAGGTAACCGATGCTAATGAGATCCCGGAAGTGCTGGCCAAAGCCTTTTATATTGCCCGCAGCGGCAGGCCGGGCCCCGTTTTGGTGGATATAACCAAAAACGCCCAGGTGCAAAAATTTAACTACAAAGGCTATACGCCATGTAACCATATCCGCAGCTACCGGCCGAAGCCGATCGTTCGTGCCAAATATGTACAACAGGCCGCTGAGCTGATCAACCAGGCAAAAAAGCCGTTCGTGATCTGGGGACAGGGTGTAATTTTAGGCGGAGCCGAACAAGAGTTTAAGGCATTTATCGAAAAAAGCGGCATTCCTTCCGCCTGGACCATTTTAGTTCCCCCTTTAGGGGGTTAAGGGGTTGGGG
>Ga0206954_1203_pt1 | contig 13857 bp, 15 predicted proteins | sample Alteio_BWOrgHeat_37_FD_153250 | JGI IMG/M metagenome (GOLD analysis project Ga0206954, IMG submission 153250) | Enriched cells from forest soil in Barre Woods Harvard Forest LTER site, Petersham, Massachusetts, United States -... | ecosystem: Environmental > Terrestrial > Soil > Temperate forest >...
TGCCGTTGAACTGCGGACCATAAGACTGGTTCTCATAAGGAATGATGGTGGAAAGGTCATTGAAATCGTTTACATATTTTTCACCACCGTTCTGGCCGAAGCGGGTCTGGAAATCGGGCATGTAAGCCACCGTTTCAGCCTGCACCGTGCTGGAGAAGCTGATGACCGGGCGGCCGCGGGAGCCGTGCTTGGTGGTGATGATCAGTACACCGTTGGAGGCATCGGAACCATAAACGGCGGAGGCGCTGGAGCCTTTCAGTACGTTGATGTCGGTGATGTCATCCGGGTTCAGGGTGCTGAGGTCATTATAGAAGATGGCGCCGTCTACTACCAGCAGGGGCTGGTTATTACCCGTCAGGGAGCGGTTGCCGCGTAAAACGATACGCGTAGGAGCAAACACGCCGTTGTTCACGGTGTTGATCTCCAGGCCGGCCACTTTACCGGTAAGTCCGTTCTGAACGTTGAGGGGTTTGGCCACTACCAGGTCCTTTGCCTGCACCTGCGTGGCAGAGTAACCGAGCTCTTTGGCCTGTTTCTGGATACCGAGGGCGGTAACCACCACTTCAGAGAGGTTGCTGCTCGTGCGGGTAGCCGCTACGGTCAGCATCGGTTCGTTGGTGACCTTGGCTTCCTGGGTCTGAAGGCCCACGCCCGTGATCACCAGCATATCGCCGGTCTTTGCTCTGATAGTGAAAATACCGTTGTCATTGGCAACGACCGCGTTGCGGGTTCCTTTGACAGTAACAGTAACATAGGGAACAGCACTTCCGGTGGCATCTGTAACCTTACCGGTTACATTCCGGACCTGTGCGAAGGCTGCCGTAATGCATAGTAGCATCACAGCAATTACGCTGGTAATTTTTCTCATGTGCATATTTTATTTTCTGTTAGAAGAAGTGAAAATAGGGAAATTTAATACAACTGTTAAAAAATTTTAACATTGAGTTAAAGCTCCGTTATTATGTGACAGACGGTAAAACACATTCGCTGCACGCTGTGTCATTTATTTGTCACGTCGTTTTTATTGCTGATAACACGTTGATAATTAATCAATAAAGACATCATTTCTACCATTCATTTCCCTACCGGATCTATAGAATACATCTCATTGCTGGATAAGCGGTAACAGAAAAGCAGGAACGGCATATCGTTGTTTTGAAGACCCGCATTTTGCAGCGCTTTTTGGCGTCATTTCCGCACCTGTTTCGCGGAGTGCTTTACACTACCTTTGCCGCATGATTTTACTGGATGGAAAGGTCGCCGCAGCGGCCGTAAAAAAAATATTGAAAACATCCGCCGACATGCTGGAATCGGCCGGAAAAAGGCCGCCGCACCTCGCCGCCATACTCGTGGGCAGCCACGGCGCCAGCGAAACCTATGTGGCCAGCAAAGTAAAAAACTGCGCGGAGGTGGGCTTTCTCTCCACGCTCATCCGCTTCGATGAGAAAGTACCCGAAAACGAACTCCTCGATAAGGTACATGCCCTCAACGAAGACCCTACGATCGACGGCATCCTCGTACAATTGCCCCTGCCCGAACACATCAGCGAACAGAAGCTCATACAAGCCATCGATCCTTCCAAGGATGTGGATGGATTTCACCCGGTGAATGCAGGTCGCCTCGTTCAGGGCATGCCCGCTTTTGTTCCCGCAACACCCGCCGGCATACTGCTGCTGCTGCAGCATTATAATATTGAAACCAAAGGAAAGCACGCCGTGATCCTGGGCCGCAGCAATATCGTGGGCCGGCCGCTGAGCATATTGCTGAGCAGCAACGCCACTTATGGCAACTGCACCGTTACGCTCTGCCACTCGCATACGCGGGATCTCGAATCGTACTGCCGGGAGGCGGATATACTCGTGGCTGCCCTGGGCCGCCCGGGTTTTGTAACGGCATCCATGGTAAAGCCCGGCGCCGTGGTGATCGATGTGGGCATCACGCGCATTCCCGATAACAGCCAGCCCCGCGGTTACCGCATCAGTGGCGATGTGGCCTTTGAAGAAGTGGCCGCAAAAGCCGGCGCGATTACGCCCGTTCCGGGTGGGGTGGGGCTGATGACCATTGCCGGTCTGCTTGGCAATACCTTACAGGCCCGTGTTGCACGCGGCGATTAAATTATTATTTATTATTATCAACACCATGAGCCAGCGTTTACCCGTAATGGAATCGTTTTATACCCTCCAGGGCGAGGGGTATCACCAGGGCCGCGCCGCTTATTTTATCCGGCTCGGCGGCTGTGACGTGGGTTGTGTTTGGTGTGATGTGAAGGACAGCTGGGATGCGTCCGCACATCCGCAATTCACCATCGAAGAGATCGTGGCGAAAGCCATCGCCGAAACCGCTTTGCCCCCCGATCAGCGCCCCATCGCAGTGATCACGGGAGGCGAACCGCTCCTCCACCCGCTGGATGAACTTACACACCAATTAAAATCCGCCGGCTTTCAAACGAATATCGAAACCTCGGGCTCCTCGCCATTGAGCGGCTCGTGGGACTGGATCTGCCTCTCCCCCAAAAAATTCAAAGCTCCGCTACCGGAACTGGTACCCCATGCGAACGAACTGAAAGTGGTGGTATTCAACAAACACGATTTCGACTGGGCCGAAACGTATGCGGCGCAGGTATCTGCCTCCTGCAAATTATACTTGCAGCCCGAGTGGGACAAAGCGGCCGAGGTAACGCCGCTGATCATAGAGTATATTAAAACATACCCGCGCTGGGAGCTGAGTTTGCAGATACATAAATACATCAGCGTGCCCTAGCGTTCTGCATGGCGCCCGGCGCAGGCTCCAGCCTACGCCGCACTTCATCCTGTTCCGACAGGTGCAGATAAAATCCTTATCAGATACAGTCTCCTAAGGAAAAAAATACTTTACAATTTCTTTAGACAACGGGCTTCTTTCAAAAAAAGAGGAAAGTCGCTCTTCGTAATACGCAGTTGGATGTGGATCGTGATTCGGCCTGAACAAAAGGAAATCTTCGGTATGGATCCAACCATTTTTCGTGTCAACGATACGCGTCGTAATATCTCGGGGGATGGACTGGCATACTGTTATTTCAGGTTGCGGTCTCAACAGGATCGAAAAATTGTGTACGTTGGAATTGGGATTCAACAGAAAATATTTGGGTTCAAATCCGATCGTGTTGATGCGCAATCGATAAGGCGTTATACCGGTCGATGGGTCTGTCGAAAAGACCGCATCACAAACGCCTTCCTTGTTACCCATATATTGCCTGCCGACCTGCTTTCCGTTATTATCCAGGATATACAGATCGAAGTTATTATAGTCCGGCGCCAGGTTAATGCCTACCATTCGCGTAAGCCTGACCGATATGTATTGGCTATCCCAGTTGTGGTTGGAAGAAGACGTGTAAACAATGGAATCGGAATTAACCGATGGAAACCGGGTCCGCTTGAAAAAAAGCGATAACTGGTTATTCTCTATCCGATAAGTGCCCTCTGCAATACTTGTCAGCATGTCATCGTTCTCTTCTATTCTCAGGAAGCGGTTCCCTTTAAAAATATAAACCCCTCTCCACTCGCTGAAATTACTGACGTAGAGCCCCTGCAATAAGGATCCCTGAGCATAAATACCTATGCCGGAAAAAAGAAAAAACAGTGATAGTATAAATATTTTCATAAAATGTAAACCGCATTTCGCGTAAGCGCTCGGCGCAGGCTCCAGCGTACGCCGTACTTCATCCTGGTCTCCGGCCAGATTTACCTAGCATTCTCCATTCATGGCTTTTTGCCCGCAAACATTTTTTTAAACCATCGCAGGTAAAGGCGACTTATTATAAACAGATAAACGGCAGATGCAGGTATCAAAACGAAAAATATAACACGCCAGGAAGGATGCAGAAAGATCATCCCGATAAGGAGAAAAGAGGGTAGCGACCAACCTGCGATCCAAGCGCCTGTTGACAGCTTTGTTTTCATGGATAGCTTTGTTTTCATAAAATTAGTTAGCCATTTAGAGACAATGTTTTGTCATACAGATTTTCACAAAATCGGTGCGTTCGGTGTAGGCGAGTGCTCGGCGTAGGCTCCAGCCTACGCCGCACTTCCACTTGGTCTCCGACCAGATGCAAAAGCTTTTGCAAATTATCTGCTCAGGCCTCATTTTTTACACACTCCGCAACTCCCGCTCTCGGCGTAGGCTCCAGCCTACGCCGCACTTCCACCTGGTCTCCGACCAGATGCAAAAGCTTTTGCAAATTATCTGCTCAGGCCTCATTTTTTACAAACTCCACAACTCCCGCCACCCCCCGCTCTCGGCGTAGGCTCCAGCCTACGCCGCACTTCCACCTGGTCTCCGGCCAGCTGCAAAAGCTTTTGCAAATTATCTGCTCTGTCCTCATTTTTTACAAACTCCGCAACTCCCGCTCTCGGCGTAGACTCCAGCCTACGCCGCACTTCCACCTGGTCTCCGACCAGCTGCAAAAGCTTTTGCAAATTATCTGCTCTGTCCTCATTTTTTACACACTCCGCAACTCCCGCCACCCTTATTACAATGCGCGCAGTACTTACAGTTCTTGCAGGCCTTACAGGGAGACTTTCCCAGGCAGGTGGCATTTCTTTCCATCGGGATAAAGGACGTAGTCAGTGCAATGACAAACGTGAATAGCAGTATTCTTTTCATGGGGAGTCTGGTTGGATGTCTTACAATCTACAACAACAAACTGACCTGTGCAATACGGTAAAGGCTGCCAGTGTCCGGTTGAAAAATGGGAGCGACTGGTTCCATCCTTATACAAGTCTGGAACTAGTTGTCTTCGGGCAGGGGCTGGTTGTTCTGTTTGCGGAGATTGTCCAGCAGTTCCTGGCTTTGCTGCTTCATATATGCACGCCTGTTGTCACGTTTAGCCTTCGCCATTCGATAATACTCATAAAACAGGTAGAGGCTGATGACAACAAGGATTTCGATCCAGGGAAATACGATGTGGTGCGGGCCCTGGCCCCATGGGAACCTGCCATATCGCCTGATAATAACAATACCCGCCAGGATGAAAATGCAAAAAATTATTCTTACAAAATGGTGTCGCTTTGCCATTGATCAAACATAAAAAAATGATACTTACCAAATTTAACGTAAAACTTGCACCCGGCGCAGGCTGTGCCTACGCCGCACTTCATGCTGGTCTCCGTCCATATCCAAAGGATATGCGAAGATGTGCAGAACATTCCGGCCATCCTCCATATTAACCAGTCAACCACCCACCCGGCTTTCACAAATCCATAGCACCGCGCCGCCGCCCGAACGGCGTACCTTTACGCTGCATGAAAACCGTTCTACTCTTCCTCTTCGCCATGCTTTCACTCACCGCGCAGTCGCAGGCCTACCAGCGCGATAAAGTGAACCCCAAAGCCGTGGCCTGGTATGAGAAGGCCATCTCGCAACTGCAGGACGGGTATATCAAAGACGCCGTGCCCACTCTGCTCCGCGCTATCGCCGCCGATACCAATTACGTAGATGCCTATCTCTCCCTCGCCGGCGCTTATGGCGAGCTTAAGAATTATGCGAGCTCCGTGAACTGGTACGAGAAGGCCCGCGCAAAAGACGAAGCTTATTTTAAAGTATACAATCTCCCCTATTCCATCAACCTCGCGGGGCTGGGGCGTTTCAGCGAGGCCCTCACCGCCGTGAATATTTTCCTGGGCATCGCCGATATCAGCGAACGCGGTGTCAAGAGCGGCAACTACCGCAAGGCCTGTTACACCTTCGCGCTGGACTACGCGGGCAAACATCCCGGCGATCCTTATGTGTTCAACCCCGTGAACCTGGGCGACAGCGTGAACTCCCCGCAATCGGAATACTATCCCTCCGTTACGATCGACGACAGCCTGCTCGTATTCACGCGCCGCGGGCAGGGCTCGCGCGAGGATTTTATGGAGAGCCATTACAACAATGGTAAGTTCTCCTCCGCGAAGCTGATCGATGGGGATATCAATATCCAGCCCTACAAAGGCGCCATCAATGTATCGGCCGATGGGGAGTGGATGATCTTTGCCGGTAATTTCCCCGGGGGCTTTGGCGATTTCGACCTCTACATCTCTTACTGGACCCCTTCGGGATGGAGCCAGCCCGAAAACCTCGGCCCCTCCATCAACAGCGATTTCTGGGACAGCTCGCCCAGCCTCAGTCCCGATAAGCGCACCCTCTATTTCAGCAGCAACCGCCCCGGCGGTATGGGTGGCAAGGACCTGTACATGAGCACCCGCCTCCCCAGCGGCAAATGGAGCGATGCGGTGAACATGGGCACCCGCATCAATACCGCGGGCGATGATATGGCGCCTTTTATTCATGTAGACAACCAGACATTATATTATACCTCCGATGGGTTGCCCGGTTATGGCGGCACCGACCTGTTTATTGTGCGGAAGGATCCCGATGGCAACTGGGGCGCGCCCGAGAACCTGGGCTATCCCATCAATACCATCGAGAACGAGGGCAGCCTGGCCATCACCGCGAATGGTGCCACGGCCTATTATGCCAGTGACCGCGCCGATACGCGGGGCGGCCTCGATCTCTATCGTTTTAACCTGCGGGAAGATATCCGGCCATTCCGCACGCTGTATGTAAAGGGACAGGTGTACGATGCCAATACGCACAAGGGCATCCCCAGCGCGGTGGAACTGTTCGATAATGCGAACAACCGTGCGCTCACGCGCATACAGACCGATGAACTGGGCAATTATTTGATCACGTTACCGGTGGGGCGCGATTATACATTTATCGTGAACCGCAGGGGATACCTGTTCCACAGTGAACTGTTCGAGCTGGGCAAAAAGCAGCCGGACAGCATGTACCAGAAAGACATAGCACTGCAGCCCGTGGAGATGAATGCTTCGGTAGTGCTGCAGAATATTTCATTTGAAGTAAATTCTTTCCAGTTAAAACCGGTGAGCCTCATCGAGCTGGACAAGCTGCTGCAGGTACTCAACGAGAACCCCAAACTACAGGTGCAGATCGGGGGTCATACAGACAATACGGGTACCGAGGCCGAGAACCTGAAGCTCTCCGCGAACCGCGCAAAAGCAGTGGTGGACTACCTCGTAGCCAAAGGCATCGATGAAAAAAGATTGAGCTGGCGGGGCTTTGGATCGTCCAAACCCATTGCAGATAATAGCACGGAAACGGGACGGGCAAAGAATAGAAGGACGGAGTTTACAGTGGTGGGAAATTGACCTATTAAGCTACGAAGTACAATTCTTTAGATTTACTCCTGATTGATATCAAAATCAAAATTCAATAGCTCTTTAGGATGCTTCCCCAAACCCCTCGCTAATTCCATTAAGGTTGTAAACATGAAATCCTCTTTAGCATTCTCTATATCACTGATTTTTGCATGATCGACATTGCATCGAGCAGCAAGTTGTCTAAGACCAAGATTTTGTTCCTCACGCAATTTTCTCAAATGCAAACCAAATTGAACAATTGCTTTCTTGCTTTTTTCATTCATAGCGAATAAAGGCAAGAAATATTTTCCTAACAAGTGTTGGCAGTATTGCCAACACTTGTTATATTTGAGCACCTCTATGATGCCAATTCATTATTTAAGAATAAAACCTGAACTATGGCACTAGTTGATTATTCCGAATTCGAATTGAAGCCCCGTAAATTGTCAACGGAAGAAATAAAGAATCCGGTGATGGGGTTAGATGTTTTATTTGATTACGAGCATCTTCCCCAATGGCGGGATAGCCTGTGGACATTATTTAAGACAACTGTTCTAGGGGATGCTTATAACAACCTCGAACTTATCGAAAGAAATAATTTGCTGACCTTTTATGAGCAATTGGAGAAATTAGTAGAGCTTGCCCATATTATCAAAATCCAGCATGCAAATCGGACATAAAGTAGTATTTGCTAAGCAACGCTTTTAATTGTCCAAAAATCATCTGCTAAATTCTCATCTAAAAGGTAATCATAAGGCAAGGTAAAATAGCCTTGCATTCCCCATGTATCTCGCCAACTATTTCTTGCAATGAAACGACGCGACAGGTCATCGTATCCCACCGCAACAACTGCATGCCCTCCAATAAGGCTTTCGCCTACGTTTGGTAAATTTAATATTCCTGTCCGTGCGACTTCGGCGCTTTCAAAATTTTGATAAACCGCGAATCCAAAAATAAACGGACTGCCATCGGCCAAACACGCTTTCATTTGATCCAGGGATCGATCAAGTCGCTGATATTGGGAAATAATATTTTTCTGTGCTTCATCATAACAGCTCTGAAATGGTTTTTGAATGAACTCATTAATTATATATGGCCATTCAGTTTCATTACAAACGCCTTGGTTAGCCAAACTCTTTATACCATCCCGCAGGTACGCGCCTGAGTCAGTGCTAATTGTTCCTTCAATAACACGTTCATTATAATAAATAAACAATCGAGAAGGTGTAAACACAGAAAGGTTTTGCCTAATTAGATCAAACTCAAATGCTCCAGCAATTGCATTAGCCGTACAACTTCCAAGATTTCCTTGATCATAAATTGGTGGACATAAACTTCTAAGATCCATCGATTCAGGTATATCCTCGGAGAAATGAGCCGGAATGGAATATCGCAAATCCCGATTATCCGGAAGATCGGGCTTCCATCCATATTTTGCAATGCTACGATTCATAATTAGCTATTTAGAGATGAATTATAAGACTATCTATTTATTTTAAATAGAAATAACGCAATGCTTATACTAAATACAGATATGACGGCACCAATTTTAGCCAGATTCAACATCCTGTTTTTATGACGCAGGATAGATATATAGCAGGAATGTTCAATGCTTTCCGGAATATTAGAATAAAAACTTACAGACTTAGGAAGTTGTGTTTCAATACAAATCAATTTCACTAAAGGAATAATGAAAACTGGAAAACAAAAAAACGCTTTTAAGCACAAGCTCTGCGTAATGCTACCAAGTATCATTCCTACGGTAAAAGTTGCTGTATAGATGCTCCAAGTAACACTAAGGAAATTATCCAATTTTAAAGCTGCTTCATCTCTGCTTTTTATAGCAATTGATATCTGGTCCTTGGCAAAACGAAGCCAATATTGATCATCAATCATATCAATTTCCACTTGAATAAAATTTAATTTGGTAGGGATTGGTGTGCGGAGTGGGATTATCGCAAGTCAAATAAACGGTTAGTGTCGGCGTAGTGATGAGATTAAATCTGCTACTAGGTCGCACTGAAGGTATAGGTAGTCCATTAGGATCAAAGCAGACGTGAAAATTACAATCCTTTGTTCTGCACTTGTAAAAGCTTTTACTCTGAGTATCTATATGTGTATAGGTCCGCCTCATGGATAACCGTTTACACAAAGAAAATTCACATAAAAAAGAAAGAGAAGTCTAACTAACGGTTTTAAAAAGGGTTAAAAAACGGTCAAGCCTAGTGATTTAACACGCCATTCTTAAACCCGTTAATTTAATAAACATTTGATTTTCAATACACTATATAAAATCCCAGAAGAAAGAAAAAAAATCAACATCCTATATCCTCAACCGTCATTGCCACTATTATATTCCAGCAAACATTTTTTAAACAAAAACATTTTTATGAAAAAGAATCTAGTTTTATCGCTGTCCATTGTCGTCAGCATTGCCGCATTCTGCTATTGCTCATGTAAACGCGATAGTACCAGCGTTCCAGGTAGTTACGTAGCCACGCGAACCGCTGGCCGGCCCTCGCCTTATGTGGGGGGAGCCAGAATATCAGCTACCGAAGCGATTGATTTAATTCAAGCCTATCGTGTAGAAAGCAGTCAAGATCCAAAACCCTTACTAAATCCAGATGGCCAGAATTTAAATGGATTTTACATAAGAAGAGAAATATTCGATACCTTAATTACTCAAAACAATTGTACTGGAATTCGGTTTTACTTGGCAAAACATCCTGGTGACGGTGATCGGCACTACACATTAGTAGTTATAGGTACACGGAGAGCGGGTTTGGGTTCAAAAAAAATAATAAACGACGATGACCCTGGGAGTGGGGTTTTTGAAACAGTAGATCCTTGCCCCACAGAATGCGGGTCGTTTGGCGACTCAACAAACCACTAATGAGTGAGAGAGTTTTAGCATACTTAATCCTATTATTTCTTATAAGCATTTTTGCTATTTACAAATATAAACGGCTAACTGCTCCATTTAAGATATTAACAATTTTAATAGTTCTCACGTTCTTAAGTGAAGTAGTTAGCCGTTACTTGGCTATTACAATAAGGAATAGCAACTATACGTATCACTTTTTCTCCGTAATTGAATATAGCTGCATTGCAATCATATATTTGCAATCGATAACATCCTCCACAACAAAATCAATTATTAAACTAACTTTATTGTTAGTGCCTGTATTGGCTGTACTGAATACCATATTTGTTCAACCATTATACACCTTCCCATCGAATATTATCCTTGTAACCTATACACTTTTACTTCTTTTTAGTCTTTCTCTTTTTTATCAATTCTGGAACTATCCTCTTCAAGTTCGCATCAACGAAATCGATGTCTTCATTCTTAATTGCCTAATTCTAATGTTTTGCGTCTCGGTTTTCTGTACTCTAGGGGTATACAACTACTTTCTTAGACACCACCTAAACAATTACATTATTACAACGATTAACTATAGCATTAATATCACATTTTATCTAGGGATAGGTGTTTGTTTTTATAGAAATAGTAAGAGAAAAAGATGGAAAAGATAGAATTATCTGTGTTTATAATTACCGCAGTAATTGCTTTTTCCGCTTTGGGCGGCTCATTGGTCTACTTTTGGCTATCGCAAAGAAAAAAACGTTTATCATTTAAAATTAAGGAGCAACTCCTGCACAGTCATTTCGAACAAGAGCTTTTGCGTAATCAAATTGAAATTCAAGAAGAAACATTCAAGGCAATAGGGTTAGAGATTCATGACAACATTGGACAGTTATTAAGCTTTGCAAAAATGAATTTAGCAACTATCAATCTGAGTGCTACTGAAGAAGCTATAGAAAAAATAACATTCGCAAAAGAGATGCTCTCTAGATCAATTCGGGATTTACGAGATCTTGCCAAGAGCCTTGATACGGATTTTATAAAGCAAATTGGTTTGATTGAAGCTATAGAACATCTTTTATCGTTATTAAGAAAGACTAGCTCTTTTACAACAAATGTTATTGTTTCTGGGGATTTTTATAGATGTGAATTACAGAGAGAACTTATAGTTTATAGATTGGTTCAAGAGACACTCAACAACATTGCAAAACACTCCGCAGCAAGTAATGTCAATGTCTCAATGAATTATACCGACAAAAAGTTATCGATACAGATTATAGATGATGGCAAAGGATTCGATATTGCAGCCAAGCACAAAAATCAGGATACGTTCGGGCTAGGTCTTTTAAACATGAAACATAGAATTGCACTCGTAAACGGAAATTTGAATATATATAGCGAACTTAATAATGGTACAACTGTAATTATCGAACTAAACAAATGCCTATGAGTACCTGTTTTATCGCAATTGTCGACGATCACACACTTTTCCGAAGTGGACTTACAAGCCTAATCAATTCTTCCGATGGATTCAAAGTTTCCTTCCAAGCCAAAGACGGCCAGGACTTCATCGATCTCTTACAACCACGCAGTCTCCCGGATATTGTTCTGATGGACATCAACATGCCCCGCAAGGATGGCTATGATACTACCGCCTGGCTGAGGGTAAACTATCCTGAAATAAAGGTGCTGGCGCTCAGCATGTATGATAACGAACTGTCCATCATCCGCATGATCCGCAATGGCGCCCGCGGTTACCTGCTCAAGGATGCCGAGCCTTCGGAGTTGCGGCGCGCGCTCACCGAAGTATTCCAGAAAGGTTTCTATTATTCAGAACTGGTATCCGGGCACCTGCTCAATACCATCCAGCAGCTCGATTCCAAACCTTTATTTTCCCTGAACCCGCGCGAAATAGAGTTCCTGAAACTGTGCGCGAGGGGCCTTTCCTACCAGGATATTTCGGAACAGATGCACCTTAGTCCACGGACCATCGAGGGCTACCGCGACAACCTGTTCCATCGTTTTGATCTTGGGTCAAAAGTAAGCCTTGTGATCTTTGCCATCAGGAACGGCATCGTGGACGTGAATGACCTTTGACAAGTCGCTCCCCGGTCTTTCTCGCATCGAAGCGGTACAGTTCGCAAACATATATCAATTATGTACTTGCAAAATTAGTATTCAGTTAAATGAGATCAGAATTCAGTAAATCATCCTATCCATTAGGGAACATCCCCCCTATATAGGTCTCATATAGTTCAAATAAGAATTCCATTCTTTTTACATCGGTTGGAAATTTCGTATCACGATAACATTTGTCAACGCATTTGTCAAGCAAGTCATGTGCTTTCAATAAGTCTGTAGGCATTATTGCAGGGTCATACAAATCAGCAAGTGAACTACCGGCACTCAAATATTCCTGTCTTATATCAATAACTCCTTGCGCTGCTACTTCAACACTATCCTTTTTTCTTTTTGCGATTGAGTTTGGCCACGGAAAATTGTTATAAACAATTTCATTGCTGTATCTATAGTCGCTTTTAATTCTTCCGCAAACATATCGAACCCACGTCATATGCATTTCTGACATCATAATGCCAAAATGGTAAAGTGAGGCCCTTGCGATTACACTTGTCGAATTATTTGCAATATAATTTCTTGTAAAAAATCCAATTGGAATATATTTTCTATTTTCAGAAGAGTGCAATGGTATAAGAATGAAATCTGAAGTAGGTTGCCTAATTTCTCCAAAAAGATATGGAGTAGTAGCTAATTTTCTTGTTGCCTCCCTATCGCTCTCTTGCCGATGCTTTTTTACCGCCTGTACCCGTTTGTAAACGGGTGTCAATTCCCTTAATTCCTTCGGTTGAATTCCTCCTAACCAAAGACACCATCTTTTTTTTCCGTTCAAATATTCATGGGCACTCAATAACGGCCTTATCCACTTTTTAGCCTCGGGCGTTTCCCTTACTAATTCCCTTTTTTCTTCGTCTGAAAGTAAAAGATGTCCACCATCATTCGGCATACTGCCAAAGGAAATTTCCGCAACAGCACAAATTGGCGTTCGTCTTTTCAAAATCGTGGTGTCGTTACCTTGAACCAAATATGGATTAATGTTTCTTACTCTAATTTTTGTCGGCTCCCCTACAATGTTGATATATTCATATATAAATTTTTCTTTACTATTTTCTTTACCAAAACCTATAACCACACAATGAACTGCGGCAATCCCTTCGGCTTCGTTATGCCATCTAAATGTTTGATGAGCAAACTGAATCTTTAATCTATAGGTCCTAAATAAGTAATTCCACAATATTCCTGGTTGCTCTCCTTGTGAAAGGCTATTTGTGCTGACCAAAGCGGTTCTCGTCTGAGGATGTATTTCCATGTAGTTAGCGGCCTTTATGTACCAACAGGCTACATAGTCTAGTACACCAGCCCCAGTAACATTATGAAATATTCTAGCTATATCTTGCTTCTGTTCATCTGTTTGGTGTTGTTTGCCGATGAATGGGGGATTACCCAAAATATAATCAAACACCTGGCCCTTCTTACTCGGCCGCCAATCTATGCTCAAAGAATTATCATTGATAATTTCAGCGGCTTCAATTAAAGGAATTGTAGGGACTGTTTTGCCGAATTCGCTTTCCAACCTCATATTCATCTGATGTTCGGTAAGCCATAATGCAACTTTTGCAATCATTGCAGAAGTAGAATCGATTTCATAGCCATAAAAATTATCAAGAGGAACATTACTCAACCAGCTTGCATCAAGTGCTATCTTACCTTTGTACATTTTGCGGATAATCTCAATAT
>Ga0206954_1204_pt1 | contig 13747 bp, 11 predicted proteins | sample Alteio_BWOrgHeat_37_FD_153250 | JGI IMG/M metagenome (GOLD analysis project Ga0206954, IMG submission 153250) | Enriched cells from forest soil in Barre Woods Harvard Forest LTER site, Petersham, Massachusetts, United States -... | ecosystem: Environmental > Terrestrial > Soil > Temperate forest >...
CATTTACCCGACCTTCGGCAATTGGGTCTGGGGTGGTGGTTGGTTGGCTGCGCTCGGACATAATTTCGGTCTGGGCCATGGCCATGTCGACTTTGCCGGATCCTCCGTGGTACACATGCAAGGCGGCATGCTCGCCCTGGCAGGCGCACTCATCCTCGGCCCACGTATCGGAAAATATAATGCTGATGGCACGCCCAACCCAATTCCAGGTCACAATCTGCCCATGGCCATGCTCGGTACTTTCATCCTCGCCTTTGGCTGGTTCGGTTTCAATCCCGGTTCCACCCTCGCCTCAACTGATACGGAAATTGGCATCATCGCGACGAACACCATGCTGGCCTCGGCCGCAGGCGCTGCCGCCGCCATGATCATTTGTTGGATACGCATCGGTAAACCTGACCCGGCGTTCATGTGCAACGGAATGTTGGCGGGCCTGGTAGCCATTACCGCTCCCTGCGCCTTTGTGGAGGCTTGGGCCGCTGTGACTCTCGGCGCATTGGCCGGTCTCTTCATGTATATCAGCGTTTTCTTCGTCGAAGAAAAACTCAAGCTCGACGATCCGGTCGGCGCCATCTCGGTTCACGGCACCGCAGGTGCGTGGGGCGTGATTTCACTCGGTCTTTTTGCCAACGGCAAATATGGCGACGGTTGGAACAATGTTCCCGGCAAAGTATCTGGAGCGTTGACCTGCGGCGATTGGAGCCAGTTGGGCGCCGAGTGCATCGGTGTCGCAACCTGTTTTGTGACCGACTTCGCGCTTGCCTACCTGGTGCTCTGGCTCATCGAAAAGACCATTGGCAATCGTGTCACCGCGGAAGCCGAACTCGAGGGCCTCGACATTCCGGAAATGGGCACGCTTGGTTATAATAACGACGTGTAGTACCTCGCGCGGTGTCCTGTAGCGGCAGTCTGTGACCGCCGTGCGACGCTCATAGAGCGCCGCTACAGGCCGATCCGTTGTTCGGAGAGCGACGGCTAAACGGGAACAGCTCTAATTGATTTTTCGACCCCGCCAATACTTGGGCTGGGAGGAAGTCGGTTCCGGCGTTTGGGAAGTTCCGGCCACGGGTGTTTGCTCATGCTGCTCTGGCTCATTTTGATCTTCGGATTCCCGCTCCGCCATTTCCATCAATCCGGCAGCCCGAAAACGAGCGACGGTGTAGCGCACCAACAGCAGATCGAGATTCAGCTCTTCCGCCAGTTGTTGGGTCGAAAGAGTTCCGCTCGCCGATTTAAGGGCCACGGCCAGCTCAGCGGCGCTCACCTCCAAACCCGCCGGAATGGCCCCGCCCATGTATTTGGGAATCTCGCGGCTCCTCGGCATGAGTTCCTGCACCTGCCTCGCTTCCTGCACGCGCGCCTCCAAAAGACGGATGATCTCAACTGTGGGATAAGTGGCCAGGTTCCGGCTTGGTGACGGTTCGCCGTCCATAAATTCAAATCCACCTTTGTTGAAGAGCGCCATGTGCTTGACGGCATCCAGACCGGCCAGATGACTCGACTGGGCATCGACGATATCTCCGCGATCAAAATAAATCGATCCGGTGGCCGGGCCGCTGGTGATCGCGAGACGTCCGCTTTTTTGCGTGGCGTTGAGCAATCGTGCCACGTCCGGGAGGGCGATTTCATCCAAGGAACCTGAAAGAAGAAATGGAGCAGCCATGGCAAAACAATACGGTTAGGGAAGAAAAGCGAATCTTCCTCCCTCAAGGCAGCTTAAGCATAAACCATACCGCGCTTCCATCTGTCGTTTTATTCACCGCTTGTATCGCCCGGACTAACAATCGGTTTATGCCGGTAAAGCAGATAAAGATTCCGGCCATAAAGGAAAGGTAGAAAACAATTGCCCAGAATGGGGGGGACCTTATCGATATGAATAAAGTAGATCAGGGTCATGACGCTGCCCCAAAAGCTCAAATGCCAAAAAATGGCAGGTACGACGACTTTTTTGGCTTTTTCCGAATGAATCCACTGAAGGATGAATCGCGCCCCAAAGGTAAAAGTACCTAAAAAACCAAATACGGTCCACCACACGGACTCCCCGTATAACCAGGGCATGTAAGGGTTAAGAAATGGCGCAAGAAAACCTTCGGCAGATGGATGCATGGTAGATAACTATTCAGGAGGGAGCGGTTTTGAGAAGAATTTCTTCAATTAAATTTAAGCCATCGAATGTGGAACCAAGGCTCCCTCGTTCCCAAGCACAGCTCGGCAACAAGAGGCAAACTTCCTTTTCATCTCTGTCATCCTGAGCGGAGGCGAACTGGAAAACTCTCTTTGTCCCTTGCGCTTTCCAGAGCCGCAGTCGAAGGACCCTCCCCGACGAAGCAATGCGCACAAATAGCGTTAAAAGATTTAGAACCAAAAGGAACGTCTCTCGCGGCTTGCCCGTGCAAGAGGCAAGAACGGCCACCAGAACAGCAATTGCCCCCGCCACCGTACTGCGTTTCATTTTTGCGAACAAGGTCCTTCGACTCCGCTTCGCTCCGCTCAGGATGACGAAATTCTACACGACAGCCGTTCCCCTACTTCCCCAGTGCAACTCGGGAATGAGGGTAAGAAACAGTCGGATTTTAAAGAGACGTTCTGGTCGAGCCGCGAAACTTCTGTTAAGGTCACCGCTCCTGTGAACACCACAACACCCATTCTTCGCGTCGGCCTGGCTGGTCTGGGCACGGTGGGAGCCAGCGTCTGGCACCGCCTCGCCTCGCAAAAAGATTTGCTCCGTCAACGGGCTGGAACGGAAATCCGTGTCGATCAGGTGGCTGTTCGCCGGGCCGATCGGGCCAAAGAAGTGGGTGTACCGGAAAAGCTCGTGACGGCAGATTGGCGCAAGCTGACCGCCAACCCCGACCTCGACGTCATCGTCGAGTTAATCGGAGGCACCAAGGACGCTTTCGATCTCATCCGGCAGGCATTGGAAAACGGCAAGCACGTCATCACTGCAAATAAGGCTCTGCTGGCTGAACGGGGCGAGGAACTTTTCCAGATTGCGCTCAAACACCAACGGCATCTTCTCTTCGAGGCCAGTGTGGCCGGAGGCATCCCGGTCATCCGCGCCCTGCGGGAGGGGCTGGTGGCCAATCGCATTGTCTCGATTCACGGGATTATCAATGGCACCTGCAATTATATCCTGACCCGGATGAACGAAGCGGGGCTGGAATTCAAGGATGCCCTGGCCGAAGCAAAACTCAAAGGTTACGCCGAAGCCGACGACAGCCTCGACGTCGATGGCCACGACACCGCCCACAAAACGGCGGTACTGGCCGCGCTGGCCTATGGCTTCTGGGTACCGTCGGGCAAACTCTACACCGAAGGTTTGCGAGCGGTGGAAAAACAGGACATCCTTTACGCCCGAAAACTGGGCTACGGTCTGAAGTTGCTCGCCATCATCAAGACCGACTCCGATGGAGCGGTCGAGGTGCGCGTGCATCCGACGCTTATCCCACAGTCCCATGTTCTCGCCTCGGTCAGCGGCGTATTCAACGCGGTGCTGGTGCGCGGCGATGTGGTGGGCGATACGCTCTATTACGGACGAGGCGCGGGCGGCGATCCCACCGCGAGCGCAGTCCTGAGCGATCTGGCGCAAATCGCGGCCCATTTTCCGCAGGAACAAAAAACCCGTTGCGTGGGGCACGAGGCGCTTCATTCCCGCCTCAAGACGATGGATGAAATCGTTTCCCGCTACTACCTGCGCCTGCTTGTGGTGGATCGCCCCGGCGTTCTGGCCGATGTCGCACGTGTCCTCGCCTCGCACCAAATTGGCATTTCGTCGGTGATTCAACCCGAAGCCCAGGTTGGCGAAACGACACCGCTCGTTCTGATGCTGCACGATGCCGCCGAATCACAATTCCGGGCCGCTGTCCGCGAAATCGCCCAAATCGGTGCGGTCAAGGCCCCGCCCGTCCATCTCCGCGTGGAAGACTTTGAATAATCAACCCTTTTACCCCACCATCCCCTGATGCACCGCAAAACCCTTTCCGCCTGGCCCGGCGTCCTGGAACATTATCGCGAGCACATGACGTGGCTGCCGGAAGGCGCTTCCATTGTTACGCTCCAGGAAGGCAATACTCCGTTGATTCCCGCCCCCCGAATGGCCGGGCACGCGGGCGGAGGTTTCGAGCTTTATCTCAAGTACGAAGCGGTCAATCCCACCGCTTCGTTCAAGGACCGCGGCATGACCGCCGCCATGACACAAGCGGTGGTCAACAAAGCGAAGCTGGTCATTTGCGCAAGTACGGGAAACACGTCGGCTTCAGCCGCCGCCTATGCGGGACGCGCGGGATTGCGCTGCGCGGTGCTGTTGCCTCACGGCAAGATTGCCCTGGGAAAACTGGCGCAGGCCCGGATGTATGGCGCGGAAATGATTGCGCTACGCGGAAATTTCGATGACGCCCTGCGTCTGGTCCGTGAACTGGGCAACCAGCCGGGCGTGGAAGTGGTCAACTCGATCAACCCGGTTCGGATCGAGGGACAAAAAACCGCCGCCTTCGAAATCTGCGATGTCCTGGGCCGTCCGCCCGACTTCCATTTTCTGCCGATTGGCAATGCGGGCAATATCACGGCCTACTGGAAAGGATTCAAGGAATATCATCAGCAGGGGAAAATCTCCGCGTTGCCACGCATGTGCGGGTTCCAAGCCGCTGGTGCCGCCCCGATCGTGGAAGGTCGCCCTATTTCCGATCCACAGACGGTCGCCTCCGCCATCCGCATCGGAAATCCCGCCAGTTGGGAAGGCGCCGCCATGGCGGTCAAGGAATCAAGCGGCTTGATCGAAAGCGTGACGGACGATGAAATTTTATCCGCTTACAAACTACTCGCACGCGAGGAAGGACTTCTCGCCGAGCCCGCCAGTGCCGCACCTTTGGCGGGCCTGATCCGGATGGGACAGAAGGGTCTGATCCCCAAGGGCAGCATTGTTACTCTGACGCTGACCGGCCATGGCCTCAAAGATCCCGATACCGCGATGGATCAAACGAAAACCGATGCGCAAGTCGTCGAGCCAAATGTGGAAGCCGTTTTCAAGGCCATGCATCTTTAATCTTGTTCATACCATAGGAACAAAATCTTCTGCGGTCGCGGCCCCCTTTATTTTTTAGTAACTAAACAATAGACCGCTGGCATATCTGATGCTTTTCTTTGTAGGCAATGGACTCCAATCCCGTTGCCATCGCGATTCGTGAGGTCCTGACCGCTATTCGCCAGCGCAAACGGGTCGATGAAATTCTGGAGATGGTTCTGAGTTATTCCTCGGAACTGGGAAAAGCAGTTCACGGCTCCATCGTCACGATCGACCATAACAACCAAAAGCTGATCATTACTTCGACCCAGGGTGCGGATTGGACCCTGGAAAAACAGATGTGCCAACTGAGCCTGGGAGAAGGGCTGACCGGACACGTCGCAAAGACGGGGAAGCCCTACCTCTGCGTCGACACTCAGAAAGATTCCAAATATTTTTCCCTCTTTGGCAATGTCCGATCCGAACTGGTAGTACCCATCATCGTCGAAGAGAAAGTCTGGGGATTGATCAATCTCGACGGATTGGAAGCCGGTGCTTTCGATGACTCGACACTTTCCACCGTGGCACTGCTGGCCGAGCTGGCTTCCTTTGCCATCAAGCTGCGCATCGATCTGACGGAACAGGAACGCCTGCAGCGGCATCTCATTCAATCGGAAAAACTCGCTTCGCTCGGTGAAACCATCGCGGGCATCGCCCATGAAATCAATAATCCACTGACTTCGATCCTCAGCCACGCGCACCTGCTTTCCCTCCATCGCGGCGGGCCGACGGATGCCGCCTCGATCCAAACCATTGTGCAGGAATCGAAACGGACCGCCGATCTGGTCAAAAATCTTCTCGCCTTCAGCCGCAAAGAATCCAAGCAACGGGAAGTCATCGGCGTCAACGAACTAATCAAACAGGCGGTGAACCTGAAGCGCTATCAACTTCGCGTGAACAATATCCAGCTGATTTCCGAGCCATGCGAAGTTTCCTATCCTGTCCTGGTCACGGCCCAGCAGATGCAACAGGTCCTGCTCAATCTGCTCAATAATGCCGAGCAAGCAATCGCCAAAACCGACCGTCAGGGCATTGTCCGGGTGGAAGCCGGACGACGAGGGGAAAAAGTATTCATCACGGTGACCGACAACGGTGATGGAATTCCCGCGCATATCCTGCCTTATATTTTCGATCCTTTCTTCACGACCAAAAATCTGGGCGAAGGCACGGGCCTGGGACTCTCCATCGCCCATACTTTGATTGAAAACCATGGCGGAACAATTACGGCCAAAAGCGAACCGGGCCACACCATCTTTACCATCGAATTACCCCTGGCCCGGAATCCAAGCACCTCCATTTCCGAGGAAACCGAAGTTCTCCCTCCACTCCCGGCTCATCGCTCCCAGCAGATGGGCCGCGTCCTCGTGGTGGACGATGAGCTGGCCATTGTCGATGCGATTTGCGAGTTTCTTACCCTCCAAAACATCAACGCGGACAGGGCCAACGATGGTCATGAAGCGCTCAAGTTAATTTCCAAGCACCGCTATGATGCCATTATCAGCGACATCCGAATGCCGGGCTTGGACGGCAAGCAACTTTACGAAAGAGCTTCGGCCATGCAGCCAGCCTATCGCACCCGTTTTCTTTTCATGAGTGGGGATTTGGTGCGCGAAAGCACGCAGACCTTTGTGTCCTCGCTCAACTGCCCCTGCCTGGCCAAGCCTTTCGCCCTGCACGTTCTCTACCAGCACCTGCAGCCACACTTGAATCAATTTTCGAACCCTTAGCATTTTAAATAAAGACATGGCCAGATTCGCGAACTTGTAAGCGATGGGGTCTTTAGGCTGCAACAAGCCGGAGGCTTGTCAGAGCCCTAGCCGGTGGTTGAGCGCACGAAGGGCGCGACACCACCGGAAAAGATGCCCAGAAGACCGGCACCCCGGCAGGGGTGCCAGAACTCTGCGACCCCCTACCGGGGTCGGTTTTGGAGGAATGCTCTCCGGTGGTGGCGACCGCTACGCGGTCTTACCACCGGCTACTCTGCTGGCAAGCCTCCGGCTTGTGCTGACGGTCTGGTCACGGACGCCCAAGCTCCCTTCCGTCAGACCAGTTACTTGACCGTGGCGGGTGCAGCCTGCACCAGAGTGGACCCGGAATCGTGCAGCATCGAGGTGTAATCGCACATGATCTTCACCGCTTCGTCGAGTTGAGGATCGTCGGTCGGATTATTGATCGCATCATCGGGATTGGGTTCGCCGCTCGAATCGGAGTCATCCGGATCGATTTTGGGCTTTTTCACCACCGGCGGAGCAGGGGGAAGATTGTGATCAACCATGTCGAGGGTCAGTTCGAGCATTTTGTCCCGGCTGGCTTTGCGCGCTTCGAGGTCCTTTTTACGCTGAGCCATCAGGGCCTTCATATCATCCTGTTCCTTCAACCGAGCCGCTTCATTCAACGAGATGGTCTTGTCCTGTACCTTTTTCTTGTAGAAATCGATATCCTGCCGGAGATAGGCAAAATCCTGGGAAGCCGCCACCCGCGTTGTTGAATTTGTGCGCAGGGCAGGCAGATAGGCAGCGGTTAGATTGAGGTAAGAAAAGGTCGCGGGGGGCACCGTATCGTAGGGCAAGTAGTAAGGAAGTGTCGTTTCACCAAGTTCAAATGCGTCAAGGAGCGACGGCAGGACGATATCCGGCACCACACCCTTTTGCTGCGTGGAACCACCGGCAACGCGGTAAAATTTCTGAACGGTCAACTTGAGCTTGCCTGGATCACCGATAAAACCGATGGGGGCCGATTGATCGAGAGGAAGCAAGGTTTGCACCGTGCCCTTCCCGTGGGTGCTCTGGTCGCCGACGATAATAGCCCGTCCATAATCCTGCAAAGCGCCTGCGACAATTTCGGTCGCGGAGGCGCTGGCCTTGTTGACCATGACGAGAAGAGGACCGTCGTAAATCTGCCGGGTCTCTTCCGGACCAAGCTTGTCGATATGCCCGTCAAAACGCCGGATTTGCACCACCGGTTCATCTTTGACAAAGAGACCGGTCAAGTCGACCGCCTGATCGAGCAGACCGCCACCGTTGTTGCGAACATCAAGGATGATTCCCGCGACCTTCTCCTTTTTTAAACGTTGGACGAGCTTGGCCACATCTGCGGAGGTCCGGTTGTAGAAATCGTGCAGATCGATGATACCGATTTTTTCCATTCCTCCGCCCGGCAGGGGATGATCGATGATGTCGGCCTTGGCAAGGCTGTCCTTGATGCTGACCACGTCACGCTTGAGCAGGATATCCTTGGGCAACGCACCCTCGGCCGCGCCGACAGGCAAAATAACCAAGTGCACGATACTGCCCCTCACCCCGCGGATCATGCTCACCACATGCTTCAAACTCATACTGGCCGCATCGATTGGTTCCTTATTCCCTTGCCCGACCGCGATAATTTTATCCCCCGGTTGGAGACGTTTATCCAGATCGGCTGGTCCGCCAGCAATAACTTCCTCAATCGCGGCATAGCCATCATCGGTGGTTTTGAGCATGGCCCCGATTCCGGTAACAGCGTGGTCGATTGCCTGGATGTTAAAATCCTCCGCTTCCTCCGGCGCATAGTAATCGGAGTGGGGATCGTAGGCGTGGGTAAGCGCGCTCAGATAATATTCCACCACATCCATCTCTTCCAACTCAGCCCGGTCCCGAAGAAGGGAAACGTAACGTTTGGAAACATGCTCCATGGTTTTTTCCGGCGGCTTCTTATCCAGCAGGCCCGTCAGCAGATCAGCTTTGATCTGTCCCTGCCAAACCGCAGCCGAAGTAGCCGCGTCCGGAAGCCACGTCGATTTATCAGTGCGAACGGTGAAAGTCTCGTTTTTCGTGAAATCGTATTTGTCATGGATCAGTTTCTCCGCCAATACGACGTCCTCATCGACGCGCTGCATATAGCGATTGAAAATTTCAAAGGCGGGCATGACCGCCGCTTCCTCGTTGTCACTGTGGAGAAGACGCTCGCCCAGTGTGTTACCATACTTGGTCGTGAATTCATCGATGTCGCTCTGCAAAAAGAAGAGATGCGTCGGATCGAGGGCCAAAAAGTAATTTTTCAACCAGCGTTGAGACATTTCCTGGTCGATCGGCCTTTGCGAATAGTGATCCTGCTCCAGCAATTCCCCGATAAGGCGCCCGATGGCAGCATCGCGGTCCGCATGAACAATAATCGGCTTGACTATCGGCAGCGGTAAATCGGATTTGGTATCCGATGATGCGCTCGCATCCTTCACATTGCCGGAATCGGGAAGATCAACCGCGGGCGCTGGATTGGTCGCGGGCAAAACAACCGGCCCTCCATTCTCAAGCGCCCAGCCCGCCAGGGTGAAGGTCAGGAACAGGGCCGTCAAAACGAAGACGTGACGGCAAGGAATGGACTTCAGTCGGGATGTCATAAAATTTTAAAGTTCTTTCAGTCCTCCAAGATAAGGACGGAGCGGTTCGGGAATAAGAACGTGCCCATCGGCCTGCTGGTAGGTTTCCAGTAGCGCAAGGTAGAGCCGGGGCAGAGCCAGACCGGAACCGTTAAGAGTATGGCAGAAGATATTTTTCCCTTCACTGGTCTTATAGCGCAGATTCATCCGTCTGGCTTGAAAATCCTCGAAATTGCTACAGGAGGAAACTTCCAGCCAGGATCCGACGCCGGGCGCCCAGACTTCCAAATCATAGCATTTTGCCGCGCCAAAGCCAATATCGCCTGTGCAGAGAGAAAGGACGCGGTAGTGCAAGCCAAGCTCCTTGAGCACCCGTTCGGCATGACCGACGAGGGTTTCCAAAGCGGCGTAGGATTCCTCCGGAGTGACAATATGCACCAGTTCGATCTTGTCGAACTGATGGACCCGGATCATGCCCCGCGTATCCTTGCCCGCGCTGCCCGCTTCACGGCGAAAGCAGGGTGTGTAGGCGGCGTAACGAATCGGCAACCGATCAGCAGCCAGGATTTCCTCACGATGCAAATTGGTCACCGGGACCTCGGCGGTGGGCACGAGATAGAGAGGCGGTTCTTCTTCCACGCGATACATGTCCTCGGCAAATTTGGGCAATTGCGACGTACCCACCATGCATTCGCCCCGCACCATGAAGGGTGACGAAACTTCGGTGTAGCCGTGTTGACCGGTATGAAGATCGAGCAGGTAATTGAGGAGCGCGCGTTCCAGACGGGCCCCCTGCCCTTTAAAGACAATAAAGCCGCTGCCTGAAATTTTCGTCGCTGCCTCAAGATCGATCAAGCCGAGCTGCGCCCCGATTTCCCAGTGAGGCTTGGGCTTGAAATCAAACACTGCCGGTTTTCCAACGACCCGCTCGATGCGATTGTCCTCGGCCATTTTTCCGACGGGTACCGAATCGTGGTTGATATTGGGAATGCGCAGGAGAAGATCGGTCTGCTCGCCTTCAATTCCGGCCAATTCCTGGTCGATGCGGGCGATCCTTTCACCCACGGCTTTCATCTCGGCCGATTTTTCAGTGATATCGCCGCCCTTGGCCTTGACCATGCCAAGTTCCTTGCTGGCGCGGTTGCGCTCGCTCTTAAGCGCTTCGCCTTCCTGCAAACGTTTGCGTCGCTGCTCGTCCAGAAGCAAAACCTGGGCGATCAACTTTTCATCACCGGAATTCCGGCGAGCGAGGCGTTCCCGATAAAAATCGGGATTTTCACGAATCTTGCGTATATCCAACATGACGTTAAGGACTTGAATATCCTGTTAAGACCGTCCTAACGCAAGCTTGGGCATGCCGATTAACAAAGATTTAATACCTGTCCGTCAACCCTCGGGAATGAGCTACCCTCCGGCTCAAACGAAGCTGGCGAGAAAATGCCCACGCTCCCTTTTTCGTCGATCATGGATCGGTCCTGACGCTGATAAGTGGCTTTCAGATTTAATGGCCGAATGAAAAAGCGCCCGGCCTTGCAACCGGACGCTTTCCATCTAACCCAGCCACCGTCCAGGACTCCACACCGACGATGGCAATCGTTCAACCACTAATCTCGATCTTGCGCGGTTTAACTGCTTCGGCCTTGGGTAGCGTCAGAGTCAGGACGCCTTGGCTCAACTCGGCCCGGATCGCTTCGTGATTCACACGACGATTCAGTTCAAGAGTCAGGCGGTAATCGGCCACTGCACTTTCCCGGTGCAGCGGTGTCCACTCCGCAGGCGGAGTCCAGGCGCGACGACCGAAAATCGTGAGAGTTTCGTTCTCCACCGCGGTTTCCACCGCGGAGCGTTCCACTCCCGGCAAATCGATCGTGACGGTAAAGGCGTCGGCCTCTTCCCGCACATCGTAGCGAGGGAGAATGGTCCGGCGTGGCGTGGCTGTCTGGGGTTCTTTCTTGGTGAGGATATTCATGGGATTATTCCTTTCTTGGGCCGTCGGGTCATTTGACGTCGATGGCGATTGACTTGGGTTTGACTTCTTCGCGCTTCGGCAGGGTTACCGTCAGCACGCCGTTCTCGTAGGTCGCCCCGATTTTATCGTTGTCGATATGTTCGGGCAGCGAGATGGAGCGACTGACCCGGCGTTCCTGAGTGGCCACACTGGAGTCCTTACCTTTCTCGTCGGACTTCTTTTCGGTCTTCTGATGCCCCGTCACCGTCAGGATGCCGTCGGCCACTTCCACGTTGAGATCTTCTTTGCGGAAACCGGGTAATTCAGCGCGGACGACATAGGCGTTCTTTTCCTGATAGAGGTCGATCGGGAAATCGCCCAACCCTTCGCCGAGAAATCCCCCTTCACGTTGTAACGAACTTAGCGTCGGAAAGGCCACGTCGAAAAGACGATCCATTTCCTCGCGCAAGCCGGTAAAACAGGTCGCGGGATTGTAGAGAGGCGAATTTTGATAGCGTATGATTTTCATAGATATCCTTTCTTTTGAATCTATCACTGCATCGACCATGCCGATTCATCAAATTTTATAAGTAGTTGTGATTATAACTATAACTTAAAAAATATAATTCATAATAAGAGACATTAAGACTCTATCCTATAATACTCCATGCTTTAAAAGCGACATGGTGGCGCTAGCAATTTTGTTTTTTACGCAAAACGTAAAGAATCTGCGAATTACTATAGCAGCGATCTATGACCGCCGACGCGGAAAGAAAACGGATGAAAAATCCCGGCGGTCACAGACCGCCGCTACAGTACGAGATTAAACCCCAAGAAATTTAACGCGGGTCTTCTTCGCTAATGCGATAGCCAACTCCACGGATAGTTTCGATGTAGGAAGCCAGCGGACCAAGTTTTTCACGCAGGCGCCGCACGTGAGTATCGACGGTACGCGTGTCGATGACGCTTTCATACCCCCAGACATCATTGAGCAGACGGTCGCGTCCCTGCACCCGTCCGCGACGATCCATCAACAAGGCCAGAAGCTTGAATTCCGTCGCCGTTAAATCGACCGCATGGTTCTTCACCAGGACTTCATGCCGACCATGATCCAGCACAAGTTCCCCAATGGTCAGTTTTTCCACACTGGGCACCTTGTCCTTGCCGCGACGCAACGACCGGTTGACGCGCAGGATCAATTCACGCGGGCTGAAAGGCTTGGTAACGTAATCATCAGCGCCGAGTTCAAACCCGACGATTTTATCCACTTCCTCCGCCTTGGCCGTAAGCATGATGACGGGGATATGCCTCGTGGCGATGTCGCTCTTGAGAACTTTGCAGACCTCCAGGCCCGACATCTGGGGCAACATCAAATCGAGGATGATGAGGGAGGGCAATTCAGCCCGCGCTTTCGTCAGCGCCGAGGCACCATCCTCCACCGTGATGACCAGAAAGCCCGCGGCCCGCAGATTGATGACGAGCAGATCGATGACATCGGCTTCGTCGTCGACCACTAAGATCTTATGTTGCATAAATAGAAGTGTCGCGCCCTTATCCAGCAGCACGACTCCTTCGACATGTAGCCGACAAGAGAACTGCGGCAAGCTTACGCTATGTTACATTCCCGTGACACCCAAGCAAAGACGCGAACCGGAAAACATGTCTCCCCTTATTTAAGGATAAGCCCTAAGCATAGACGCTCCTCCATGAACCTCACCCCCACTGAACTTAAAGCCCGCCTCGACCAGGGAAAAGATTTCCGCCTCATCGACGTTCGCGAGGCGGACGAATGGGCCGTGGCGCAACTTCCCCAAGCTGAACTGATCCCGCTCAGTCGATTTCAGCAGCTTGCTCTTCAGGAACTTTCTCCGGAAGAAACCATCGTGCTCTATTGTCACCATGGAATGCGTTCGGCCCGGGCCCAGGGCTTCTTAAAGGCCCAGGGTTATGCCAACGTCTTTAACCTGACCGGTGGCATCGATGCCTGGGCTTTGCAGGTGGAACCGACCATGAAGCGTTATTGAACTGACCCGGCCAAAACTCAAGATTCCTCGACAGCAATCGGTAAAAGACCTAGCCTTGTCCCTTTAATTGGCATGAAGCTGTTATGGCCCAGCCCTTGATCTAACTTTTTGCTCCGACCTTACTGTTCCAGTAATCGGAGGCCTTCTCTCCTTTAATTCCATGAAATTCATTGAAAGTGTCTTCCAGAAGCTTCGCAGCCATCCCAAACGGATTGTTTTCCCGGAGGGAACTGCCCCGCAAATCCTTGCCGCCGCCTCGGAGTTTGTGCATCTCCAACTCGGTGTGGCCATTCTCCTGGGCAAAAAAGAGGAGGTTGAAGCCGCGGCCCAAAAGGCCAAAGTCTCCCTGAAGAAAATCCACG
>Ga0206954_1205_pt1 | contig 13745 bp, 13 predicted proteins | sample Alteio_BWOrgHeat_37_FD_153250 | JGI IMG/M metagenome (GOLD analysis project Ga0206954, IMG submission 153250) | Enriched cells from forest soil in Barre Woods Harvard Forest LTER site, Petersham, Massachusetts, United States -... | ecosystem: Environmental > Terrestrial > Soil > Temperate forest >...
AAAGTGAAGATCTCCCGAAACACAGGGAGCGTTTCGAACACTACCTGAATGAAAATCTCGTAGGTGATCTGCTCATGCTTAACAGTCGACTTGATGAGCACGGTCAGGCCATCGAATCGCGGGTAGAGGAAGTCAACCAGGCACTCCGCACGATCGAATACAGCGAGAACACGTACGTTCAACTGCATTTGGTCAATCGACCAAATCTACAGGTCAGTGAGTTCAGGCGTTCGCTCAAAGAATGCTTTGAGTATGGAATTGCTCCTGCTCCGGAGGAGCGTCTCAGGGTGTTCGCTCGGGTGCGTGCGTTGCTAGAAACATTTCAGGCAGACCCAGACGGAACGCAACGTATCACGGACGTTCGCACTTGGTATAGCACTGGCGTGAAGGAACTGCGGCAACAGGATGAATCAGAAGTAGATTTCTTTGCGGCAACCACGGGAAAGTCGGGAGGACAGAAGGCCAAATTGGCATTCACGATCCTCGCCTCTGCCCTTACGGCACAATATGGTTTGTCGCAGGCTCAGTCGGAGAGTTCAAACTTCCGGCTGGTTGTCATTGATGAGGCATTTTCGCGTACCGACGAACAAAACTCGCAACGCGCGATGGATCTTTTTAAAAAGCTTGGTTTCCAGGTGGTCGTCGTTGGACCATTCGACGCAAAAGCTAAATTGGCGGTTCCATTCGTCCGGACAATCCATCTGGCTTCAAATCCGACTGGCGACAAATCTCAACTGCTGGCGATCACCCGGCAGGACCTCGAGTCGGGCGATCTAGAGCGCGTCGTCTCAGACCCGGTATTGAATGTCGAAAACAATACCATGACGGAGACACTCCCTTAGATGCGCAGCCCACAGGAGGTTCTCGCAGCGGCGCGCAGCAAGTGGCCCGCAGTACTACGCGCCGAAGCCACTGAGGAAACTATGTTTCCACTTGCAATTCCCTTTGGAAGGCCACCAACAACCAGTGACTTTGCAGCAATACGTGCAGACCTAGCGAACTTGGCGGCTGCCAACTATGGATGGCAGATCGAATGGGAGCAGATTGATACTCGAAAGTGGGGCAAGCAACGCTGGCCAAGACGGGTTAGCTTTGCCTCCATTGAGGACTTGGCCCAAACACTGCAATTCATGGAACAGCTCACGTTGTTTCGCGAAGCATTAGTCTTTGCACGATCCGCCTGCCCGAAGCTTGAGCCTTGGCTTCGCACCAAGGCCCACAGAATCCCGGAGTTGCTACCCGATTGGAAGGACCTCATCCGTGTATGCGCATTTTTTGATGCGAACCCCTGTCCGAATTGTTTCCCCCGGCAGTTACCGATTCCTGTGGGAACTAAATTTATCGAGGAACACGAAGGAATATTGGCGGAGTTGCTGACACTTGTTCTTGGAGATCGCGTCAACGCTAAAGGGCTGTGCTTCGAGGAAAGATTTCATCTTCGGGTAGAGCCGGCTCAAGTGAGATTTCGTTTCTTGGACGCCGGCCTCCGCGAGCAGACGCGCTGGCCCATGATGGATTGCACCATCTCTGTACACGATCTAGCGAGTCTGTCTTGGAGAATTCCCCGTGTACTGATCGTAGAAAATAAAGCTGTGTTTCTTTGTCTGCCCGACGTTCCGAATACGCTGGCTATCCTTGGTAGCGGAAAGGCCGCGTCGCTTCTTCCTTCTTGTAGTTGGTTGCAAGAATCAGATGTCGTCTATTGGGGAGACTGCGATGAAGCTGGATTCGGAATTCTATCGTCTCTGCGGGGCAGCCTACCCCGAGTGCGAAGTATTCTCATGGATGATGAAACCTGGAGGCGCTGGAGCGGATTTGCTGTACCGGGTAGAAGGGATCCGGGGGCGCGATTCGATCACCTCATAGCAAGTGAGGCGGAGGCACTGGCCTCCGTGGCAGCCGGTCCGTGGATGTTAGAACAGGAGAGAATCCCACTCCAAGATGTGGAGAAAGCGATTATGCAAGCCTTTGCTGAAGAGTCTGAATTCTATCGAGGGCGCTAGTCTTACTCAATAGATGCTTGAATACCTTAACGTAGAGGGTAAGAAGCGAACGCTTTACCCTAATATTGCAACCCAGAATTTTGTATTGAAGAAACAGCAATGTTTGTCGGTCGAGGCTCCTTGTAAACGAGAAGCGTCAAGACCTGATGGCCATTGAAGAAGGCCTCCAGGTGAAATAAATGCTTTTGGCCGCTATCGTCTGTAAGTTTGACATCGTCGTTGGCGGCGACTGGTCCCCCACGTCGCTGATTCGAACAGGCGCGCAGGAGGCCACAAGCATCACTTTCTGTCAGCTTTGCAAATCGCTCGAAGCTGACGGCTACGATTAAAGCTGTGGGATTGCACCAAAAATAGCCTTCTGTATCTATGGCTTGCGCCATTTATCGCGATGACCACGATTGGTATTACGCACACGTTCTACTTGGATAGTTGCTGTTGGATCGATCTCTCGAGCTCTTTCGATAGCTTTACCCTGTGTGGCCTCATGACCACTAATTCTGTCAGCATTCGGCCTTCGAATCGTAAAGTCCCCCTGTTCTTCCCTTTTCTCGATGAACAATTTACCACTCACGGTGTACCTCCTTTCAAATTATCTGGCATTAGCAATGGTCGTTATACGTTATTCGTTCACCCCGCACGCAATACGATTATGCTCAAAACCGTCCTGCAACCACCGGGATTCCTCGTGGTGTCATCGCATCCAGCAGTAGATGTGACGCATAACCAGCCGATAACCCATTTAAAAAACCTGCTAGAAGTCTCCAGAACAATTCTGCAAGACCTGCCCAAAAGTGACCATCTATATTTTGGACTCGCGCTGCATTATTCCGGCAATGCTGTGCTAACTCGGCCAGAGTAGCTCGCAGGGCCAATACACCTCCGCCAACCGCCATACTATGTCCCATGTCTCGATGCCACGAGGAAACCGGCGGTTCAAGCACATCAGGCAGAAGCCCCGCTATACCTCCGCCAAAGACACCGCCAATCGTTTCAAGCAATGGGTTATCGATTGGTCACAATCGTGCACTAGCAAGTACGGCGCAATGTGTGGCTCGTTGTGATCTCTGTCACATCGCGAGCACCGTCGGAATGGAAGGATTGGAAATATGACGTCAAATTTGATGAACAAAATTCAAGAAATCGGCGATCTGACGACGATTGAATTTACCGGTAAAACTCTAAATCTACAGAGTGGGCGCGACTTTCGGCAAGAGTTTGAGCCACAGATCAAAGAGCACAAACAGATCGTGCTCGATTTATCTGCCGTTACTTTCATTGACAGCTCTGGCCTGGGCGTTCTGATTTCCTGCCTCAAAAAAGCGAGAGAGGCCGGTGGGGATATCAAATTGTGTGGACTTACGAGTCAGGTAAGAGCGCTGTTTCAGCTCGTGCGTATGCACAAGCTGTTTGACATCTACAACAGCCGCGAGGAAGCGGCGCACGCATTTAAGTCATGAAAGATAAGAAAGAGTTTCGCGCCGAGTTGGCGGCTGGTTATGGTGCGGGAACGCCCGTCTCGCAGAACCATGCACAACTTATAGAAGAGCTCTCGCAACTTTATCCGGCGGAACTTGCTACCACTCGCACGTGGTTTCGGCACTGGCGCACGATTCGCAAGCAGTACGCATGGATGATCATCGTTGGCACGGCAAATGTTCTGAAGCGCTTTCTCGATATTGTGGTGTCGCTCGGCGCTTTGGTCGTTATTTCTCCAGTTTTTCTGGTGGTGGCTATCCTTATTAAAGCGACGGATCGAGGACCTATTCTGTTGTGGCAAAATCGGGTTGGCAAATGGGGACAGGAGTTTCGTTTTCCTAAATTCCGTTCCATGGTTGTGAATGCCGAGGCTTTGAAAGATAAGCTTATGAGCCAAAACGAACATGCCGACGTCAAAATTTTCAAGATGAAGCTCGATCCGAGAATTACCAGGATTGGTCGCATCATTCGTAAACTGAGCATCGACGAACTACCGCAGCTCTGGTGTGTGCTGAAGGGCGAGATGTCCTTGGTTGGTCCGCGGCCTCCATTACCGCGCGAGGTCGCGCTCTACACGCTGGCTGATCGCCGGCGTCTCGATGTAACACCAGGGCTTACCTGCATCTGGCAAGTAAGTGGCCGTGGCGATATTCCATTTCCAAAGCAAGTGGAACTCGATGTCGAGTACATCCGGAGTCAGAGTTTTGCTTCCGATTTGAAAATCCTCCTAAAGACGGTTCCGGCTGTGCTTTTTGGAAAAGGAGCTTATTAACAACATCATGCCGGCCATCGAGCAATCCCGAAATCGATCTGCAGACATGGAAGCACTCGCAGCACGGTTTACCCCTTCGAATATGCTGCGGCTGAGATCGCGCCGCGGCCGACTGGGCTTATTAAAGGGACCGGCAACAATGTTGTCACGCTATTCCAAGAGAGTAGTAGATCTTACAATTGCATGCCTGTGCCTAGCTATTTGTATTCCATTTCTGCTGCTGTGCATGGTTGCCTTGAGGCTCAGTGGCGTAAATGTTTTCCGGGTTCATCAGGTAATGGGAATGGGCGGCATAACGTTCCAGAAATTACAGTTCAACACGGCTGGTTTCGTTGGGCGCTGTTTATATGCTTTTAAGCTGCATCGCTTGCCCGCACTCGTCCACGTCATACGAGGTGAAATGTCGATTGTCGGTCCGAGGCCGGTTTTGTCTCGTGATATGGATTTGCGAGATCGCGGTGTTCGCAAGCGATTGACTGTAAGGCCGGGTCTGGTTTCGTTGTGGTGGCTGCGCCAGCGGGCAAATATCGATTTTTCTCCGGAACTAAATACCGAATTGGAATACGTAGATTCCCACAGTGCAACTTCTGATTTAGGCATTACCTTTCGTGCTGCTCTTGCCATGTTGTACGGATCACGATCGCACAAGAACGAGCCGATCGTAGAGATTCTAAAAACACATATCGCCAATCTCACGATGGACGAAGCCCTGCAAACGATACTGCAGGCAGCACAACAACGTAATGCGCGGCAGCTTTGTTTTGTAAATACCGATTGTTTCAATCTTGCGCAACGCAATCAGGACTATAAGAACCGTCTTGCCGCTGCGGAGGTAGTCTTAGCCGATGGCATTGGCGTACGCATCGCGGCGAAGCTTACTGGGCAAGCCATCGTTCAAAACGTGAATGGAACTGATTTGTTTCCACTTTTGTGCCGCAGACTGCAAGGCTCTGAGATGGGAATCTTTCTGCTTGGAGCGCGACCGGGAGTTACGGATACAGTGCAGGAATGGGTGGAGAAAAACTATCCTGGCGCCAGAATCAAAGGAAAACATCACGGCTATTTCAAGCCGGAAGAAGAAGAGGACGTGATTCGTGAGATTAATGAGTCGGGGGCCGAAATTCTGTTGGTGGCATTCGGTGCTCCGCGCCAAGACCTTTGGATTGGAACTCATCTGCAGGAACTGAAGGTTGGTATTGCAATTGGCGTGGGTGGTCTATTCGATTTTTATTCTGGACGCATCGCACGCGCTCCGCAGTGGATGCGCGAGCTGAGTCTGGAGTGGATTTACAGGCTCTACCAGGAGCCAGGGCGGATGTGGAAACGGTACTTATTGGGAAACCTGATTTTTATAGGCCGCGTGTTGCTTTCTCTGCCCCGCGGAGGGTATAAGCACGCGACGAAAGACGCGAGGTGAAAATTATGCGAGCCATTCTCATCGTGCCACAAGGATCGCCTGGAATGCAGCGTTTTGCTGGCCAGCGTCCAGCATCGTTACTTCCCTGTGTCGATCGTCCGATCATGCAACATGTCGTGGAGTATTTGGTAGATCAGGGCGTTACTGAGTTCGACTTTCTTCTCCAGGACATGCCCGAGCAGGTCGAGAGCTTTCTGGGAGACGGCGGACGCTGGGGAAGCCGTTGTCGCTTTCATCTTGTCCGGGAAAAGACATACCATGCGCTGCTGTTGCCGCAAATGGCGGGGAAAGATGAAACCGTTCTTGTTGGACATGCCGACCGTATTCCAATTCTGGCAAACTCCAAGTCAATTACCGATGCCAAAAACGCCGGTATGTTTTACTGCACAAGCGGACTGGAAGATAAGCCCGTGTGGACAGGGTGGGCTCTTGTAGATGCGCGTATTCTTGCATTGGGCGCAGAGGCCGCAAATGAGAAGGAATTTGAGGGCTGCCTGCGACAAGCGAATGCCGAATCCAAAGATACCATTGCCTCCGTCACGCTCGATTTCAGGAGCGTTTCTGGATTTTTGGAAGCGCAACGAGCCATTCTGAACAAGATTCTGAATCAAGCGGACTTGTATGCCAGAGAAGTCGAGCCGGGTATCTGGATCGCCCGGAATGTAACGCTTCATCCCAAGGCTCATCTGCAAGCACCGATGTTTGTTGGTGAAAATTCAAATGTGGGCGCGGGCGTCAAGCTTGGTCCGAATGCAGCCATCGGCGCTAATAGCGTGATCGACCGGAATACAACGGTTATGGATTCCGCTGTATTTCCTGGAACGTTTTGTGGCGAGGGCTTGGAACTGGATCATATGATCGCCGACCATAGCCGGCTCATGAGTTGCGAGAGTGAAACATCCATCGAGGCTCCAGATGCTTTCATTCTTAGCGGCCTGCAGCAGCGCTCCACAAGAGGGCTATTTTGGTCCTGGATTTCGAGGGTAACCGCCGCGTTGATTTTGATACTTGCGTCGCCATTGATGCTGGTTACGGCGATGATTCTGGCCTTGGTGCGCAAAGGGCGTGTGTTCTATTGCCGGCGTGTTGTTCAATTGCCAGCTGCCGATGCTGAAAGCTGGCGCTATTTCAATCTCTGGAGTTTTCGCGATCACGCGAATGCGGTAGCGACAGGTCGTTTGAAATATCTACTGTTTGCTTCTCTGCCCGCGTTGCCAGCCGTGGTAACTGGACGGCTAGGTTTTGTTGGGGTCAAACCAAGAACGAAAGAGGAAATTGAAAAGCTCCCGGCGGATTGGCAATCCCTCTATTTACAGGCAACCGCTGGATTGGTGAGCGAGGCAGATGCAGTGTATGGCGGAACGCCGACCGAGGATGAACTCTACTCGTCCGAGGTCTACTATTCAACACAAAGAGGGATGCAGCACGATCTACGGATTGCGTTGCGTTTCATTTTTGGTCCAAGAGCTATTTGAGATTGGTTTTCTTATAGGAGACTTCGTGTGCGCGGAATCATTCTAGCTGGCGGGTCTGGAACCCGTCTATTTCCGGTAACCCAGGCCATCTCGAAACAGTTATTGCCGGTTTACGACAAGCCGATGATCTATTACCCGCTCAGCACACTGATGCTTGCTGGAGTTCGCGAAATTCTTATTATTTCAACTCCGCAAGACACGCCGAGGTTCGCGCAGGTGCTCGGAGGTGGCGCTAAATTCGGAATTAATCTGTCATATGCGGTGCAACCATCGCCTGGCGGGCTGGCGCAGGCATTTCATATCGGCAGGGATTTTGTAGGATCTGAATCGTGCGCGCTCATTCTGGGTGACAATATCTTTTACGGGCACGATCTTTCCAGAATCATGATCGAAGCTTCAAACCAGCGGGAGGGAGCCACGGTATTCGCCTATGCAGTTCCCGACCCCGAACGCTATGGTGTCGTGGAATTCGATGCCCAGGGCAAAGCCATTTCAATCGAGGAGAAGCCAAAGCATCCGAAATCCCGGTACGCAGTTACGGGATTGTACTTTTACGATAATCGCGTGATTGAATATGCCCACGCGATCAAGCCTTCTGCCCGTGGCGAGTTAGAGATCACCGACGTGAATCGGTGCGATCTCGAACAGGGCACCTTGCGAACGCAGGTGCTGGGCAGAGGATTCGCGTGGCTTGATACGGGTACGCATGAATCCTTGCTGGAAGCTTCTCTATTCGTCCAAACCCTGGAACGGCGGCAAGGTCTCAAAATCGCATGTCCCGAGGAAGTGGCCTTTCGGCTCGGTTATATTTCTGAGGAACAGATAATGGAGATTGCTGAGCCCATGAAGAAGAATGAATACGGACAATACCTGTTGCATATTTTGCAGGAAAAATATTTCTAGAGGATACCCATGAACTGCATCGAAACAGAAATCTCAGATTGTCGCATTATTACTCCCAGGATTTTTCGGGATGATCGCGGGTTCTTCTTCGAAAGCTTCAACGAACGAACGTTCTCAGATCTTGGCATCAATCATCGGTTCGTCCAGGACAACCAGTCCCATTCAAAGCATGGTGTACTGCGTGGACTGCATTATCAGATCAAGCAGGCACAGGGCAAACTTGTGAGGGTACTTTCGGGAGAGATCTTCGATGTTGCCGTGGATCTTCGAAAAAGTTCCCCTAGTTTTGGCCAGTGGATCGGGGAGCGACTTTCTTCGACAGACAAGAAAATGATTTGGATTTCTCCAGGCTTTGCCCACGGATTCGTGGTGTTGTCAGAGACTGCCGAGATTCTCTATAAGGCCACTGATTTTTACGCTGTGGAGCACGAGCGCACTATTGTGTGGAATGATCCGGACCTCCAGATCGATTGGCCGATTGCATCTCCAATATTGTCAGAGAAGGACCGGCGAGGACTACGTTTCCGCTCGGCTGAAGTATTTACATAAGGCGCGATGTTTACGCGGTCTTTGCTTTTCGATCGAGCACTTCTCGTACATGCTGTGCAAGGTTATTCAAGCTAAAAGGTTTGTGAAGAAATCTAGAGTGTTCTCCTAGAATGGTATCGTCTAATTCGCGATCGGTATATCCAGAGACGAAGATGATTTGCATCTCCGGTTCCAATTCCCGAAGCGCGGCAGCCAACTCCTGCCCGCCCATTCCGGGCAGCACGACATCGGTCATGAGAAGATCGATAGATGCTATTCCACTCTTAAAAACTGCGAGCGCCTCGATGCCGCTGGTCGCCAACATCACCTTGTAGCCCTTGCTGCTCAGGTACTCCGTCATCAGTTCACGAAGCATTTCATCGTCTTCAACGACAAGAATCGTTTCCGACCCAGCCGTCGCAACTTCTTGAGCGGGTGCTGCAGAAGCAATTGCGGCGTCTTTCGCCAAGGGCAGATAGATGAAAAACGTTGTTCCTCGCCCTGCTTCACTATCCACACGAATAAAACCGTTGGACTGCTTCACGATTCCATAGACGGTCGCAAGGCCGAGTCCTGTGCCCTTCCCGCGTTCCTTGGTAGTGAAGAAGGGTTCAAAAATGCGCGCCTGTGTTTCGGGGCTCATGCCAGAACCGGTATCTTTCACGGCAAGTACGACATATTCACCTGGACGAATTTGACCGGCACCCCAAATAGCTGTGGTTTCGAAATGCACGTTTGCAGTCTCAATTGTAAGCTTGCCTCCCTTTGGCATCGCATCGCGTGCATTGACGGCAAGATTCATGACGATCTGTTCCATTTGGCCCTGGTCGGCACAGACCACTCCTAACTCTGGATCGAGATCCGTATGCATCTCGATATCTTCCCCAAGCAACCGCGGGAGCATTTTCCATAAGTCTGCAATTGTCGCATTCAGATCCATTGGCTCGCGCGTGAGTGTTTGTTTGCGACTAAAAACAAGAAGTTGCCGGGCCACTGAAGCAGCCTTGTCAGCAGCCTTTACGATTTGCAGGGAGTGGTGGTCAACCTTTGCCGGATCGTTCCGTAGTTCTTTCAAAATTTGAGCGTTACCCCTGATGACCATGAGCAGATTATTGAAGTCATGGGCGATGCCGCCTGCCAATTGCCCAACCGCTTCCATTTTTTGTGCTTGCAGGAATTGTGCTTCCAATGATCTTCGCTCCGTAATGTCCTCTACGAAAACCTCGTAGGTGGCATCGTCTCCATTTTCTATTTTCAGCCTCCTGCCAACCATTCTTACTTGAAGCGTTGCATGATCCTTACGTTTCCACTCCATTTCATGAGAGACGACTCCGGGCACTTGTGCCAGATTGAGCAACTTTTGACGATCGTCTGGATTCTCGTAAAAATCGGCGGAATTGAGTTTCAGAATTTCCTCTTCCGATTCATAGCCAAGCATTGTTACTAGTGCCGGATTCGCGAGCAGTAACGTGCCATCCGCCTTAACGCGATAGATACCAAAAGGCGCGCCATGGATGATGGACCGATGCTGTTCTTCGGCATGTAGTTGAGCCGTCACATCGCGTAGTAGCGCAATCCTGGCTTCAATATCTTGAAATATAATGTCCCGGATCGTGACGTCGACGAGCATTGGTGTGCCATTTTTCTTTCGATGTCTTCGAATGCCGACATGGCGCACCTGGGGCTCGAATTGGTTCTCGTAACGAGCAAGCAGCACAGGAACGTCTTCCGGGGGGAGTACGTCTAGTATCGACATTCTCAGAAACTCTTCTTGTGTGTATCCGTAATGCTCAACTATGGCATCATTCACGGCAAGGATGCTCTTGTCATCGATTCTAGCTACCCACATCGGAGTTGGGTTCGCCTCAAAAAGAAGGCGATATTGCTGGGCTGCGTCGCGCAACTTTTTTTGGGCTGCATCTCGTTCTACACGCAGTCTGTTTTCCTCTACGGCATTCTTAATCGCAACCGGTAAGCGTTCAAGGCGATCCTTCAGAACATAATCGGCTGCGCCCTCTTTAATGCATACCGCCGCCTGCTCATCTCCCAAAGTAGCCGTTACCAAAATGAAGGGAACGTCGAGATGCATGGATCGTGACCAGCGAAGCGCGTCGATACCGTTCCAGCCGGGAAGGCGATAATCGCCAAGAATAATATCGTATTCTCCTTGTTCAAATGCCTGCTTGAATTCTTGTTCAGAGCGGGCTACCGTGACGGTAATTGCCATGCCTTCCCGCTCCAGCGTTCGTTGCACAAGACGGGCATCGGAAGCTTTGTCTTCCAAATGGAGAATGCGGATAATGTTCGATTCCATATCCTTTGCCTAATGGTGTGACGGTTCATCATCGACGCCAGTAAGCGTCATTGGCGTGCGATTAACATCCAGCCAATATTGCTTAATCTGTTGTAATAAATTTCTGAAAGCATCAAAATCGACTGGCTTTTGTACATAACTGTTCGCTCCCAGACGGTAGCACTCTCGCACGTCTCGCTCCTGATTCGAGGAGGTGAGAATCACTATGGGAAGGTCATGGGTGTCAGCATCGTTCCGAATCGCTTCGAGCACTTCGAAACCTGTTACTTTGGGTAGTTTAAGGTCGAGCAATACCAGCCGCGGCAATGCGGTTTTGACGCGTTTGGCATAGCGCCCTCTGCAAAAAAGGAAATCAAGTGCTTCTTCGCCATCACGAACAACATTTACCGTTCTAATGCTTTCGGCAGCTCCGAGTGAATATAGCGCGAGTTTGATATCGGCGAGATTGTCGTCAACAAGAAGAATCTCGAAAAGTTCAGTCATTGACTGTGTGCGCTTTCTCTATCGTGGAATTGCTGCCGAGCGTAAAAAAGAATGTTGCACCTTCTCCAGGGCGCGCATCGGCCCAAATTCTTCCACCATGTTTAAGGAGAATTCTATGTACGGTCGCAAGGCCGACGCCGGTGCCTTCGAATTCATCTTGCAAGTGAAGCCTCTGAAAGACGCCAAACAGTTTGTCTGCATATTTCATGTCGAATCCCACGCCATTATCACGGACATAAAGAACGCTCTGCCCATCACGAAATTCGTAGCCGACCTCAATCGTTGCATGCTCACACTTGAACGTGAACTTTAACGCATTGGAAAAAAGGTTTTGAAAGACCTGGCGGATCAACGTTCCATCGCAATCGCACGTTGGCATCACCCCGATTTGCCAGGATACGTGTCTGCTGAGGGTGTCTTTTTCAAAACTGGAAAGAACTTCACGAACTACTTCATTTAAGTCAACCTGTTGGCGTAAGAGACCTTGCCTTCCAAGTCGAGAGAAATTTAGCAATCCGTCCACCAGTTGTCCCATGTGATGTGTACCATCGCGAATATACTGAAGGCATTCCTGGGCTTCTGGCGTCAAAGTACCCCCGGTCTCTTCCAGCAAGATTTTGGAGAAGCCATCGATCTGGCGTAGCGGCGCTCGCAAGTCGTGCGATACGGAATAGCTGAATGCCTCCAGTTCGCGGTTGGTTGCCGCCAATTCTGCCACTCTTGCTTCAAGTTCGGCGTTAAGCTTGTAAATTTGCGCATCCTTCTGTTTCCTGTCGGTGATGTCTCGAATCGCGGCGGTTGCAAGCAGTTTTTCCTCCGTTTGCATGGGACTGAGGCTTATCTCAACCGGAAACTCCTCGCCGTTCTTCCTTACAGCATAAAGATCGAATCCGGCTCCCATCGGCCGTACCCGCGAGTCGTGAAAAAAGCCCGTGCGATAGCCAGAATGACGCTGATGAAATCTCTTGGGAATAAGAATCTCCACGGGATGGCCAAGAAGTTCTGTTCGTGAGTAGCCAAAGAGACGTTCGGTCTGCGAATTGACAAGCACGATCCTGCCGCTACCCTCGACCATCACCATGGCATCAGGGGCAGATTCGAGGAGAGCACGGAATCGTTCTTCACTTCGCCGTCGGCCAGTAATGTCGCGAATTGCCGCGAGAACAAAAGTTTCCGCTTCTGTGACAAGAGGACTCAAGCTGATTTCAACAGCAAACTCGGTTCCGTCGCTTCTCAATGCAAATAGTTCCAACCCGGCACCCATAGGACGAACATGTGCATCCGCAAAAAATCCATCGCGATGATGTGGATGCTGAGCGCGGGCGCTTTCAGGAATGAGAACTTCCACCAATTGTGAAGTTAGGTAATCCCGCTTATAGCCGAAGAGATTTTCAGCCTGCGTGTTCGCCGAAACAATTTCTCCCGCTGCGTCTACGACCAGCATGGCATCAGGGGCCGCGTCCAGCACTTGCAAAATAGCATCGCCCCATCCTGGAGGGAAGTGTTTCATAAAGCCGTTCCTTCCGTTATTGCGGTTAAAATGTAGCGGCGACCAACCCAGCGCATAGAAGCATGGGGATACATACTTCTATGCCCCGGGTATCCTTACAATACGAAGATGCTTCGGGTGCTTAAGCGCAGGAATCATATCACGCCAAATGACGACACGATAGCTATAAAGCATGTCGGCAAGACATGGGTTTGTATGAGGACGAACTGACAAATCGCTACAGAAAAACGGCCCTTCCTGCCATGAGTAAATGTATGTTGCATCAAGGGTTAGCGGAAGCTTGATCTTAATTTCTCTCCCCAAGCACTCCATGTTTAGCGGAAAGCTTCGGCGAACAGACAGGGCAGGCTGGGCAAAAAAATAGCAGTTCTCGAACTTTTTGACGAGCGAGGTTGCGACGCGCGGAATTACCAGCAAGATCGCGCCGATGCACGATAGCCCTATGTATGATCCTGCGGCTCTCGGACTGATCTCAGTAACATTGCCCGGCGGGGTTTGCACATTCCCGTAGCATATGGTTTAGTCTGCTTATTTCGAGAGGTGCAATGCATGAATATTCTGGTAACCGGCGGTGCTGGATACATTGGCAGTCATACTTCCAGACTGATCGAAAGCTCGGGCCATCGGCCGATTCTCTATGACAGCTTGATCACAGGCCACAAGTGGGCTGCCGGGACGCAAACGCTGGTCGAAGCCGACCTTGCTGACCAGAGTGCATTACGGCGAGCAATTGAGGAATACCGCATCGAGGCTGTCATCCATTTTGCCGCATTTTCCTATGTGGGCGAATCGGTGACCAATCCACGCAAATATTTCCAGAACAATGTGGTGAACACACTCGGTCTGCTGAATGCGATGCTGGAT
>Ga0206954_1206_pt1 | contig 13734 bp, 7 predicted proteins | sample Alteio_BWOrgHeat_37_FD_153250 | JGI IMG/M metagenome (GOLD analysis project Ga0206954, IMG submission 153250) | Enriched cells from forest soil in Barre Woods Harvard Forest LTER site, Petersham, Massachusetts, United States -... | ecosystem: Environmental > Terrestrial > Soil > Temperate forest > O...
TATTGGGCGAAAAACATACCAAACGCCTGGTGGCACAAGCCATTGATGATACCGGTGTTATTGAGTTGGTTTGGTTCCAGGGCATCAGGTGGATAGAGAAGACACTGGTTATTGGAAAAGCCTATATCCTATTTGGAAAACCTGGCTTTTTTAACGGGAAGGCGCAAATGGCCCACCCCGAAATGGAGCTTTATTCGGCAGAGGCGCTGCAGCGGAAAGGAAACGTAACCCTGCAGCCAGCATATAATTCGACGGAAAAACTTAAGCAATTTTCGCTGGACAGTAAAGGCATGCTGAAGCTGACCGAAGTTTTGCTGGAGCAGACTGCCAAAGATATCTCCGAAAACCTGCCCCTGTATATCATCAATCAATTCAGGCTGATGGCGCGCGCGGATGCTTATCGGAACATCCATTTTCCGGAAGACGCAACAAAACTGAATGAAGCGATCCACAGACTAAAATTTGAAGAATTGTTTTTATTGCAGCTTAAGCTGCTCAAAAACAAGCTGCATCATGCCCAAAAGTTTAAAGGCGCTGTATTTGCTTCGGTCGGCACTTATTTCAATGAGTTTTATCAACACAAGCTCCCCTTCTCCCTGACAAACGCCCAGAAAAAAGTTTTAAAAGAGATAAGGCAGGATACACAGCGTGGCATTCAGATGAACCGCTTGCTACAGGGCGATGTGGGCAGCGGTAAAACCGTAGTGGCCCTGATGAGCATGCTGATCGCTATTGACAATGGCTTCCAAACCTGTATCATGGCGCCGACGGAAATATTGGCCAACCAGCATTATCAAACGGTCAAGGAATTGGTGGGGGACGATTTTATAGAAGTTGGCCTGTTAACCGGCTCAACCTCACAGAAAGCCAGGAGAGTATTACACGAAAGACTGGAAAGCGGCGACCTGAAGATATTGATCGGTACACATGCCCTGATAGAGGATAAAGTACAGTACAAAAATTTGGGTTTTGTGGTGATTGATGAGCAGCATCGCTTCGGTGTGGAGCAAAGGGCCAAATTGTGGCGCAAAAATATTATCCCTCCGCATGTTTTGGTGATGACTGCCACGCCCATACCACGCACACTGGCGATGACCCTTTACGGCGACCTGGATATTTCGGTGATAGATGAATTGCCCGCGGGCCGCAAGCCGATAAAAACGGTACATTTTTATGAGAGCAGCCGGCTTCGGATGTTCGGTTTTATGAAGCAGGAGATCGCGCTGGGGCGACAAGTGTATGTGGTTTACCCGCTGATACAGGAAAGCGAAAAACTCGACCTGAAAAACCTGATGGATGGCACCGATATAATGGCCCGTGAATTCCCTTTGCCGCAATACCGGATCAGCATCGTTCATGGTAAATTGAAGGCCGCAGAAAAGCTGTTCGAAATGAACCGTTTTATAAAAGGCGAGACGCAGATCATGGTAGCCACCACAGTAATTGAAGTTGGGGTGAACATTCCCAACGCGTCGGTAATGGTAATAGAGAATGCCGAGCGGTTTGGCTTATCGCAGCTGCACCAGCTGCGGGGGCGTGTAGGGCGCGGCGCCGACCAGTCCTACTGCATATTAATGAGCCATGAGAAACTGTCGCACGATGGCCGGATAAGGCTCAACACCATGGTTAAAACAAACAATGGTTTCGAAATTGCCGAAACAGACCTTCAGCTACGTGGCCCGGGTAACCTGGAGGGCACACAGCAAAGCGGGGTGCTTGACCTAAAGGTGGCCAATATTGTAACCGATCAGGAATTGCTGATCACTATAAGAAACTATGTGCAGATGATTTTTGAGAAAGACCCGCAATTGGCATTGCCTGAAAATTTAATTTTGAATGAATCGTTGAAAGTTAAGGGTGAAGGTTTGAGCTGGAATAAGATTTCTTGATTTCGGATTTCGGATTTCGGAATTTCGATTTCGGATTTCGGAATTTCGGATTTTCGGATTTTTAATATGGATATTGCAGAAAAATTCAGATTACAATAAATTGCTTTTTTTTGATGCTATGAAAACAAAACTACCCCTCTTAATAGCGCTTTTTCTGGTTACCAGTTTAGCAGTCAATGCCCAGGATTCTTTAATGATCCGGAAAATTTATGATGAGGAACTGGTTAACGGCCAGTGTTATCAAAACCTGCATTATTTGTGCAAAAAAATCGGGCCGAGGTTGAGCGGATCGCCAAACGCACAAAAAGCGGTTGAATGGGGCAAAAAGTTGATGGAAACCTATGGTTTTGACCATGTTTTTTTGCAGCAGATAATGGTGCCGCATTGGGTTAGGGGTTCAAAAGAACTCGGAGAAATTATAGACGGAAATAAACGCATACCTGTAGCTATAGCCGCGCTGGGCATGTCGGTAGCAACACCGGCAGATGGCTTAACGGCTGATGTTATTGAAGTGCGCAGCCTGAAACAATTAGATACCCTGGGCGAGGCGGCCATAAAAGGAAAGATCGTGTTTTTTAACCGCCCGTTCGACCCGCGGTTTATAGTTACCTTAAGAGCTTACGGCACCGCCGGCGACCAGCGCAACGCCGGGCCCGCCGCGGCGGCAAAATATGGCGCGGCTGGTGTGATAGTCCGTTCATTGACAGAAAGCATTGATAATTACCCGCATACGGGCACCACCAGGTACGATAAGGGCGGCGTAGAAATACCGGCTGCGGCTATTTCAACCATAGCAGCAAACCAGTTAAGCGCATTGTTAAAGCAAAAAGGCAATACGATCAAATTCTATTTTAAGCAAAGTTGCCAAATGCTGCCGGATACAATCTCGTACAATGTGGTAGCAGAACTCACCGGCACAGAAAATCCGAATAAATTCATCACGGTTGGCGGCCACCTCGACTCTTGGGACCTTGCCGAAGGTGCTCATGACGACGGTACGGGTGTAATGCAATCGGTTGAAGTATTGCGCATACTCAAAGCGATGGGTTATCGGCCTAAAAACACCATCAGGGCGGTATTTTTTATGAATGAAGAAAACGGTGACCGCGGCGGCGATAAATACGCCGAGCTGGCGGCACAAAATAAAGAAGAACATATTGCCGCCATTGAAACGGATTTCGGCGGTTTTACCCCGCGCGGGTTTACATTTGACGGGGCATCGCCGGCAACACTACTAAAGCTAAAGGAAAGCTGGGGTAACCTGCTCGAGCCTTACGGTTCGGGCCAGTTGATTCCCGGCGGTGGTGGAACCGACATCGGCCCACTAAAAGAGAAAACGCCCGGGATCATATTGATCGGTTACCTGCCCGATTCGCAGCGGTATTTTGATGTGCACCACTCGGGTAACGACGTTTTCGAAAACGTAAATAAGCGCGAGCTGGAGTTGGGGGCAGCATCTATGGCGGCGCTGATCTATTTGATCGATCAGCATGGTTTTAATTAATCTATTTGTCCGTCGTGAAAATTATTAATTTTCATTGCTTTTTTCCGCTTATTTTACCGGTCGATATACTTGACAGGGAGGAATCAGGTGAATAAGGATGCGTTTCGAAGCCAAAACCAGCCGTATCGACCATGTTGGAGTTAATATCAAAATTAGCGCTAATACTGGGGCCATAAGTGTTATAAACACTGCCGATTGTTTGTTTTGCATTAATTGTTAAATAAATCTCGCTTTGACTGCAACTGTTTGTCGGGGCCGAATAGTTAAATGTTGCGTTAGCCGCATTAAATTTAATAGTCCTGTTCGGGACAAATGGGTTTGGAGTTGCTGAAGTGATGACACCATTATTATCATAAACATAACTCCAATAAACGTCTGTTCCATTCCAGGTTAATGAACCGGTTGCAGTCTTGGCAACAGTATCAAGGCTTTGCAAATTTAGGGTCCAGGTGCCGCTTACCGGCGCTGTGGAAACAAAGCCGACACTCTTTCCAGCCCAGGTTCCACCCCAGGTCGTTCCGGCGAAAGATGGCGCAATGGTGTTAATGCTTTTTATATTCACCGATACGGGGATCTTTGTAAAATTGGAAGCATTGGGTGTATAAACATTTAGAATAAGCGTTGCCCCGATGAGGCTTGGGTTAGCGTTAACAAAAGAAGGGTTAATATTAACGCTGATGGTAACACTGGCCCCTGACTTTAAGGATCCCTTAAAAGGGCCGAAGCTCAGAAATCCTTTGAGCGCGCCATCGTCAGCCACGGTATAATTAAGCACACTTCCCTGCGGGCCGGTGTTACTTATGGTAAATTGCTGGGGGCAGTTATTAGGTAATAAAACGGTAAGCGGAGATTGGGTAATAGATACGGCCGGGGCCGGCGGGGGCGTATTGATTTGACCATTGCTGCCTTTTTTACAGGAATTTATCGTAAGTAAGGCCGATAAAACCAGGACGACTATGATGGAGTTTTTCATATTCAAAAACTATTTCAGTTAAACACAATCAATCACGTTTTGTTAAGTTCCGCTTGTTGATTTTAATTTTTCGCTTCCGTTAAACAATATATAAAATCATTTTCGATAAATAATAATAATGCCGTTCATTTTGGCTAAAGTATCGCTTTAGTTTTAAAACTTATCCCCAACGAAAACACAAACAACCAAAACACGTGGCCAGATGCCTGATCCGTGGATAAAAAATATTACGTTGTTATAACTTTTTTTAAAAATTAGTAAATACACAAATAGTAAATTTGCGTGCTTAAACAATTATTAGTGTCAGCCGAAGGCGATAGTCAACCCGTTAAAAAAGATCCGTTCGCAGCATTGCGATACAAAGAGTTCAGGTCATATCTTGGCATGAGGTTTTTCTTCACGTTTGCGTACCAGGCGCAGGCCGTGATCATCAGCTTTTATATTTACAGCCTGACGCACAATAAATTTGATTTGGCATTAATTGGCCTGTTTGAAGCTATCCCCGCAGTCGGTATAGCGCTCTACGGCGGTTATGTGGCCGACAAATCCGAAAAGCGAAGGATGCTGCTGGCCATATCCTGGCTGGTAATTTTTGCATCTACAGTAATGTTTTTGGCCACGATGCAAAGCATGAGTCCGTATTTGCACAAAAACTGGATCATCCCCATACTGTTTTTAATGATATTTCTGAACGGCGTGGCCCGCGCATTTTACGGCCCTGCCACGTTTACTATTTATGCACATAGCATCCCTAAAGAGCTGTATCCTAATGGCAGCACATGGAGCAGTTCGAGCTGGCAGACGGCTGCTATTCTCGGGCCCGCCGCCGGTGGCTTGATCTATGGCTTTTATGGCATCACCGTCGCGTTTATTGTTATTCTCATTTTCCTGCTTATTTCCATCGCCATTATTTATTTCTTAAAACCATATCCTCCGATCTTTATACCCAAGGAAAACATTTGGAATAGTCTGTCGGAAGGGATCGACTTCGTATTCAAAAGTAAAATGCTGATATGGGCAATGAGCCTTGACTTGTTCTCTGTTTTTTTTGGCGGGGCCGTTGCCATGCTGCCGGTTTTTGCACACGATATTCTTAAGGTTGGTTCGCAGGGCCTGGGCCTGATGCGGGCGATGTCGTCGTTAGGTGCGGTGCTAACCATGCTGGCCATGACGCGCTTCTCCCCCATGGGCCGTCCATGGCGAAACTTGTTGATTGCAGTAACCGGCTTTGGGGTGTCTATCATCTGTTTTGGCATTTCACGCAGTTTTTACCTGTCCTTAATATTCCTTTTCACCGAAGGCGCTTTTGACAGCATCAGTGTGATTATTCGTGGAACCATCATGCAAATTCTCACGCCCGACCACATGCGGGGGCGGGTTTCGGCGGTAAACTCCATGTTTATCGGCTCTTCGAACGAGATCGGCGCCTTTGAATCAGGCACCGCAGCAACGTTGATGGGCACGGTGCCTTCCGTTATTTTCGGCGGCAGCATGACACTGCTGATCGTTACGATAACTTATCTGAAGACAAAGAAGCTGATACCGCTCTCGCTAAATGAGATACAAACGCCTGTTTAGTTAATTTTAGTTGTAATGGTTGTAGAGGTTGTAATAAGTTGTAAAGGTTAAAACCTACACCCCTTACAACTTACACAACTTGTTACAACCCTTACAACTCGTTACAACTCATTACAACTTATTACAACCTTTACAACTCCTTAACACCAACACAACCTTTATCATTTCGAAACGTAAAAGTCCATTAAACCAATCGGCAGGAGCAACAGCGTTTAAGCGGAGTTTCCGAAAAAAGGCTGCCTGTTTGGCACAATTTAATAACGAGAGCCGCCGGTAAAATAAATGACAAAGGCCAATTTAAAATCGTTCTGTTTTTATTTTAATGCATTTCTGTGCATCATACTGCTGTTCGGCAGCACGGTACAAGCGCAGGAAAAAAGCGTAAAATTCTCTTCGTTAACCATTAACGAGGGCCTTTCCCAAAGTGACGTTAAAAGTATACTGAAGGACCGCCAGGGTTATATGTGGTTTTGTACCGACGATGGTTTAAACCGTTACGATGGTTACAATTTCACTGTTTTCAGGCACGATCCCAAGGATAGCCGCTCTTTGCCGACAAATGATGTTACCGTACTTTTTGAAGATAAGGATGGGAATATTTGGGTGGGAACCAGCGGAGGCGGCCTGAGTTTATACGACCCTAATACTGAATCATTTACTACTTTCATTTCCGCAAAAAATGATGGCAAAACACTGTCAAGCCCCGATATAAATTCTATTTTCCAGGATAGCAAAAACAATATATGGGTGGGCACTTACTCAGGTTTAGATCTGTTCGATCAAAAAACCAAAACATTTAAGCGTTTTTTCTACACAAAAAACCGCGATGATATTGCCACTCATCATATTTTTTCAATCGCCGAAGATAATACGGGTAATTTGTGGTTAGGGACGTTTGGCGGACTTGTACAATTTAACTACGTTACCGGCTATACAAAGAATTACCAGCATGGCGGCGCGAACAGTATAAGCAATGACAAAATTCATATCCTGTTAAAAAACCAGGACGGCAATTTGTATATCGGTACCGAAGGAAGCGGGCTCGACTTTTTTAATATAAAAAAACAAACCTTTACACATTTCGCACATCAGGCAGCTAACGCAAATTCTTTAATTAATGATAATGTTTTTGCGCTATCTGCAACAGGATACAAACAGTTTTGGATTGGTACTGAAGACGGGTTGGACTTGTTTGACGAGAATAAAGCAACATTTACCCACTATAGCAGCGAAGAAGGCGATGGCGATAAAAATAACTCAATAGACTGTATCCTGGATACCGAGGGTATTTTATGGCTCGGTACCTATGAATCCGGCGTGAGGGTATACGATAGAAATTTATCTTCATTTGCCCATATTTATAAGCATCCGGGCGATAACATTGGGTTAAGCAACGACATCGTAACTTCATTTGCCGAGACAAACAAGGGGTATTGGATCGGAACAGACGGGGGCGGTTTAAACTTTTTTGATCAATCTGCAAAACTGTTTACACATTACGACCAGCAATCGGCAGGTCAAAACCACACAAGCGGTAACCATATACTAAATCTTTTGCAGGATAACAAAAAGAATTTGTGGATAGGCTACTATGATGCCGGCTTAGATGTATATAACAGCGCGACCAAAAGGTTTGCACATTATAATACAGGCAATAAGCCCGATCAAATAAGCGGAAGTATTGTTTTTGCGCTTGGAGAAGACAAACAGGGCGACGTTTGGGTAGGAATGGACGATCAGGGCCTGAATGTGATTCATCAGTCAAAAGTTGTAAAAAGATACAAGTATAACCACCTTGATACGGTTAATTCTTTATCAAGCAATGATATCAGGGCAATTTACCGGGATAATGAGAATAATATGTGGATTGGAACATTTGACGGGTTGAACTTGTATAATCCGGCCACTGACAATTTCACCCATTTCAAAGCCTGGAATAAAGGTTTAACCAATAATGTGGTCATCACCGTTTTTGAGGACAGCAATGGCCGCCTTTGGGTTGGCACATTAGGCGGTGGGCTGAATTTGTATGACCGAAAGAAAAAAGCTTTTTCGGCCTATACTTTTCCCGATGGCTTAAGCTATTCAATCATAAACAGCATTACTGAAGATAATAAAGGCTTGATTTGGGTAGGTACCAACAGGGGCCTTATTAGCTTTAGGCCCGGTACAAGCGAATTCAGAAAATATACTGCTGCCAATAACCTGCAGGGCTATGAATTTTTTATGGGCGCAGTATTAAAAGCCAAAAACGGCCAATTGCTTTTTGGCGGCCATAATGGATTTAATATTGTTAATCCGGAAAACCTTGCGGTAAATAAACATTTGCCGGCGGTGGTGTTTACCGATTTTCAGCTGTTCAACAAAAAAGTTCCCATCGGCGAAAATTCTGTTTTGAAGAAATCGATCACCGAAACCAAAACGATCGAATTAAAATACAAACAATCTGTATTTACAATTGAGTATAGCGGCCTGAATTTTACGCTCCCCGGGATGAACGCCTATGCGTACAAGTTGGAAAACTTTGAAAAAGACTGGAATTATGTAGGCTCGCAAAGAAAAGCCACCTATACCAACCTTAATCCCGGCGAATACACCTTTAAGGTAAAAGCAGCCAACAATGATGGTTTTTGGGACACCACGCCCGCTACATTAAAGATCATTATCATACCGCCGTTTTGGATGACCTGGTGGTTTAGGTCATTGCTGATCATTGCGGTTTGCGCGGGCATTTACAGCTATTACCGGTACAGGCTTTACGCGATAAAGGCGAAACAAAAGGTATTGAAAGCTTTGGTAAAAGAACAAACTGCCGAAGTAAGTAAGCAGGCCGAGGAACTGCAAAACCAATCGGAAGAATTGCAGGCCTTAAATGAAGAATTACAGGCGCAATCGGAGGAACTGCAGTCGCAGTCGGATTACCTGCAGGATTTGAACGAAGAGCTTACCGTACAAAAAGAGCAGGAGCTGCAGGCCCGTAAGGAGGCCGAAAAAGCAAACCGCGCAAAAAGTGTTTTCCTGGCCACGATGAGCCACGAGATCAGGACGCCCATGAACGGCGTAATGGGCATGACTACCTTACTGCTGGAAACAGCGCTTAACCAGGAACAGCGTGAATACGCGGATATTATCCGCGTAAGCGGTGAAAACCTGCTGAATGTAATTAATGACATTCTCGATTTCTCTAAAATTGAATCAGGCAATATGGAGCTTGACCACCATGATTTCGACCTGCGGCATTGCGTGGAAGACGTGCTGGATCTTTTTTCGGAGGCTTCGGCAAAAAAACAGCTGGATCTTTTGTATAAGATCGACCCAAATCTCCCAATCAATTTAAAAGGCGACCAGCTTCGGGTGCGCCAGGTGTTATTGAACCTGGTAAATAATGCCATTAAGTTTACCAGCAAGGGACAGGTATTGATAGAAATTGAGCTGCTGGAGAAAGCCGGCGACAACGTCAACATAGGCTTTAAGATAAAAGACACCGGCACCGGCATACCAAAAGATAAGCTTTCGCGCTTGTTTAGGGCGTTCTCGCAGGTTGATACTTCCACTACACGTAAGCACGGCGGTACCGGGCTGGGTTTGGTAATATGCGAGCGCCTGGTTGAATTGATGGGTGGCAGCATTTCCATTGAAAGCGAGGCTGGCGTAGGCACAACAGTTACTTTTAACCTGAAAAGTGAGATAAATGAAAAGATGGCTGCGCCCGACGCCGGTTGCATGCTAAAAGGGGCCGAAGGAAAACATGTGTTATTAATAGACCGGAATGAAATTACCCTCGACGTTTGGGCTGATCAGCTGAGGCAATGGAAATTGAGCCCGGTTTGTGCCAGCTCGGCAAGTGAGGCGCTGAAAGTGCTGACCAATGGCACCAAATTTAGCCTGGTAATTACCGGTACAAATATCCCCGGCACAGATACGCTTGAACTGAGCCATGCCATTAAAAAGATCGACCCATCCATCCCGGTTGTGTTGACTTGCTCAATCATCGAAAAAAGCAAAAATGCCGACCGCTTTGATAAAGTTTTATTGAAGCCGGTAAAATACCAGCAGTTGTGCAATGTCCTGCAATCAGCATTAACACACAGGCCGCTTGTTGTAACCGAACATGTACAGGTATCGCTGCTGAACGAAGATTTTGCCCGGAATTTCCCGATGAACATCCTGATCGCTGAGGATAACCTGATCAATCAAAAACTGATTACCAAGATCATCACGCGCCTGGGCTATCAGCCACAGGTAGTTATAAACGGGGCGCAGGTGTTGGAAATTATAAAAAAGGAAAGTTTCGACATTATATTAATGGATGTGCAAATGCCCGAGCTCGACGGGCTTGAAACCACACGTATCATTCGCAAAACCGACACGCGCCAGCCTTATATCATTGCCATGACCGCAAGCGCTATGGCCGAAGACCGGGCAGCGTCCATCGAAGCAGGAATGAACAGTTTTGTTTCCAAACCGATCAGCATACAGGACCTGGTTTCAGCTTTGGAAAGATCTTTTTCAGAGAAGGCGATTGGGCATCTGTCGGAGTAACATCCAATTGTCTTTTTTCAAAACAAATTTTCTTAGTCTTTGCAAGTGGCCACCTGTCGCTTTATACTTAGTTTATGGGGTGCCGAAACAAGTTCGGCATGACTTCCGTGAGGTAATTATTATTTCCAATCGCCCTCAATTCTTCCCATCAAACTCCCCGCCAACGCTTTGCGTCAAATCATAAAGTAACCATTGTTTTTTAGCAATCGCACCGGCTTTTTTATGCAGCAGGGCGATAAAATCATTCACGCCGACCGGTTCGTTGCCGTTGGCATGGATCAATACAATACTGCCGGCATTTGCTTTTTGGCCTTTAGCCAGCCACGCATCCGAACCTATCGGGATAAGGCCAAAATCAGTGATCTCGAAAACCAACCGCTGATCAGACACCAATCCCGGAAACCTGAAAAAAACGGAGGGCATTAACCCATTTTTTAGCATAGCTTTTTCAGTTTCCAGCACTTCATATTCAATATTCGTACCTGGCTCCAGCAAAAAATTCTCCTTGAGTGGTGCGGTGGGGCTTACGCGATGGTTATAGGAATGATTGATCCAGGTGATACGAATATCGTTATTGGCCTGCAGCTTTTTTAGCCATTCCAGGTCTGCAGGATGCTGGCGCATCCATACACCGGTGATGGATAAGGCTATCGGCGCAGGGCGTTCCACTTTTTGAAATTCGGTGAATATTTCCGTAAAAATTCTTCGGTCGAGCGGGTGGCGCGAGGGACACAGATCGGCCGTAAGGCTAATGCCCGTAAGTTTTGGCATCCCCGCTTCAATACCTGCATCCTGCAGGTTAACCGATCTTTTTTCGGCTTTGGTGATCGCCCGCATGTAGGGTGTATTCTTAAAAAAAGTTCGCGCTTCATCCCAGGTCATTGGCTTAACCTTATAGAAATTGGGCTCATCTATCTTTGTTTTTAATGTTTGCGGATCGACCAGCAAATAATAGTTTTTGCCGTTATTTACAAAGGATCGCATGATGAGCCAGTCCTGCGGGTAATGGCTTGCCCAGCCGTAATAAACTTCGTAATCGGTGATTTTGGTGTAATCGACTTGCGCATTGGCCAGGTTTTGAATACCGGTTAATAGTATGGAGAATAAAAATATCGCTTTAAAATATTTAGCTTTCACTTTGTTTGGCGTTCCAGTTTTTGCCGGTTAGAAAAGCAATAATAACCAATAATAAGAGGAAAAAGATTTGAATATAAAATACTACTTGCCAAGTGCTATGGAAGGTGGAAGTGTCCGGGAATTTTTGATCAGGCAATTTACGTGGTATTGCGGAAAGCGGCGGATAAATAGTCCATCCACCACGGTCACCGATCAATTGGGTAATTATTCCATGAAAAAAGCTTACCAAATAAGTGAGAACAGCATTTATTAAGATAATGGAACTTAGCAATACCACGTTTTGAAATCTTCGCCTGTAAGCGTAAAAGGCTTCTTTAATCAAATAAACTAATGCTATTAAAAGCAATAATGGGAATACAAGTATCTTTTCTTTAGTGCCCTCTACCACCAAATACGTGTCGTGAAAGTTCATATCTATTGCGTCGTTACCAAATGAGATCGTCCATGACACAATTAACAAAACAGCCGAAATCGCAATCGCCAATATTTCGACTTTAAACGCCAAGTTTGATTTCATACCATGAAGATAAACTTTATACTCCAAAATCGATAGCTAATAAATGAATGAAAAGTTAACTTTGAACCCGTTGTTAAATTAAAATAAATCCGAAATCGAACATCCGAAATCCGAAATCAAAATGACTCGTCTCTCCGTCAATATCAATAAAGTAGCTACCCTGCGCAACGCGCGCGGCGGCAATAACCCCAACCTGGTGCAAGTGGCCAAAGACTGCGAACGCTTTGGTGCCCAAGGCATAACTGTGCACCCACGGCCGGATGAGCGACACATCCGCTACCAGGACGTATTCGACGTTAAAAAGATCGTTACCACCGAATTCAATATCGAGGGCAATTGCCAGGAGCAAAAATTTATCGACCTGGTGCTGGCTAATAAACCGGAACAAGTAACGCTGGTGCCGGATGTTTTGGGTCAGCTCACGTCGAACCATGGCTGGGACACGATAAAAAACCAGGCTTACCTGAAGGAAATGATCGCCGTATTTAAACAAGCCGGCATACGCGTTTCCATTTTTGTAGACTCGGTTATCGAAATGGTGCAAGCGGCTGCAACCACCGGCACCGACCGCATTGAACTTTATACCGAGGCTTATGCGCACCAATATCACCAAAATAAAGAGGCCGCTATTGCACCATTTGTCAGCGCTGCAAAAAAAGCGCATGAATGCGGCCTGGGCATAAATGCCGGGCATGACCTTGACCTCCATAACCTAAAATACTTCGCCCAAAACATTCCGCATCTGGATGAGGTGAGCATTGGGCATGCGTTGTTCTGTGATGCACTGTATTACGGGCTGGAGAATACGATACAAATGTATTTGCATCAGTTGATCACAAATTGACGATGATTATGATCACAGATTTTAAGGCGATTTTTTTGATTACACAGATTTTTACTGGTTTAAACTCATTTGACTTTCGACTTAAATCTACCTTATTATTGTCAGGCTGCCAGATAACAGGCTGCAATTACTGTGGAGGTCGATAATATAATAATACACACCTCCAGGCAGTCTTTTACCATTGAAGGTGCCATCGAATGGCGTGGCGTACCCTTTTGAATCAAAAATTCTTTGCCCGTTGCGGGTAAATACCTGCACCTCGCCGGCGGGGTAATTGGCAATACCGTTGATCACCCAAAAATCATTGATGCCATCGCCATTAGGTGTAAAGGTATTAGCGATATTTAGTGCCGAAAGGCCCACGGTTACCTTTACTTCGGCGCGGGGGCTTTCGCACGAGCCGTTTAACTGGCTGATGTAGAAGCTGGTATTGCCAGTTACGGTAACCACAAATCTTCCGCCTTTTTGCTCCGCCAGCGGCTGGGTATCCGTTTGACTGGCGTACAACCTATAAACGACGGTTGCTGACGGATTATTGATGGTGATGATAGCGTTGCCGCTGCTGCATAATGCTACATTGGAAACGGACGGGGCGGCCACTTCTTCCGATTCATCAGTCAGGGTGTAGGTTATTTTGGCATTTCCGCAACGGGTATCGCTCACATTTAAGATATAAGCGCCGGCGCCCAGGTTAGTTATAGATGCGCCTGTGCCTATCATCGTGTTGTTTGCGTCATACCAGGCGTAAGT
>Ga0206954_1207_pt1 | contig 13729 bp, 14 predicted proteins | sample Alteio_BWOrgHeat_37_FD_153250 | JGI IMG/M metagenome (GOLD analysis project Ga0206954, IMG submission 153250) | Enriched cells from forest soil in Barre Woods Harvard Forest LTER site, Petersham, Massachusetts, United States -... | ecosystem: Environmental > Terrestrial > Soil > Temperate forest >...
CTTGTCGTTGCCGGTGGTTGTGTTTGCCGACGGGTCGACTCTGGGCAATCCGCCGGCGGCGGAGGTGGCGCGCAAGCTGGGGCTTAAGACGAAGGCGGAGTTTCCGTTTTACGACCTGGTGGTGGTAGGCGCGGGCCCGGCAGGATTGGCGGCGGCAGTTTATGGCGCGGCTGACGGGCTGCATACCTTGCTCATCGAGCGGGAAGCTCCCGGTGGCCAGGCCGGTCGGAGTTCACGCATTGAGAACTATCTGGGTTTTCCGACCGGACTGAGTGGCAACGATCTGGCGCGTCGTGCGGTGGCGCAAGCGCGTCGATTTGGCGTGGAGATTCTGACGCCGCAGGAGGTGCGCAGCGTGCGGGTCGAGGGGCCCACCCGGTTGCTGCAGCTTTCCGACGGCGGAGAAGTCGGCTGCCGCGCGCTGCTGATTGCGACGGGAATCGCCTACCGCAAGCTCGAGGTGCCGGGATTGGATCGGCTGAACGGCGCGGGCGTGTATTATTATGCCCCGATGTCCGAGGCGTTTTCCTACCGGGAGGGTGACATTTACATCGTGGGCGGAGCTAACTCGGCGGGTCAGGCGGCGATGTATTTTTCCAGGTTTGCGCGCCGGGTGACCATGCTGGTGCGAGGGGAAGCTTTATCCGACTCGATGTCGCAGTATCTCGAAGACCAGATTGGCGCGACGAAAAATATCGAAGTGCGATTGCACTCGAGCGTCATCGCGGTGGAGGGAGCCAACCGCTGTGAGACAATTACTATTCAGGACAACAAAACGCACGCGACGGAAAAGGTATCCGCCAGCGCACTGTTGATTTACGCGGGGGCGGTTCCGCACACGGATTGGCTGCCGGGCGTGCTGGAGCGCGACGCGCAAGGTTACGTGATTTCCGGTCAACACCTTATGCGGGAGGGCAAGCGCCCGGCAGGATGGACGGTGGATCGCGATCCGTTTTATCTGGAGACGAGCGTCCCGGGAATTTTTGTAGCGGGCGATGTTCGACACCGGTCGGCCAAAGGGGTGACGTCTGGGGTTGGCGAAGGGGCCATGGCGGTCAAGCTGGTTCATCAATACCTGGGACTGCTTTAAATATGAACGCCGCGGAGCTTCAGGAAGTCCGTTCGACGCCGCTCTTTAGCAAAGTCACGGATGAGCAACTGAGTTGCCTGGATGGAGGTGAAATGGTGGAAGCGGGTGTGGGAACAGTTCTGGCGACGGAGGGAGAGAAGACCGGCCTTTTCCATTTGCTGCTTCAAGGAGAAGTGCGGGCGTCGCGGGTGTATGATCGGCAAAGCATCCTCATGGGGATCAACAAACCGGGGAGTGTCCTGGGAGAGACCATGCTGCTGCTGGACATACCCTGGATTGCCACTCTCCACGTCATCAAGCCCGCGCGCTGCCTGCAACTTCGCGAAGCGGACTTCTGGCGGATGCTCACCACGTGTCAGACGGTTGCGCGGGAGATTTTTCGCACTGCCTCGAACCGGATGCGAAACATCGAAGGCTACTCGCAACAACGGGAAAAGTTGATTTCGCTGGGCACGATGGCGGCGGGATTGGCGCACGAGTTGAATAACCCGGCGGCGGCGGCGAGCCGGTCGGCTGCGCAACTGCAGGAGACGGCGGACCTGTTGCAACGATTTTTGTGCCGGCTGGGAAAGTGTTTGGAGCCGGCACATTGGCAGCATCTGCTGGGGGCCAGCCAGGAGGCGTTGGAAGGAAAAGCGGTTGAGTTGGATCACCTGGCGCGCAGCGACGGCGCGGAAACGGTGGCCACGTGGCTCAACGCCCATGGCGTCGACGCGGCCTGGGATGTTGCGCCTACGTTCGTGAATCTGGGATTGGAGGTGTCCTGGCTGGAGGAAGTGATCGGGACGATGCCATCCTCGTGCCAAGCGGATGCGCTCGGCTGGCTTGAAGCCCGTTTGCGCCTGAAGTCGCTCGTAAGCGCGGTCGAACAGAGCAGCGGACGGATAGTGGAACTGGTGAAGGCGGTGAAATCGTATACGTTCATGGATCAGTCACCCAGGCAGGAGGTGGATATTCATGAAGGAATTGAGAGCACCCTGACGATGCTGGGGCACAAATTGAAAAATGTGACGGTGATTCGATCCTTTGATCGATCGGTGCCGCGCATCATGGCTTATGGCAGCGAGCTAAACCAGGTTTGGACGAATCTGATAGATAACGCCATCGCCGCGACTAACGGGTCCGGGAAGATTTGTGTGTCGACTTCTCTGGAGCACGATCAACTCGTGGTCGAAATCGTGGACAATGGCCCCGGCATTCCGCCGGCCGTGCAGGCGCGCATGTTTGAGCCCTTTTTTACCACCAAATCGGTGGGGACCGGCACCGGTCTCGGACTGGTCATCAGCAATCGCATTATCGGGAACCGTCATGGTGGTGAGATTGAATTTGAATCGCGTCCCGGAGAAACCCGGTTCAAGGTTCGGCTGCCGGTGAACCGTATTTCGTGAGATGCAAATCAACATCACCCAATTTCTTTCGGATCACGGATTACCGCTGCTATTTATAGCAGTGTTCGTCGACCAGATGGGGTTGCCGTTGCCCGCGATCCCGTGGTTGCTGGCGGTCGGGGCGCTGTCGGCTACCGGGGTGTTCAATCCGTTCGTGGCAATCCTTTTGACGGTCGTCGCGTGTCTGGTGGCCGAATCCTTTTGGTATTTTCTGGGGCGTTATCGTGGAAATCGGGTGTTGAAATTTCTTTGTCGGATTTCCCTTGAGCCCGATTCGTGCGTGCGTCAAACGCAGCACCTGTTTACCCGATACGGCCTGCGCAGTTTCCTGGTATCGAAATTTCTTCCCGGCTTCCTGAGCACAGTGGCACCGGCGTTGGCAGGAGTTTCGAAGATGAGTGTGCGCCGATTTCTAGTGTACGATGGGATTGGCTCCCTGCTCTATGGAGCGAGTTTTGTGCTGCTGGGATATTGCTTCTCCAGCCAGATTCGACAAATCACGGATGCACTGGCGAGCGTTGGCTGGAAGGCACTGGGCCTGGTGGCGCTTTTGCTGGGCGCGTACATCGGGGCAAAATATTGGCAGCGCCACCGGCTGCTGCGCGAGCTGCGGATGGCGCGCATCACCGTCTCCGACCTGCACCGAAAGCAGGAGGCGGGGGAAGCCCTGACCATCCTTGACCTGCGCTCGAACGTGGCGATGGAAGAGGATCCGGCAATTATTCCTGGATCGGTACACGCCACCCTGGAGGACATCAAACGAGGCAATCATAAGCTGTCTCCAGGCCAGGAAGTCATCGTGTATTGCTCCTGCCCGAACGAAGAGACGGCCGCGCGGGTAGCGCTCCTGCTGCAACGAAGCGGGTTTAAGAACGTCAGGCCTCTGCTTGGCGGCATCGATGCCTGGCGGGAAAACAAATATCCCGTCGTGGTCACGGCCACGTTGCGGCCGGGGTCGAGTCTTAAGATCACCGAGACTCAAGCGCCCGGTCCGAGGTCGGCAGAGGCCGGGACAAAGCCGGCGGTAGGCGAACTCGACCGATCCGACCTGCCAAAGTAGTGGCTTGGTCGATCAGCCGGAGGGACGGAGGCGTTGGGAGATTTCTGGTTCAGCCGGTCGCTGCCCGGCGCCGGGAGCATCAACAGGGTGGGGCCCACTCATTTGCCTTCGCTGAGGATACGCTTGAGGGCCAACAATTCCTCGCGGCACTCCGGGCAGAGCTGGATGTGGTGTTCGACACGGGCCAGGGCCTCATCGAGCGGCAATCCGGCGAGTTGGCGTTCGGCAAACTCGGCCGCACAATTTTGACATTCGCCGCAGTCGAGCTCCTGTTCACGGGTGACCTCGAGCATTCCCACGAAGTATTGGAGTTGTTTCCTGGTGAGCGGCTTCATGAATCGAAGGCGGCTCGGATGGTTGCGAGCGACACGCCGTCAGCCAGCAGTTGGCGGCGCAAGGCGCGGCGGGCGTCGTGGAGAAGTTTGTAAGCGGCATTGCGGTTCGTGCCGAGCAACGCGACGATTTGATCGAACGGCATTTCACGCAACTCACCGGCGATTGCGGTGCGTTGCTTTGCGGAAAGGCCGGCCACGGCATTGCGGAGGGCTTCGACGAGGCGGGTGCGTTCTTCGGTGGCACCGAGCACGTCGTTGGGAAGGGTGATGGCCTCGGGCAACTCCTGGCCTTCCGCCGCCAGGGTTTCGAGCGAAACGTCGCGCCAACGTTTCCGGCGAAGCTCGGCGAAAGCCGTATTCAAGGCGATGGCGTGAGCCCAGGTCATGAATTTACTGCGGCCGGAGAACTGATCGAGCCGATCCAGGACGCGCAACAAGGCGTCCTGGGCGAAATCTTCGAGCTGGGCTTCACTGACGTCGGAGCGCTCGCGGAGGGCGATGCGGAGGCCCTGGAGGAGGGCGGCTCGCAGGGCGCTGACGGCAGCGGCATTGTCGGGCGCGCGCAACGCCTCTGGCCAGTTGATGTCGGCGCCCACCATGCGTGCGATATTATTCCACGAGAATGGAAAGGCCAGTGGGATTGTGGCCCGTCGAACCTTTCAGGCACCGCAGCGGAACTCGACATAGATCGATCAAAGCAACTTTGACCGGCGCGTGGAGGCGATTCGAGGAAGAGGGGCTGCCGGCGGAAGTTCACGGGCGCGATTTCAATTGCACTTCCAGCTCCGCGATGCGTCGATGCAACGGCTCGATAGCTTCGCGAACCTCGGCTTCGGTAAAGCGCGGGGTGATGTGTTTCGGGCAATTCCAGTCGAAGGAGATCACGTTCACCTCGAACACGCGCTCGACAACCTCGGAGGTCTCCGGGTTGGTGAGCGAGGCCGCGAGTTCCGGTTGTTCGCACGCATCGAGTACGCGGGCGTGCCCCATGAGCTTCAGACGGGTGCGGTGCGGATAATCCATGAGGAACAGGGCGACGCGATCGTTGTCGGCCAGGTTGCCGGTGGACAGCATCTGACGGTTTCCTTGATAATCGGCGAAGGCGAGCCGGTTGGAGCCGACGACTTTAAGGAACCCGGGCGGCCCGCCGCGATGCTGGAGGTAGGGCCAGCCGTTGCTGCTGACGGTGGCGAGGTAAAAGCTATCGCGCCGCCCGATGAACTCGATTTCGTCCGGTGTCAGGAGATCGGGCTGCGGCTGCGGGCTTACGCTATGTGAGCGGCCGTAGAACCGACGCTGGGCAGCCAGCACCGAAGGCGTGAAGTGCGTGGCGAGGTATTGACCGGCCATAAGAAATGCGTAGCAGCGGATTGCGCTGACAGGCTGAAGCCTGTCAGCGCGCGCCGGGCGCTTAGTTGTTTCCGGCAGCGGCGAGAGCTGCTGCCAGGGTGGATTTGGATTGGACACCGAGCAACGTTCGTTGCGGCCGGCCGTCCTTGAACACGATGAGGGTGGGGATCGCCGTTATTCCGAATCTGGCGGCGATCTCGGGCGCCTCGTCGACGTTTACCTTGGCAACGCTGGCCTTGCCGGCGTGTTCGTCGGCCAGTTCGTCAAGGACTGGGGCGATCATCCGGCACGGTCCACACCATTCAGCCCAAAAATCAACCAATACGGGTTGTGAGCTGCCGCTGATGGCCCGGTCAAAATTCTCGGTGGTGAGGTTCTGTGGTTTCATGGTCTTCTGTTCCGCTTTCTTCAGCTATTGTTTTCGTCGGACCCGGCTCTCGGGCCTCATAACCTAGACGTGGCGGAGGCAGGTTTTCTTACCCCTGAAAACGAGGGCGCGTTGGCCCGGGAAACGGAAACGCCTGTGGCAGCTGTGGATAGGCGATGCGGGCGGCTGAACGGAAAGAATCCGGTGGCCCCCTGCCCCGGAAGCTTCTGCCCGAGGGCTCAGGGAAGTTCTTTCAGACGGATGCGGCGGTATTCCATTTGACCGCGATCCCCTTCGAGGCCGATAGGCCCGGAGGCGGGGACGGGCATAGCTTCTTCGAGCACTTCATCGTTGCAGACGCAGTGGGCGACGTTGCCTTTGACGGTCACCTCGATCTGGTTCCATTCCTGAGGCCGGTAATGTTTGAGCTGGTTGTAGGGGCCGGCGAGGATGTAGTCGCGGCATTGGAGTTGAGGATCGCGGATGAAGATTCCGCTGTCGGCATAAACGCCGGAGCGAAACTCCAGTTTGAGAATAAAATCCTTGGGGTAGGAGCGGGTGGTCCACATTTGTTCGACGCGGCGGCCTTCGGGAGGGGTGAGAACGATGATGCGCCCGAGCCGGGCGACGTAACGACCGTCGCTGCTGACAGATTGTCCGTCGAAATTGTTGGTGATGAACCCCCATCCGGAGAGGTCGTGGCCGTTGAACAGGCTTACGAAGCCGGGTTCGAGTTTGAACGAGTCGGGCTCGGTATCGAGGAAACCGAGAGTGGCGAGGATAGGTCGGAGGGCGGCAGCCCATTTATGGTAACCAACATCATTGGGATGAAGGAGGTCGGGGAATTCGTCGGGCTTGGCGTCGCCGTGTTCATTGGCGAAGAGGATCCAGGTTTCGATGGGGATGACCTGAGGGTCGCCCTTGACCGCCGCCGCGTAGAGTTGGTTGATCTTTTTGATTTTGTCGGCCGGCCGTTTCTTGGATTCGGAACTGGGAAAGACGTAATTCAGGATGACGGGCATTTTAGGGTCATGCCGTTTGAGGGCGGCGAGGATGAGCTTGAGGTTGGCGGCGATGGTCTCGGGGTCGGCGCCTTCCTCGAGGTCATTGGTGCCGATGAGGAGGACGACTCCGCTGGGGTGGAGGGCGAGGACATCCTGTTCGAGTCGAATGAGGACACCGCGGGTGGTGTCGCCGCTGATTCCGCGGTTGGCCACCTTGATACCGGGAAATTGTTTGCGGAAATCATCGCCCCAGCCCTGGGTGATGGAGTCGCCAAGGAATACCAGTGCTTTTTGATCCTGGTCGAGACGTTGGTGCCAGGCGGAGCGGCGCTCCTCCCAAAGTTTCCGGAACCAATCATAGCGGCGAATGGGGCCGGCGCCGGGCAAGCCGTCATCAGTGGGCGGGATCTGGAACGACGAGTCGGCGGCGGGCGCAGCGAATGTGAAGGCCGCCAGCGCGACGAGAGCGAGCCGCTGGAGGGAAGCGGGGAGTCGAATCATGGGAGTCAGGGTTTGCTGCCGATGGCGACGAGCTTGTCGCGGGCGCGGAAGTAAAGAGTGCCGTCGACGAGGGCGGGTGAGGCCATGCAAGTTTCGCCGAGTGTGTTGGTGGCGGTGACGGAGAAGGCACCGGTGGTGGGCACGACGTAGACGTGACCGACTTCGCTGGTGATATAAAGGTTGCGCCCGTCAGATACGGGTGATGCCGTGAACCCTTCGCTGCCGTTGCCGAGACGTTCGCTGAATTTGACCTTGCCGGTGTCGGCGTCCAGGCAAGTGAGGATGCCGGCATCGAAACAGGCGAAGATGAAGTCACCGACGACGATGGGGGTTTGCATGTAATTTCCGAGCCGCTCCTGGACCCAGGCGATGGCGGCATTGGTCTCGCTCAGCCTGGCGGGGGTGATGTCGCCTTTGGCGTCGAGGCGGATGGCGCGAATCGGGCGGCCGCGTCCGTGGGCGCTCGTGAAATAAGCGAACCCGCGAGCGAGCACGGGAGTGGGGACGGGGATGTCTCCGCCACCGTCAAGTTTCCAGATTTGTTTGCCGGTGGCGAAATCGTATCCGGCAGTTTCGTGCCAGCCGTTGACGAGGATTTCGGTCAAGTCGCCGCTTTGGGCGATGGCGGGGGAACCCCAGGTTGGCACATCCACGCGCGGGGTTTTCCAAAGTTGACGCCCTCCGACGAGGTCATAAACGGCCACGAAGGAGTTGGTCTGGACATCGCAGAGGACGACGACTTTTCCGTCGTGAATGAGCGGCGAGCTGGCAAAGCCCCATTGGGCGGTGGGGACGGCGAAATAACCGGAGTCCATGGGACCGAGGTCCTTTTGCCACATGAGCTTGCCGGCCATATCGAAGCAGAACAGTCCTTCGGAACCGAAGATGGCCACCACGCGCCGCCCGTCGGTGGCGGGCGTGGAGTTGCAGTGGCTGGATTTTGGGTGGCGTTGGACGCGAGGCACTGCCTTGGGGCCGACGCTGTCCCAGATGGTCTTACCCGTGGATTTCTCCAGGGCGATCAGGTGCCATTCGTGAGGCTGCTGATCCTGAACCGGTTCGATGTCGCCGTACAGCCCGACTTTGAGTTCAGCGGTGCCGGGTCGAACAGCGGTGGTCACATAAATTCTGTCGCCCCAGAGGATGGGAGAGGAATGCGCGAGGCCGGGAAGGTTGGTTTGCCAGCGCACATTTTTGCCATTGCCGAGATCCCAGGTTGTGGGGGCGGGCGAGTTGGTGTCGACACCGCTGGCTTGCGGTCCGCGGAACTGGGGCCAGTCGGCGGCCCAAGTTTGGGTGACCAGGATAAAGGCAATCAGGACAATCGGAATCTGTGAGTCGCGCCGTATTGCGGACACCGTCTCCAGCACTTTCGCCGGCGTTGTTCCGGCCTCCAAACCACGCTGCGCCGCCAGTTGGTTCACCAGCCCGTCCGCCAACGGATCGCTGAACGGTACGCCAAGCTCCAAAACATCGACCCCCAGCCGGTCAAACGCCAGGGCCAGCCGACGCGTGGCGTCCAAATTGGGATCGCCGGCGCCGATGTAGACAACAAACCCCTTTCGGCCCTCGCGCTGCAGCCGTCCAAATCGTTCCACGATCCGATTCATGCGCCGCGCAGAATGGCAAAACCACCCCTCGCTGAATAGCCAATAGTATTCCGCTTGAATTTCCGCGGCTTACTTCGCAGTCGACGATCGCTCGATCCCGCCCGACTCGCGCTCACCGATCTCCGCCTCGTACCCTTCGCGAAAGGTCGGGTAGGCCAGGCGGACACCCAGGTCGACCCGCAATCGCCGGTTCGAGACCGCCTTGCTGGTAGCCGCGCGTCGCTGGCTTTGAGTGGCCGAACTCCCCGACGCCAGGATCGGCCTGCCCAATCGCCGCGATAGCCATTCGAACAAAACCCGCTGCGCCACGGGCTCGTCGTCCGTCACGTTGTAGATCTCGCCCGATTGCCCCCGTTCCAGCGCCGCCGCGATCCCCTCCACCACGTCCTCCCGGTGAATCATGTTCAGGATCCGTTCGCCGTCCCCCTCCAATCGAGCCTCGCCCGAAAGGATTTGCCGCAACCAATAGCCTCGACCACCGCCGTATATCCCGCTCAAACGCAAAATCACCGCGGGGAACCCCTGCTCCCGGGCTGCTGTCAACAGAACCTGCTCCGTCTGCACCAGGATCTGCGCGGTCACCGAAGCCGGTTGCGTGGCGCTCGTCTCGCTCACCACGGATCCGTCGTCCTGCCCGTACACACCTGTGCTGCTCGTGTAAATGTAACGTTCCACCCGCCCGACGTTTAACCACTCAAGCAGGCAACGCGTCCCGTCATAATATAATCGGCGATATTCCGCAGCGCCTCCTCCACCTGATGCCGCGCAGTTGATCACCCAATCCCAATCCGTCGGCAGCCGAGTCAGGCTCGCCGGTTCCGTGATGTCGCCCATCAGAGGCCGGATCCCCGCCGCAGTCATCTCTTCGGCCGCTGCCGGCGTCCGTCGCAAACCAAACACCACGTGCCCTCGTCGCGCCAGCGTCCTCCCTAACGGGAGGCCCACAAACCCGCACCCTACGATCAGCACGCGTTTCATTAGTCGCAGCCTAACCTATCACAGTCCGCCGCGCAGCGACGCAGGTCGTCTGACTCGCTCCGTCCCGGGCGCCGCCCAAGAACCAGCTTGGAAACCCGCAACTTTAGGTTAACTTAGGGGTTTGAGTATGCAGCAGCTGCTCTATGCCACAATTTTCGTATAAGGCCCGTCGCCGCTCCGGCGAGGTCGTCGCCGGGGTGCTGGAAGTCGCCGACCGTGCCGCGGCGCTTTCTCAGATCGAACGCCTCGGCCTTTTCCCCGTCGCAGTGGACGCCGCCAAAGGCGCCGCCGCCGCCGCTGCTGCTGCTGCCGCCGCCGCGAGCGATCGTCCCGCTCGCGGGAAAACGGATTGGAAATCACTCCTGCCGCCGACGTTGCGCGAAAGCCTCGCCCGCAAACGAAAACCCAAACTGCAGGAACTCTCCACCTTCACCCAGCAGCTCGCGAATCTGCTTAGCTCCGGCATGCCGCTCACCGTCGCCTTGAACAGCATGACGCACCTCGAGTCGCGTGGCATCCCCGCCGATGTCAGCCGCGAGCTGCGCCAGGACGTCATGGAAGGCCGCAGCTTGTCGGACTCCATGACCAAGCAGTCCCGGATCTTTTCGGATCTCTACGTCAACATGGTTCGCGCCGGGGAATCGAGCGGCGCCCTTGTCGAAGTGCTGCGCCGCATGGCAGATCACTTCGAACGGTTCGCCCAGGTGCAGGCCAAGTTCACTTCCGCCCTGATCTACCCCGCGTTCGTCGCGGCCACCGGCGTGTGCATCATGTTCTTCTTCATGACCTACATGCTCCCCAAATTCATGTCCATCTTCGAGGGCATGAATGTCCCGTTGCCCGTCGTCACCCAAATCCTCGTCAGTATCAGCCATGTCTTCGCCGCTTATTGGTGGTTGATGCTCCTCATGCTCCTGCTGTTCATCGTCCTATTCAAACGCTTTCAGTCCTCCACCGAAGGCCGCCGTAAACTCGATCACTGGCGCATGAGCGCGCCGTTGTTCGGCAAGGTCATGAAACTGAACCTGTTCGGACAGTTCGCCCGCACACTGTCCACCCTGCTGGAAAACGGGGTGCCCGTGCTCACCGCGCTCAAAATCACCGAACAAATCATCCCCAACGTCATCATCAAGGAAGCCATCGCCAAAACCCGCGAGGAGGTCACCGACGGCAAGACCATCGCGCAACCCCTGGCCCGCAGCAAAATCTTTCCCCAACTCATGGTCGACCTCGTCAAAATTGGCGAGGAAACCGGCGATGTCCCCGGCGCCCTCAAGAATGTCGCCGACACTTACGAAAACGAACTGAGCATCGCCTTGCGCGTGCTCACGAACATGATCGAACCGGTCATGATCATCATCATGGCCCTGGGCGTCGGGTTCCTGCTGCTCAGTGTCCTGTCCGCCATGTTCGCCATCACTTCCAACATCGCCCGGTGATGAAGCGTTTACTGACAGAGACCCCGCCGCACCGCGGCTTTACCCTGATTGAGATCATGATCGTGGTCAGCATCATGGGTCTCATTATGGCCATGAGCGTTCCCTTCATTCACAATCTCTACCACAAGGAAGCCCTCCGCAAAGCCGTCAGCGACATCGTCGAGGTCTGCAGCAACGCCCGCGCCATGGCCATCATGCACAGCACGCGCACCGAGGTCATTTTCCACCCCAAAGAAGGCACGTTCTCCGTCTCCGGCAGCTTCAACGCCCCGCGTCCCCCCCGGGGCCGAACCCCTGCCCATAGACCACGGCAGCGCAACTGCTCCACCCGCGCCAGGCGGAGCCGGGCTTTCCGGCCGGATCGCCGAAAACCTTGCGCTAGACATGCTCGATATCAACCTCTCTGAATATCGCGACGCGGAGGAAGCCCGTGTGATGTTTTATCCCAACGGCACTTGTGACGAGTTGACCATCATCCTCCATTCCAACGAGCGAAACGAATACCGCAGAATCACTCTCGAAGTCACCACCGCGCTCGCCAACGTCGATTCGGATCCCAGCAAATGGAGATGATCCTTCCAACCCGGATCCCGTCGCCTCGCGGGCGGGCCCGCGCCGCGTTCTCGCTCCTCGAGGTCATGATCGCCTGCGGCATTTTTTTCATGGCGGTGTTCGCCATCCTCGCCCTCGTCTCCAACAGCGTGCGCAACGCCCGCCTCCTCCGGCGAATCGAAGTCGACGCCGGCATGGTCGCCGCCCAACTTTCCAAGACAAACCATGTCACTCTCGGCAATGACTCCGGCGATTTCGGACCCTTGTACCGGGATTATTCCTGGGAGACTTTCAGCGATGAAGTCGCTTCGAATGGCCTCATCCAGGTCGACATCATCGTGCGTCGCCGCGGCCTGCAACAGCCCAGTGACGCCATGAGCATCTTTGTTTACGACCCGACCGTCAAAACCAGCGGGCCCGGCGGCGGGCTCAACCAACAAGGCTTCGGTCGATGAAGGCGCCGGCCCATCCCTTGCCCCGACGCACCCACCGGGCTGCCCGTGCGTTCACCCTGGTCGAGATCATGATCGCCATCGGCATCTTGTCGATGGTCATCGCCGCAATCTACGCCAGTTGGACCGCGATCCTGCGCGCGTCCAAGGTTGGACTCGATGTCGCCGCTTCAGTCCAACGCACCCGGATCGCCGTCCGGACCATCGAAGATTCTCTCGGCTCAGCCCAGTCTTACGTCCGCAACCAGAACTATTACGCCTTCGTCTCCCAAAATGGCAGTGACGCGAGCCTTAGCTTCGTGGCCCGACTCTCCAAGTCCTTTCCCCGCAGCGGTCGCTTCGGCGAGTTCGATGTCCGTCGCCTCACCTTCTCCGTCGAACCCAGCCCCGATAACGGCCGTCAGCTCGTTCTGCGCCAGACTCCCCTCGTCATGGATATGGACATCGACGAACGTAATCATCCGCTAGTCCTCGCCAAAAACGTCAAATCCTTCGAGTTTGAGTTCTGGGACACGCGCCTCAACGATTGGGTGGATGAATGGACCCAAACCAACCAACTGCCGCGGCTCGTCATGGTCACTCTCCGAACCGCCGACAGCCCCACCGCGGTCGAGGCGCAGGAACAAATCACCCGGATCATCAGCCTCCCTTCCATCGCCGTCCCGCCCGGCTGGCAAGGTGGGGGAGGCATGCCCGGTCTCCCCGGTCTCCCCGGCCAGCCAGGACAACCCGGTCAACCCGGTCAACCCGTTCCGCCGAACGGCGTGGCGCCGCCCGGCCAAAACAATTTTCAGCCAGGCGTAAAGCCGTTCTAATGCACATCGCGCCCTCTCAGTTCCGTCGGCGACGCCGAGTGCGAAATCATCCCTTCGACCGGGACGAACGCGGCATCGCTCTCATCATCGCCATGGTGGCCATTTTCGTTCTCGCCATCCTCGCCGGTGGTTTCGCTCACTCCATGAAAGTCGAGACCGTCCTGGCCCGAAATTCCAACAGCGAAGCGCAACTCGAATGGTTGGGCCGATCCGGGGTCGAGTACGCTAAATGGATACTCTCCCAACAACTGCAGTGCAGCGCCGAGCCCTACGATGCCCTGAGTCAACGCTGGGCCGGCGGTCCCGGCGGCGCTTGCATCACCAATGGGCCCCTCGTCGATGTCGTCGACGAAGTCCACCTCGGCACCGGCAGTTTCACCTGGAAGATCTTCGATATGGAACGCAAGTGGAACATCAACAGCGCCAACGAAGACCTTCTCCGCCAGGCCCTGGTCGTGATGGGAGTCGACGCCAGTGAGATGCCCGGAATCGTCGGCTCCATCCTCGACTGGATCGATCCCGACGAAACCACCCATCTCGAAGGCGCCGAAAGCGATTATTATCACGGCCTCAACCCGCCGTACGATTCCAAGAATGCCCCTCTCGACGACATCTCTGAACTGCTGTTCATCAAAGGCATCACTCGCGACATGTATCTCGGCCCCGGCTCGTCGAACAGCATGGCCGGGCGCCTCGAGATGCAGCTTGGGCGCAACGGCGCCCGTAGCCAGATCATGCCCCCTTCCTATCCCGTCGGCCTGGTCGATCTGTTCACCTCCCTCTCCGGC
>Ga0206954_1208_pt1 | contig 13677 bp, 16 predicted proteins | sample Alteio_BWOrgHeat_37_FD_153250 | JGI IMG/M metagenome (GOLD analysis project Ga0206954, IMG submission 153250) | Enriched cells from forest soil in Barre Woods Harvard Forest LTER site, Petersham, Massachusetts, United States -... | ecosystem: Environmental > Terrestrial > Soil > Temperate forest >...
GTCCGAAAGTCCGAAAGTCCGGAAGTCCGAAAGTCCGAAAGCGGGCGGAGTTATTGGCTATCCCTTTCAATTATGTATATTATGCTGATTGGCATATCTCTAACCGACTCAAAAACATCTTTCGGACTTTCCGGACTTTTCCGACTTTCGGACTCTTTTCTCACACCCACTCTTCAATTCCATGAGCTTCGGTTTCAATCAGGTGGGTTAACAGTTGCTTTAGTACTGTTTCGCGGGCCCATTGCTGCTCGGCAGGCGTGGCATCGTCCAGGTACCAGGCAATCGGCTCGTTCACCTCTATTTTTGCCCTGTATACATAATTTTTGGTCGGATGCATTTTGCTGCCCTCATAAGTGTTAAGGTTTTCTGCCTTAATCATTTTAGCAAACTGCTTGATGGCAATGTCAAGTTGCAGGCATTCATCCAGTGTGTTTTTAAAGTCGTGCTTATCCTCCAACCATAAGGTTAAATTATCCTCGTTGATGTCGTGGTCGGCGATAGTGATTCGGCTGTAGTCATAATCTACCGATATGATGAGCCACCATAGTTTGTCTTTTAGTTTTTGATTGATGCGTATCATGTTTGTTGAGTTTTAGTTCATGGTGTAAAAGCCAGGATGTTTTTTGGCTATTTATTTTGGTGTTTTGCGATGTCGCTGCAAGTAAATCGGAGGGGTTCTAACGAAACGCCGGCGCCCATCCCGGTAAATATTTTCTGATGGCAGCAATATGATGCCCATATTTTTCGCAGGCTTCGAGGTAGGCCTGATAGCGAAGTACTCTTTCGCCGGCCGGCTCGTCTGCAGCGGTGCTGGCGCGGTTGTTTTCTGGTTTGATGGCTGAATAAACGAGATGCATTTTTATTATCGGTTGTTAGGTTATATATAAAACAGTTTCAAAAGCCGTGATTACAAGTATCTTGTCGGGGGCGCCCGGCCAATAAATAATTTTTCTGTATATTCTTTACTCATCCTATTTGTTTTTGTGGAAAATTGAGTTACATTAGCAAAAGATTACGGGACAAATATAAAGAAATATCTTTATTAAAATCAAGAAAATTATTAATTATTTTTTTGAAGCCATGGAAACAGAAGTGCCAAAACCAAATAAAATAAAAACCATACGGCCTGAGACGCTGGAGTTTATTATTCTTTATAACCAATTAAGGGGACGGGCTTTTAGCGGCAATGCCCAACTTGCGGAAGTGCTGGGTTATAATTCGGCGAGTTCAATCACAGAGATCATCAAGAGCAGGCAAAATATCGACCCAGAAAAATTAAAAATTTTTAAAGAAAGATTTAAAGATTTTATCGCCGCCAAAAAAAATACAGGAAATTCAGAAACTTCTGCGATAGTGCGCGGGACCGATGGTATACCGATGTACGAGATCATCGCCACAGCTACCGGCGTTGAAGTATATAATGATATTAATGACAAGGAACCGGTGGGGCACATGAATTTCCCCGGTATAGAGGATTGTGATTTTGCATTGCCGGTTTGGGGGCATTCGATGTATCCGTATCTTGAAAACGGGTGCTGGGTTGCTCTGAAAGTTATCCACGATAAAAAAATATTGCCGGGCGAAGTTTATTATATTGAATGGGGAGATTACCGGATGTACAAACGATTGCTTGCGGGGGATAGTCCCGACGAAGTAATTGCGCACTCGGATAACACTACCGAAATGGTAGGCAGCCGCCTTAAATACGCGCCATTTGTGATCAAGGTGGCCGATATTAAAAAGCTTTGCCTTGTTAAGGATATCCATAAGAAGCATAATCACTGAAAAGGAGGCCGATAATTTTTAAAAAAGTCGGCAGCGAAACAGTGGCCCTCGCCGGAGCGTTTGCAAAAGTTGCCCCGGATGTGATAAAAACATATTGTATATTTAGAATAGAGGTATTTTACAGATTTTCAGACTAATTAATTATATTTAGCCCGATGACAGAGCCTGCGCAATATTCGTACAGCCTAAAATTTAGTCTGGGCACGCTTGCGGTAATGATTATTTTGGTGGCCATTGTAATACATAATGTTTGGGGCTACCAAACCGACTTGACTTATATTGTACTCGGGTTTTGCGGGCTGGTTTTTGCGACACTTTCGGCTGTAATTGTGATGAAAAGACTGGTTCCGGCTATAAAAGGAAATGTAGCGCTCCAACTGGACGAAGAGGGCATAAGCGATTTTATTAAAGAAATTAGCATCGAGTGGAAAGATGTAAAAGAAATTCACCTGGTACGGGGCAGGAGTGCCTCCATAATGCGGGTGGATTTGAAATGGGAGACAGACTACGGCAGCCAGATAGCCATTTACCTGCGTTGGGTAAAGGGAAAAGACAAAGAAATTTACGAGACGACCCTGAACTATTTTGAGGATTACGGCACCAGAGAAGAAGAGTAAAGCCAAATAAACTTCTACTGCTTTTTCGAATGGCGCGTTTAAAATAGGATGCCGAATAACAATTATTTCAAAGCTTTTAACACCAAGACCAAAATATTTGGCAATCAGATTCGTTGTGATTTTATTTAAGTTTAAATTTCCATGACCTTAAAGCAAATTGTGGATGTTGTTTTGAGACAGCTGAGCGCCGGCAACCTGATACAAAACATTGGCTTTTACACACTGCTTGTGTTGTTGGCCTGTATAATCACCGTTCAATTTAGACGAATATCGCAAAGATATCGGACAAACAGACCTCATCCAGGCTAAACCTTAGCATTAGAATGTGATTAAATATCTCAGCAATATCAACAACCTTGGAAATTCATTCTAAAAATACATTAGCTTTATCAGCCTAATTTAAATTTTATGAATTTTCCCAATTGCCCTAAATGCAATGTTCCATGCACCAAAAAGCTTCACCGGAATTTTTTTAGGAGGTTTTTTTTACCGTGGGTGAAGAAAAGGCGCTACTACTGCAGTCAGTGCAAGCACAGTTATTACCTGCGCCATGAGCCAAAACACGACTAATGGGCGGTTCTACGCGTTACCATTGATGATATCCTGACCCAACCGGAAGCAATTATCGCCGAAAGTGAAAATACAAATAACCGCATCGGCTATTTTGCGGCCCATATCACAAAGTGACCGCCGGCGCGAAAGACGGGATTGCAAGAGGCTGGTTCAGTGAACGCAAGGGAAAAGGCACAAACGCGGCAAAATTTTAATAGTTCGTCAATTTTTCCCCCTGTGTTCTTAGCGTCCGCTAATTTAGCCGTTAATTAATTTAGTTTTTTAACAGTTGTTTTAGCTAAAACATAAAACGGCTATTTTTGACTAATTAAGGTAATCGGATAATATAATTTCCGTCAAATTCATACATTCGCTGGCATGACCATTCGCCATGCAACAAGAACCGATGTTCCGCAAATCATGTCGCTTATAAACGAAGTGGTGCCGGCGATGAATGCCGCAGGCAATTTTCAATGGGACAACACTTATCCAAATGCGGGCGTATTTGAAGTTGATATCGAGCGCAACCAGCTTTGGGTAGCCGTGGTTGATGATGATGATATAGCGGGGATCGCCGCTATCACTACCGACCAGGAGCCCGAATACGCCGAAGTTGGCTGGGATATTAATGAGACGGCTATTGTAACCCATAGGCTGGCGGTTAGCCCGAGGTATCGCGGAAAGGGCATAGCGGCTGCGCTTTTAGGCGAAGCGGAGCAGGAGGCGCTGAGGCGGAACATCCGATTGCTGCGTATTGATACCAATATCGCTAATGAAGCCACAAAAAAACTTTTCCCGAAATTGGGCTACCAATTTGCCGGTGAAATTGGCCTGGGTTTCAGGCCAAATCTGCGGTTTTACTGCTACCAGAAGGCGTTATAAGCATTGAACGGTACATCAAGACCTGTAGCGATAAAGACAAGAATTGAATTGCGCCTAATAAGGCATTGGCTTTAAGCAAAATATACTGAAAATTAATTCAAAATTCCGAAACCTGTTTACCATAAATAACGTAAGAGTGCAAAGGTCAAAATGAGGTTTGATCTCCTTAATTCAAGTTCTTATGGAATTCTTATTTTTCTTTTCATTAGCCGGTGTCGTTATCGTATCGCTTATACTAAAGTTTGATAAAAAACAGGCCGTGAAAGTAAACGCTGTTCTGAAGGAAAGCAGAAGCGTTCCGCCACTGTTTATGCTCAAATCAACAGAGCAAAAGATCAGTATTTTAAAGGCAGCGCTGCGATATGACGATGTTCCGCAAAATATGGCGGCTGCTGCGTCCCTGTCCAATATTTATAACGCACAATCGGAATCAACCCGTTCATCTAAAGTACAGGAGCTTAAATTGCTGTCATCCAAATATAATAATGGCCTGATTTCGATCGAAGCTTATAATATTAAATTGGATGAATTGCTTGAACAAGTGCAAAGCCAGGGCGGATCGTTCGAACTGGCCTGTTAATACGTTTTTGAGTTAATAGTTTTCATAGTTTAAAGGTTGCGATGTTTACCATCGCACCCTTTTTTCATTTTAAGCGCTTTATTCCTTTTATCCGCTCCCGGGCTTCAACTTAATTAATATCACTATTGACTATTCCACTACAATGTTTATTATTGCAGGCAAATGTCCGATGAAGCAATAATAAAACGTTTAAAGGTTATCGTTAAGGAGCATGGTGGTCAGTTGGCGTTAGCCGGCGCCATCGGTGTCGACCAGGGCTTCATTAGTAAAGTGATCAACAAAAAACAGGACATTAGCTATTATCTTATCCGCAAACTCTGTTTCCAGCTAAAATATTCGCCCGAGTGGCTTATTCTTGGTACCGGCGAAAAAAAGATCAACAAACCAGAATCAGCCAAACTGATCACCGAAATACAAATGATGCGAACCGAGCTGGACATTTTGCATGCCAGGATGCGCGCATATGAAATTGAACTGAAGGAGCTAAAAGAGCAATTGCCGTTAAGCCAGCAAAAAGCGGGGTAGTTCATAGTTCATAGTTCATAGTTCATGGTAGCTGCGGTCAATGATATCCAATTGCTAGTTTTTTAATCAACTGTGCTTCCCACTGACTGACGGACTAATTACCTTCCTATCATTATCGTATTAAAAACGTCGGTTACATTTTTGCACTTGTTTACCGAGCTGTTGAGCGAGAACAATATTTCGCGGTATTTCAGTAGCTTAATAGCGTTGCTTTCGTCCTTGAAAAGCGTTGCTAGCGCCTTATAATATACTGCATTTGCTTCGTGCACATAATTTTTTATCTGGCAGCATATTACTGCCAGCCCCCCGGTTTTTTTTGTGAACAAAAGTGTAATTGCATTTTTTATTTCAACGCATGCACTCAATATAATAGCCGAAAGTTGCTTTATCGGCGCTGAGAACTCGTCAATGTTGTAAAGAAACATCCGGCCTACAGCCTCCCGAATGGCATCAGCAACATCGTCGATGCCTGAAGCCAGGGCATGAATATCGGGCCGGTCCAAAGGAGTGAATACAATTTTATTTAAAGAAAGGTGTATCCTGTGGGTGATGTCGTCGCCAACGCTTTCTTTTTTATCGATCTGTTTGAACAAATATTCAAACCCCGACAATTTTTCCAGGTTTACCACGGTTTGAAGCATAGCCGCCATATCAACCAGGTTATTGGCCGCAAGGCCGAATTGATTAGAAAACAGCTCCCTGTTGGTTAAAAAATTACTGAAATATCCTGACATCCTGTTCATAACGACGCTGATACCAAAAATAGGAGGCATGTATTAACTAATGATTAAGGAAACACTAAACTACCCTGACAGCAGCCTGAATTTTGAATATTTAATGAGTTGCGATCGATTGCAAGGCGCGGAGTAGCATCGAAACAGTAAATCGCCGGTAATGGCTACGTAAAAATACTTTCCGCTTATGTCATTTACGTAAAAAATGCGTTATCATACGTAATCTGTAATAAATTAACATTTAAAAACACGTACATTTAAATAAATATTGTAACCGATAAAACCAGTTTCTTTTAATCGATTCAAAATAAATTCTAATTATATGAAAAGTTTAGTCAAATATTTGGCGCATAGCAGCATTTTGGTTGTCGTGTGCTTGTTTATGGCTGTACCGGCAATGGCCCAACGGGGTGGTGGCGGTGGCGGCGGCCATTCGGGTGGTGGCGGTGGCGGCCACGTGAGCGGCGGCGGCGGTGGCGGTCATGTTAGCGCTGGTGGCGGCGGATTTTCTGGGGGCGGACGTGCCGGCGTGGCGCCTTCGGGGGCACGCCCTGGTGGCGGGGTGCGTCCAACGGTGGCACCGCGCACGGGCGTAGCAGGCTCGCGGGGAACTGTTGGCTACCGGGGAGTTGGCGGTTACCGGGGAACGGTAAGAGCAGGCGCAACCGGTGCGACTGGTACAAGGCCATATATAAGCGGCAATAATGGCTCAGGTGTATACGGCCACGGCGGCGCATATGGCCACTATGGATGGGGTAATCATAACGGATGGTTTTATCACGGAGGCTTTTACGGCAGTTTGTATTACCCCTGGCTTGGGTTTGGTTATTGGTACTTGCCATATGGCTGTTATCCGTTTTTTTGGGGCGATTATCAGTATTATTATGGTAATGGGTTTTATTACCAATATGACGGGGGCCAATACACCATTGTTGAACCGCCAGTTGGTGCTGAAGTAAAAAGCTTGCCCGACGATGCTAAAGAGATAATGATAAACGGCGAACAGTATTATGAGTCGAAAGGGGTTTACTACCTGCCGGTGAAAAAAGATGACGGTACGATAGTATACCAGGTAGCCGGCAAAGACGGTGAACTGAATACTAACCAAACTGGTGTTGCTTCAGTTACACCAAAGGTTGGCGATATTGTACCACAGTTGCCGGCTGATTGCCGGAAAGTGAGGCTAAACGGTGCAACTTACTACATATCTGCCGATGGTATTTATTACCAGGAAACGGCTGATGCTAATGGAAATAAGGCCTATAAGATTGTAGCGCTCGACTCCGGCGACCAGGGTAACCAATAATACCGACAGAAATTTGTTTTTGGAAAAGCGGCAGTATAATTTGCCGCTTTTTTTATTTGGGGGGTATACGAACGTTTAACCACTGCGTTATTATAAGGCAGCCTGGTTCTTAGCACATCAGCCCTTTACCTTTACTTTTTTCAATCTAGTTGATAGTAAGTACCCGTGCGCGGGCAATAAAGGTGTATGACTATACCTTAACAGTGTCTTCATTAAATGTCCTGCTTCTGAAAACGTAATGTTAAATTAATGTTACGCCACAAACTGTTATTAACCTTTAATTTAATCGCTTGGTGTACAGCATTGTAAGCCTGGTCAACTTGCTGGAAACGCGTTTTTTGTCGTGTCGGTTTTAAAATTATTATGAAGTTAACATTTACATAATATCATCAAAGGTTAATTTTTTCTTAACATTCAGATAATGGTGGCGACGCACCTTTGACGCAGAAAATTTATTTAATCCTTACTGATTATGAAAAAAACATTTACAAAACTTTTTAGTACCGGCTTACTAATTGGTTTAACGTGCGTTGGGTTTGTCGCAAATGCGCAAACTGCTTCGCTAACCAATACTGACGGAACACAGGTTGCTCCGGCTACAGTAACAACTGCGCCTTACACGCCAAAAAATGATTTCAAACCTACTGACAAGGTAACAGGCGAAAAAACAACAGCTAATAAAGCAGCTGCTGAAGATACCTCCTGGAAACCACAAAGAAGGGTTTGGGGTTATACTTTTGGTGATTTTTATTATGACGCTCATGCGGACAACGATTTTGTTGGCGCAACAGGCGTACCCGAAGGCGGTGCCGGTGCATTAAGCAAAAGGGGTGCTGAAACCAATTACAGCGGTGTGCCTACTTACAGGAATGCTTTCCAGTTCCGCCGTATCTATTTAGGTTATGATTATGAAATAACCAAAAAATTCAAAGCTGAATTCTTATTAGCCAGCGAACCATCCGCGAACACAAGCGCAAGCGCGACCGCTTCAAGTATTCAAAACGGCGACAACCTGGTTGATGGTAAAATGGCACTTTGGATCAAAAATGCAAACTTAAGGGTTCGCGATCTGTGGACAGGTACTGACTTCGTGATCGGTGAAATGAGTACTCCTTCTTTCGCATTGAATGAACCAGGTACAAACGCGCCAACCAGCCTTTCAGAAACTACATGGTCTTACCGCTCCATTGAAAAAACGGTTACCGATTTTCATAAAAATAACTCATACGATATTGGGGCCGCTTTACAGGGTACATTTGATCCTTCAACCAAAAACTTTGGTTATGTACTGATGCTGGGCGATAACAGCCAGGCCAGCCTGTTATCGGCTGCCAGTGCAAATACCGGTTTCTACAAAATAGTGTATGGCGATATCTGGGGTAAATTTGCTGATCAGCACATCTATGTTGACTTCTACGCCGACTACGCAAAAACAGCTCCCGCTACTGCTGTAATTCCGGGTCAGGATCATAGCATGCTTAAATTATTCGTAGCTTACCTGTCAAAGCCGATTAATGTTGGTGTTGAGGCCTATACGCAAAAATTCGCAAGCGGTGTAAACAGCATAACACCTACGACGCCTCCTGTTACTACGCCTGTAGACGCTACAGCTGAGGCCCTTTCAATTTGGGTTAGGGGTCCGATAGTAAAAAATCTGAACTTTTTTGCTCGTTTTGACACATACAACCCCGATAATGATTTTAACACAGGGGATTCTTATTCAACCAATACGAACTACAGCTCATATAACCCAACTGTTAAAGAAAAATTTTACACTGCAGGTTTAGATTATAACCCAACCAAAAACGTTCACTTCGAGCCAAACTTCTGGTTGGTAGATTACGCTGATCAAAGAACATCTTCAACTACCGGTTATGTTGCCCCTGATCATACCCTGGTATTTAGGTTTACCTTCTTCTACACATTTGGTAAATAATAATACTGGAATAATTAAACAATAAATAAAAACAAACCATGAAAGTAGTTAAAAGTTTACAGGTAGCGATTGTAGCCATAGCTGCAAGCTGCTTAGCCTTATCCGCCTCGGCGCAGGACAATACCTTATTGGGCGCGGGCAGTACCTTTGTGAACCCGCTGTTCTCGAAGATATTTGCCGATTACGCAGCAAAAAAAGATGTAAGGGTAAATTACCAATCTATCGGATCAGGCGGCGGCATTTTGCAATTGACCAATAAAACCGTCGATTTCGGTGGTTCTGACGCCCCTTTGAACGCTGAACAAGCGAAAAAGATCGGTGTTCCGGTTTTGCACGTTCCGATGGCTTCGGGCGCTGTTGTAATCACTTATAACATTCCCGGCGTTACCGCAGCTTTAAACTTAACAGGCAAGGATATTGCTGATATTTATTTAGGTAAGATAACTAACTGGAACAGCCCCGAAATTGCTGCAACCAACAAAGGTGTTAAATTACCTGATCTCGCTATAGTAGTTGTTCACCGTTCAGACGGCAGCGGCACTTCCTACATTTTCACCGACTTTTTAACCAAGGTAAACCCTGATTGGGCTTCGAAGGTTGGAAAGGCTACCGCGGTAAACTGGCCGGCCGGTTTAGGAGGCAAGGGCAACGACGGTGTTTCGGGCCTGGTAAAACAAACTCCTGGCGCTATCGGTTATGTTGAGTTGATCTACGCTTTGCAAAATAAAATGGGTTTTGCCAACATTCAAAACAAATCGGGTAAGTTCATAACAGCTTCACTTGCTTCCACAACTGCCGCAAGTAATGTTGAACTGCCACCAAACGCTGAAGTTTCATTAACCAATACTGATGCGCCAAAAGGCTACCCCATCAGCAGCTTTACCTGGGCTTTAATTTACAAAGAGCAAAAATACGGTGATCGCTCTGCAGCCAAAGCAAAAACACTTTTAACATTACTTTGGTACAATATCCATGATGGCCAGAAAGAGTGCGAGCCATTAAATTATGCGCCGCTATCAAAATCGGCTGTAAAAGTTGCTGAAGCTATTTTGAAATCAGCGACCTACGATGGCAAACCGATATTGTAAAAAAGCTGAAAGCACAAAGGTGAAAGCTGAAAGCGAAAAATAAATATCATTTAAAAGACTGAAGCGGAAAACTAAAAGCAGGATAGCATAATTTAAATTGCTCTTCTTCGCTTTTAGCTTTCTGCTTTCAGCTTTTAGCTCAACTATATTCAAGCCCATGAGTGAGAAAAATAAAAGGTTAGACCTCTCCTACAGCCAGATGAAATGGGAAACCATTTTTAAACGCATTTTAATTGCAATGAGTGTAATTATGGTGTTGTTGGTTATTGGCACCCTTGCGACCCTTATTGTTAAATCATGGCCCACCATTAAGTCGCTGGGGATAGGCTATTTGTGGGGCAAGGTATGGGACCCTGTTAGCAATGTGTACGGCGCGCGCCCTTTTTTATTGGGCACTTTGCTCACGTCGTTTACTGCACTTATTATTTCGATACCATTTTCATACTCGGTAGCCATTTACCTGGGAGAGTATAATACAAAAGGCTGGCTATCCAATCTTTTAAAAAACACGGTTGAACTTATTGCAGCGGTTCCCTCCATTATTTATGGTTTTTGGGCATTGTTTGTGTTGGTTCCTCAAATTCGCAAGCTGGAAACACTACTTCACATACCGGCTGTTGGGGTAGGCGCTTTTGCCGCCTCTGTTGTATTGGCGGTGATGATCATCCCTTACGCCGCCTCACTGGGTACATCACTCATCCGGATGGTGCCATCACCTTTAAAAGAAGGCGCTTATGCCTTAGGGGCTACGCGGTTTGAAGTGATCCGTAGCGTGATCCTCCCCTTTACCCGTTCAGGCTTATTTGCCGGTATCCTGTTGTCACTCGGCCGTGCGCTGGGCGAAACGATGGCAGTAACCATGCTTATCGGTAATACCAGTGCTATCGGAAATACTTTTACCGATGTGTTTTTTGGCCCGGGAAATACCATGGCGAGTGTTATTGCCAATGAATTTAGCGAGGCCGACCATGATCTATATTATTCGGCCCTCATCGAGCTGGGTTTAGTATTGTTTTTCGTTACAGTGATCATCAACCTGATCGGTAAAAGGATTATTACCAAATACACCAATAAATAACCCTATGGACGCACGGATAAAAATAAGAAACACTAAAAGCGTTTTATTTAAAGCGCTTATCGTATTCCTGGCCTTCATCATCACACTGCCTTTAATTATCGTTTTACTTTATATTATAAAAATGGGGGTTGTGCAGGTTAACTGGGGATTTTTGACTCATGAACCGACTCCCGAAGGCGTCGCGGGCGGAGGTATTGCCAATGCGCTGGTAGGCAGTTTGATAATGGTTGGCATGTCGGCCATAGTTGCCATTCCGGTTGGTTTGTTTGCAGGGATCTACCTTAGTGAAAACCCCGGAACGAAACTGGCCTATTATGCCGGGTTGTGCGTTGATATATTACAGGGAGTGCCGTCAATAGTAGTAGGTATCGTAATCTATTTCTGGATCGTAAAACCGTTTGGCTTCTCAGCCATATCCGGTAGTGTTGCGCTGGCGATCATGATGCTGCCGATTGTAGTACGTTCAACCGAGCAAACACTGCTTTTGCTGCCGTCGTCATTAAAAGAGGCTGCATTATCATTAGGCGTGCCTTATCACCGGGTGATTATGAAGGTAATTGTGCCCTGCGGTTTTGCAGGCATACTGTCGGGCATTATTTTGTCGATAGCACGTATCATCGGCGAAACGGCACCCTTGCTGTTTACGGCCCTGGGTAACGTTTTTTTAACAACAAAAGTTACCGGGCCGATGGATAGTTTGCCGCACCTCATCTATTTTTACTCAAAAAGCCCCTACCAGGATCAGATCGACCAGGCCTGGGGTGCGTCGTTTATTTTATTAATGTTTGTTTTATTACTGAACATAACTACAAAACTGATAACAAGAAAATGGAACATACAGTTGTAAGCGCTTCGAATTTTAATGCCTGGTTTGGCGATAATCACGTAGTAAAAGACGTGTCTATCGGCATAGAAAGAAATCAGTGTGTAGCCGTTATGGGCCCTTCGGGTTGCGGAAAAACTACGTTTTTGCGTTGCATCAACCGTATGCACGAGTTGATCCCGGGCGCAACAGCTAAGGGTTCGCTGAAGTTGTATGCTGACGAAATATACACCATGAACCCCATTTATGTGCGTTATAAAATAGGCATGGTATTTCAGCGGCCAAATCCTTTTCCAAATTTAAGTATTTATGATAATGTAATTGCCGGGTATAAACTCAACGGGTTAAGCATGCCCAAAGCTGAGTTGGACCGGATAGTTGAAAAATCATTAACTTCCGCTGCTTTATGGAATGAAGTTAAGGACTCGCTGCACAAAAAAGGTACTTTCCTTTCAGGCGGGCAGCAGCAGCGCCTGTGTATAGCCCGGGCAATTGCTATGGAGCCTGAAGTGATCCTGTTCGATGAGCCCACATCTGCACTCGACCCGATCTCGACATCCAGTGTGGAGCAGCTTTTTCATGAACTGAAGGAAAATTATACCCTTATCATCGTAACGCATAACATGCAGCAGGCCGCCCGCGTTAGTGATAAGACAGCTTTCTTTTATATGGGCGAACTGGTTGAGTATGACGACACCAAGCTGATGTTCACGGCGCCAAAAGATACGAGGACACAAAATTATATTACGGGTAGGTTTAGTTAATTTTAGTTGTAAAAGTTAGAAAGGTTGAAGAAGTTGTAGTAGTTAACTTTTTACAACCTTTGCAACCCTTACAACCTTTACAACACAAAAAATAAAAACAATGACACAATTAGAAAACGAAATCGCCGGGGTAAAAAGAGAACTGGTTAACATGTGGATACTTGTTCAGTCGCAATTGAATAAGGCAAAGGAAGCCATGGTTCAGTTTGACAAGGACCTGGCGCGTGAAGTATTGATCAAAGAGAAAAGAGTAAACTCGTATGAGTTGAAAATTGACAGGGATTGCGAAAATATTTTTGCGCTGTACTGCCCCGTGGCGATCGATCTGCGTTTTTTGCTTGCTGCGCTTAAAATAAATACCAACCTGGAGCGTATCGGTGATATTGCAGCGGGTATAGCTTTGCACGTGGTGGAGTCGAATGTAAATTTTGATATCAGGGCGCTGGAAAGCACCTCGCTGCTGCGTATGTTCGACGAGGCTACCAACATATTTATTGATACGCGTAGCGCCTTCGAAAAAGAAGATACCGTGCTGGCACGCAGCATTTTTAAAAGGGACGATGTTTTGGATGCCATTAACCAAAATGCCGCTGAAACCGTGGGCGCTTTGATACGCGAGGACATTAAGAGTATGACAGAGTCGCTTTATATCCTGTCTATTATCCGGAAACTGGAGCGTGTTGGCGACCAGTCGAAAAACATCGCCGAGGAGATCATATTTTATGTTGAGGCTAAAATATTAAAGCACCTGGAGAGCAGCCAACGGAAGCTGGAAGGAGAGGAGTAATAGGATTTCGGATTTTCGATTTTCGATTTCGGATTTGGAAAATGTAGTTTTAGATTGTCGAATTTGGATATTCAAGATAATTAATTAGGTTTCGATTGATTGATTAAATGAGGACAGGGCGGAATTATCCGCCCTTGTTTTTTTATGGGTAAGGTTGTTTTTGTTCCCCAAAAACGCATAACTTGCTTAAAAAAAGATCAATAGATTAATTGAATTTTCA
>Ga0206954_1209_pt1 | contig 13653 bp, 7 predicted proteins | sample Alteio_BWOrgHeat_37_FD_153250 | JGI IMG/M metagenome (GOLD analysis project Ga0206954, IMG submission 153250) | Enriched cells from forest soil in Barre Woods Harvard Forest LTER site, Petersham, Massachusetts, United States -... | ecosystem: Environmental > Terrestrial > Soil > Temperate forest > O...
TGAAGACAAGGTAGGCCGCAATGACCTCTGTCCCTGCGGGTCAGGTAAAAAGTATAAAAAGTGCCATGGAGTCTAAATTTTAGTCACCCTGATTGTTTTAATCGGGGGTGCAAAAGAATAACTATAAGTATTTAATAATAAAAGACTTACAATCTTATTGAAATTGGTTTTAGGGGCAAGTGGATGTTACACTTGCCCTATGTCTTTTAAGAAGTACATTTCCCTAATATTAGTCATCGTCTTTAGCTTCTCGACTTGTCCAAACCAAGGTCTTGCGTGGGCCAATGAGGCTATTTTCTTGCCTATTCCTGGGCAAAAAGTTTTACCCAGCAGGCCATCTACACCCATCATGCTCAAAGGGATCAAAATTGATCCCAAGAACTCACTCCAATTCGATTTTATTTTATCTACCTTGTCATCCCCGAATGCTTTAATCGGGGATCCACATCAAGAACAACTAAAAACCGATGCCAACCGCCTCATCAAATATTTCTTAGCTAATCTTGCCATTCCCGAAGGAGACCTGTGGGTCAATCTATCTCCGTATGAAAAAGACCACATGATCCCAGACAGTTTAGGTAAAACCGAACTCGGCCGCGATTTACTCGCCCAAGATTATGTCTTAAAACAATTAACCGCTTCACTACTTGATCCGCAAACACCCACCGGCAAAGAATTCTGGCAAAAGATTTACACCAAAGCCCAACAACAATACGGCACCACCAATATCCCCGTGAACACCTATAACAAAGTCTGGGTCCTAGCCGACCAAGCCCGTATCTTCCAAAAGAACAATGCCGCCTATGTCTTAGACGCCCACATGAAAGTAATGACTGACACAGATTATTTAGCCGAGAATAAGAATAGGACTATAGTGAATAATGTGTCATTGCGAGCGCAGCGAAGCAATCTTTTAAATGCACAAATTCTTAAAGACCTAATCCTCCCCGAAATCGAAAAAGAAGTAAACACCGGCGAGCATTTCGCTTCATTACGTCAAATGTACCACGCCTTCATCCTAGCCAGCTGGTACAAAAAGAACCTCAAACAATCCATACTTAATCAGTTTTATGCAAACAAGAAAAAAGTTAACAATTTATCTGTCATTCCCGCGCAAGCGGGAATCCATGTGATGGATCCACCATACATCTACCGGCAATATTTAAAAGCCTTCAAAAAAGGCGTCGTCAATCTAATCCAAGAAGATCAAGATCCCATTACACATCAACTTACGCCACGTAAATACTTCTCCGGCGGAACAGAATTTCATTCTGATCATGCCCAACCAGTTGCCGAAGGAGATCTGACAGTTAATGACAAAGCATCAATTGCCCAGTCAAATATGGTAGTCACTGCAGAAATTGATGCGGCAATGAACGCATCCTCAACGGAGGATGTGAAGGCAATGTTTCCTGAATCACCAGAGAAAGTTAAACGTATCTGGAATGGTCAAGAGGTAGCGGTATGGGGAAATAATGCGACCATTAATACGTTTGTTCATTTACTTGAATTAGCAAACGAAGAGGGTGAACAATTAGAAGCGGCCGAGAATCCTGCCTGGCATATGCTTTACAATAAATTAGAGAGTATTCAAATAGATGCAATTTTTAATGGGGCAAAACAGTCGGGAAGATTTGATTTAATTGATTTAGACAAAATGCGTGATGCATTGACTCGTCGATCGCGGAAAGATCTTGGTAAATATCTTAACGAGCTTAAAGGAGTAAAAGCCCAAGAGCAATATGAAGAATTTTTTAAATACATCACAAATATTACCAGCTCTCTTCAAACCTATGGTATGAGAGAACGGAAGAGGTATGGTTTTGATATGACTAATTTATTTTTTGTTCAGCTCCTGGGTTTTTTCGCAGAGGATGGCATGTTCTCAAACGAAATAAATGATGAAGCCTATAAAGCCCGATTAAGAATATTATGCAAAGAAGCTGGTATCGCGATAGTGTTAGTGCAAAAAATTGGACGTTTTTGGACGAATATCAAAGAAAATAAAATTCGAAGAATGATAGGCGACTATGTTGAGATTGCATATTATACACCTGCCTATGCCAAACAACTTTTAGACACACTTGAGGTATTGAGAAAAGGAAATCCAATCATTGATGCATTCTTACTAGACGAAGATAAACAACCATCCCAAGGAGTTGGAAGACCAAATCATATTACTCATGGAAGATTAACCCATTTTAATTTAGATCCCCTCTTTGAGTATGATTTAGTCAAAGCAGTAAGAATAGGGGACAGCGCCCCTGATCACGCAATGACGATTGATGAACGTGCACAGGCGATTGCTGACAAACGCACTATTAATTCTCAGTCTTTAGGATCACAGGAAATATTGCCTACAACACCTTCTTTAGCGCAGCTCCGTCAATCAGTAGCGCTTCGCTATATCGAACGATTCACAGGAATGACACCGCTGCTCAATGATTTATTTGTTCATTTGGGCAGTAAGGAGCATGATGGCATAAGGGCTGCTATTGACCGATTATCTGATAATGAAGTGGAAGAACAATGTAGAAATATACTTCAGCAGCGATTGCCAGGAGAATTTGTTTTCCGTCCAACGTATGCATCAAGTGATCTCTCCCAATATATCTCTCATTATCGGCTAAATCGCGATGATGCATCTTATGGAGAAGATGCCAAAGAAATGTATTTAATCTTTCGCTATTTATTTATTGTTTCTAAAAAAGATCATGTTTTTGTAGGAAATCCTCAAGAGCGAGATGCATTAGTGCAGTATTTGCTTTCAAAACAAGGCAGAGGAGCTTTATATGTCCCTGGTAGTGGACAATTAGAACCGTTTCGTTTCATGGCCCAACAAAATATGCTCCGTTTTTTACGCCTCGCTGATTTCTTTGTCGACCAATTAACGGGTGTCGATTATTACAATAGACCCTTTGAACAAGACACCCCAACCCTAGCTACTTTAATGGAGAAATCACCTCAAGTCAGAAAGTCTGTAGAGAATTTTCTTTCTATCTTAGAACAACTTAAAGAAAATCCTGAGTGGCGCAACTTCCTTGAGGCTCAAGAGCACTTTGAGGGTGGTGATCTTCTAAGAATACAAAGAGATGCCTATCAGCATAAAATATCACTATTAAGAAAATTAGTAACAATCATTCATTTAAAACCAGCGGAGAAAATAGGGGACAGCGCCCCTAATCAAGCAATGACGTCACCTTCTTTGATAATTCCGCTAAAAGATTTTAGTAAACCGGCCCCTTATAATTATAAAAATATTCCTCAAGATCGCGTATATGCCTTGACATGGAAAAGAAATCCTCAACAGTATGTGACAGATGCATTAATGCGAGTATCTTTACAACCTGTTCAATCTCAAATAAGAGATGCATTGGATCTACGTCGTCCTAACAATGTGTTGCTTGATGGTGCGTCAGCGCGTAGCCTTACTAGCGGTACGATGTCAACGATGATGGGTTTTATTAATAGTAATTTAGATAAATCTTTAGGTAAAGATTTTTTAAAAGGTAAAGATGTTTTATTTATTGGTCCGGGTCAACATTGGGAAGATGCGCAAGAGTTATTAAAACGAGTAGAAGAAGTACGATCAATTACCATTATGGATATTGATGGTAGCAACTTAAGTATGAGTAATCCATATATGGTTGGAGCTATTGGTAGTGTTCCAAAGCATTTACGGCATAAGATAACATTGATACGTGCAAGCATTTTACAATTACCTGCCTTGATAGAAGACTTGGCTTTTGATGTGGTTTATGCAAATAATGTACTTAATAATCAGGTATTTCATTTAGAGACTGAATATGCAGCGGCTGTTTCTGCAATTCATTCATTGATGAAGAAAAATGGAATCTTAGCGGTAGATTGGTCATCGGTAGGTAAATTTGAAGGTTTTAATCAATTAAAAGGTGGGAGTATTAGCCGCATATTTCGAAAAGCTGACACAGCGATGATCGGGGATTCAAAAATACGGGACAGCGCCTCCGATGCCGCAATGATAATTGATGAACACCCACAGACGGCTGCCACTTCTTATCCTGAAGCTCCTTTTAGTGTAAGTAGCGGGATCGCAGTGATGGCTAGCGCAATGCATTTAAGAAGTAGAGCTCGTCAATTAGCCCAAGAGGGAGTTATTATTCCACCAGAGGGGAAGGGATGGCATATTGTTCTGATTGGTCCAGGGAGGAATGCGAAAGACCTGGAAAAATTATTAGCAGCCTATCCTCAAGCGAGACAAATTGACATTATTGATCCTAATAATATTGATAAAGCGGTTGAAAACGTCATATCAGGCTTTAAAGGAGCGCAGCTGCCTATTATTAATATTCACCGCAAGAATATTCTAGCAATGTCAGGGGTCATTAGTAATGCAGATGTGGTGATGGCGTTTCATGTCTTTGATAAGAATGAATTAGGTGAAGAAGCGATTAAATCAGTAAGGCCCATCATTTGGAACATGTTAAATAAGAGAGGCATATTCCTATTTAATTCAAGCAATTATTCCGATGCAGATCATTGGTGGCCCTATTCACATGAATTGTTTAAACACGGATTTAAGATCTTAAAATTTGTAGATGAACGCGAGCAAACGACATTTAAAGTAGGCGCTGTAAAACAAGACGATCCAGAGCGCATCTATGAACCAAAGGACATGTTTCCTGACACAGCAATGACCGTGCTCGTAGTGGAGGATAATCGTAAGACTTTGGCGCAATTGGAAGATAAGTTCCGTAATTTTGGGTATCATGTGTTAACGGCAGAAAGTGGGAACAACGCATTTACAGAATTAGAACGTCAAACAGTTTTAGGTAACTACGTGGATTTGGTGATGACGGATATTACGATGCCCGATGGGCATGGTGAGGATTTCTTAGAGCGGTTATCAAACGATAGCCAGTTTAAGAATATCCCAGCTATTGTCTTATCCAACAATCCCATTGATGAAGCAGGATTTAAGAAGCATTTTCCTAATGTAACATCGGTGCATATAAAGAGTCAGGAGGCTAAGTTTGATAGCTATATTCAGCAATTTTTAAAGGAACATAGCGTAGCGTTTCTGACTAACATGGACAAGTCCATTGATCGGATAACAAGCGGCAAATACACACCGTCACAAGGCTATGTGATTGGGTTAGGAAAAATAGTAGCGATATTTAATGATACGAAAGATTCTTTACTGCGCACCGCGGCCGCGGCAGTGATATTGTCACACCGCCAGGCGTTTATTCCGTATTTAGATCAGGCTAATGATGCATTAATACAGTGGATGCATGGTTATGCGCCCGAATTTGTGAATGATCCGGTCAATAGGTTTATATTATCACGCGTGCATACGCATCGATTAAATAGCACAGTATGGAATGATTTTGCAGGGCAGGAGTTAAAACGATTTACTGATCGTGCGATGATACAACGAAGAGTGGTAAGCCTTCCCGAAGCTCCCTTCCATGCAAGCACGGGTAATGGTTATGGGATTGAGGTCATCATTCACAAGCTTAATCAACGATTGCAACAATTGGCTCAAGAAGGCTTTGTTCTTCCAGCGCGTGGCAGAGGGTTACATGTGGTATTGATAGGGCCGGGAAGCGATGCGGGAGATTTAGAAATGCTTGAAAGGCAACTTCCTGAGATAAGTCAGATTGATATTATTGATCCAAATGATATCGGAGGAGAGATTCCGTTCAGGAGAGTTAATCACTCAACGGAGGTCGTCTTTCATCAGAAAAATATTTTAGAGATGGGTGAAGAAGTTCAAAACGCGGATATGGTGATTGCCCATAATGTCTTTGACGTCGAGGAAATAGGAAGACCAGCGATGGAAGAGGCGCGTAAGGTAATCTGGAAAATGTTAAAGCCTAAAGGGATATTTTTATTTAATGTTTCACAACAAGATGAAACAGGTGCCGTCGATGGCTTTTATCCATTTCACTGGGTTACCAAAGGATTTAAGGTGTTGCAATTTAAATATGAACAACAAGACTATTCCTATAAGGCAGGGGCAATAAAACAACCAGACATGGAACATGATAACCCGCCGGTAGCAGTATTTCCCGATTCCGCAGCAACAACTGATACAGCCATGAATAGTCAAGATCTGCAGATTGACGACTTAACTTTTGGTGGGCTAATTGATCGAAGATACACCGAGGTTATGGTTGCGAAAGATGGTGTTGGGATGGGGATTGGTGATTTAGAAAGTAAGATCGGTGCTCTTCATGCGGGTTCACCATTAACAGATGTTCAGAAGATTATTGATGAATTGTGGGAGCTGCGTGACAAATATACATTGAGACAATTTGGTCATCAAGAAAGCGGCAGTTTGATTAATGATAAAGCATTTGAGTTGATAGTGCGTCAGTTACAAGTAGTTTGGGAGAAAGAGGGTTTTGACCATAGTTTCGGTAATCTTTATTATTGGATTATTGAAAGTGCATTGCGGTTTGCCATCGATCCAGGAGTGTTGGTTGGACGCAGTTGTGCATTAATGCAGCTATCACTAAAGAATGATTTACCACATGCTCACCAGATCAATCAATTGATGGTAAATTCCTTATCATCCCATTTAAGATTAATTACAGATCATCCTTTAGAACGAGATCACTTAACACAACAAGATATCTTTGTTGATCCTGAAATTTTGTTACCACATCTATTGATTGTCATTGAGCGCTATTTGAAACGTTCAGCAAATAAAGAATTAGTCATCGACGATGATTTTGTGCTCAGTGCCATGGGCCTTGATCCGAATATTTTTCCCTCCCCACAGCCATCAATTAGAGATTACCGTAAATTAATGATCAATCATTTGCTGGTATTGAATAAGAAATATCCAGGAAAAGTGACGCAATTATATACGCGCATCCTAAGCTTAGACTCTAAGAATAAATGGAACGCAGCAGGATTTAATCGTCCGTGGAAAATTTATCACAGCGCTCGGGCACGAGGAATAATTGTTGAAGATACTTTGTTGAATAATTTGAGGGTAGGGGGGAAAGAGTTAGAAAGAAGGGCTGATGATGACCCCCAAGATTTGTTTACGGAGGTTTTAAAAGAAGAGCTAAAGACATTGATACAATCGGATGAACCTCCTGCTGATTTAGCCATGACGAGTTCTGCAGAAAGATTCAGTGTGATTACCCGTAAAATCAAAGAGTATATGAATTCTCCCGTACATGACGAGAAAAGTTTTAACGAAGTCCTGGAGATGATTAATAGTGGATCTATGGCTTTAGGATTACCTAATGTTGAGAAAGAGAAAATAGTTGAATTCATTAAGGAGCAAATAGGAAGATATCGTTTTGAATATCGTCTTGAAACACGCAGATTTATTGCTGAAGATACGAAAGATTATCGATTTCAGCCATTTTATTTGATGATGGCGGCATCAATTTATTTTATTCAAGAGTTAACCACAGCCAAGAATTTTAATGAGGAGGCAATGTTTCAAGAGTTTCAAGAACTTATTGATCAATATAATCAATATCAGCAGGCAGGAATACCGTATACCTTTGCAACGTTAGATATACCAATGGCCATCCATTTAGCTTTGGCTGGGTATACCAAGTATGAGGATATATTAGCAGAATTATCGATGGGATTTACGCATCTTAAAACAAGTAAATTAAAAGACACGATGGCGGCATTGGATTTAATGTTGCTGGGTGTTCATTTTCAATTCGAAATTAGACATCAAAAGAAAGGCGAAAGTGACGGTATTGATATTGATACCATTGCAGGCACATTGGCTTATATTGAACAACGTTTAAATGATAGCAGTACGCCCAAAGAAGTGGTGGCAAGTTTTGAAATGGCTATTGGTAAACTATTTTATAGTTTAAGTCTCCATCAAGAAGACATTCAAGAGGATATAAAATCTAAGTTTCAACATGTCATTATGCCTTTTGCTCAACGACTTGGTATTGAGAGAATTAATAAGATACTTGAGCATATTAAAGATAATGATTTAAAAAGCCAGGTGCCTTTGATGGGTGTTAGGGAAGAGGTGAATACCATTTTTGCTTTCTTTTATACAGCCGCTCATCATCCAACCGAGGCCTTAATTAATTTCTGGTCCGCCACAAGCCAACAAGAACTAGTACAGTTTGGCCAACACAGAGCAGCGATAAGTAATGGTTCATGGAGAGTACTCTTACCTAATGAAATACAGACTAGATATAAGCTGGCTATTGCCTTTTGGCGGAGAACACTGAAAAAATCTGACAAGGCCATGATCACCGATGCAGAGATGAGAGCATGGATTGATGATTTAAATAGACAGGTGAATATGACCCCAGAACTAAATGCGTTTAATTACTTTCTGAATTTAGCGGGGGTTCGACCATTGTCAAACATGAGAGCCCCTTATGATATGGATAGAGTCAGGCCATACATTCTATCTTTAAAGGACACATTAAATGAATACCGTCATTGGCATCAACAAGGAAAAGATCTAGAGGAAATTAAACAACAGGCGCGGGCATTAATTAGTGGAGATGAAAGAATTGCTAATGAGTATGTGGTAAATTTAGCTTATGCTGTATTCTCGGATAGTTTCACTCAGAAAGAAAAAGCCGCGCTTGATCATTTCACTGATGCTGTATTTGCAATGGTTGAGAAATCTGGACTTACTAGTCTAGCTCACGTAGACAATCCATATACACGATTAGCTCACGAAACAGCTATCGCCAATATGCGACTAAAATTTAGGTCTTTATTGATATTAAAAGAAACGAGATTGGTGAACAAATTAAGAGCTTTAGTTCATAGTGTAGAATTACCAACTGGATCGTTGTTTATGTATCCTTATAGCAAGAATGACAATAATTTAGTAGCAAAAATTAGGGATGGTTTTAAAGCTATGGGTGAAATACAAGAAACGTTGAGAATGATTCAAGCATCTATAACGCATGGGCCCCCTGAAATTAAGAAAACACCAGACTTGTCTACTGAGTCAAAAGCTCAGCGGTATATTCGTGAATTTACCGAATCCACCCAATTGTTATCAGAAGCTGGAATAAGTGAGGAAATAGACCGTTTCTTTGCGCGCATTCAAGAAATCAGTGCGGCGTTTGACAGGCAAGTGGAAAGCGATGCAGCGATGAATGTGAAGGCAAAGGGTGGTGTTGCATTTAAAGCAAAAGATTTGCAGATGAATATTGAAAGCAGTGGAACTGTTGATGAGTTTGCTATCGATCCTGCAATACTTACGCAATTTCAATCTCCCAATTTTATTGGCGTAAAAGCTACCATTATCCGCATGACGCCAATTAATGGCGCAGCCCAGCTCTTAGGTCTTGAAATTTAAGACCCCTATGATATCCTAACCCCATGAATAAAATGCAGTCATTCATATTAACGGTTTTTTCAGCTGCTTTATTGGTTGCCGCGTATCCCCAAACGGGATGGTGGTTATTGGCTTGGATAGGGCTAGTGCCATTACTCCTTGCTATCAATGGTAAAAAATCAATAGCTGGATTTTGGTTAAGCTTCCTCACCGGTTATTTATTTTTTATTGGCACCTTAGGTTGGCTGGTGCATGTCACGTATCCGGGCACGTTTTTATTATGTGCGTATTTGTCTTTGTATGTGGGTTTCTTTGCACTGGCCTATCAATTCTTTGCACCTTTATCATTAATCCCACGCATGCTCACTAGAGCAGCGGCATGGACAGTGCTCGAATACACGCGCAGTTATTTATTCACCGGTTTTGGGTGGTCACTATTAGGTCATAGCCAATGCCAGAATTTATGGTTTGTTCAAATGGCGGATATTACCGGTGTGTATGGCATATCTTTTTGCATTGTTTTAGTGAATTTACTGATTGCTGAAACGATATATTGCTGTGTCATTGCGAGGAGCGTTTTTCAGCGACGAAGCAATCCTTTAACGATGACTCCCAGTTGTAATGACAAATCACTGATTATTGCTTGGGTAATGACCGCAGTATTAGTGATGAGCGCTGTCGGTTATGGCTTATGGCAATTAAATACGCCACGCCATTGGCCAACGGTTAAAGTAGGGGTAATACAGCCTAATATCCCTCAAGGCTTGAAATGGCTACCGCAAATGCGTACGTTGATTGTTGATAAACATATCGAACTCACGCACTTGTTCCATGACCAGGCATTGGATTTAGTGGTATGGCCTGAAACATCATTGCCAGGCATTACCTCAGAAGCGCCGGATTTGGTGCAATCAATCAAAAATACGACCCAACACGAAAGAGTGCCGATTTTATACGGCGCTATTACCCAAGACGGTGATCGTTATTATAATTCAGCGCTACTATTATCCAAACAAGGCCAATCGGCCGGGCAATATGATAAAATTCATTTAGTACCTTTTGGGGAATTCTTACCCTTGCGTCCTATTTTAGGATGGATTAATCATTTTATCGGGGTGGAGGATTTTGCTTCAGGCACACGGTATCAATTGTTTGATGTGGGCAGTCATCCTAAGTCGGCCGGGGTATTGATTTGTTTTGAAGACACATTGGGTGATTTACGGCGGCATGTGGTGGACGCAGGTGCGCAATTTTGGATTAATATGACCAATGATGCGTGGTTTGGTGATACGAAAGAGCCTTTCATGCATTTACAGGCCGCGGTAATCGGGTGCATAGAAAATAAACGAGCTTTGGTGCGGTCAGCAAATACAGGTTTTAGCGGTTTTATTGATCCATTCGGCCGCATTTTCAGTGTGGTAGAAAATGCGAAGGGCAAGAAGACTTTTATCGCTGGTGTAGCCATGGCGGAAGTTCCACTGGTGGACACGAAGACTTTTTATACAAAATACGCAGACCTTTTTACATTCATTTGTTTCTTAGGTATACTATGGGCAATTCTTTTACTGACTATTAGGAAAAGGCATGCTTAAGAAAATTTTATTGGTTGATGATGATCCGGGTGTTCATGTAGTCACGGTACCTATCTTGACAAAAGCAGGGTATACGGTTGTTTCTGCCAAGAGCGGTGAACAGGGACTACAATTAGCGCTCAATGAACGTCCTGATTTGATCATCCTCGACGTGATTATGCCGGGCATTAAAGGCAGAGACCTTTGTGCGAAAATAAAAGCGTATCAAGTGTTGGCGGCTATTCCGGTTGTTTTTTTAACCGCCAAAGATTCTCACGATGATATCCAGGCAGAACAGCAGGCAGGGGCTATTGCCCATTTAACCAAGCCTGTTCATGCGGGGCAATTGATTGAAACGGTCAAAGGAATTATTGGTTCATGAACAGTGATGCGATCAAACGCTTTAAACGTGCCTTAGCTCGATACGTTTATTATTTCTTCATGTGGTACTTGCGCTGGGCACCTTATTGGCTGGTGCGTGCCATGACGAGCCTTTTTATTTTTATTGGGTACCGGGTGATTTGGAAATTAAAGGCCCATGCCCGTGAAAGTTTGAGCATCGCTTTTGGCAAAGAAAAAAGCCCTCAAGAAATCAATGCCATTTTTAAACAATGTTTTGAGAATTTTGGCCGCGGGGCATTGGAGTTGGGTTATTTCTGCGTGCATCCAGCCATGATCAAAGAGAAAGCTTTTTTTGCGCCAGGGAGTCAAGAATTATTGGACAAAGCATTGGCAGAGGGTAAGGGTGTTATTTGTGTGACTGCCCATTATGGTAACTTTCCACTCATGCTTTTATATTTTGGCCAAGTGGGGTATTCCACCAATGCCATTATTCGTCCCTCCCGTGATGAAATTATTGAAAAAGACTTCCAGGAATTACGTTCACGGTTAGGCCTGCATACTATTCATAGTTACCCACGTGAAGCCTGTGTCAAAGAATCCATCCGGGTATTACGTAATAATGAATTGTTAATTATTCCGGTAGATCAGAATACAGGAAGCAAGTCAGGTGTTTATGTAGATTTCTTCGGCCAGAAAGCAGGTACACCGACGGGTCCTGTGGTTTTTGCCTTGCGTACCGGTGCTCCTATCTTGCCTATTTTTACCGTGAAAGATTATGATGATGTCAGCCGTATCATGATTGAGCCGCATTTTCATATTGAGAAAAAAGAAACAGATGCTGAAACGCTGCAATACAATACCCAGCGTATCACGACCATCATTGAAAAGTATATCCGCGCTTATCCGCATGAATGGGGATGGATGCACAAACGTTGGAAGAGCCGTCCGAAAACAGAAGCGACAGCAATGCCCCAAGGAAATGATGTTATATAAATTTTTATTAGGCCTCATGGGCTTTTTATTGATCATTGTTGGTATTGCATTCACGTTAAGTGGCTGGCATGAATTATTCTTGGTATTCCAAGCATTAATGGGCCCGGTACTGGCCATTGTCGGTTTAGTCATGATGTTTGCAGCATCGATGAAAAATAAAGTGAATCCGTAATGGTTAAGGGAAACTCCCAGCAACCACGGCGGGCCATTATTTTTGATTTAGATGGTACTTTGGTCGATGCTTATGCAGCAGTAGTTGCCAGCGTTAATCACACGCTTAAAAGTTTAGGTCTTCCCACTAAATCAGCATTGGTAATTAAGCGTGCTGTCGGTGGGGGAGACAGGCATTTGATGGTGCAGTTTGTTGGGGAAGATTTGGCCGTTAAGGCCATTAGACTTTATCGCTTCCATCATGCCCAAGCCTTGATAAAGGGTGTAAAATTCTTACCCGGTGCTAAGCAATTATTGGTTCAGTTAAAAGCCCAAGGATTTTTATTAGCCATTGCTTCTAATCGACCAACGCGTTTTACGAAAATCATTTTAGCGGTATTAGGCGTCCGGGATAGTTTTGATATGGTGCTTTGTGCGGATAAAGCGCCGAAACCAAAGCCCTATCCTGATATGCTATTGATGATTGCTAAGCGTCTTAATCTGCAGAAGAAAAACATCATTTACGTCGGAGATATGACCATTGATGTGCATACAGGCCGGCGTGCCGGTATCAAGACCATCGCGGTGGTAACAGGGTCAAGTACGCGTAAAGAATTAAAAGCGTTGAAACCAGAGGCAATCATCGCTAGAATTAGTCAATTAAAAGCGTTAATCAACAAGTCCCACCCGTAAGTGGGATCATTCTAAGGAGAGTTACATGAGTAAGCGTTTACGTAAGGGTAAATTAAATTGGCGTTCTAAAAAAGCTAATCACGGTAAAAAACCAGGCAAAGGATAATTCCTATGCGTTTCCCCCGTTTATTGCAACAAGGAGTATTGGTAGCTTTATTAGCCATCTTGACCGGTGGTTGTGCAGTACCTATTATTCTTGCGATTGGAGCGGGTGCTGTTGGCGGTTATTCTGTTAGCCGTGATACGTTTGAAGGTGTTACATCCAAAGGTCAAGATGAGATCTGGACAGCGGCAGAAAAAGTCCTATCTATCATGGGGACCATTGATGAGAATGACCGTAAGAAAGGTGAAATGCACAGTGTGGTCGATAGTGTGCAGGTCACCCTTAATGTTATACCGGTTAATTTAACGACGACTAAGCTGCGTATTAAAGCCCGTAAAGGTATTTTCCCACGCGTTGGTACAGCCCAGGAAATTTACTCTAAGATTATTAATCAGCTTGACGGTAACCATTGACATTTTGGATCTTTTGGATAGAATAGGGCTTCGTTTTTAAAGATTTGCGCCGAGATAGCTCAGTTGGTAGAGCGAAGGCCTGAAAAGCCTTGCGTCACCAGT
>Ga0206954_1210_pt1 | contig 13626 bp, 12 predicted proteins | sample Alteio_BWOrgHeat_37_FD_153250 | JGI IMG/M metagenome (GOLD analysis project Ga0206954, IMG submission 153250) | Enriched cells from forest soil in Barre Woods Harvard Forest LTER site, Petersham, Massachusetts, United States -... | ecosystem: Environmental > Terrestrial > Soil > Temperate forest >...
GGGAGGCCGTCGAGGAGGGCTTTGTCGGCTTTGGCGGGGCCGAGGGTCGCGAGGGCGGGGGCGTGCCAGGCGCCGCAGACGACGGCGATCCGGGCGTGGCCTTTTTGCTGGGCGGCGCGGATCGTTTGACGCATATAGGCTTCCCGGAGCGGTTCGCGTGAGACCTCCTCCGGCCCGTCCTCCAGAGGGAACCCAAGGTTTGTGTCTTCGCGCAAGGCGGTCATGGCTTCGAGGATGGCGGCGAAGACTTCGTTGCTACTCGTGCGCTGCTCGACCATATGGTCCCACCAGCGCTCACTGTCTTCGTAGCCGGCGGCTTCGGCAAGGGCACGGAGTGGGTCGGAACCCACCCCGGCTCGTTCCTCGGTCCTCCCCCGGAAGGAGGTGGTGCGCTTCGCGCGAGGGCCTCCCGAAACGGGAGGGGGAAGAGGGTTCAGGACCATCGTCACCCGTTGTTTCTTCTTCGTCGACGACCGCCCTGGATGTCTGGATAGCGAGTTGGGCCGACATCGGCAGGTCCATGAAGCGGACGGGGACGGAGCTTTTGTGCGCCCACTGGATGGCTTGCCATTCGGGCGAGAAGACAGCGAATGGGTAGAAGGCGCATCGACGGGGTTCGTCGGGGACGTAAACGAGGATGGCGAGCGGCGGATTCATCTCCTCGCGGGCGGCGAGACTCAGGATCGAGTCGGCGTCGGGTGGGCCCTCGACGAGGACGATGTCGGGTTGAAGGTTGTCCAGCGCATCGACAAGGCTACGCGCCGAGCCGGGACCGTGATGACGGATGCCGAAGATGTGGACGTCTGAATTGGGCACGCGCTACTCCCGCTCTTCAAATCCACCGTAGATGCCGTCTACATAGACGTACCGGCCTGCTTCGAAATCATCGGCGAGTTGTGAGAGCCATGCGGCATAGCTGTCGGTTATACGTTCAGGAGTGTCGAGTTCGTGGTTGCGTTCGAGGATTTGACCGAGAATGCCGTCCGCGGCCGGATCAAGGTCGACGCAGATGCTGTTCCCGCCGATGTCGACGGCGATCGGGATCCAAGCGGCATGTAGGAAGAACGGCTTGACTCCCGTGTTGGCAGTCTTAGGGTCGCGCTGGTTCCCGAGATCTTCGGATATCGACCTGTGTTCTTCCCATTCGCCCAGCATCACGCCGAGCGAGGCCAATGCATAACCGCCTGGGATCAGGGAGCCGCCAGTGGGATCCCCGTTCTTATATGTCTGACCGTTGTGGCGCAGGAGAGATTGGCGCAGATCGACGGGGAGCCTATATGCTACCTTTTCTTCGAACGCTTCAATCTCGGACTCGGTCGCCGGAGGGGCAAGGCCGTCTAACATCTTCGGGGCGTACTGGGCGAGATAGGCTTCTAGGCGCTTCCAGATGTCTTCCATAGTATCCTCCGAAAAGGATTATATCATCCAGAGGCCCGATAGCAGCCTGGTTTCCAAATACAAAAAAATCGCCTCCGCGGCTTGGTAGGGCGGAGGCGATTTAGCGAGACGGCGACGTTGCTAAAGCGTCTGCACCCAGTTCATCGGCGATGTCGGCGTGTACTGCTGCGATATTTCCATTTTATCGGAAGGTGGCAGGCCGGTGAATTGGCTGTTGAGATTCCCTGGATATTGGACGGTGGGGGTGCCCTGTAGCGAGATGCCGCCCGTGGCACCGGTTTGACCTGAGATGACGCTGCCGGTTACGGGATCGGCCTTACTTGAATCGCTCTGCTACGGCCTTGCCGGCGACCGTGAATTGGGACCTTTGCTTAGATAATCGGCGGGGGTGGCCATACGTCTTCGGTTGCCGACCCATGCCGTAGATTGTCGGGGCTTGTGAGTCTGGCGGCTCGACGATTCCACGCACATACGCTCATTAATATACATAGAAATGCTTCGGTGAAACCAGACGCGAATAGGATTCGAATGGGAACGCTTTCGGCTAATTGCTTGGCTGCCAGTATGAATCGAGGTGAAAAAGCTGAAGGCGTTTCTGTACCCATTCCAATGACGATCGGATCGCACGATAGAACCAGGCAGAGGACCGAAAAACTCATCAAAATGCCTACAATAAGGAAGGGTAAGTGAACCGTGAATACCAGCTTCGAAGTTATACGCTCGCTAGGTTGAGGCCGGAAACGTAGGACAAAGAGCCACGATCCATCCCAATCAGACAGCCGGTTCCAGAATTTTTCCAGCAAGGTCGGCATATAAGGCAATTATACCATTACAAACTGGACTGCGCTGAAACCGTCATGAATGGAATGTATCGGCCTGCCCCCCGGAATCAGACTATCAGATGCATCCTTTCAGACCTGCGGAAATTGAAAGGCCGGCGGCTGACGCCGCCGGCTTGGAGTGGCTCGGTCTACTGGAGGGTCGAGGCGACTCGCTGCCAGGAGACGGTGTCGTATTGGTTCCCGGTGGTTGGGAAATACGGCGGCGGTGAATCGCGTAGCCGTTGGTCGTAGTTGAACTGCGTGTTGTACCCGTCGACGAGGGTGTTACTCCCATCGAACACGCCGAACACGCCGACTACGCTTGAGATATAGCTCCCCATGTTCTCCCAATTGGCTGGAGGTCGACTCGCCCAATTATCGGCGTCGCAGCTATTGTACGCAAATTCGGTCCCGTCGAACTCAAAGTCGGTAAGGGGGGTCCCATCGTCCTTGTTTTGATCGAGGGTGACATAGCCGCCGATGACCCCGAGCACGCCTGCATGCTGGGTAAAGTTTGCGTCCTGGGATTCCGGAACGTAGTTGCCGGCTACCTTTTGGCGCGGTGTGTTGTAAGTAACCTTGCCGTCGAAGTTAAGAAGGGTGTTAGGGCCGGCGGTCGAAATCGTGAGTGAGTTGGCGTGGGTAATTCTTCCATTGCCGTCCACAACGTTGTCGGCGATAACACCGGAGAGGCCGCCGGCAGCGGTTCCGCCTGTCGCCCAACCAGGGCTGGTCTCAGTCGACGGTGTCCCTGTTCCGATATTGCCATCGGCGTAGATGACTCCATTGGTGGTGCCGCTGTAGGGCGTAGGCGCGCCGGTTGTTACGACGCCTGAACTTGACGTCGTCGTAACCTGGACGATCGTTTGGTTCGTCGAGGGCTTCATCGTAACGGTGGTCACGATAGTGCTGCTCGACGCTCCGGTTTGATTGATCGTGATAATCTGCTGGGTAGTGTCCGGGTTACCCACGCTAAGCTTCATCGTGTTGACGTTGCCGTGGATGTAAACGCCACCCACCGCCGCTCCGGCCGCGTTCGGCACGGTAACTCCGGTCGCTGTCGGGGCAGATGTCCCGCCAAGCGCGGCCGTCTGTTGCAAGGTGCTCGCCGTCGGAAAGGTGACGGCATCCGTGCCAGTATGTACGGATGACGCCCCGCCGACGGCGACTTTCGACCAATCGGACGTCGTTGTTGGCGCTCCCGAGGTCCAGTAGTTGTCTTCGTACCAGTTAACGCCAGCCGAGGACACTGTGTAGGCGTCGTTCCCAGTGTAGGTAAAGAGCGGCGAAGCGCCTCCTGAGCTTAGCCACAATGTATTTTCCTGCTGGCCTCCGTCGTTGTTGTCATGCACGGGACCGTCGAAACTGGAAAGACCCTGCACCCAGTAGTTGTTCGACGGATACCATGAGTTCAGCAGGACCTCATATTTGGACAGACTCGTCTGCTCGACATAGGCGCGGATGATCTGTGTGAAGCCTGAACTCGTGCCCACCGACTCGATCAGAAACTTCTTCTGGGTGTTTGTGGGGTTGCTGGAGTCGGGATAAACCTCGACTGTGAAGTAGTCTGTAGGCTTCGCGCTATTCGGGACGATCTGGGCTCGGGCCGGCGAGCCGACGGATGTGGCCCCCGGAAGCCCATTCGACCCCGTCGGCGCAAACGCTACTGTGTAACTCGGCGGCTGCGGCAGGGTTCCCAGCCAGTACATGGTGAGGTTCACGCCCGATTGCGCCATGTTGAATGCCGACACCGCCTGCGTGCGGGAGCCGGAAGCCGCGAGTGCATTGCTGGTTACCGTCATGACTCCGGTGTGGCCGGACGAAACCGCGCCGATTTGGCCGACAAGCATGACGGAGAGTATCACCAGAAGCACCATCAGGGTTGCCACCAGCGCCATTCCGCGGCGGCCGCGGGATCTCTTTTGAATTGACATGGATACCTCCTATGGCGAGTACGGAATCGCGCTGTTAGTTGACGACGTGTTGGCGTTGGTCGGCGTGCTCGCGGAGGTCTGATGGTCGCGCATGTAGACGCACTTGCCGGTCAGGTTCGACACCTCCGAACCGTTCGATTCCTCGTTCGTCGTCATCAGGTTGATGGGGCTGTAATAGCCGCTTACGATGTTGATCTCAACCTCATAGGGCTGTGGCGTACCACCGCTGACACCGGGAGTTGTGGTGGGCCGGATAAACTGCGCCGCATCCGGCGACCACGCAACCGACTTACAGAGGACTGTATCGACCCCGGTCGAGACGTCGTACTCCCACAGATAGGTGCCGGCTTTGCTCTGCAGGTTCACCTGCGCCGCCTTCCACGCGACGAATCCGGCCGTTGTCGTCGCCCCGGACGGATTCGCATCGGGCGCGCCGATGCCATTCGACGCGGGCGGATCACCGCGGTAAATGATTATCTGGTGGATGGACGATCCATTCGCATAGGTGAGGTTCGGTACGGAGACCGTGGTGCCGGCGCTGTTTATCACGCTGACCGTCGATGGGTTGCCGGCCTGGTAGCCGACAGCCTGCGGGGTAAGCGCAGGCGGAACGTTGAGTTCCATACCCGTGTTGATCGTCTGCCCGTTATAGGTCGTGTAGAACTGGTTCGCCGCCCACCCGGAGGGAACCTGGAACGTATTCTCGGCAGGGAGCGCATACGACTGGGCCTCGCGGGTCTGGTCGATCACGTGCTGGATCGCATTCGACGAGTCCATGCTCGTGTACAACTGGGCCGTTGTTCGCGCGAAGAGCTGGGTGGAGAGCGTGTAGATGCTCATCGTCCCCAGGAAGAGCATAATCGCAAGCGGCATGGCAACCAGCACCTCGAAGAGGGTGAAGGCTAGGCGGCTGCCGGGCCTGCGTCGAGACATCCGTTCCGACAGCCTCGATCGGCCCCCGGATTTTAGTATCAGTCTCATGGCATTTCCTTATATATTTGACGCACCTCGACGGTGCGGTTCCAAACTAAATTTACGCGCTACAGAAGCGAGGATGCCGAATAGGTGCCGACATTTCCCGTGTAGCTTGTCCAGGTGATATTGATCGTCGCATAGTCCATCTTTCCGGCCGGAACGCTGGAGTTAAGCGTGTGATAGTCGACGATCGTGATTGTGCCCGTGCTGCCCGCCGGGAAGTAACCGTGGTTGTTGCCGCCTCCGTCGAGATTGTCGACGGTCGTGAAGCTGTAGGGCGACGTGTTCGGGCTCGCGTCGATAATTCCGAGTCCGCTGAGATCGGTGTAGTCCAGCCGGGAAAAGCCGGCGGTCTGGAGCTCATCTATCTTATGCTGCGCAAGCAGTGCTGCCTGCGAGTAGTTGTTACTGAATTCCGCGGTCCTCAACGCAAATGGGAACACGGCCGAAAAGATCAACACCATCATGGTGAAGATCATCATGCCGAACATGACCTCGACCAATGTAAAGCCGCGTTGACGGCGCGCGCCTACCTGTCTCTTCTGGTAAGGCTTCATCATTTGTTCTCCCGCTTGGGCGGTATCGGAGACGCGCGCGCAGATTTGGACCTACGGGGCGCTCCTTAGTAGGAGTATCGGACGGATGGAGAAAAGTCCATAGCCTGTGCGAATTGCCGTGAACACGAGCTCGCGGGCGAAGATTGCTAGAACATCGATGCGGCTTGTATTGAGATCTTGGGGCTTGCCGCTGCCGGCCGCGCCTTCTTGACCGCATAGGTAATCGTAAGTGTCTGGTTGTTAGAGTTCGTGCTGTAAACGATATTGAATATGCCGTCCTGATGCGTGCTCGTGTTCATGCCGGCGCCATTATAGGTCTTCGAACTGCCGTCACTGACCGTTACACTGAAGGTCGTCGAGCAATTGTCCGCGGAGACGTAGACCCGCGCAACCTGGACCGTTGTGCTGGCCGGCAAGGTTATCTTCCACTTGGCCGACGTAGTCCCTAAATAGTAGGTGCCCTTGGTCGACGCGGATACGGAAGGGCTTCCGTCCGACCAACTGTACGTGGCCGCGCTGGTGTATGCGCTGGGGCCGCTGCCCCCAAGTACCGCGAAGTTGCTGATCTTACCGCCTCCGGTGGACTTGTGGTCCATCGGGTCGAAACCCCACTCCGCCCAGTCCGTATCCCCTTCCTGAGTCAGGTTGATTGCCGCAAGGCTGCCGGTCAGCGTGACATTCAACAGGGCGTTGGTTGCTTTGGCGGATACGAGGTTTGACGGAGCGCTTTCGCCAGTATGGTCGACGGAGGTGACCTCGTAGTAGTATGTGGTGCCGGCTTTTAGGCCAACGTCATCGTAGTTCGTCACGGTCAAGCCGCTCTTTATGAGCAGGAGCGTCGTCTTCTTCGTTCCGCGATAGAGGTTGTAGGATGTCGCCCCAGTCACGAGAGGCCAATTGAGTTTGACCAGCTTCTTTCCTCCAAATCCCTCCAGAGGTGTAGGCGCTGCTGGAACGGACAATGCGGTGACGTCGAAGATTCTCGTAACAGCGTAGGATTCCCCTCGGATTGTCGCCGTCGAGACTGCCTTGATTGTGCCGGCGATCGGTGGGTCGTTGTTGGTAACGGTTACGGAAAACGTTCCTGGCCCGAGCGTGTGATTTGTGGCAGTATAAGGCAACGTTTGCGATTGGAACGCGTATTGCCAGTAGCCGTACTGCGCGCCGGCGTCGGCGAGTGCTCGGAGCGCAGAGACACGTCGCAGATGGCGAGATTGGGTGAAGGTCGCGCTGGAGGAAGTCATGAGGGCTGCGGCGATTGTCATTACCACCACTAGCGCAACGAGGACGAGCACGATCAGGCTGCCGCGCTGTCGACGACACCCGCGCTTGCGGAATGTCGTCTGGCTATTATGGTTTTCAGTATCGGTTTGCTTGTCCATTGAGATAGGATTGGTCTGTAAATGCGCGCATCTAGTTATGATTCGTCATATACATCTCTCTCTGGATCGTATATGTTTTTGTAGTGTGGCCACTCGTACCGGCAACCGTCATATTCAGCATCACGGCGTTCGCAGTCACGCCCGATGTGTCCAACGTGAAACTTTGAACTCCGCTGCAGCGGGCTACCGTTGTGTTGACACGGCTCCACGACATATCTGGCGTGAATGTCGAACTTCCGGCGGGGGCGGTTCCCCGCCACAAGATGGTTCCACCTGTGACGGTTGTCGTTCCGGTGATGTCGGATAGGTAGTAACAGACCTGCGGTCCCTCGACGTACAGAATATTGCCGGAAACGTTCTCGGGAACGTAGTTTCCGGAGGCGTCTTGATCAGTAGGCAAGGTAAAAACGTAGAGCGTGTTAGCACCGGCTGCGATAGGGTCGATCGTCATCGCGTTGCGGGCGTCCTTGCCGATGCGTTCGAGGGAGGCATTGATCGTCTGCATCGAGTATGCGTAGCTGGTCTGAACATCCCACCGGCGAATCCCCAGTTGAAAGATGCTCACGGCGGCGAAGAACAGAATCGCTACGATCGCCATAGTTACGATTATTTCGATCAATGTAAACGACGCGATCCGTCTCATAGTCGTTAACTACCTACGGTATTGCTGATCAGAGTCGACATCGAAATGTTTCCGCCCGTCGAGTTCGGGCCGTTGCCTCCGTCCCACGTGACGGTTACGTCGATTTGGACAATATCGTCGTTGGTGGAATCTCCATCAAGCGGGCCGGTGACAACGGTCATCTGTCCATTCGGCAGGTTCGCGACCGGAGTTACTTGCGTGTTGTAGGAGTTTGCGGAGTATCCGCCCGCCTCATCGTCTTGGATTTCGTTCTCGGCAGCCTGTAGAGCTATCATATCGTAGTTACTTTTGTCAGCCGAATGCTGCGCGGCCGCGATGACGTCTATCATCACGAGAAGCCCGATCGAGAGGATGACCATCGCAATCAAGACCTCGACCAGTGTCATGCCACGTGCTCGTTTTGTCCTGGATGAAACCATCTCAGCCGATTCCTCCCTGCGGTCGATCGCGTCGATATGTGTATTCTGGGAGTTTTACCGGAATTCTTTAGCCGCTGAGCTATCCTTGAACAAACAAAAGGACGTGGCCGAGAAGGGCCACGTCCAACGTCGATTGAGTTTGAAATCCGAGTTTAGCGGAGGCCGGCGGCCCCGAGCGCCTTTCGGAGGAAGCCGCCGTTGTCGTCAATCAATTTGCGGGCCTCGTCGGGTGTCTTATCGCTTTCGATCATGACGATGGCGACCTTGGCTGATCCGTCGGCGCTGGCGAGAACAGATTCCGCCTTGTCCATGGAGCAGCCGGTTACCTGCGAAACGATCCGTGCGGCGCGGGCTCGGAGTTTTGTGTTAGTTGCCTGAACATCGACCATCAGGTTGCCGTAGGTCTTGCCGATCTCCATCATCGCGCCGGTGCTGATCATGTTGAGGACCATCTTCTGCGCGGTGCCGCTCTTCATGCGAGTCGATCCGGCGAGGACCTCGGGACCGACGACGGCGGCGATGGTGATGCTGGCGATCGCTTCCAGTTCGCTGGGATGGTTGTTGGTGACAGCGACTGTCGCCGCGCCGCGCTTCTTGGCCTGGCGCAAGGCTCCGACGACGAATGGTGCACGGCCGGACGCCGATATGCCGACAATGGTGTCGTTCGGGCCGATGTCGCCCTCGATGACGGCGGCCGCGCCCGCTTCAGAGTCGTCCTCCGCGCCTTCGACCGCTTCGAACATGGCGTCGCGGCCGCCTGCGATGACCGCCTGAACCATGGCGGGGGTGACGCCGAAGGTGGGTGGGCACTCGGCGGCGTCGAGGACGCCGAGACGGCCGCTGGTGCCGGCGCCGATGTAGATGAGGCGGCCTCCCACGCGGAGCGAATGGGCGGCGCGATGCACGGCCCGGGCGATCTGCGGGATCTGCGTTTCAACGGCGAGGGACACTTTGGCGTCTTCCGCATTGATCACGCGAAGGCGGGACTCGGTGTCCATGGCGTCGATGTTCATCAGGTCCGGGTCGATTGCCTCGGTGGTGAGTTTGTCGAGAGCGCTTGCTTCCCTGTTAATTTCTTGGGACATTACCTTACGGCCAGCCTTTCGGGTATGAGTGTAACACTATCAATATGTGATATAATTATTGTTAGAATTGGAATTGTGAATCCGCGGATGGCGCCGTCGCCGCGATTCTCGATTCCTCCTAGACAAAACTATGGTTACCGTGTGAGGTATTCGACCAGCTATGCCGACCTATGGATATGAGTGTACCGCCTGTACAGACAAGTTTGAAACCCAGCAGAGTATTAAGGATAATCCGCTAACGATCTGTGAAAAGTGTGGCGGAGTACTGAAGAAGCTTATCTACCCGATCGGGATTGCCTTCAAGGGATCCGGCTTCTATGTGAACGACTATTCCGGCAAGCCTGCCGCATCGGCGTCGGCCGGTTCGGGAAGCGGCGAGGCCGCGACTGAATCCAAGTCGACGGAGGCGAAATCTGAGACTAAGGCCGAGACGAAATCGGACTCCAAGTCAGATGCGCCGTCGACGCCGACTGCCGCTCCGGCGTCGTCGCCGGCTACCGCTTAAATGCGTATCCCCTGGTCGATAATTCCGGCAATGTTAGGCTGGGCGGCAGTCGCCGCCCAGGCTTCGTCCGGATCCCACTGGCATCCTCCGCACTATCGCGTCGTCGAGTTGGGATCGGTCGTCTGGGGTAAATCCATGGACGCCGACCTCGCCAAACTTCTCCGAAAACACGGCTTTCAAATCCCAATACAGTACAAGAACCGTGACGGTGTTTCGGTTGCTTTGCCCGATGAGGGCGAGTTTCACCCCTGTATTATGATCCGCGGGCACAAAGTCGACCTGCCAAAGAATGGGCATATGGCGGGGCAACCAATCGGCCTTAACGACCGTGGGGATGTCGTTGGTGAACTCCACGACGACGATCAATCGTACTATCCGACCCTGTGGCACGGCGGAAGGTCGTACAGTCTGACGGATTACTGTCCGAAGTCGTACGAAGACTTATTTGCCCGGGCCATCGCGATCAACAACCATGGTGACGTAGTTGTTTGCGATCACCCCGATGGGGTCGGCGGGCGTCTGCAAGTGCATTGCTGGGCGCTCATCCCCCGCTGAGTCGCCTGATGAGACAATGGCTCCGCAGATCTTACGATCCTGCGGAGCCATTACTTTTAGCAACGTGTCTCGTCTTAGTTCTTCGTGGTGATCAGCAGGTGGCCGCTGTTCTGGTCGAACTGAACGTTGACGTCGAGGGCCATCGGCAGGAACGACAGCGGAACCATCGTGCGGCCTTCGTCGAGGTAAGGCGCCATCTCAAGTACGGTGCTCGCATTGTTGATGAGGGCGCTCTTCTCACCGATGTGCAGGAAGATGTTCTTGGTGTCGTTCTGAGCGTGTACTTCGCCGCTCTTGCGCTGCCAGGTGAGGCTGCCACCCTGGAACTCGAAGATCTGGCGGAGCGGGCTGAACATGACGCCTTCGCGCGGAGTGATCGGTCGATCGAGGCGGAGGCTGGTGTGGTTGAAGAGAACCTTCATCTGACCCTTCGCTCGAAGCAACGTGTCGACACCACCGGAGTGAACGGCGATCTTGTGAATGGTGGCCTTGGTGACGGCCGGGGTGTGAACGGCGACCGTCTTGACAGCCGGCGCGACGCTCGGCGCGTGGACTTCCACATGCTTTGGCGTGGTTACGATCGGAGCCTGCACCTTGACTGTCTTGGCGACCGGGGCGGCGACTTCCATGCTGACCGTCTTGACCGTGAGGTCGAGGGCCGGCTGGATGATTTCCGACGGCATCTGGGCTGGGACGGTGTGGGCATCGCGGGTGATGAGGGCCGGAGTTGTTTTCGCGGTCGACTTGCGCGTTTCCACCCTGGCGAGCGTCGGACCGGCGGGCGTGGTCGTCGCCGGCATCGGCTTGAAGCCGGCGGTGGGCGTTACCGTGCTTCGGCTGGCGGGCATGGGTGAAGCGGTTTCGGGAATGAACGGATCGGTGAGGTCCGTGGTCGAATGCAGACCGCCGGTCTCGTCAAGGACATCCATCCGCTTCGCCATCATGACCGGCTTAACTCCGGCTTGCGGGGCGCCGTCGAGCATGGCCATCCGGGGCGAAGGACGTCGGGCAAGCCCGATCGACTTCGAGCCGACTTCGACGCCCGATGTCGTCATGAACGGATCCGACAGACCGAGCGAGTCGCCGGGCGCGTTCAGCTTGGCAACCTGAAGCGGCTTGAACGGCGAGACGGTTCCCTTAGCGGCCGGCTTGTTGTTCCGCGCCATCTGGGGCGCGTCGATCGGCTTGGTGGGAACGGCGCTGTGCATCGCCTTGGTTTCGGCGCTGCTCGACGGGATATACGGCGCGGACTTGGTGGCGGTGCGGTTCGACTGTGGCTTCGACGGGGCGGTCGTGCCGTCCTTCAGGTCCTTGCGGACTTCGGTGCGGCCGCCGGGATTGTTGACGAACACGCGAACGACCTGGGCCGGGCCGACGTTCTGGTTCTCGTCGTAACCGTAGGCTTCGATGGTGTGATAGCCGTTGGTGTAGGCGGTGGTGTCCCAATCGAACTCATACGGCGCATAGTTGCGGAGCGTCTTGAAGGTTCGGTCGATGAACAGCGAAACGTAGGGCGACTTGCCGTTCGGCTCGGTGGCCTTGAGCGCGATCTTGACAGTGCCCTGGACCTGGTCGTCGGCCTTGGGTGACGTGTAGGACAGTTCCGGCAGCGAGCTCTGAAGGCTCGGAGCGGCCGAAGTGTCGATCTGTGGCTGACCCGGCGACGCGGTCGGCTGGTCGGCGACGTAGATGAAGCTCGTCTTCGCGGACACTACCTCGGCGTCGGTGGCGATGGCGCGGACGACGACCTTGTGCGGTCCGGCGGAGAGCTGGGAGACGTCGATCAGGAAGGAGATGACGCCGCGGGCCTCGGGGGAGTCGAGCCGCTTGGTGAAGGCGTTGGAGCCGTCGACATAGAGCTCAAGCGCCGATATCTGATTCAGGTCCGAACCCTGGTAGAACGCGGACACTTCGATGGGCTTGCTGCCCTCAAAGCTGGTGCGCGGGGTGGGGCTCAGAACGGTAATGGCGAGGTTGCTGTCGGCTTGCGATGCCGAAACACTGGGTGCCGCGTAGGCACGGTGGGGGCCGGCTACCGACAGGCTCAGGGCTCCAGCGAGCGCGAGAGCGGCAGTAGTAAGGCCGCGAGCAGAGGATCTCATTGCGAACGCCTCCAGGCGGATTGCTTTCTATATCGTGAATTCGGGTTCTGTAGCAAGGCTCGGGCACTCTCGCGGAGTGACTCGTAGCCGTACATGTGGTGCGGACTTACTTTATCACACTCGACCTTAAAAGTCAAGTATTTTATGTAAGAAATCGGCGCTCGGTTAGAGTGCAATGAGAACTTCCGTAATACTGTTCCGGAAGAGTAGGGTGAGGCAGGCAGACGTATGCTCTGGTCGGAGGGGCCGGTCACTAAGGACACGCCCGGAAATAACTGCTGCGTCCATCCATGCCCTGACCGGCATGGCTACGAGAGAAACCCCCTCCGGGGCTACGGAAAGATGGGGCGGTTATTTCCGAGGAACTCCTAAGTCGCAGGGTTCCGCCCCCAATCCTGGGGGAACCGGACCGACAGACCGCGGAGGGACGAAACGAGCGATCCCGTCGAGGTCCACCCCATTGAAACCCGAGCCTAGCAGGCGAGGCGCCACCCCCCTCGGGCGGGAGAACGTCGGACATGGCGGTCAAGACACAAAACGACGGGCGGCCGCAAGGCTACCCGTCGTTTTTGCGGTTTGACGTGTAGACTAATCGATACATTCGTATGTATATCAGTTACGAATCTGCACATACGGATGCACATACATATTTTTCTTGACAATAACGCCTGATCGCGTTATGATTGGCGCACAGGCAAATTCGCCTGGGTATAGTCAACACTACGCTCTGGCACGCCAGTATTATTGATATAGTTGCAATATAGTCGCCGGCGAGCTATTGACGGTACCACCCGAGGGAGAGGGTCAGATTTTTATGAAACTACGTAAACGAGGAGTGTCGACCGCGGCGCTTCTCACGGCCGCAGCCGGCCTACTCTGGTGTGCGTCTGCCCAGCGTGCGCAGGCCGTACCACCCGGGTACACATTGACGTGGAGCGACGAGTTCAACGGAGCGGTAGGCAGCTCGCCGAACTCCGCCAACTGGAACTTCGACCTCGGCGGAGGCGGCTGGGGCAATGGCGAGCTCGAGACCTATGTCAACGATACCGCTCACTGCAGCGTCATCTCCGACAGCGCCGCGACGGACGGCAAGGCCCTGCGAATCGTCGCAACCAACACCGGCGGCGTCTACCAGTCGGCTCGTCTCAACACGATCGGAAAACAGACCCCCACTTTTGGCTACATCGAGATCCACCCAGGGCTCTGCGAAGCGTGCGTCTCAAAGAGGACGCCGTCGACATAAGCGTTGA
>Ga0206954_1211_pt1 | contig 13554 bp, 14 predicted proteins | sample Alteio_BWOrgHeat_37_FD_153250 | JGI IMG/M metagenome (GOLD analysis project Ga0206954, IMG submission 153250) | Enriched cells from forest soil in Barre Woods Harvard Forest LTER site, Petersham, Massachusetts, United States -... | ecosystem: Environmental > Terrestrial > Soil > Temperate forest >...
CAATCAGACAAGAATCTGAGTTGGCTAAATTCTGCATGGTCATTGGTTTGCCATACGAAGCAAGATCTCATGCTAAAAACATCCAGAAAATGGTAACGCGATTATTCCACCCAAAGAGGTGTGATGTAGTACCACAGGTGCTTGGTACCTTGATTGATGTGGATTTATCCTCTGCAATTGTTACAAGTATTGGACAGGGTACCACCGAGATTGTTGCATTCAAGGATTATTCTGCAATCAGGGGCATTTCAATTCATCATGCAGTAAATGACATCAGCTCAAAACTTGGAACTTCTAAAACTGCTTATCTTGATAATGATATCTTCACAAACCCACAGGTAAATCCACTTGTAGCAATGCTTGCAGATTCAATACTTGATGACCTCAATGGGATGCGTCAAGACTTGCAACACTTACCCATAGTTGTATCCGGAGGAGGCATAATGATTCCTGGTCTAAAAGAGGCAATAGAAACAAGACTCTCACAGGATATTATATTGCCACAAGATCCGGTCATGTCAAACGCGTTGGGACTATTCAAACTTGCATCTCAGGAATGTTGACCAAATCTGAACGTAGATTTATTCATGACCCAAATTCAGTTTCTAAATCATACAAGGTCGTACTCAAAAGTAGAATCAACAAAAAGATTCGAAGATGTAGTTCTGATCTAAAACTAATTGTAGAAAAAAATTCTGAATTACAACTAAACCTTGAAGTATTTACTGAACTTTTTGACCGGGTTGAACCATTACGGAATTCTGTAATTTCTACAAAGAAAAAGCATACTGAAGTAAAGAGTCCAAAAATGTCAATTTTGGACATGAACAAGATGGCCTAGCCGTAACTCCTTATAAATAAAATACATTTTATGCGTAAGCAACACCAGCTTACAAACAAAAAACACCGCATATGTCATTTGGCAACATCGCCACCAATTCTAGAATCTCTTTTGATTTTTTTAATCTACATCCAACAAACCATACCACTCTACACTAATTTGACATGTGATTATTACGGAATTCTGTAATGCTTGGATTGCCCATCTTTTGGGTACACACCAACTACAAAAAATATCTGCTCGCAGCAAAATTTTCTATTGCAAAAAAATAGAACAAAGTGGATTTTCCACAGCATCTAATTTTTTAAAACAAGATGTATGACATCACCACCAACCAGATAATATCATAGACAGCCAATGCTAAACCCATTTTTTACAGGAGGTAAAAAAATATGAAAAACATACCACAACTATATGAAACAGAACAAACAGCAGCCCAAGACAAAATCATCTATCAGAAATACGAGATACCTGCAATTGGTTTTTACTGGCTAATTGCAGAACTTGATAGAAAAACAAACATCGCCTTTGGGTACGCCAATCTGCATGATGATGCCAATGCAGAATGGGGCTACATTTCTATCAAAGAATTGTTAGACAATGGCGCACAACTAATCCAAGATTGGAAGCCCTGCAAATTCAGCGAGGCCATGAAAATGAATCAAGAAAACATGGCAAATGAAATACAATATGCTGAAGGACAGTGCGAAATGTGCGAACAACACGCAAACATCAGGATACCTGTAGCAGGTTCCGGTGTAAATGTTTCTTACCTGTGCATCAGTTGCATAGAGCAGAGACAGATTGCAGTGCTCTTGGAATATGTCGAGAAATTTGACATAAAGACGGAGGCATTGTAGAAATGAGTACCAGAAGCAACATACGAATCCAGAGTGGAAACAGAAAATTCCAGATCTACAGACACTGGGATGGATATCCAGAAGGAGTGGTACCAGACCTACAGGAATTTTTTGCCTGGAACAAAGGTAGGAATGATGACCTATCCTATACAATTGCAAACTTCTTTTATTTCTTCAAAAGAAGTGCAGAAGAAAATGAAATAGAACAAAGAAAAGAAGACAAAAAAATTGAAGAATTCACGGGTCCAAGCTGGAAAAACCCAACTCATTTGAGCGGAATTCTAACTGGATACGGAATTGTTGAAGCACAAGACCCTGAACCAGAGACATGGATTGAGTGGTTTTACGTGGCAGACCTTGATGAGAGAACCATCACGTGCTATGAAATAGGCAGGACCGACCCACTCGTATGCGAACATGCGGAGCTTGTCTTGCACTCCAAACATCCGTTGGTTGCACCAGAAAAGAGACTGCTAGCAAATGGAATTGCAGTTGTGGGCAACAAATTTGAAGTGCCAAGCAAAACAACGCCAGGACAGACCTATACTGTAACATTGGAACCAGCTCACTGCACCTGTGCAGGTTTCAAGTACAGGAAAACCTGTTCGCATCTAAAGGCCGCAATTGCTGCATCCAAAGAGGCAGTGGCGCAATGACCATACAGAAAGCACTAGAGGAGCTTGGTAATATCGTCAAGCTCTTTTCTAGCCAAGAACTTCCGGAGATGTGCAAGCAGGTCTTTATCCAAAATGTAGGACCATCAAGAAAGTGGTCTTTAGGAAACAGGCTTGTCATGTTGTTGCATGGTACTGCTGACGCTAGAGGATACAGACAGTGGCAGGAATCTGGAAGATATGTCAAGAAAGGTGCAAAAGCATTCTACATCTTGGCACCAATGATACGACACAAAAAAGTCGTAAACGAAGAAGGCAAGGAAGATGACGTAAAATTCCCTGTCGGATTTATCGGAATACCTGTCTTCCGATATGAAAACACTGATGGAAAACCAGTTGAAGCATACCAGCCAACAAAGCTTCCACCACTGCTTGATGTCGCAGAAAAGTTTGGAGTCAAGGTGGAATATGGTCCAACCGTATTAGGTGAGGGAGGATCATACAACTTGGTAACAAATGTAATCAAGTTGAGCCAAGAAAATCCAGACACATTCTTCCATGAACTTGCACACAAGGCTCATTCCACATTTGAGAACCTAAAGCCGGTGCAGGATCCAGAACAGGAAACAGTAGCGCAACTATCAGCATGTGTCTTGGCCAAGCTGTACGGATATGACGCAACAACTTTTTCCTGGAACTATATCGCGTCATATGCAGAAGAAAAATCTCCTGAAGCAGTAGGAAGAATATGCATGAGGGTGCTGTCCAAGGTCCAAAAGGTAATCACCTTGATCATTGAGACACATGAACAGAAAAATGAGGAAATCACAGCATGACCCTGAAGAAAACATCCGCAAACTTGATTAAAAGCAAAGGCCAAACAAAGCCATTGGCAAAAGCTGAGCAAAAACCAGAGGCAGACGAAAGACTATCTCCAGAAGAGGAAAAGGTTGCCAAACTCTACAAGGCAGGCAAACTGAAATTCAAAAGATTCGAGAAAGTAGAAGACTGCCTGAAAGATCTTAATTCCTGATCTTCCTTGAGTTGATTTTATTTGTGGAATATAGATCAAGAGCGCAATCAATTCAAACGAGACTATAAACATCTAAGCTCAGACCTGCAAAAGAAAGCTATGGGAGCAATACGTGATCTTGCAGCAAGTCAAGACCCTAGAAAATTAGGAGAGCATAAGACAGGTCCACTAAGCTGTCTGCATGCATATGAAATTGGCAGACAATACAGAATCCTGTATGACGTGGTAAACGAAGAGCATGTAATCGTCTTACTTCGTGTAGGACTGCATAACATCTACTAGATTTTTTCTGACCACTACAATCTCTTCAAATCAAAAATCAAATGCAGAAATAAAATCTAGACCTTAAAAACAAACGTCTCTTCTTTGACATGTACAATTTTGACATGGAAAAGATAACGCAGTTCGAGCCAAGACCTGCATTGAAATTCTGGAATCCTACCTTGGACTTTGTTGGAATCATAGAATGCTTGGGTGAGATCAGGCATATCGCAAAGACAGGCAACATGAAGTCAGACGTAGATGTTGTTGATGTCAGGATCCTCCAGGGAATAGAGACCATAGAAGAGATCTATGAAGAGATGGGCAGGGAAAAAACAAAGACAAGCCAAAAAGAGTATGCAAATGAAGAGCGCACCCTTACTTTGGCAAAATCTGTGTTGCGTACTGCCATGCCAAATCTTGCACCACTTGCAGGCAAGAAGATCTTCATAGCAGGAAAGGGCAAAAAGTCAGGCAAGAACTTCAAGTATGATGACTATATTGTGCTGGAAGAATCTGATGCACGTAAAGTGGGTCTGATACGTTGAGACTTGATTCTTGCAGGTCATGCGGATCAGATCAGATTCCATGCACGAGATGTCTAGTGTGCAGAGAACCCATCATATTTTTTTGCCAGACTTGCACTGATGTGGATGCAAAGATACACATGCATTTTTGAGAAGAGATGAAACACAATATGATCTGAGGACAAAACGTAAAATGGGTGGGCAAGTCTCAGTTATGAGAAAACCTGTTACAATACTTTCAATATGTTGTACAGTAGCCCATCCAAATTATTTCCTTAAATCAGACAGGATTATCTTTTGTGTTGGAAATAATTCTCCAAAAACAAAGGTCGCGAGTCAACAATGGTAACAATTACTACAAGTATCGTATTACAATACCAGTACAAATTGTAGAACAACTCAGATTAAAGAAGGGTGAGAAACTTGATGTCTCTGTAATACAAAATGTGATCGTAATCAGAAAAAATATTTAATAAAAAACTGCATCAAAAATATGTAATTTACAATTTTCTTGTTGCCCATATCTTTTATAGCTGACTTTCTTTTTTCTTTTAAATTATTTAGACTGTCTAACGACATTTTCTTTTTACAAACTTTGTGATCTCTTCCAGTTTTGATGTCATTACCAGTTTAACACGTAAATTATTTTCAAATATTAAATCACGTTTACTTGTTTATTTATTATACAATCATTTCTTATCTGTGAGATACTCTGACAGTATAGCTCTTACCGTTTCAGGAACTGTTTCTATCATGCGTCTTTTCATCTCTTTTTCCAGCTTTGCCCCCATCTCATCTGTTACTGTCAACAAGTATTTTTTTGTCATATCTTTTAGTACAGTATCTATTTACAGCATCATATCTATAAATATTTTTAAATATTACATCCTGGTATATAGAATAGCGAACTATATGACATCCCAGACCAAAAAGAGAGATCTTGCCCAAAGGAGCGTATTGGTATCATGATCTCCCTTCCTGCAGGCGTTAAAATAATCAAGTTTTACGATGCCGAGATGCAAAAAACAGGCAAAGGCATACTGTATCTGCTAAACAATGGAATCATGTTTGAAAAGAAGGGAGAGGGTGTCAAGTTTGAGACCAATTTTGATTATCTAGCAAGTTTTGAAGCAGTAAAGAAAGACAAGTTGCTTGTAGTGATTCGCACATCAGACGGCCGCAGGTCAGTTGAGTTTAAAGTAAATCCTGCCAATCAAGTCGAGCATGACATCTCTCAGGTAAATCAAGAGTATGCTAGAAACACTCCACCCGATTTCATATCGGATATAAAAAATATTGAAAACCATGATGACAAATTTGACCAGAATGCACATTCACTTTCAGAGGCGCTCTGGTTTCAAAAGAATCAGAAAGATATTGAGAAATTCCTAAAACCCGAAAGAGTATCTTATCTTAATGAGTACATCAAGAACGCAAAAATTGGAACTCCAGATGTAGATCCGTATTTGTTACTGGTAAAACATGAAAACCTTACTTACAAAGACTTTGCAGACTTGCCTGGATTCTTAAAGTGGAGATATGATACCATGACAGACAAAGAAGTAAATATGATAGTTGATGTGTTTCGAGACTTTGATAATTTTTCTGTTAGGACACTTGAGATGGACGTACAAATCTGTAAACCACGAGAGCCTAGCTTTAAGAAAAATGGATACAGTTTGTATCAGTTTGTTGCAATAGTTGCAAGAGAAAAATTATTAAGTTCTAGAGTGATTTGAAAATTTATACTATTCAAACGATAGGATTATCATTTAACGTCTGAGATTTAGCTGTTGTGTGTGATAAATCATTTGCCTCGTGGTTTTGAATAAAGTTCTTAACATTATCACTAGTCAGGCCGCCCATCTTCTCCAGGTTGTAAGATATGTTTGCAAGTTTTTGAGGTTCAAGTCCATGATTTACAATTGTTGCAGAGACTGCTTTTGCAAAGCTCTGTGTATCCCTGACTGGAACAGATTTGAAATACTGATGGTCAAGTATCTTAGAATAATTCCCAGTCTCGATGGAATCATGTGCTAGATTTAACAAAGTAGTTCCATTTTGCAGGTGTACTTCTGCTTGCTCTTGTGGAACTGGAATGGTTGCAAGCCTGGTCATTACTCCTGCTGAATTTTCTGTAAGTGCATGATCCACAACTGGTTGTATCACTGAATTGCCATACTGGTGTGCCACGTCTTGTGATGTTTTCATAATTTGAGAGCCAGCGCCTCGCATATCATAAGCCAAGTCTTTTGCACCTACCCGTCTTAGGGCATGAGAGCCAACATTTGACAAGCCTTGTGCAATGCCGCCAAATCCTCCTGCCAATCCTCCTCCCATTGCGGCTTTTACCATGCCAATGCCTGATATTGACTGGCCCATCTCTGCTGCTCCTTGCTGTGCAGACATTGCAGCACCATATGCACCACTACCAATTCCTCTTCCACCTTGAATTGCCATCATTCCCATCATGCCTCCAAAGCCTGTAGCTGTTGATGCCATTGATGTAATGGAACTAAACAAGGAACCAAGCAGTGGAACTAAAATTGTTGGAATAAATGTTGATAGTGTAAGCACTGCAACAGACGCAAACCATTGTTCCTCTACTGGATGAGTTGTGATACTACCAAGATATGCTGCACCCGTTACCATGACAAGTGCTGAAAATATTGGAACAAGTGAGAGGCCAAACAAAGTATCATAGAGTCTTTTTGTTATTCCCTGGAACCATGGCACAAGTGAGAGTATCAGAATAACAGGCAGCCCTGCAACCAATACTGCTGTTAGTACTTGTCTTATTGCTGCAAACATGTAAGTCAAAAATGAAAGTATTAGTGAAAGTATAGACCCAATTGCGCCAAGTATCAAAGCTTTTCCCTGATCTGAGAAAGTAGATAAAATATCTGAACCGTTGAATAATTGTACCAGATTATTTAGAACAGAATTGTCTACCTGTGGTACTTTACCTTGTGATATTCCCATTCCGTTGATGGTATCAAATACCTTGACAACAGAATCAGGAGTCTGGCCTGTATTTGCAGGATCCATTATTGTTTTTGATCCTAGTTCGATTGTTCCAGCATACAGGTCCCAAATTGGAGGAAAGCCAAATAAAATTACAAAGTATAATGTGCCTTTTGAAATAATTCCAAATGCTGTTGATGCAGGAACAACTTGTATCTGTTCTAGCATGAACAAAATTCCAGCTATCATCAAGACTGCTGCAATTGCCCAAATTATTCCAGACCGTAACATGTTGTAAACTGAGAGGAGTGAATCTGTCTTGTTGTGTATTGTATCAGGATAATCTCCTGTTGTGCTAAACTTTGGCATGCTGGTTGTAAGTGAAACATAGGAATTTTCTAATGTAGTCATGAAGACTTTGCCTACACCAATCATTATGGCAATGATGGCAATAGTTGATATCAGAATTATAATCGAGTCTAACCCAAATCCGTTTCTTGATTTAAACACAAAATCAATAGGTAACGTACTTTTAAAGCGGCAAGCTTGAGTGTTTTACTAGTTTCATGGTACACTTCCATCCTACAGCAGAATTTTCTGCTCTGCGATGGAAGTAATTTCCAACTCTTCAGGTCCAGACAATTTTGTAATGTTGGATGATAATGTATAATATCAGGGGGGGGGGGTAATCTGATTTGACTAGATACACATGGAAGAAAAAGAGGGCTTGTCTGATAGATTTGAAAAAGCAAAATGTAAAAGTTGCGGACACGTGTTAAATGAACACTATCAATTAAAATCTGCGGGTTATAGTTGCGTTGGTGAAAATGGAAAATGTACTTGCATATCATTCTCGGTATGATAAGAGAATGAAAAAAGATGTTAGAACATTAGATGAAATGTGGAGATTTATAGAAAATATCTTAGTTCCTTATGGACTAATGCCTAAGAAGACTAGCTTGACCGATGAACAGGTGGCTAAATTATGCTCAGAACTGGTTTCAACTGATTTGATATTCAAAGAACTTGAACAAGTTTTGGTTTTAAAAAAAGGGGCGGATGATCTAATGGAAGAGCAGAAAAAATCAGATGGCTGAATTTTAAACCAAAGTCTGTTGAACTAGAATATTACAAGAAATAAAACAAGTGCAGTTAACATAAATGGTAAAAGAGGGAATGCTGATGACACATGACCTGTAAAATCACCTGCAAAATCTTCATCTGGGTTTGGTTTGAAATGAAATGAAAACTTGTCACCTGTCTGTGATGGTATGACAAACTTTTCGTAGCTTCTTTTTCTATGCATGGTAAGAAATGCAAGTATCTTGCGATGTAATTTTTCATTGATTCCAAGAAATATCTTGCCATGTAACATGTCTGAAAGATTGTATGCAATATTATACAGCGTACCAAATAATCCCAGCAATACAGTTGTTGCCAGTGCAACTAGTACCGAAACTGGCATCTCATTGAATATGGGAAATACAATTGAAAGTGCAATTATGGCAAGCCCGTCTGCCTGACCAAATGCTTTTGTGAGAAACCATGTCATTCCAATTACTGCACCTATGACCAGAAAGAAAATAGTAGTAAGAGATGGCGGCGGAGCTAGAAAATATAATGCAATTCCAGGGATTGCAAAAATCAACCAGATTCTATCGTCTACTTGACGTGTCTTTATGTCAAAATAGGATGCTACTGATAACATTGTCAATGCTATAATCTGTCTTAGAAAAAATACTGTGGCGGGCTCTGCCATGGGAAGAAAAATTGTATTTCTTTTTAACGCCAGATCTTTATGGGAATGAAATAAGTCGTATTGTTCAGGAACTTACCAGATAAGTTATACGTGTTAAAACTAGAGGAATTCTACACCAGTTTTTTAAAGTTCAAAAACTCAATGAAAGTGTATTTTGAAAACTGTATGTCTTACTATACTTGCAATTATGGGAATATCGATGATAATGATGTCATTTCCAGCATCTTTTGCACTTGGATATGGTTCAATAGCAAAACCTGCAATCACATCAGTACCATTGAGGATATTCAAAGAAGGAGTCTCAGTCAAAGACATTGTATGCAAAGAAAATTTTCTGCTAATAATAAAAGCAAAAGATGGAACTCCTGCATGTGTAAAACCAGAAACCGCATCAAAACTCATTGAACGGGGATGGGGGGCAATTGATGAATCCTCTCTTGTTAGTATTGACACTTTATCAAACCATTACTGCAAAAATTTCTATGCTGTTCCAGAAAACAAAACTTATCTTAATACCGTTCCAGTTCTCTTGATGAAATCAGACTCTACTGCATGTGCAAGACTCACTTTTACAATATCCTCTAATTACAATGATTGTAATGGACCAAATTGCCAACATGTACTCTCACTTGGACCTATGCTTTTCATCCGTAATCTACACTATGAAAAATATGGTGATGGTTCCTTTGGCATAACACAAGGACAAGACTATACACACTCCTTTAAGATCATGACAGCACCGGGTACTGTTGATCTTGCAAACTATCCATTAGGCGCAAACTTTACTGTCACTTATGTGATAAGCCCACTACCAAATGCAACTGGGTTTTATGATCAATCAATGCCAAGACTTGCTTGTGGACACTATCCACTTGCAGTGGGATATTCAAAAGACCAGGTAAATGCTTCGGATTTTTCGTACATTAATCCATTGGGAAGTACATGTGTATCAAGTGCAGACAAGCTTACAAAAGTTGAAGTTTCAGGCATGGATTACAAGGATATAGAATTACGTCTTGCTCTCTTGGAACCGGAAAAGTAAAAATGAAAACTCTACATCTTTCAATAATTGCAATTCTGATTATTTCTTTATCTATTTGTACTGGAATTGTGTTTGGTCAATATCCAGAACATATGCCGTCTGCCGAATTTTCATTAGGTACAGACAAACAAGACTATGGGTATAATGATACCATCACAGTTTCAGGAAATGTCGACAGACAAACTGCGCCCGCAAAAGATCTTAATGTTGAAATTCGTGATCTTTATGATACCATATACAAAAATGACACTATTACTATTGGTAGCGATGGAAACTACAAGTACCAGTTTAAAATCTCAGACCAGCATGCCATAACAGGAACATACATTGTTAGAGTCTGGAATTCATATTACAATCTAGACCTACAAAACTCATTTCATTTCACTAGTCAACATTCAATTCCGGCGCCAAATGATCTTGGAGATGGCAATCTTTTGGTCATGCAGACAACTGGTACAAGCTTTACGGTTGGCAGCTATGTGCCGATTCTGGGTCATGCCGAACCCAATTCACTAGTCAAAATAGTTTTGCAAGATCCTAACAATGTTACCAAAGGATTATTGACTACAACAAGCGATAAAAATGGTGATTTTAGTTTAGATATTCTTAGGATACCAGAAAATACAGAACCCGGAAACTGGACTGTTGATGCAAAAAGTGGAACACATCATAAAGAATTACACATCATTGTAGGTCCAGATAAACAAATTTATGCAAATCCAGGTCCTCCTCCTGTCTTGCACATGACAGAAAACTCACAAAGCAACAGGTATGCAACTAATGACACCATAACAATTTTTGGTCAAATTGATCAAGTGCTTTTGGATCAGGATCACTACAAAGCACAAATTGAAATCTACAATCCAAATAATGTTTTGTACAAATCTGACCAGATTAACGTAAACCAAAATGGTACATATTCCTACTCGTTCAAAATTACTGGCATTCTTGGAATTTCTGGATGGTACAGCGGTAAAATTATTCCTACCCCAACAGAATATGTAGGAATTGGATTTAATTATGAATCTGCTCCGTATCCACTAAAAATTGGAAACACAACTTTTCCAATCGTATACAAGATTAACGGCGGCAAGATTAATTCAATAGATGTAAACCCTCACGAGAATTCAATAACAATACACACCACCCAAGTACGATGGCTGACTTTGGAGCTACCGCGAAGTTTGCTTGATGCTAAAGATGAAAAAAATAATGACATTCCATTTTTGGTTTTTACAAATTACACCACGACAAATTTTCAAGAGACTGATTCTGATAAAAACACAAGAACATTAACATTGGAAGTCCCTCCAATAACAAAACAATACAACATACTTGAAAGGGAAAATGCAGGCATTAAGATAGTGGGCACAATGCTTGCATCGCAAATAAATCATGATATGGTCCCATATCATATTGCATCACCTATTTCACAGCAAAGATCAGGAATTCAAATAAAAGAGATTGACTGTGCTGATGGTTTTCAGCTAGTAGTAAAATCAGATGGAAAGACACCTGCATGTGTAAGGCCTGATACCGTTGGAATGCTGATTCTGCGAGGGTGGGCTTCTATCAATGACCTGCCTTCCAATCTTGTTTGTAATCAAGACTGTAAAAATATGGTAGAAAAAGCAGGATATGTCTGCAATGCAGAAGGTGATATTTTTTCTTGTTATATGCAAAACTCTGCAGATGTTGCCAAAGTTACCATACCTAATGGCGCATCAAACCAGCAATCTGACACATATAATTACATTCCAAACAAGATTGTTGTAGTCTTGGGAACAAACAGCACAGTACAATGGTATAATCAAGATGATACCCCAAGCAGTGTTACAAGCGATCTGAAAAAATTTGATTCTACTTCCATTATGCCAAACCATTCCTGGACATTTGTTTTTGATAAACCTGGAATCTACTGGTATCACAGTGAACCGCATCCTTGGATGCATGCAGAGATAATTGTTTTGCCAGGTGAATCTGTGCCAGTTATACCTGAAGGACCAATTCATCCGTGATATCTAAATGAAAACTCTACACCCAGTTATTTTAGGAATAATCACATCTATAATCATAGGACTAGCAATTTTTGCAATCTTTTCAACAAACCTGCCACGATTTATGGATACACCACAAAATAATTCAGGGTTCTATACTGTAATAGATACGCCAGGTCTGAAAAATATGTACTATGTTAACCAGGAAATAAGTTTCTCAGTTGTAATACGTGGATATGGAATTTATCCCTGTATACAACCTAATGTTGCAATTTATAATAATGACACTCCTGACAATCCCGTTTTTCGTGATAATCAAGGAATTTTATCATGTAAATCTGTTTATGGAGAACAGCCTGAAAATTTCACAATTTCATATCCTAGCAAAACTGATTCATACGTAACACATCTAAACCAGACTGGAAATTATACGCTGAATATTTCAATTGGTGCTGAATCCATACAAAACTATTTTTCAATAATTCCATCTAAAACCACATCTGTCTTTGATACTGGAGTTACTCCAATGTCTGTTAATGTAACAAATACCAATTTTACAATAAACTATGACATTGCAGGAAATGGAAAAATTCTTGACGCAAAAATGGACATGCCATCAAAATCGCTTGTATTGTCATTGGAGGCACCAAGTAATGGAACATTGACAGTAACACTGCCTAGGGCGATGATTGATGCAAAACGGGCAAATGGTAATGATGACACGTACTATGTATTGGTAAATGGCCAGGAATCCATCTTCCAAGAAATTAACGCTACAACAATTGATAGAACTACATCAATTCCATTTACAAATGAAACTCGTGTGATAGAAATAATTGGAGCACAGATAATATGATCAAATTTACAAAAATGAAAATACTATACCATTCCATGATTGTAACAGGTTTGATAACCTGTGGAATTTCTGTTATCGACAGTACTGATCTTGCATTTGCAGAAAAAACATCTTATTTTGATGTAGATAAAAATATCATCAACTATGAATCTACAAATGCTAATGTTACTGGCGTAAAATTTGATCCTCAGTCGGCTTCTCTAGTTATTGATATATCAAGTGACAAAGTGCAGAATGGCTCAATGACACTAATCATGTCACCAGAACAGATCAATACATTATTTGGTAAAGGCCCTAAATGTGAAATGTCGCCTCCCTTTAACCAACTTTATCTTCTAATGGATGGCCAAGAAAGTACCTATAAAATTACAGAAGACAAATACGTCTCAATGAAATTTGACATTCCAGCTGGCTCCGAAGAACTTGAGATAATAGGTGGAGGAATTATTGATCAAGGAGACGGTCCCAGAATTAATGGAATACCAGAGTCTGACATTTACAGGCCGGGACAGCAAGTCACGTGGAATGGCACTCTGGAAGATTATTGTGGCAATGTAATTTCAGGCGCAATAGTATATCTTGACGTAAAAAACATCACAAGTCTATCACAAAATACCACTACTGATGATCTAGGCAGATTCACAATAAATTTTACGGTGCCTCAAGATTCTGAATCCGGGCGCTACAAAGCCACACTTTTGGGCATAAAACAAAACCTGAACGCGATGTGGTTTACTACATTGCTTGTACAAAAAAATGGAGAATCTAACATTCCATTTTTGTTCAATACAGATTTTGGG
>Ga0206954_1213_pt1 | contig 13465 bp, 10 predicted proteins | sample Alteio_BWOrgHeat_37_FD_153250 | JGI IMG/M metagenome (GOLD analysis project Ga0206954, IMG submission 153250) | Enriched cells from forest soil in Barre Woods Harvard Forest LTER site, Petersham, Massachusetts, United States -... | ecosystem: Environmental > Terrestrial > Soil > Temperate forest >...
CGACGCCGACACCTTCACCGACACCAACACCTTCGCCCACACCGACGCCAAGGCCGACACCGACGCCCAAAGGCGGATAATTTAAAGTTTTAAAATCAGTGGAGTCTGTTAATTATCAAAATGTTATCGAAAGTATGCCAGAATACGTGTTAGGCTAATTCTTTCAGAACAGACAGGCTATGAGGTTATGGCTGATGCGTTGTCTTGGTCGTAAAATATGAACCGTTCTTTTCACCTGCACCTGCGGAACAGAGCGCAGACCCTGGTGTTTTTCACCCTGGCTTTTGGAACGATCTTTCTTCTTTTGGGTTTGGCGATCGATTCCGGTCTTCTCTATCTCGCCAAGGCCCGTTTGAGCCGGGCGGTGGATGGCGCCGCTTTGGCCGCAGTAGGTAATTTTAGTTTGGGAAAGGATCAGGTCGCCATCACGATGCGAAACTTTGCCGTGGCCAATTATGCTGACTTGGGGATCGGGCATAACGTGAACAGCCTTCTTCAGGATTACCCCATCAGTTCATCGGCAACTGGCGTGCAAAGCTACTATACCTTGCCAAATGGACAGCAGGGATCCATCTACACCTATAGCTTTAATGATGGTGTGCAGGATGCCAATGGTGCCTATCGCAAATATGTTCAGGTTATTCTGAAATTGGGCGCGGGTAATCAAGTCACCAGTGCGACTTGCAATGCGCGCTGTCCGGTGCGGACCTATTTCATGTGGTTCGCCGGTTCTTTCTTCAAGGACCTGAAGGTCTCCTCCTCCGCAGTCGCCACCCGCAATCCGCGTCTCATCATGGTCGTGGTGGATCGTTCCGGTTCAATGTTGGAGGCGGGTGGAGGCGCTTATACACTTCCCAACGCCATCATCTCCTTTCTCAACTTCTTCGATACGTCTTCGGATTATATCGGGATCGTTTCTTTCTCCAGTAATGCCCGCCTGGAAATGCCCATGACGACCAACTTTCTTTATGCAGGTACCAATGTCCTTTACGATGCCTATCAGCTAAACACAAATTATGGGATTACCAATGGGGTTCCCGGAGTGGACCCGGAGGAATATTCATCGAGCGTTACTCCGCCTTACGAACCGGGTTATGCCACCAATGGCATCCGGCGAATGAAGTTTGGAGGATCAACTTCCGCAGACGAAGGGATCCGGCTCGGTTTGGAGACGATGATGGCCAATTCGAGCTTCAATGATCCGGACGTGGATAAATATATGGTTATTTTTACCGATGGAGCTTGGAACAACGTCCGGACCCTATTCGCCGCCCCCGGTTATACGAACGTTGTGACTTATCCGGCATCCAATACTTTTTGCATCGTTACGAACTCTCCAAGTTATACCGTCCCTTCGCTTAGTCCCTACATGAACGTAACCAATGCGCTGAGCTTGACCAATGCGTACTACGCCGCGCAACTCGGCGCTTCTGGATCATGGGACTATACCAATCACACCAGTGATGTTTGGCAAAGTCAGGATAGCAGCGGGTACGAACCACTTCCTGTTGGCACCGTATCACCTATAGAAGGCCGACCGATGACGGTCACAAACGATCTGATCGCGGGCAATAACGGTCCTCTCCTGGGTACTAACAGTAGCACATATGGTACAAACGTGGCCGTCTATACCACGTCGGTCAATGTCTGGCTTCAGCCTGGTTCAGTCGATTATGTTTATAACAATGTCGGAGCCATTCAAAATACCTACGTCAGCAATTTAAATAACCCAACCACTACGGTGACTGTGACTATCCCTGTTGGTGGTAGTAATGTCTTGGTTGTTCCAGGTTATCTCATCGATGGAACTTTTACCGACTCACTTGATCTACCTTATCCGGATGACACGTATGTTGGAGATAGTGATGTCGAATATAGATTTGACAACTACCTGCTCCCCAACATGTGGCCAGATGACGGAATTAGCACCAACAGTGTGGACATTTTAATGGAGCCTACGAATCCCTCCCAGATGCGTCAGTTGATGTTTAGGAATTATGTCAATCTTCTGACCGGCTATTATATTTACCGCGCGGATGACCCGTTACAGGTCCAAACATCGACAACGGGATTTGAACCTCTGGCGAAAACCGACGCCTATCCAAACGGTTATCCTCGACCGCTGAACGGCCTCGGAGCTTATTATCCTAGCGCCGGTTTTTACTGGCCTTTTGATTATGTTGGTACGGATGATTCACCGAATAATCCGGAAGTTGATCCCACGGCCGTTGCCGCCAATTCCACCTTGGATGTCTATTCTCGTAACATTTCCTGGTCCATCAACATGCTTTCCACCAATGCCGCACCCAATTGGGCCGGAGAGCTTTTTTACGGTGCTACAGGGGGGACAAATGTCGTGACTGGTGCTAGTAATACATCGGTTAGCACTCAGATCTCTGCCTTGGCCACTTGGGAAAACGGAGCAAGTTCGGTGGCTTCTGGGACGCCTGCTGTGGCAGGATGGCTGGGAACTTTTATTAATAATGGCCTCGCAGACGGTATTCTGACCAATGACCCCAGTCATTACGGCACTGGATCGAGCAACATCATTAATGGGACAGTTTTGCGTCCCAACACCTTTATCGGGAACTTGATTTCAACCAGTGGAAATACCAGCGGTGTAACTCCGGGTGGTTCTATAACCGGAGGCTACGTCCAGGACAATAATGGAAATGTCTACAAGGATTCAATGGCCTACTCTGGGCGGCCAACCCACTATTATGATTTTTCGCAGTCAAAGTGGGTACCCATCGGCGATAATCACAATGGAACCATAACTACAGGGCTCGGGTATTGGAAAGCACAGGAATATGCCTGGCATGCACGCGCCATGGGAGTGACCATCTATACGGTTGGATATGGACATTCCGTACATAATGACGAGTGTGTTACATTGGCAGAGATGGCCAATGCCACCAATGTCTCATTGGCGGACGGAACTTCATCGAATTTTTTATCTTCGTCGTATAACATCAAGCAACCCATCGGGGAGCAATTTTACGCGACAACGAACTCGGAAATTATCGATGATTTTAAGACGATTGGTACGGCCATCAATAGCGCCCTGACCCAGTAGCGAGGAAGGTGGCAGAATTCGGTGTTTTTTGATTTAAATTTGGCGGGATAGATTCTAAACAATCAGATGCTGCATTTGGCCAATTTCTGCCTGTTCACCCTGCTTTTTTTGAATCTTTTCGGGTTGGCACTGGTGACGGGACTCTGGCTGCGTAACGCGTGGCTGGCTTTGACCGCAGGTCCCTGGTTGTTTTGCAGCCTGGGATTTTTTATCGAGAGCTTTCACGGTTTCGGCGCCTTGGCCTGGATGTGGCCGATCACGACTATCCTCAGTATGGGCCTTCTCCTGGAAGTGACGGGACAGACAAATTTTTTCTCTCGCTGGAACAACCCGTTGAAACTGGAGGAATGGAAGAGGGAACTTTCTCCCCTTCAGTCTCCATTGGCTTATGGTGTTTTTATCACGGTTTTCAGTTACGTGATGCTCTGGCGCTATCGATTCCCTTCGATCGATGCCAGCTCGGAAAAAATCGCCGACCTTGCCTGCCTTACCTCCTATTTATCGGGCGAGACGATTCCAGTCCATGATAGCTGGCTCTACCCGTTTCTCTCCACCCATTATTACGGCTTCCAGTACTATGCGGGCGCGCTGCTGGGCCGTATCCTGGGAGTTGAGCCGGGGGTAGCGTACAATCTCGCGTTCTGCACCATCATCGCCATGGCTGGTACGGCGGGCATTGGCGCCATTTGCCAGGCGGCGGCCAAGTTATGGATTCGCCTTTTGGTTTCGATCGCGTGGCTTTTTGGCGGTTCCGGCGTGACCATCCTTATCTATTTCGTCATCAAGAATCCCATTCTATGTAATAATTTTCGATTTATTGGCGACCCTGCTTTTAATGTCGCGCCCATCGGAACTTTTCTAACCGAGTACGCAAAAAATTATACTCCATTGAGCCTGCCCGGGGAGCCTCTCTCCTATTCGATTTTCCTGGGCGACTACCATCCTCCCTTGTCCGGCTTCTATCTCCTGGCTTTGGCCCTCTTGGTCTTTAATCTTTGGGCGAAAGGGGCGCACAACTCGGTGTTGATCTTGGTGGGGGCAAATCTGCCCTGGTGTGCGGTGGCCGATACCTGGAATCTTCCACTGGAAGTGTTGGGGCTGACGGGGTGGGGCCTCTATAATTTCAAGAATCTTTCCACCGGAGCGTGGAAGTATCTGCTCGGCGGTGCCATCGCCGGAATGGTTGCGGTGTATCCTTATTACCGGCTCTTTGCCACATCGGCCGAGGATTACCATACGGCCTTCCGATGGGTTCCCTGGGATCAACACACGCCGCCGTTACTTTGGCTCCTCTTTCTTTTGCCGACATTTGGCCTCACGATTCTCGGTCTTTGTTCCGGTGATCGGCCGACCGCCGCCCTTGGAATGCTCTGGCTTGGCTTCCTTCTCTTTACGGAATGCTTTTTTATTAACGACATCTATCTGGGGCAATTCCTCCGGTTTAACACCACCTTGAAATGGTGGCCATGGGTGGCAACCGGAACTTTGCTGACCCTAGCTCCCAGGCTCCTGCAATCCTTTTCCAAGCCGTGGATCTGGTTTCCGGCTTTATTCTTCGTCAGTTATCCCATTTTCTATTTTTGGGATCTCGCCTCGGACTGGTCGAATCTTCCAACTGATTACGTCGGACAGTTGGACGGTTCGGGTTACCTGACCATTGATAAATCGAACCCCCGACTAAATGACCGGCTTCTGCTCAATTATCTCCGCACAGCGCCGAGAGGCGTGGTGGTGGAGCACCCCGATACCGACTTCACCAATTATGCCGCCATGACCACGCTGAGCGGCCAGCAAGCTTACCTGGGCTGGCTGGGCCATGAGCAACTCTGGCGGGGTTATCTCTACGAACTTCAGTACCGCTACGATAAGTTGCAGGCCCTCTACGATGGAAATCTGCCCAACGCCGGAGAGTGGATGCAAAGCCAGCGCGTCGATTATATCTTGTGGTTCAAAAATTACGGGGCGGAACAAGCCTGGGACAAAAGCACCGATGTCGAAACGCTTTGGGACAAGGTCAATGCGAGTCTGCAGCCTCAATACGTCTGGCATGAATTTTATCATGAACCCACCCGCCGCGTCGGCCTGTGGGAAAAGCGGAAGTCAAACTAGATACAAATCCGATTAAGGGTGGCACCTTTTGTATGACAAGAAACTACGCCATCGTCGTGGTTACAGCATTTCTGAAAATGCTCTAATGCACTGCTCCACTCTGACTGCCCGGTTTTGAAGAAAGAGGGGACGGAGTGACACCCGGTTTCTGGGTTCCAGAAGATGGTGTAACCATAATCTTCGAAGGAGCGGGTGGAAAGGGTGGCAACGATGGCAGCGGTGTCGATGGCGGGAAAAAGTCCTGTTCAATCCGAGCCGCGACCGGATCGGAAATGGCCAGCGTTTCCAGGTCATTCTTCAAAGTCTCGAGAAGCAAAGCCTGCTGACCTGCTTTCTTCAACGGTTCTTCTTGTTGCGCGCTCTCGCGGCGAAGAGATAGCGTGCGTTTATAGAGAGTCACCCCATCCCTCACCGTTGAAAAAATCAGTGTCATCAAAACAATGACGAATGGCCAGAAAGTGGAAAACCTCTTCTTGGCTCTTTCAGCCGGAGTTTGCGATGCCGCTTGAATCTCCCGGGTAAAATCAAATTCACTCATGGCTTGGGCGAAGTTGGGTTTGGAGAAGTTAAACTTGGCGTTGAAGAAGGCGGCTCAACTGAAGTCGGTGCCACCTGATTGGTGAGTCCCGGCGCTGGAGGGGTTCCCGAAAGCGCTTCAGCATGAGTAGCCTCCGCTGGCTGCCCTGATGCCGCCACAACCACTTTGACTTTGTCCTTTTTCAACATCTCCGCCAAAGCCGGATCACGTTGCGAATCCGCCGCCAGACGGCGCAAAAATTGTTCGGTAAAACCCCTCATGCTTTGGCCATAAGCCAGCTTGAGTTGATTGTCTCTTTGCTCGGTCGCCGCCTCATCCCATTTCTTGTAGACCCATGTCTCCAGCAGTGTAAGCACAACCAAAATCAGAGACAGTGTCATGGTTATGAAGTAAGTCGTTCTGGTCATGGGTCCTGAAATTTGACCGCATTTTACGTTTTCTTTCTCCCATGTAAATCTTTGTTAGTAGGAGTTTTTAGACGCCAAAACGTCGATAGATGTACCTGGAACCGTAACGTCCTTAAGTAATTTCAGGTAAGCAGCCTGGGCCGTCTCGTAGTTGGTCGGCCCGAAAAGAACAACCTCCAAGGTCTCCACCCCTATTCCCCGATTGCCTTGCCAGACATCCCGAAAATGGGAACGAAATTTTTCCCAGAATGTCGAGTCGGCCTGATTATTGATCACATGGGGAAGAGTTCCACTGATCGGATACACCAGCCAAAAAACATAAACCGGAGTGTTTTGCATCGAAAATTTTCTGGGTTGAACGTAAAAATCGAGCCCGTTGACGCTGGCGGTAAAATCCGGGTAATCCTGATCTTTCCTCAAGCCAGCCGAGGGGAGACACTTGTCGGGATTGTGCCAACCCATCACAACCTTATTGTAAGCCTTCGGTTTGTATCCAAACCAGTAGACCGACCAGTCCCAGCCTTGCTTGTCCCGCCATTCCCCTGCCCGGTTGAAATCACATTCCAACGCCTGAAGAGTGACCTCGGGAATGATGATTTTCTTGAACGCATCGGATTGAGGGAGATTAGCGATCCACTCGGGATGATGAGGTATTTTCGATTCCTTCCAGCCAAACCAAGCCTGGGTACCCGCTTCCGCCAAGCCCGTCGCCAGTAAAACGGCTAGGGCCAGACGCTGCGCCAACTGTGTTTGCTGAACCCAGCCATCCTGTTTTGCTTCGATCTTCGCAGAAGCACCAGTCGACACGTTCGGGGTTCTCAGGAAAAGACAGGCCAGCCAGGCACTGACAGCGGTGAAAACCAAAATAGATAATCCTGCCGTATCGTGCCATCTCGCCACCGCCCCAACACCATCCGTAACGGCCACCAGCGCCAGAAAAAAAGTGCGGCCATAATTTCCGATCAGCGCAAACGCCAAACAAGCAATGACCAAAAGAATTCGGCGCCTAAGAGTAAGCCAATAAATTTCACCGAGCAGACATCCCATCATCAGGGAGGCCTGGAGAGAAAGGATTCCGCTACAAGCCTCCTCCACTCCTAATTCGCCATTCGGCAACCGGATAATATTTCCAGCCGCCTCGGCCGTGACATCCAGCAGATGAAGCGAGTCGGCCACCAGCACCGTATTCAACCGCATGAGCCCCTGCACCAGCGGATATTCGATTTGAAAAAGCCACGGCAAGCCAAGGAAAAGGAAACAGACCGGAAAGGCAAAATGCCGGACCCAGGGCCATCCACCATAAATCCACAGCCACATCAGCAAGACACCGACATAAAGACTAACGATGAACCAAAGCCCCGGTCGCCAATCGGGATCCGCCTCCGCCGCCATTCGTAAAAAAAAGAAAAGTAACCCTCCGAAAATAACCGGAAACACAAAGTGAATTCTCGTTGCACTCGCCACGCGAGGCGGACGTGTGGGCCAACGCTCGGAAAATAAAAAAATGGCCACGAAGGGAATCAACCAGCCGAAAGAATAATTGGGATTATTGCTCCAAGTCACCGAGATCGGATGAAACACCAAAATCCCGCAGACGATAAGCAAAGCCCAACTTATCCACGGTAGCGCAGGCGATTTGAAATCAGGTCCCTGGCCTTTACGAGGTTTTGTCTTCGAGGTTGTCGTAGGCACAAAAGTCAGACTAACAGGCTGAGGGAAAAGTCGCGAGGGGATAGCAAACCCAAGAAAAAGGCGAAACAATGCGCGGGAGGCTAGTGGTTCGACGGAGTGGAAGGCCGCGATGTCGTATGAACAGTCGGAGTATAGTCGTTCAGATCCGAAGCTGAGGCATTATTGTTCTGCTGCAAGAGGGTTGGCCCCTTCAAAATCAAAAATACGATCAAAAGCACGACCATTACCACCAGACCAATAATCAAGCCAAGATTGTATTTTGAGTTCTTCTCGATATCCAGCACCACAACATCCTGATGCTGTTTTTGACGAAAATGAGGATCGGTGAGGCGCCGTTTGCCATCCTCCAATTGCGCAATGAAAGCCGCGTAAGATTCATAGCGGTCATTCGGGTAACGGGCCATCGCCTTGCTCACCGCATAAGAAACCTGGTCGGAAATATCGGGAATGAATGCCTTCAGCGAAACCACTTTGCCGCTGAGGTGCTTAATCGCCACATCGTTTGGATTCTCTCCCTCATAGGGAGGGCGCCCGGAAATGGCATGAAAAAGAGTTGCACCCAGGCTGTAAAGATCACTGCGAAAATCTTCCGGATGCCGCTCCAGTTTTTCCGGAGCAACGTAGTAGGGCGTGCCCCAGATTTCGCCATCAAAATGGTCCGTGGTTTCGTAAGACAACGAAAGGCCGAAATCGACCACCTTGGTGGTGTTGTGCGCGTCAAAGAGAATATTGCCGGGCTTGATGTCTCGATGAATCAGTCCACGCTGCAAGGCGCATTCCAAACCACGCGCCACAGCCAGCCCGACTTCGATTCCCTCCAGTTCTGTGATCCGGCCCCGCTTCATAATTTTGTCGTCGAGTGAGCCGCCAGAAATATATTCGACCACCAGGTAGTAAACCCCCTCATGCTGACCAAACGCATAAACCTGCACGATATTGGGATGATTCAGCGAGGCGGTAATTTCGGCTTCGCGCAGAAAGGTGGCCAGGAATTTATGGTCGGCAACCAATTCGGGCTTCAAAACTTTTACCGCCACCACCCGGCTCAGCGTTACGTCCTTGCCCAGATAGACCGTGCCCATGCCGCCGCTGCCCAACTGACGCTCAAGCAGAAAATTTCCAAACTGGCGGGTGATTGGAAAATCGTTTGCACAGTAGGGACAGGTAATACTGTCCCCCGGCTCAAGTCCCGTGACATCGATGATATTCTGACATCGGGTACAGGCAACCGTGACCATCTTTCCGGTCACCGGATTTTCCATGTGTGAAACCTGCCATGTTCAGGTCTAGATTGCAAATGTTGAAAGCATCTCCCCCGATCATAGAACTGAACGAAGACATGGTGCGCCCATTCCTGGGCCAGCGACTCGACGTTTTTCTGGCCTCCGCTTTACGGCGCTCACGTAACCACGCTCAATCGCTGCTCAAACAAGGCCTCGTTAATCTTTCCCCCTCGGCGGGAAAAGCCGAATCGAGCTATCGCCTCAGGCCGGGTGATACCGTGACCATCCATCCCGGCCCTGACTTGCCGATCACTTCGTCTCCCTCCGGTGAAGCCATTCCTCTCGATATTATCTACGAAGACGACGCCTTGCTTGCGCTTAATAAACAACCGGGACTGGTCGTCCATCCCGCCGCCGGTCATCGCACGGGAACATTGGTCAACGCCCTCGTCCATCATCTCGGCCCACATCTGGCACGACGCGGGGGGCAGGAACGAAGCGGCCTCGTGCATCGACTCGACAAGGACACCAGCGGCGTGATCTTGATCGCCAAAACCGACGAGGCCCATGAACGACTCGCCCAAGCCTTTGCCGGACGCGAAGTGCGCAAAGTCTATCGCGCGCTTTGTTGGGGAATTTTTCGCCGCAAATCGGGGGAATGCCGGGGAGCCATCGGGCGTCATCCCATCCACCGTAAAAAAATGACCGTAATGAAAAATCCGGAAAAGGGCCGATCCGCCTGGACCGATTATCGCGTTCTCCAGCAGGGCCAATCCGGCGCAGAAGTGGAATGTGTTCTACACACGGGCCGCACGCACCAGATTCGCGTGCATCTCGCGCATCTCGGCCATCCGATTTGGGGCGACATCGTTTATGGAAGACCACACGCCCTGGCTGATGGATTCAAGCCCGAGCGCCAGATGTTGCATGCCGCGCTTCTGGAAATCGCCCATCCCATGACAGGAAAGCCGTTGCGCCTGGAAGCTCCCGTGCCCGGCGATTACGCGAACTGCCGAGCGCAGTTACTTGAAAATAAACATTAAGCCGCTTCGACTGCGGCCACCACGCCTTCAGGCATTTCGTCCTTCGGCTTGTAAATCGCGGTCATCGCCTCACGCTTAAGCAACTTCTTCGGCGGCGCCTGGAGATCCCAAACGATACCCAATTTTTCCAGCGTCAGCAAAATGTAGTAGGTGATATCGATCTCCCACCAGAAAAAGCCCTGACGAGCGGAAAGCGGATAGTGATGGTGATTGTTGTGCCAGCCCTCGCCCATGGTCAGGATGGCGAGCCAGATGCTGTTTTTGCTCTCCTCACCCGTTTCGTAACGACGCGAGCCAAACATGTGGCAAAGCGAATTGATGGCGAACGTCGTGTGATAAAGAATCACCGTGCTGATGAAAAAGCCGACCACCAAACCCATCCAACCGTGGATCAGAAAACAGAGAACGCCAAAGGCAATCGGCGGGACAAAGATCCACTTATCGAGTTGGACCAGTTCCGGATACTTGTTCAAATCCCGCACCACGTTCGAGTCGTATTCCTCGTACTCAGTTGAAAGCACCCAACCGACATGCGACCAGTAAAAGCCCTCCAGCTTGGCCGAGTGGAGATCCTCGTCCGTATCGGAATGCTTATGGTGATTGCGATGATGGGCCGCCCACCAGAGCGCTCCTTTTTGGGCCGCGCCCCCGCCAAGAAACGCGAGGCAAAATTGGAAGAAACGGCTGGTCTTGTAACTCCGGTGAGAGAAGTACCGATGAAAGCCACCAGTGATCCCGAACTTGCGGATGAAGAACATGAAAGCGCAAAGGCATGCGGCCTCCCAATCGATACCGGTCCAAAACACAGCAAAGCAGGCCACATGCATCAGGATGAAGAGAAAACCAGGAATAGAGATACGGAAACGACGATGCATAGAGACCCTAAATATCGGGCAAAAGAGGGGCGGGCACAACTTAAAAGCAAAGCTCTCGGCTAGCCATCCACCTTATCCACCTCAACTTCAGCGACATCGGCGGTAATTGAAGCCAAATTCACGGAAATAAAAGTCAAGGCATGTCCATAGCTCCAAATTAAAAAATCGAATTAAAGAACCCTACGGGAAATGCGAAAGCCCTTTGCTTAATCCTGTTTTCAACGATAAAAAGAGAGCAGTGCCTTTCTCATGGCTATGACGTTCTCCCCTTTTTCTCACTTGGGACTAAGCCTGATCCTGGCGGCGACGGCACCGAACGATCTCGCTGCACAGGAGGCACCACCCCAGCAGCATCTTGAAATTACCGGCAGTCACGAATTGCGGTTGACCTACGACTTCAACATCGTCTGGCCCCGGGGCGGCGGTTACAGCGCCAAGCTCTACCTGCCCATTCCGCCCGACACCGGCACGCAGCATATCGAGCATTTTACCTCTTCACTCAAGGGTGAGATTGAAATTGATCCCAATGGCCATCATCTCCTGATCGCCAATCTCCACCATGATCGCGGTGATGAACGCCATCTGCATTGGACCGTCCAGATCACCGGTCTCTTTCAAACCCGGCAACTCGTCAACGGCGCTCCGCCACCCTCCGACCCCATCTTCCTGCCGACGCTGGATGAATTTCTCGTTTCAACCGAATCGATCAACTGGGACACCGATGCCTTCCGCACCTGGCTCGATTCCTCCGGCTTGCGTCGCGCTGCCAATGAATCACCCGTGCACTATGGCGCGAGGGTCTTTGCCTACCTGAAAGCCAATGGCCGCTACAGCTATCCACCCGCCACCCCATGGAATGCCGCCGCCACTTGCCGCAACCTCAAAACCGATTGCGGAGGTTTCTCCTTGGTCTTTACCGCTGCCTGTCGTGCCAACAAAATTCCCGCCCGCCTCCTCGTCGGCCAATGGTTCAAGGCACGCAAGCTCCCCACTGGCTCGGTTGAACTGACCGATGGACGGCAGTCCCACGTCATCGCCGAGTTTTTCGACCCGCAGATCGGTTGGATACCCGAGGATGTCTCCTCCATTTTCCTGAAAACGCCCGGCTATCCCGATCTCAACTTTTTTGGACGCGACCCCGGCTATTTCTTCACCTGGCATTTCGACACCGATTTTCACTTCGACACCCCCCAAAAGCCCGACGCTTATGTGCAATGGATTCAAAATCCATCGCTCTGGTTCAGCGCCAATGCCTCCGACGTTTACGATTCCATCTCCAACCATTGGACGATCGAAAAGCTGAACTAAAAATTCTAGGGCAATGGCCCATCCGGCGTGAGTTGCTGGAATTTTTTTCCAGATGGATTGAAAGTCGATGAAATTAAACTGGTATCATTTTCGGCGGATTTCTCACCGACGCCTCTACTGAAATGTGTACCTCCGTTATTGTAGACAACAACAAATCCGATTGTGTCTGCATGGGAAATCCCAGAAATAGGCACCGCGCTTCCACCCGGCACATAGCTGATTTTGTAGCCCGTCTCAAAAAGCAACGGTGTTTCCTCAGGCATTTCAACGTTACACGCTGTGACATCCCAACATACATTTTCCGGCTTTAAGATATTGGATGTTGATGCCGTTTTTCCGGGCATGGGAAAATAAAAAATAGTCGGATCAGTCGCATACTTTTCATCGATCAATTTTTGAAAAACCTCTGTAGAACTTTTACCGTTGGGAAATCGATTATTGTGATCAATCGAATATTGAAACAAGAGGACATAAATAGTATGCGCACGCTGACACTCCACACCTTGCATGGCAATGAGGCTTGCTTGCCTTATGGCAAATGTAGCACTCACTAAAAACAAACCCATCAGCCCAACTACAATCCACTTAACAGGGCTCCTTAACGATTTGGCAAATCTGGAACCCTCAGCCATGGTTTCAACATCCTAAAGCTCTCAAACCCATGAGCAAGCTTTAGGGCTCTTGCGGTAGCAGCTGAATGTCTCCCCTGTAGCGGCGGTCTACGGCCGCCGAAGCGGAAAGGAAGCGATTGAAAACCCCGGCGGTCATAGACCGCCGCTACAGGAAACCCTCACCCCTCAAAAAAATCGTGTTAATCTTGTTAATCCTGTCAAAAACCGTTGAATAGTTGACTCCTATGACAGCGGCTTCTCCTTCCATTCTCCAGGACCTTCATTGGCGCGGACTCGTGGCCGATATGGCCAATCGCGACGAACTGGAGCGGCTCCTCGCGCCTGGCGCAAAACCGGTCACACTTTACGTCGGCTTCGATCCCACAGCGGACAGTCTTCATCTCGGCCATCTGATCGGATTGCTCATTTTACGCCGGTTTCAAAAAGCGGGCCACAGGCCCATCGCGGTCGCGGGCGGCGCGACCGGCATGATCGGCGATCCCAGCGGCAAATCGGCGGAACGCAATCTCCTTTCGCCCGAAATTCTGGAGGCGAATATCGCGGGCATCCAAGGGCAATTGAA